>JAABUP010003457.1_pt1 | contig 27851 bp, 21 predicted proteins | sample 5559201 | NCBI WGS metagenome assembly JAABUP01 (sample SAMN10711887, study PRJNA513373) | rock metagenome | isolation source: Antarctica rocks | place: Antarctica | reverse complement strand
GCCGAACTCCACAACGAGCGCGCCCAGCGCCCTACCAATCAAGATCCAAACAACGCAGCCCAACAAACACTCGCCAAACTCACCGAGCAGAACGAGGCCCTGCGTAGAAAACTCCGAGAATGTCGCGCGCACGGCGAGAGCTTGCTCAAGCAATACACAGCCCTCCTCGCAACAGACGAGAACCAAACAGACAAACAGCGGGGCTCCCAACGGGACGTCAAGAGACTGGCGAAGGAGTTGGCCGAATGTCGGCTTGCGTTGGAGGCTGCGAGGGAGGAAGTGCGGCGGGTGGGTGGTGGCGCGGCGGGACCGAGTGCGGAGATCGTTGCGGCGTCGAGGACGCAGCTCGCCGAGAAGGACGCGCTGATTGCGGAATTGACAACCCCACTCGTCGATACCGAAGACCGACTCGCAGACTTGCGAAGCCGACTCACCACCACCACCACCACCTCTTCTGACGTGAACCCACAGTGGCCCCGCGATGGTGCGGAGACGAGCAGTGTTGCGGACGGAGTCGATGTTTTTTTCTTCTGGTTGTTCTTTTTGTTGCTTTGTGTGCTTGGGTGTTATTTTACCTGGGAGGTTTTGTTTGTTGTTGGGGGTGCGGTTGTGCTGGTGGGGGGGGTTGTGTTGGTTGGGGGGTGGGAAGAGGGGTAGTGGGTTGGAAGCGTAGAGGGTGAGTTGGTTTATTGCTTTATTGCTTTAGTTTTTTTGGGGGCGGGGTTTGTTGTTGAGTCCTTCTGCGGCGTTGGGTGAGAGTGAAGTATGTCATTTCTGATGGTTTTTAGTATCGAGGTGCATGATTTTGAACAAAGACTTAGACCTCGGGTGTCATCTTTTGAGCATGGTTGCTTGTGCGGGGTTCGAGTTTGACCTGAATGCATCTCATTGAACCGTTCTGCTATGATGGAGTCCTCCAATACTTATCCAATACCCTGTCCAGACTCCTTAGTAATAAGTCCCCAACACCAAATGACCAATCCGTAGATGACACGATCATACAGCATATACATCATCGCTCGTCTTCCCAACTATACCTCTGATACTGTCTCACCTCACCCACAGCCGATACAGGCGGCTGCGCCACCGTTACATCACCAGCGCCCTCTTCAGTACATCTAATCCCTCGACCCTCATTCCTGTACATATGCCTATTCCCTCCCATGCCCATCTGGGGAGTAATGTGCGCCTGCGGACTGATCGGCAGCATCGGCGTCGACGGACTAAGACCCGGTGTGGTCATCGGGCTTGATTCCCTCGACACTTCTCCGCTCGTGGCGTGGGGGTTCTCTCTCCTCCCGACGCGACTCGGTGAGTACGCGGGCGGCGTCAAGGGGCTGGGTTCGGGCCCGTAGTACTCGCGACGCGGACCGTTGTCGTAATGAAGTTCGACCGGATGCTTTGGATCGTGGTCGTACGGAAGCATCAGGGTGAGACCGCGAGGTTGAGGCGCGCGTGAGACATGCACGTTTTCTTTCACGACATCGCTGCCTTGCAGTTCGTGTGGGGTGCTCGCTTCGAGTTCCACGATCTTGGGGTTTGCTGGGACTTCGACTGGGTGATGCGTTGCTCCGAGAAGTTCGTTTAGTGGTTCTTCTTTAGGCTTGCGGCTGAACCAGTGAAGGCCATGTTTCTTGCGGGCTTGCTTCTCGTCTCGTTCAGAGTTCTGGCGTTTTCTGAGGCAGAAGACGAGGAGGGCTACAAGGCCCACGACGATAATGACGCAAGCGATGACGATACCTGCTATGGCGCCGTTGCTGAGAGAGCTACCCGTAGTTGCACTATGACCGGTCAACGTGCTGTTGTCTGGTTTGTTGATATTGACGAGGTCGTAGTTGGTTAATGCATCAATGGCGAAGGTGGCTTGATGAACGGAAAAGTTATTTCTCTCATAGTCGACTATCAGGTAAGCTTCTTGTAAAAAAGAACGACCGATAGTATATTGCGAGCTATTAGCGGCTTTCCGCAATGGAAAATAATTGGTGGTGGGTGAAGATGACGTGGCGTTCAGACCAGGAAAAGGATATGAAAGCTGTAGATCGAAAGCGGAATATGGGAGACTGATGTTGACAACCTTTGCGGAGCCTGGTAAATCTGCAATAGCAAAGTTGAAGGTCATGTTCCAGTTGATTAAAGCCTGATGCTGCGATGCATTGTTGCCAAAGGTATACAGCTGTAGGTTAGTATCGTAAACCAGACCGAGCGCTTTCTCGAAACGCGTGCAGACCGTCTCTGGGAGCCAAATGAATGGAGTTGACGAGTCTATGGAGAAGAGGTCGGCATCTCCTGGCCCCAACAACGTTAGAGGATTGGTAGACCACCCTGTACCGGTATTGGAAGTCGAGAGCGGTCTTGCAGAGACGGTGATCTCGTTGATGGCCGCCACTGCGTTTTGATTGGGATCCAGGTCAAAGCTGACGTTATGAGACTCGAATCTATTCGCATCGTAACCTCCAAGCGTAAGTGAAGCAGGGACATGCTTCAAACCTAGTAAAGTAAGCTCTCAAGACGTGCTGTCCTGGGCTTTCTCCAGTTTACGTACGGTAATAAGCTCCGGCCGTATATCCATAGCTATGACTCGGAATAAGGCTTTGATTCTCCACCATACTGCTCAGAAAGGGCAACTTGTCAACATTGGTGAAGTTCGTAAGCGCGAGTCCAAGACCCAAAAACCCTAACCAGTGATCCGTGGTATTGATGACCCCAATGATCTGCGACGGCACAATGATCTGATCACTGAGATCCAGATTGTCGTATCCGTAGTTCGCATAACCCGCAAAGCCCAGCTGCGGATCGAGGCCGAGCTCATAGAATCCGACTTCTTGCCATGTACTGGACGCGTTGGATCGGAACAACCCACCACGCTTATCTCGACAGATGGAAGCTGCACGACGATGCCACGTCAGTCATTGTTCTGATGGTGCCAGTCCTCGGGCTTCATGTCGATGTAGGGAGGCCTTTTCTCTCAAGTATCAGGAATCATGTTGGTCACTGATTTTGTACGCAACATGAGAAGGACTTGGGGGTCCTACTTCCATCGCAGCCTCCTACACCCACAACCCAAGTCTCCCGATTTTGTGTACTGACCAAGACATCTAGCCACTGCGGTGGTGAGCCAACGCGGACGGAAACGCTATGGTATACGGTCAACGCTCTGCAGAGAGATCGAAGAGGTTGAGTTCGGCAGACTCACGGGCTCCAATTCCCGTCATACCCATACCTGCCACGGGTTGTGTCAGATGCTGACAGCAGAGGAGTGGTTCGAAGGGAGCCTGTACCACTTTTGCCCCACAGGCACGGGGACAGCCACGGGCGTAGGTGACGTAACAGAGACGTTTGCGCAAGAGTACAGAAGAAGGAAGAGAGATGCTATCGGTAGTGTTTCGAAGCGTCCTCGCATGTTATTGAAATTAAAGGCCGCCGACCTCGGTAATAATCTAATCGGGTAAACATGAGTCGAGATAGTTCATGGGCAGCGCAAGCTCTCACATAAAGCGAAGGAACGTTGAATGGACATGCTAGTAATTCCAAGTTCTCGGAGAATGAGTAGTCAGATAGATGGGAATGAGCTGGTAGTACAAGGAACGATGGTAAGAAAGCAGGCCGGCATAAAAAAATGCTTGCAAAGTGTAAGGGCAAGATAAACAGAAGGATAAAGTACTTGGATTGACAGCCACTATCGCCAAGAGCGGCGACTCCGTACTGTGACTTGACGGCGCTGATTATGATGAGACGAGTACCTACCTTATCATCTGCATCTGGAGCATTACATCATTGATTCGCTGTCAGTCATGGCTGTCCCGAAAGCTTTCTACAAGATCCGCGCCACCGAATGTCCCTAAATACCTACCATGACAACAATAAATACAATACCCTACCACTCTAGCTTAAGCACGTGAGAGTACCTAAGACGCATGGGCGGGTGAGCTGCATCATTCTCTCTCTCTCGATCTCTTCGCAGTTGACGACCGGACAAACCAGAGGAGAGTTTGCAATGGAATCGACGGGGATGGGAAGGTGGCGTGACGATCAACTTGAAATACATGGTAATTCCAAAGCTGAAGTACTTACCTACTCCAGACATGCATTCGAATACGAGGCATCCTATCTGTCGCCTAATGGCACCGACTCTGTCACTAAATCTTCGGGTGGCTTGGCCGATCTTTCAACTGTCCGGTGCGAGCACTCGAGGCCTGAAGAATGATTTGATCCTCGTTCACGCCGGACTCCAGCACTATGAATAGCCTGTCTTAGTGTCCGGCTCGTGCAACGTCCTGCAAAGCATGCTCTAGCGAAGTGACACATCTCGGTACCAATCATCATGATCGCCATGTCAAGTGAATCGATTGGCGCAATGCAGACAGAACCACGCGATATCCTCATAATATCCTTTATGGCCGCTTTGCTTCGTTCCACAGCTGGTCCCAACTGTCACTTTCAGTATCTGGTTATATCAAAACATTCCTCCTGTCCTGTCGGGAGTTTCCAATTTCTTTGAGTCTGTCGTTCAACATACCGTCCTAGTCAATGTCATCTCTCAGAGACGAAGAAACGTTTGAGCTTGTGAATCCAAAAACCTGTTAGAGTAACATTGACAAGCCTTTATGCCGTTCCTTTTCCAGTCACTGTGCCTTGCGCTTGTTTTGTCAACGCCTGCTAAAGCAACAAACAGCTATGACCAGCCGTGTAAGCACTCTGAAGTCAACCTGCAAAGATGTGGAGACTGATGTATCAATAGTCCATGGCGGCGGCGGGGTCGCCCCGTACCAGGTCACCAACTCCTCATTGGTATTGCAGGCATCCCCGACCACATCTTCCGAGCCAACGGATATGACCACTTCAATACCTGACTTGTCAAATGTTTACATGCAACGTCCGCGAACGACATCGTCGTCAAGAAGTATATCTGCATCCACGTGCAGTAACTCATCTTCGACCAACTCCTCGTTTTACTTATCAAATGGCAGTTCCTCGAGTAGCATCAGCTCGAGCTCTAACGGTACTACCTCGATCAGCTCTACCTATGGAGCGACCGCCCCAGTACAGGTATTGGACCCTACGACTCCAACTTCGGCTAATTGCTCCGGAACCATGACTTTCTTTAGACCGATCAAGCCTACCAAAACATATACAGTGACCGAAAACTATACCATGACTATCTTCGGGACGTCAACAGATTACACTCCGCCACCGATTTCAACTCCCTTGCCTTTCTGTAGAACGATCACCTTTCCTCTGGGAAAACCTTCGCCATCGGTGTGCTCCGGGACTGATCCATGTATAACTTTCCATTTCACCACGACCCTAGCCAGTGCAGCGATTCCTTTGTTCGCCAGTACGCACAAAATAACGCAGGTGGTCTTTGTTGACCCTTCACCTCCGCCGTCATTTGGCACTACACCCGCTGTCGAACCTCAACCGGCTCGGACGGCGTCTGTTGTGGGGAGCTCTGAACCGGGGGCCAACACGCATCCAGCGTCGACTGCACAGCCGGCACATTCCAGTGGCATTGGCGGGATCATCGCATCCATCTTCAACAACCCATTTACATCTCAGAAACCGTCTCCATCGCCCGCAACAGGTGGTTCGAGTGCTGGAGGGGTCTCCAGTGGTGGATCTGGGTCAAGCCAAGGCTCTCCAGGATCAGGTAGTGCCAATGGTCAAAGCCCATCCCAGGCCGAATCTGGCTCGAGCAATGACTCACCACAGGGTGGCGGTTCGGCCGGCGGAAGCTCCTCGAATGGGGCTTCTCCCTCCAATCAACGGCCGCCTCAGACGGTCAATCCAAGTGGAGACCTGTTGAATGGCGGAGCTGAGTCAACCCAAAGTCCTTCCCAGCAACATGCTTCGACACCTGACGCAACAATCTTCGATGATATTCTTGTCTCCATCGCAGCATCTCAAGTTGTTATAGGCGGAGAGACCTTTCCTACTGGCGCGACTCCCACTACACTAGCCATCGACGGGCAGACATTTTCTATCAACCCATCTCAAATCATCGCACCAGGGATAACTCTCGACATTTCACGACCAGCTTCAGTCGTGGCAGCTCCAAGCCCGCCCACTGTCGCCAGCGTCTTCCTTGCCATAACGTCCAACGGCGTCTTAATAAGCGGGCAAACGTTCACTGCAGGCTCATCACCCACGTCGACAGTGATCAATGGTCAGATATTTGCCATCAATCCTTCTCAACGTATCGCTTTAGGGACAGCCACCACAAACCCTTCATCAGCTCCTACTGTGGTAGCTCCAAACTCACTAACCATAGCCAATATACCCATAGCCATCCAATCTAACAACGTGGTCATAAATGGGCAAACGTTCTCAGCAGGCTCATCACTGACCTCGACCGTCATCAACGGCCACATGTTCACCATCAACCCATCTCAGGTCATCGCTGCAGGGACAACCATTGACATACCTTCGGCCTCAGCCGTTGCCACCTTGTCGGCAGTCACAGCAGGGGGCTTTGCATTCTCTGTGGCACCGAACGTAGCCCTCATCAGTGGCACAACGTATTCAATTGGGAAGGACGCTTCACCAACCACAAAGGTGATCGGGGATAAAACAGTTAGCTTTGGACCTAATGGAGTCGGCTTCGAAAGCGCAACTGTGCCCGCGCTGGGAGTGGCCTCTCCGTCGCCTTCGGCAGTCACAGCGGGCGGTCTTACATTCGTTGTGGCACCGAACGTAGCCGTCATCAGTGGCACAACGTATTCAGTTGGGAAGAACGCTTCACCAACCACAAAGGTGATCGGGGATAAAACCCTTAGCTTTGGACCTAATGGAGTGGGCTTCGCAAGCACAACTGTGCTTGCCCCGTCAGGAGCCTCTTCCTCGCCGTCGGCGGTCACAGCGGGCGGTCTTACCTTCTCCGTTGGATCAACAGCAGCCGTCATCAGTGGCACGACGTATGTGATTGGCAGTGGCGCTTCACCAACAACGAAGGTGATCGGAGGTCAAACTGTTAGCTTCGGACCTAATGGCGTGGGCTTCGCCAGCACTACTATTCCGGTACCAACGGCATCAGGTACTGGAGCAGCGTCACCCGGTCTCGAGTTATTCACGGGCAGCGCAAGCGATCTGGGCATCAAAGGCGCTGCTATGGGCACCATCTTAGCATTTGGAGTAGGTATTTTGTTTGTGCTTTGAGAAGTTTTACGATTATGAGTACGAGATATAGACGGCGGAGTATGTATGGTAGGTATCTTGGAAAAGCGTACGGAAGAACATCAGGATTCCGATCAAGAGCGTTGCACAGAGCTCAGTAGCATTTTAAACAAACGTTATTGCAGAAATTGTTTTTTCTAATCCTAATTGGAGAACAACGATCTGGAACTCTAGTAGATCAAGAGTTGAAATATAGAAAAGAAATCCTTTTTCTACCTTTGTGTGTCATGAACACTGAACCGGAGTTCATGTAAACCGTTGTAATCGCTGAATAATCACACTGTGTCCTCCTTAGTACGTCACACGAAGAACAACAAGAAGGAAAGAAGACCTCACAGCTGAACACTTCAAAGAGGTTGCTTTGAGACCTCGTAGTTCCGGAACTGTCGGAACAGTCGGAACAGTCAACCTGCTCTCAATGTTACGACGACTGACCATACATCACAGCTTCAGCAACCAGTCGAGCTGATGCGTGGTCCACCCCTCGTTCCTGCTGACAGTTCGGCTTCACGATGTCGCTGACAGACAGTATGACCACGGAGCTTGTCCCAAGCTCGGCAGCGTTCCCGTCCAGTGTATCTTCTGCCCTCCTTTCTTCAGCTTTCGATCACCTCAAGTCATCCGCAAGCAACGCGACTTCATACCTCAACCCGTCCCCCATGGATCTCTTCTTATTAGTGCCTCGCATGGTGCTTCGCGCCGGTTCATTTGCTTTTGTCACAGTGCCCGAACAAATAGATAATATGGTAGCAAGGGGATTTGCGGGGACAGTCATAGCCAGTGCCACTGGAGGAGAAGCTCAACAAGCTGCGGCTGCGGTCATTTCTGGGGCAGGCTTGGCTCAAGGTACTGCTGCGGCAACGGTAGCAGCAGTTGGCACGGAAAGAGCACAAGCTGGAGGTTTGAGCCAGGCTTTTGCTTTTCAGAACATCAGGAATTTCGGGGGAGTATTCAGCTATCTGACAAGCAAGTGGGCGCTGGGGTGCTTCACTGTGGTGCGAACTGCTCCACCTTCGCATGTTACAGACTGATTAATTTACTGATCATCACACACAGGCCATCGTTCTCAATCGGACTCAAGTCTACGCCTCTTCTCGCCGTCACATCAATCTAAATTGGCCCTTGCGACTGGCGTTGCGGATCATGCCCGTCATCATGTTTCTGTACCAAACCCAGTCGCTTCTTCAGGCGATGCGCTGCCAAACGTCTCCAGACTATCCATCCCTTCGCTATGGCAAGCCTGACAAGCAATTCGCACTGGACTTCTCTGCTGATGGAGGGATACTGTACCATTTGAGCTCAAATCTCCTCTTTTGGCAGAGTGACAGAGAAAGCTGTCTTGCGGTCAACATGATCCAGCCGAATGGTGAACCACCGCAACTTCAAGGATCCTTACCTCTCCTGTGGCCGCTCTTCCAGTCTTTGTGCCTAAGTCAATTCATCGAAACGCTTTCATGTGCCGTCCAGGGCCGGCAGGTGATGACTGAGACGGGCATGTCAATATTTGAGCATTCACTCGCATTTGCGGAAGCAGAGGCTATGGTTGGAAATCAACTTGGCTTTGGACCTTTTGGATCGTCAAAACCAAGCTTGACGAAGGACGGGGCTATCATAGCCAACGCTACGCCTTCTGATGCATCTATTCTAGTGACTAAAGCTTTCATCCTGGACCGCATGAATACTCCACCAGAAGTACTTCTGATTGGATTAATCTCATCTCTCAACAACTTGAGCAGCCACGTCCTTGGTGTTCTCGGCTTACAGGGGAAGTTCCGGCTCATCAATACGGGAGTGTGGGGATTGTGCTTTATGAGTGCATTTGTATGGAGTTTCTTTACGTTTTCGCCAGAGACAGGCGGAGACGCTGGAATTCTGCGATTTCCCACGGTTTGCATTGTTGGTTTCATACCACATTTACTCATTCTGGTTGGGATATGCATTTGCGCCTTCGTCTACCTTCTAGCGCTCACACTTACAGCCATCTCGCCTCCAGCTGGCGTACCGCCACCGCGATCGTTGAAGGAGAGACTGACTTTGGCACACGAAAATCTGCAGGCGAATGTCCAGCTGTCAAGTATTCGAGTCAGCATGTACGAGGACTTCTACACTGCATTGCTGAAGATAGGCTTCACGGCTTTGACGATTGCTAGTGAGGCAGTCTATCTCAATGAGGGAAGACGAATTGGCGTAAACCGATGGACTTGGCTTGAAGAGGAACGAATGAAAGAGATTGAACAATCCAGAGCTTCTTCTCGGACTAACGGTGCTGCCAGTGCACGAAGCAATGGAGCGGATCCGGTCACGTCTGTAGCGGACGGAGTGACATTAACGGAGGAGCAAACCAAATCGACGTATGGCGGAAATGGTCCAAGGGGCGGATATGCTCGGGAGCGAACGACGAAAACCCTCAAAGGACGCCAGAGAGGAGGAGATCCTAAGTTCCGAGCAGATGGTGTTGGCGCTTTACAAAGAGGTGCCAGATACCTCATGGCGTGGGACTTCTTCACAGGAATATTTTGGCTCATTACAGGCTGGCTTGCATCGGGTTTAGACAAATTGGTTGAAAAGGCCGGTATTACGCGGAGACCGCAGTGGTTGGGCAGGTTGGTCCGACGGGCCAAGGTACTCGATAAGAGCCAGAGTCCGCGGCGAAATCAAACGCCGGATATGCTCGAATTCTGGTTGCTCTCAGACGAAGGTGAGCTATCGCTGCCAAAAGACAATAACGTCGATGTGGAAGCCGAGACGAAGAAGAGATTGCAAATCGCAAGCGACGGGTGGGGTGAAGAAGACGAAAAGAAACTTGACTCGAACCTTTACGGATGGTGGAAACATGGAGGATGGTGGGGAGAGCGAGATGAAAGCGGCGACTATCAGCCGTCAGAGAAAGACGACGATACGACAAGTATAGCCTCAATGTCTACAAACGCTTCCGATGCGGGATGGGAGACCGACGATGACCAAGACGGGAGGAGAACACCAACACAGTACGACCCCTACCCAAAAAGCCGAGAGAGCACTCCGCTATTCGACTCTACCCTCGACGTCTCGCAGCTCGCTAGACTCCTAGACCCAAAAGATGCCGAGGAGCGACAAGACGCTCGCGTCCTGGCCCAACATCTCGCCAGCGACCACATCGTCACAAGGTCCCAATACCGCCGCGCTCGAGACTTCGACAAAGCCCACGTCCTCACCTCAACCCGCTATCGTCCCTCCGGCTTTCGCCCTCGCTCCTCCACCGGCAAGCTTACATCCGACGAGGAAGAACAACTACTGGAACATATCATCATGACTCGCCGTTCTACTCACCCCGCAACACACGACGCTTCTTCTCCCACCGACGCCTCATCGTCCTCTTGGAAAGACGGCGCCGAAGGTCTAGGCTCCAACGGTCCACAATGCGTAGTGTGTCAATGCTCCCCGCGAACAATCCTAGCCTGGCCGTGTCGATGTCTGAGTATCTGTGAGGACTGCAGAGTTACGCTTGCCATGACGAATTTCACCACTTGTGTTTGTTGTCGGCAGGATGTCGTTGGCTTTTCGAGGTTGTTCGTGCCGTGAGGGACATGTGGGTCTGGAGGAAACCACGGGGTTTTGCAAGGGGGTTTGTTGCATTTCAGGCATTGTATACCGGTATCCTGGCATGGCGTATTGTTGGGCAGGATGACAAGTGAACAAACGGATGAGTGCACGCAACCTTCGATGGGGAGGACGAGATCTTGTATCGCTATCGGTATCGCTATTAGTATCACACGGGCCCGTCTACGTGGGTAGATAGATGTCTGTTACTCCTATATCCAACTGCCAATATCGCAAAGATAAAGTTTCGCACAAACCTTGGAGATTTCTCGTCTTTTGAGAGATGCGCATTGTATATGATCTACCACGATGACAGTCGTAGTTGCGTTTTCTCTCTCCGCCGAAAGCAGGCCGTGAGTTAGACAGTGAGGAGGGAAGAGAGCTACAGCTGGGTACTGCGGGATCGGTGCTGGCTGGTTTCATCCCGGGGCCAGCCGTGGAGCGAGGAAGGGGAGAGGGCGAGCGTTTTTTGAGCGGAGGGTAGGTAGGGAGGGGAAAGTGATGGATATCCTGTGGCCTGCGGAGTTTATTCACTGGAGATATGCAGTATTGCGATGTTTGTGCTAGCTAGAGTACGCCGGTACGCTATGCATGCAGATGGATGGATATAGAAACAGGAAAGGGAGGTATATCGTTCGATCACCGCAAGCACCACGGAACGGGGTGACTCGTATCTCTTCCAATAAACGCAATCATAGCTTAACGACAGCACTCCGACTCGCAATCCCGTCAAAGATACACGTGTTATCAACAGGGATGTATTGCTTCGTGATCACTTTGATAACCTCCTGAGCCACCATCCCGCCCGTCAGCGCTGAGATGTTGTGCAGTTCTCCTCGCCCAGCACGGAGTAACTCCCTCATGACTTTATCGACCGTCTTTTTCGCGTCTTCGATGTCGTCTTCGGTGCTGGGAGCTTCCTTGCGAAGACCGTCGAGGATGGCTTGACTGTAGTCGGTCATGATGCGGAGGTCCTGCTCGTGCTTTGACGAGTCCTCGCCAGGAGCCCGTGAGCGAGCGTCGGTGAATCGATCATAGGCGAGGAAGGCAATGTGAACGGGTATGAGTGATTCGGGATCTTGGAGACCTGCTTGGATGTACTTCGCTCTCCCGGCCCATCTTAAAGGATCCCCTGCGATTTGTAATCGGCGACCGTGGATAAGTCTCACGAACGCTGCGCCCTTGCAGAAGGCTTCGACTTCCTTCTCTTCGATGACGGTCTTCCTTACCAGTCGCTTCTCAACCGAACGTACTCTTTGGAGTACGTCGGCGAAATCGTGGCGTGCTTTCGCTTTGTAGATGTTTTGAAGCTTGATGTAGTCACTGGACCGAGCTTTCATGTCGGGGAGAGAGCCGGGGAGTGGGAGAACTCCATGTGTTTCGTGAAATGATCGAATGGCATGAGCGATGATCCAGAAGTTGGCTGACTATTTTAACGTCAATGAGCCATGGTACTTGACTTAGTCCCACATAGGATACGTACCTGTGATGATGGTGTTTTACATTCCTCTACTGAGAGTACCTCTCGTACGCCACTACTCAAAGAAGACGGGTTTAGACTCTTGAGGACTGCCCCAACTGCCTCGTCATAATTCTCCTCCCCTCCTTCTGCGTTATGTACTCTGGTGCCATTTCTGACCATCTCACGGAAAGCTGTCTTTTCCTTATAGTTCTCCGGATATTTACCATCATGTAAAGCTTTCCACTTTTCGAGGTAGTGTAAAAGGAGCAGCAAGTAGGGGACGTGGCCATGATTATGATCGCTCAGAGCTTCAAGGTTGTCACATTTTTCTGCCGCATATCTTGACAACTCAGGCCATGGACTTAGGAAGCGAAGATCTTGTGTAGAGGTGGGATCGGGGTGAGTGTCGACTATTGGGTATTGCGGAGGTAATTGAACGGAGAAATGCGAGTAGAATCCGACTGAGTGGATGTAGAATGTGGGTATGGAGTGCTCCCAGGCGTATTGGCATACTGTTGATAGGATTTGAATTTGAATAGGCGCACATATGAGGATGAGTGAGTAGCTCTTGAGGAAGTCAGGTTGCTCGAGGAGGGATTCGAGAGGCTAGACTGCGGTTAGCACTCTCCCTTCAGGCCTCCATAAGTGCAAAGTTACCTTTGATATGTGGTGGCCGGTAACGTCAGGGTTAAGCTCCATGAGTAACTTACAGCACTCTCCCGCTCTAGAGTGTCCCAAACTACCCTCCTCAAAGAAGAAGTTGACACCCAGGTCTGCTTCCGTTATAGTAGCATCGTCGACGATTGTGAAGTTGCCAACTCCAGGTAGTACAAGGTTCTTCAGTGCTTCAACACCAACAACACCTGGACCCGAGTTCACCAGCAAAACATGAGCTTCCTCAAGAGCTTGCTGACCACTCGCTGCCCAGAGACGAAGTTGCCTATCGTACTTTTTCTCCTTCGACGACGGACCTTGAAGAGGTGGTGGTGTGCCACTTGCCGCCATACTGATGGTTAGCTTGCGATGACAACCCTGTTGATTTGACTGAAGCAAGAAAAGCGTCGAAGAGAACAGTAATATTTACACCAGCAACGACGAAAGCTAAGGTTGTGTGACGCGCTTCAACGCGGGACGTGCCGCCGGATAATCTATCGTAGTGCGGAAAAACCACCCCTCCCCCTCCATGCGCAGAGCCGTAATCATCAAGACATATCTGCTTTGCCTTCCTCCGGGTCACGGCGGATACAATTGTTCCACAGCTTCTAGCTCTACTTCAAATATTCAATTGAGCATTTTTCTCTTTCCTGCAAGCTTCCGACCGTTCGCACTGTCGAGGCCGCTCATGAGAATATCTCCCACCATATTATTACGTCAACCAAGGTAAATAACAACTCCGCGACGACGAAGCCAGCTTTTGTTAGCTGAACATAGTCATAGCAGATGTGTGTATAATCTCAAACCATCACACTCGAAAGCCATATCCTCCCGCTACGGAACAATGACCGACATCGAAGCCGCAAAACGCAACGCCGCCAACCGCGCCGTAAAAGACCACTTCGACCCCAAGTCCCGCTTCATCGGCATCGGATCCGGCAGCACAATCGTCTACGTCGTCGAAGCCATCAAGGCCCTCGGCGTCGACACCTCCAACATCACCTTCGTCCCAACGGGCTACCAATCACGCCAGGTAATCGTCAAAGCCGGACTGACGCCCATAGCCTTCGACTCGCTCCCAGGGGACGTACTATTAGACGTCGCATTCGATGGCGCGGACGAAGTGGACGACGATCTGAACTGCATCAAGGGCGGGGGCGCATGCCTGTACCAGGAGAAACTCGTAGCTATGCAAGCCAAGAAATTCATCTGCGTCGCCGGTCCGCACTCCCCCGCCCCCGTTTGAAGCATGACCTCCTCCCCGTCTTCCGACAACCCAATCAAACCTTCTCCCTACTGACCAGATCAATCACCAAACCCACAGACCACCGCAAACTCCGACCGCGCCTCCTAACATCCTGGCCCACGATCCCCATCGAAGTCGAACCCCTCGCCACCCCACGCGTGCTGCGCATCCTGCACACCCTCGGCAGCCCGTCCCCCACCGTCCGCTCCAACCCCCTCGCAAAAGCCGGGCCCATCAAAACGGACCAAGACAATTTCATCGTCGACGCGCCCTTCCCCACCCTCCTGACACAAACAGATGTGGAGCAAGGGGACAATGGGGACGGGAAGGGCGAGGGTGGGATGTGGGAAGTGGAGGCGTTGGCGAGGGAGATCAAGCTGATTCAGGGGGTGTTGGAGGTGGGGTTGTTTGTGGGCAGGAATGGGGTTGAGGTGCAGAGGGATGGGGACGAGGGGGGCGGGCAGAGGCCGGTGGCGGCGTATTTTGGGATGGAGGATGGGAGGGTGGAGGTTAGGCGTGCGAAGGAGAGGAGTTGATAGCTGTTGGTACTGAATGTAAGCGTAGTATAGATTTTATCACAGCATGAAATGCAACGTGTCGCATGCAAAACATCCATTACCATGGTTAAGTAAACTCGAGAGAAATGTCCACATCATTACAACGCAAGCCACAGCTTGCCCGCAGCGACAAACAAAACTCAGTAACCGTCAACTTGGAAAAAGCAAGTCTCTTTGAAAGGGACAAAATCAAGAAGCCCTCCTCTTCCCCTTCCCCTTCCCCTTGCCAGACCCACTCGGACTCACACTCTTCGCCAGCACCGGAAACTGTTCTTCTCCATCATCCTCCATCCGACTCTGCTCCTCCACCAGACTCAACTGTAGTGCGAAATCCAAATCATCCTCAGCAACCCTACTACACCCGACGCCCACACCACCGCCGGGCGGCGACCGCGACGGCGATCTGCGACTCTTCCCATACCTGATCGGAACCTCATACGTCCTCTCACCAACCCGCGGCGCACCTCCACTCTGCTCCAGACTCAAACTCAACCTGATTGCCTCCGCAATATCGGCATCCAGCTGCTCCTGATCCTTGACTAGGGGCGGCGAAACCTGCGCTTCAGGCGTGACGGTCTCACTACTCCACGCACTGACACTACCTCCGCTCTCGCTCTTGCGCTTCTGCTCATCGCTGGCGTGAGCTTCTTCGCTCAGCATGGTTGCGTACGCAAGTATTTCCGCTTCGCTTGCACCTGGGCCGAGCAGGTCGAGACCAAAGCGGCCGGCAAGACGGTCAGCTTCTTTTTGACGATTCTCTTTCTCTTTTTCCAACTCGTATTTCTCATTGGCGATGTAGTCTTTGAGGGCTCCTCTGCCGGTGCCAGAGAAGCGCTCACCGCTGTTGTTGCTGCCGCGTTGCGAGCGGCGAAGGCGGCGCTTGTTGCTCTTATACTGCTCCGCGGCTGTTGAGCTGTAGCTCCAGTAGCGTAGGTGCGTGCCAAGGGAAACCATGCCACGAAGAACGGTAGGGTCGGGGTCAAGGCAGAGAGCGCCGGCAGCGAAGAGGTTGATACCAACGCCTTGGGCGGACGCTTCTGCTTGGACGATTCTACGGCGAGCGCGTGAAGAGAAACGGGAGTTCAGTGTGCGTATAGGCTGCGTATTCGACGCCAGAGGATCCCAAGCTTGGACAAGACCATCATTGCCACCATGAACAAGATAGAGCGCCGTCAAGGCGAGACACGAAATCTGCGGCGAGTCGGTATGAATCATCCGGACAGGATGAGCCGTATTGATGAGGTCGCTAGTGCTTGACGTCGGTGCACGCATGTTCCAGATTAAGATGGTACCAAGTTTTGTGCCTGCAGCAAAGAAGCGTGCACGCTGTCCTGGAACATCAGGGGGCGAAGACGGTTGAGACAGCTGTCCGAGAGGAGATGTCATTGGTGATGATGCAGTAGATAACCCAGATAGAGTCGAAAGAGGGTCCTCGGGGATCGTCAGGAGAGCGTTATGAGACATATCAATGGCGGTAGTGGTGATCTGGGTCGACTTGAGACCACCGAGAGCGAATTCAGAAGTACGCCATTCTTCCACCAAGCTTGGCGCAAGGCCGAAGTCATGTTTGATCACGGATCCCCGGCGCTTCGGCGGAGTACCCGAGAAACTCCAAATAGGTGGCCCAGCCATGGATCCTCCAAAGAGCGAGAACTGTTGTGGCGGAGTCGTAGGAGGCTGATAAGGTAGCGCTGCTTGATCGATACTCCTCAAAGTATCACCAGAGTCACTGAAGTTGCATCGGGTGAATCTCTTGATGCCAGCAGTCTGTCCTTCGTCAAGTCCACACTCGATGATTACGATAGACTCTCCGGCACCATGCTCATCATCTCCAGCGAAGTCGACCTCGAGTCTTCGTCTCATGTCCCAAGCTTCGCAGACAGTGCGGAAATGCCTAGGCTTGTAGCTAAGGAATTTTTCAACCTCTTGACTCTCCGCAATAAGTTGCTCTTTACTCAAACCCAAACCGTTCCAAGAGGACCTAGGGGAGTAGCTGCCATCAACATCTGCTGTGTCGAAAGGGTCAGGCCTGGCAATACGTCTGGTAGGCTCAACAAGTGTCCAATGTACGGTTCGACCAGTCCCCCAAGCAAGACGTTCGAGCGTTCCTTCGTCTAACTTTGTACCTCGTTCGATTGGAGCACGGGTGATGAGATCAGTGAGGTAGAATACCTCACCCAGCGCATTGACCACGACAGCCCAAACACGACGCTGAGCACGGCGCTTTAACGAGTAATCTTCATCAACCGCAACCGCAATTATTGGCACGCCTGGACTCAGCACCCATCGAGCGGTAATTTCTCCGCGTTCCATGCGGCGGTCCTGGAGGCCGTTTGTACCCAGTGAATATGCAGTGACAATACCGTAGGATGAGCCAGATAAGATTCCAACCACGCCTTCCGTCAGCGTAGGTATACTCGGAGTCTTTGCAATCCACACAGAGCACATCGTCTCCTTAGCTCCAGTGACCTTAGGTATGCCGAGCTCTGGCATCGTCAACCCAATTGAGAATGCAAGAAAGCGTCCTCTCTGCTCTTCGGTGGATCTGTAGTACACAAGACCACCAGGAAACCCTTCCCCATAGACCATACCATAGGGCTGACTAACGTCCATAAGATTAGGTACTCCAATGACATCGCCAGGACCAAGACCATGCTGTGCGTCTCCGGGAAAGCGTTCTGCAAATTGTAGAAATGATTGGGGATCCGAAAAACCCCAGTTGTCGACCTTACCCAGATTTGGATCGCTGGTGCACGCAGCGCCGATCTCATCCGCGCCATGTATGAAACGAGGAAGTCTCTTGTTCAGTCCCGTACCAAATGTTGCGTGAAGATGGTTGATCGTAGTGAATAGATTTGAATTGTACGTGATCTGCGCGTTGCCACTATGGCCAGCGCTCGAACGTGAAGACCCTGAAGCACCAGCACCTTGAAATTGTGCAGGTTTACCACGTCCAAGAGATCTTAGGAGTCGGGTCCGCAAGATGTACTCGCTGCGCCAAGATGCAAATGCTGTAAGTCGGGTGAAGACACGTTTCTCGGACCTAAGATCCGCTGCCTCATCGTCAGGAGTTTCCTGTACTTTGTGGGCATCATGCAACTTGTCGTGTACATCTGTTCCCGGGAAGAATCGCGAGAACGCAATCCTCCACGCATGTGGCGTGGTAACCAAGCTATGGAAACGGTGCGACACCAGCGAGACTGCCGACAAGGAGGTCGGCGGAAGATGTGAGAGAATGTGCGTAAGAACCTCTGTACTTGAGTCAGAACAACTCTGCGGCCTACGAATCCTATAAAATCGCTGAGCATACCATTAGGGAAGGTTGCAATGGGCGAGCCATTGTCGCGCGCTTTCTTGCTTTTCTCGACAATCTTGAAGCCAGGTCCCTCATTGCTCCTCTTGGGAGAGACATTCAATGCTTTCTCATATTCCGCAAAGCGATCGACAGGTGATCGAGTCCTCGGTGAGGAATCAGCCCTCATCCGTCGCAACGGCGTTTCATCCGCGTCATCGAGGTTTGCCGTAAATGGCGCAGACGCGTCTGCCTCGCTGACGGAGCATCTGGGTTCATCACGCTCTTCCTTGTAGGAAAGAAGGCGTGGGTCCGGCTCATCGCAGTCTTGGAGTCCATGCTGAAGGTAAGCGTTTTGTATTCCTGGGATTGATTGAGTTGATGAAGTTTCTTGGGATACTTCAGTAGGCTCTGGTTGCATATAAAGATGAGGATGTACGTCTAGACAATCAATGAGACCGAGCCAGTGTTTGGTTCAGTCGAGCAGTGCTGTGGCGCGTGGTTTGGTTACAGTTGTGGTTGTCAAAAGGAGACTTGGCTGACTACCTTATTCGATCTAGAGTCTATGGACGGCAGAGTATGTCATGATGGCAAATTGACAATTTCCTAACATTACTTTCATAACTGTAGATTTGAATGCTACAGTGATTTTACATTCCCCAGATCCCATCCCACTTCCGCCAATTCCATTCTAATGGGCTTCCAAGTCGCCCAAACCTTGCGGGTTTGCCCTCGTTCGCATCAGGCAGGCACATCCATTCCCTTACCAGACCTGGAACCTCTTCCTTCACATGACTCACGCAGATCAAGGCCTGTTCTTGACTTAGACCAGAGATTCTCGCTTCGCCGCTCTTACTCAATCTGCTTGCCACGGCTACCCTCCTTTGCCTCCTTGTCTTATTTGGTTTGAAATAGGCCCAGGAACGTTCTTGACCACGGGCAAGAAAGAGCATACACCTATCACGCACGTAGTCATCCATGCCGCTGAACGCTTCATCCAGTATAACCAGGTCGGGTTTCTTAATGATTGCACGAAGGAAGAGGGCCACGCGCTGCGCGGAAAACGACATCTCTCCAAAACGCAGCTCGTCTGCCCAATCAATATCGGCAGCTTCAATTTGCTCGAGCTCGCGCTTTGCGCGCTGGCTTTCGGGATCCCGCCGTTTCTTTTGCCCAAGGCTCTGCGCGGTGTCCTGCTTCGTGGGTTCGTCTTCTTCTGGGTATGGGCTGGAGCCTGGGTTCAACTCGGCATGAAACCAGCGGAGGTATGCATCAACGTCACTATCACGATCGTGATTCAGTTGAGCCTTACCTAGAAATGTATCTGCCCAGGCATTCTCTAATGTCTGTCGGACGCTGAGGTTACGAGGGAAGAAGGCGTGGATTTCGGGAGAGGAATGTCCGATTCGCGCCTGGATGTCAAATATGGAAATACCAGGCTGACCTGGTTTTGGCAGCCGAGATTGACCGAAGAGCTCGATCGGGAGAGCATAGGTTTGAGGATGATCCGAGCAAATCAATGACAAGATAGTGGTTTTGCCAGATCCTACGAGGAGTAAGCCAGGAAGGTATATCGACTTCGACCGAGACTCACCATTCGGTCCAAATATACCCCATCGATCCCCCCGCCTAACAGTCCACCACAAGCCGTCTCTTTGTTTCTCGTTCACCGTTTGCTTCCACCCTCCTAAAACCTTCTTGTCACCGTATTTGACGCAGACTCCTTCCATCTTTACTAAGATTTCTCGAAGCGAATCGTTGTGAGCGAGCTCCTTGACCTTTTTGTTCATCCGGTGGACGACTCTGAGAGATCTCGGGTCATAGTTTTTCTTCGCTCCTTCGTAATTAGTCATGTCTTCAGGAGGAAGTTTTTCAGAACCAGATCTCCCATCTTGATGTTCGTCTAGCGTACTCGGGGTTGACGTTGAGCTACGATAGGCGTGGTCTGCGAGGACGCCTTCTGAGGTAATGGTGCGGCCAATTTCTAGCGTTGAATAGATAGGCAATTGTGCCTCGTTGACCCCTGGTCGTTTCTCCGCAGACGCAATTTGTCTCCTCAACTTGATGAGGACTTCCTCTTTCCGGCCCTGATGAGCGACTTTGCAGTCTTGATCCAGGTAGATCACATGTGTAATCCAAACTGGCAAGGGGTCCTGTATTCGGAGAGATAGCACAAGACGCGGCGCATTGGCCACAGCTAGTCGATGCAGCAGTGGTGACAAAGTCGTCAGCGTTGGGGGATCAAGACCCACTGTCCGAAGAAGTCGGAGTATTAGCCAGATTTGACATTCCCAATTGAGACGATATCAGACATACTAAAGGGCTCATCCAGCAGAAGCACTTCCGGTTGGCCTAGTAGCGCTTTTGCAATCCGTGCACGCCTGGTCTGCCCGTTGCTCAGATTGCCCACTGGCATATCCACCAACTCCTCTAATCTCAGATCCATTACCACCCTCTCAAGCATAGCATCAACAGTGTACCTGCCTTCTTGCTCGTCCAATGGATTCAGTTCGGTGTGGCCCTTGAGGTAGTCTAATAGAGAAAAATCTGTCTCTTCCCTCCTGCTTTCATACCTTGCACTGAGGTATGCTCCCCGCGTAGCGGATCCACACCAACCGCCACGTTCACCATTGAAGCCGACGTATTGAAATGCGTGTCCTGGGAAGCGTAAGCGGTGGTCCTTCGCAGCAATCTCGTCGCTAGAAAGGTATGGATAAGAACGACCGCCAGGAGGGAAGCAGAGGTGTTGGCCTCTAAGGACCTCCAGAAAGCTTGTCTTGCCTGCGCCTGAAGGACCCAAGATTGACCAGTGCTGAGGTTCGGATGGAAACGACGGTAAGGAGAAGGTTAAGCCAGGGAATAACGGCGGGTTCGGTGCCGCAGTCTGGCCAACAAGGGGCGCAGATGACGGATGTTGGCGGTAGAATGTAGCATTTTCGATCTGTACTATCGGTGGCCGAGTATGTATAGCTGTGCCATTGGAGTAGACATGCGAGGTGGAACGGAAGAGTAAAGGAGAGGATCTTCGCATGTCCAGAAGTGCATGATTTCTATCAATATTGGAATGCGGAAAATCACTACCAGCCGCGCGCCAAAAGAAAGCTCGGGATGACGTCGGACATCCATGTCCCGAGGCGAGCTAGGGCAATGTTAAATCTCCAAAAACATGTCCGCGACAGAATCCTCTCCGAAGTCACTGAGGACTAGCAGTGAACTTTCCTCCTCACAGGCCATCATCATGTTTCCTTCAATGCAGCCCTCTCGGCCAAAAGTACGCACTCCCACTCTCTCAGCGCATTGCACCGAGTCTTAACGACCGCCTCGTAGCAACCACCCCCAAAATCCTCGAATCCGCTATATCAGCAGCAAACTCGACAAACACATACAGTCAACTCTTCAAAATCTCCGTTATGGCGGCCAAAGTCTCAGATGGAAGCAATGCCCCCATTCCCGCCTTTACTGCCGCGACGCTCGCCTCCGATATCACAACATTATGACCCTGCTATTCGCCATCCAGTCTTCTTCACTCCGAGCTTACGAAGAGTATCGGCTACGTCCCCAAATGATCTTTGGGGTATCTCCAGTTCTGCGGCGCATGGCTGTGTTTGCGAAAGCAAGAGTCCTGCATCATGGTGCAGTGAGGGAAGACCGAAACTGTAAGGGCATAACAGGGATTTTTGTAGGTTGAGAGAGACTATACCCTCGCATTTCGTGCATCATACACTACTCTGGCATTCAAGAGGCGATTCCGCGGTTGGGTACAGTGTACATGGGGCGCAACCGGTATTGCAGGTCTCTCATGATTACCGCATGTGCGCGGCTGTTCTTGAACGTACAATGAGTGTTGGTCATGTGAATAATCCTATTAGCAGTGAGGCCTTTACCTGCTATGTTACAATCGCTATGATAAGACTCCAATTGAGGTCAACGTTCAAGTGGACTCGTCTTGAGCCGGTCGTTCTGTTAATTGCCACCAACACATTTGGACCAACCTACAAAATCATCAGCCAAACTTCCACACCTTCCACACCATGAAGCAGAAGAACTCACCCGGCAGCCCGCACCCAAACCCGACGAAAAGATAAACCAAAAACACGACCACAACCCCCAGCAACGCCATCAACTTAACGTTCTTCCACCACATCCTTCTCCTCAACCCCCTACTCCTCACCCTGAAATCATGCGCGCTGCCCCCCAACCGATCCGTCTTATCCACCAACAAATCGATCCTCTCACCCCTCTCCAACACCCTCTCAATATTCTCCGTCATGATCCCTCTGACATTCTCAATCTCATTCTGCACGTTCCCGATAGCGTCATCTTTGCCAGCTTGCGTCGTTCCGTACTCTACCATCAACTGCTTCAGCTGGGTGTTGAACGCCGCCGCGCCATAAGGTGGCAAAGAAGCGAAGTCTGTGTTCTTCGGGTCGTAGGCGGCTAGGAACCTCTTCTTGATCTCTACGAGATATCCGAACGGGATGCGCCTGCCGATACTGCTTTTTGCGACGACGAGGTAGGTGAGGCCACCGGCGGAAGGATCAGCGCCGGGATGGTCGGACGGCGCGTCGGCAATATAGTGGACGAAGTTTTGGTTGTGTGTGTATGTTAGCTTTTGTGGGGATTCGTGGTTGATTTTAGGGAGAATGACGGAGGCGAGGGAGGATGTATTTGAGGCTGCGGAAGTGGTGTGTTCGGTGAGGATTGTCGTTCGGTAGGCGATACAGGAGCTGGATTATACAGGTCAGTGGACAGATGGAGATGGAGGGGGTATGGGGTGTGGGGTGTACTAGAGGAGGGGTGTCCCGGAGGTGGAGGAGGATGCCATCTTCGTGGCTGCCTAAAAGGAAGACAAAGCCAGAGAGTTTGAGTGGAATGGTTCGATGTGTGTACGTGAGCGAGAAGTAAAAGATTCGTGAAGGGATGCTTCAGTCTTGATTAGACCTAGGTAGATCTTCGAAAGAAGCATACTAGTAGTCGTCAGCGGTTGCGGACCGCTTAGTCATAGCCGCGCTTGACAGACGCCGCTACCATAACACGTTTCCATGTGTCCTTCTACGAAGAGCCAGACGTTCCGGGCCTTTTAACAGCCTTTTAGACAACGGCAAGGTGTTTCTTCCTGTGTCACTTATTCAGACTGTGGCAAGAGTTGGTATCTTAGTAGAGCCCATCACTAACTCAATGAACATGCGTGGTGTGGTTGATCAAGTAGCTATCTAGCAAAGCAGGATTACATCGTGATCGCACCATCATGGGTATGAAGTGCCACTCTAGACGAGACTTCCGTAGCTTCTGAAATTAAGGCCATCGACCCTATATCCTTTCGGCCCAAACGCAGAGCAGTGTTTAGATCATTACCATGTCCGAGTCGTTGTCGCTCTCAGGGGTAGAGTCAAACGCCTCTTCTTCTCCTTCATCCCAGATATCATCTAGCAGCTCAGCTACACCATCCAATCGTTGTGCGATGCCCATGTCATCCACTTCCCCGATTCTCGCTTTGTCAAATGATATGTCGTTGATTTCTCTCCCAGCCGTAACTTCACTCCACTCGGAATCCGCATACTCCATTCTTCCCTTGTCCTTGCTTGTGTTAGCAGTCGACCCTACCCCTAGGTCCTTCTTCGCCATAACGTCGCCCCAGACGGAGTCCGCATCGTAGACGCGCCTCCTATCGATCTGATCCGAGAAACCATCGTTGACGACAGTGGAAGTATGAAAGCTGCTCGACCCATCCTGGCTGTTGCCGATCAGCTCATACTCGCTTGAGCCTGCACTGCTTAAGCCCGTATGAAAGCCCGGTCCAGGTGCACCTGCAGATACTCCCGCCTCGGCGAGAGGAACAGAATCGTCGAAGACTCCGCCGCTCCCGTCATCGTTGCCTCCTGCCCACAGAGGGAGGTATTTCCATTCTGATTCTACAAGACAGACAAGGGTGTCGGTGAGAGCAAGCTCCAATGCATCGGAGCGCGTTGAGAAATCAGGAGGAGCCAGCATCTCTGCACAGACATCTCCGATCTTGTCGTTAACTTGTAATAAGAAGGTATCGAGGTGAAAACCAGGAGCATAGCTTTTGGGTAAGATCCTCTTCATACTGGGAGGCTTAGGGGTGTCATGGTCTTGCAGGCTTTCAGACCTAGCGCTTTTCGCACTTGAAGTCTTCTCGGCAGCCCAGGCCCGCCAATTACCAGCTGAAAGTATTACAGTATCCTGCATATGACCATCATCGACAGTCCGTGACGGCGAAGAGTCAATTGCGAACGTAGCACGCTCGGGAATGTGACCTAATTGGTTCTCCTGGTTGTTTGAACGAGTGGAAGCTACGATGCGGATTAGCTCAGGTTCAAAGAAACACTTGGGGCTCTTTGAAGCAATTGGAAGCTTCGTCACTGTACCTTTAGGGTCACCAGCACCGGCTACCTTAGCAGATACGCGCTGGACACTATCCATGAAGGAGGGCATCCGTTCACGAAGTTTAACAATCTCTTGAGAGAACGGGGTCATGCTAGCTAGGCGAAATGGTAGCTGGTTGGACGATCTGTATTTTTCGTCTTTGGCGGTAGAACAGCTTTCAAGGACTCCTGAAAGTCTACGTCTCTTGCCATCATGCTCTTCATCAGCAATGTCGTCCTTCGTGTTGGTCTTGGTCTTGCTAGGGCTGCTAAGCGAAAGATCACATAATTGCTGAACAGTACCATCACCACCGGAAGACCGATCTGGGCTATGAGGAAGGATGGCCTGACCGCTCTTCGCTCCCTTGGAGCGGTCCACTTGTGCGTGCCTATCATCGAGTCGTCCAACCATGTCTGTCAGTCGCGACTTCGCGACCTCCTCGAATAGATTAGCAGCTTTCATTACTTTTGCCGACGAGGTCCAACCTTCAACCGGCGCAAGGACGGAATCTTGATTAGTGTAAGTGTTGGCGCTTCCTTCTGAGAAATCTTCCTGCTCCAGCGTCTTCCAGAATGATCGGGTGAAGATGCGCTCGCGCGGCAGCAGTCCGGTATAAGTTCTCGTGAACGACGCGGTCGGGAACAAGTCGGAGCCAATGTGCCTCGTGTCTGGGATAGGTCCTACCAAGCCCTTGTAGTCGCGGCAAAGAACCCAGTAGATGCGGCCACGGACGTAAGCTTTGAGCATACTCTTTAATTGTGTAATAGTCCATGCGTTGTTTGTACCATCTTCCAAAGTAAACAGTACGGAGTACGCTGGGACCCCGTCGAGCCAGGACATACGCTCATCTACAAGAGCACTGAACTTAGAGATGACTCGTTCGGCGAAAGACTTGCTAGCATATTCGATTCGGGTCTGATAATCTTCGTGAAGATCCTCCCGCCTTCTGCCGTACACAGTGCAAGCAGGGCTTCCTGCAGCTTGATTCCGACCTCTCCAGATATTAGCCAACGCTTCTTCACCCACGAGAATCGCGAAGGTATCACGACACAAGTCTTCGCACTGCAAACCGTCGGCGATCTTCTGGCTGACTTCAGGTAAAACTTCTAGAAAGTACGAGTTGGGTGTTGCTCGGAGCCAACTGACGATATAATCTGTGAGAGAGCTATGTGTAACCTCAAAGTACTTAGCTACCGCGAACGTAGTCCACAACTTTGGGGCCGAGTCGATTCTAGGATCAAGGCCCTCAACAGCTGCGTGAAGAACGCGTTCGATTGCAGATCGATGACGCAATGCCGTGTAATCTAGAGGGATAGAGGTAGTTCTCTTCGTACTTGATGCAGGTATGTCTGCCGATTCATACACTTCAGACGCGCAAGACTCAGCCGTGTGGTTGGCTTCACTGGTCCCGGTATTCGCTTGTCTTTCAAGGTCAGTATCCTTCAACATCTCAGTGATATCTTCTTTCATGGCCTCTGATGGCTTATCTTTCTGTGAGCCAAGGACGTGTGAGGACACCAACATGTGATCAGCTTGAGACTCATCGTGACCACCCACGAGGCGCTTGGCTATGTTCCATCGTTGTGCTGATTGGAACCATTTTCTTATACCAACAGAGCAGCAAAGCTCCGTCATAAGGTAGACGGCGTCTTCCCCTTCCATTGGTGGTGTAAGGTCTAGCACATACTTGATACCCTCTGGAAGATTCTTGACAAGGCGACGGCGTCGGAGTACTCGATGCTGGTTGGAAGGTCCAAAAGCCTTCTCGAAATAGGGAGATTTGAGAGCAAAGAATTTCTCTCGACGCATGTGATGTGGAAGCGTATATCGAAAGATGTACTGCTGATAGGTGTAATCATCTTGCGCGGGCTGCTGCGGCGGAGGGTCGCTGCCGTGACATTAGAATCTGAAGGTCCCAGCACTCAGCACCAACAAGCAACTCACATAAATACCAAGGTATCCGCATCTGTAGAATTCAGGAGGGGTAGCTCCGTTGCTGATCTTAGAGCCATATTCTCGATCATCTCTGTTATACTCTGCGGGTTTTTGAAATTTGTACCTGGTGGTTGTTGAGACTCCTCAGAGATCGAGGACTGTGGCTCAGAGGATTTGGCGGTGTTCGCTTTACCTATTTGAGCATCCTCGGTAGGAGAACTGAGGGCACCCAGAAGGTTCTGGTCCTCTGTGTCCGTTCCCGCCGCCCTCAGCGTAGCTTGTTGCGTACTGTACGTTGCCCAGCGATTCGTGGTGACGGGCACCGCTAAAGGTCCAAAGCTCGAACCGTTGGAATTAGCTTGTCCAGGTGCTAAAGAGGCAGCTATGGCCGTGTCCAAATGATGCTGCTCAATAGCTGAATCCGGCCTGTCTCGGAAAACTCGATCCCCCATATAGCCCTCTGAAGAGGTAGCTGACATCGTGACCGGCAGTTTATGGTGAGCTGAAAGGAACTAGGAAGATCAAATAGTGAGTTTACATGAACAAACTCCACTTTATGGAAGTTGAGAAGTGATTGCGCGATCAGAGGAGTTGGTTGCTCACCTGCTGCGTGAGACCAAGAGCTAAAGAGATGGTCAAGGCATAAGGTCGAGTCAAGAGAGCTCCGCTTTCGAAGTAATGGCTTGGCTCAACGCTTAGCTCAACTTTGGTCGTGTATGATGAAATGGTAGAAGGAAATTCATATAGTTGAGATCAAAGTAGTGGAGGGTTGTCGAAGTGAAAGAGCGCAAGGCTGACTCTACATGGTAAGTCGCACGAGTTCCCAAAGTGAATTAGCCCCTCCACATGTGTGGGAGGTCCAAACAAGGTGATAGAGTGTCCAGTGAATGTCGCCGTGACAGTGCGGTGGTTGAAACAAATGAATGAAAAGAGTGTCTCTTCTAAGAGGAGGACGGACATGGATTATTGCGGGCTTCAAGTCAAGAAGCTGATGCCTGAAGTCTGTTGATCTGCAAGCATGCAGGTCAGCCCGCCGGACTAGGTAAGGTGCAGGAAGGGCTGAAGAGGCGTTTGTAACGTAAAGTATCGCCCGCCGTTGCTTACCTTATCGCTTCACTTTTCATGTCAACTTTCTTCTCACTGCAAATAATGATCAAGGGGACAAACTAACTTCCATTCACTCATGTTCTCCCCCTCTGTCTCTATAATCTCAACAATTCACTGCGGCACATACCAAGCCCGCAACCTTTGGGCTGGCTCCTCGATCTGCCTTTGTGTGTTATGTTTGACTTAAATCACACCCAACAACAATCGTTATTTACTGTGAAGCCAATCAAAGCTCGGATGCTGGAGAACCGGCAAGTGTCTGAATGTGCGGAAGCGGCCGGAAACTGTCTATATACATGTATGTATGATGTCAATGCTGACTATAAGTGTAAGAGCTCAGGTCACAAAGAAAAATCTTCTTGGTATTTATATGGTGAAATGACTTGAATTGTGAATTTAATTCACCGTTCCCCCACCAAGATAGCCGAGCATCGATGGGAAACAGCGATAACGTATTTCCCT
>JAABUP010003456.1_pt1 | contig 27855 bp, 27 predicted proteins | sample 5559201 | NCBI WGS metagenome assembly JAABUP01 (sample SAMN10711887, study PRJNA513373) | rock metagenome | isolation source: Antarctica rocks | place: Antarctica | reverse complement strand
CACACACACACACACACACACACACACACACACACACACACACACACTGCTTATTACGTAAAGCGACCCAGGATGAACGGATTAGTCATTGTAACATTTGTACAGTTGTAAAGTGAGAAACCCCTTAAACGAGCATTTCCCGGAAGGGATTTGACAAAAAACGGTACAATGTTACTTGCACTAGTCTTCGTCTTCCAGGGCTAGTTCCGCTGCTGTGAGCCAACCCTTCTTTCTGAGAAGGTAGATGACACCCTCTATGCTTGGGAAGGTGATGAGACCCCTCCTTGCAGTTCCCGCCAAGCCAGCCAATCTAGGCTCAAGCCCCAGCTGCTTGAAGTCCCTCTTCAGATCATCTTCGTTGTAGCGCATCCAACTCTGGCCCTTAAACCTAGCCGCATGTATGCTTGGCTTTCCTGACATAGAGCAGAGAAAACCCTAATGTCAGTAGTCAGTCACGCAAATATATCTATGCGTGATCCCGAAACAAAAGGTTGAGCACCCCTAAAGGGAACCTTAAACCCCCTGATCTTAACCGTCTTTTGGGCTTTTGGGATTTTAATAGTTACCGCTGTACAGTTGAGCTGAAACCACAGACGCTGATCCAACGAATATTGCCTTCCGGGGACGTCCGAATCCCCAGAGCAAACGAATTTTAGCGGTTCCAAACGAAGTGGCTGGTTTGTGTGCAAGACGATCTCCAGTCTGGTCGGCGCGCAATCCGGCTGCTACACTTCTGGGTTTGCCCACTCACAGGTTCTTGCTGCATCATGTATTCCGAGCGTTTGGGCGTGGGCACCACTCTGCCTTGTCGCGGACGACTGCAGCTTTCTGGCAAAGCCCTGCATGCACGACAGTCTATTGGCAAGAAGGACAACAAACGCGTTTCTGTCAGCGCCGTCGCGAGTCCACCCCACAAATACGCCAGGCAACATGTTAGATCAAGCGATGCGGAATCAGCAGTGCCGTCTTTCACTTCTGACTCTGCCAAGCTATCAGCTGTACCTAGAGCAGGACAGCCTGGCAACTCTGGTGACAACCAGCGAAACATACAAGCCCACGCCAGCAACCAACAGAGTCTCAATATTGGATCTCTCTGGGGCAGCTACCAGCGCAGCGTCGAGACCAATCCCCTTGTGACCAAGGCTTGTACTTCCTTCTTCGGATTCGTCATTGGTGACGTTCTGGCGCAGAGACTCACTGGCAGCACCTTTAGCATACTGCGATGCTTGCGACTCGGTACATACGGTCTGGCTCTAGACGGACCTCTTGGTCACCTATGGTACCAAGTGTTGGACAAGACCGTGTGGCCAAATGACCCCCAGAGCAACAAGGCTGTCCTTGCGAAGACAGCGGCTGACCAGCTGATTTGGGCCCCTATCATGACCTGCGTTTTCTTTGCTGTGTTGAAGACTCTAGAAGGGCATCCTGAGCTGATTATGCAGACAATACAGGTAACCCTGGTGGCTGCATCAACCTCTGGATTTTGTCTGCGGCGGCTTGAGCGTGTATCAAGGATGGTCTGCATGGTTCCATAAGTGATTGCTACTGTGGCATGCCAATCGATTTGCCATTCACTTGCTGTGCTCAGTATACTTGTCACTCACTGTGCAGGATAAGCTGGTGAGGACGGTGGTAGCCAACTATGTGCTGTGGCCTGCGGCGCACTTCATCAACTTCAAGTTTGTGCCTGGACAGCACCGAGTGCTGTACAACAACTGTGTATCGGTGAGCGTGTTCTTCAGCAACACTTGCATGTCTGCTGCTCCTCCATCTTGCCTGTTGATGTGTATAGGCTAAGGCCACGGCTGCTTCATTAGTGATCAGGCTGTCAGAGGTCTTTAGCAAGGCGTTGTCAGTGTGTCATCAGCTCAAGTGCATTGGCTTCTGTTTGATTGCAGATTGTGTGGACAGTGTTCCTTTCCATTACAACACACAGCGATGGGGACACAAACGCCTGCTTTATTGTGCCAAGTAACATCCCAGAGGCAATTGCTTACTCAGCCTGCTGGCTACAGTGGAGCAGAGTGAATGTTGAATACTGGGGCTTGCACCACTGATCTAATTTTGGGTGATCCCTTTTATCTAGGGACACTTAGGGATTTTACCAGCTGTTGAGCCTAGGACGTTCTAGGCAGGCTTTTATGGGTCTCCGTGGGATGTTCCGGGACCATTACATTCAATTCATCTGTATCATACACTCACTCAGGCAACAGCATTCCTCGCTTAGCCACTGTACAAAGCTGATTTTGGTCTGTGCGTTCATTTTTGCAGATTGTGTGGACATTGTACTTGTCTTGCCTGGCGCATGCGCCTGTCATCAACACAGATGAAATGCTGGGAGTCATAGATCAAGCGTCGTTTTTGACAGCGGGTATTCTAGAGCAGGCGTTGCCTGAATCTTGGGCAGATGAACTGAGCGCAGCATTCAACTCACTCCTGCCTGATTTGGGGCTTGAGATTCCAAAGCAGATCCCCATTGTACCCCCCAATGCGCAGTTCTTCAATCGCTGAACTGCACAGTACCCAATTCTGTTCTAGATTGCTTCCGGCTGCCCCACATCAATGCCTTACCTGACCGTCTTGACATTCTTTGTTTCTGATGCTTGTTCAACATTTACTGAGAGCCAATGTGTTTCATTTTCATTGAAGTACTCACTCTTGCTGCAGCCATCAGCAAGGTATTTTATGTCATCAGTCAGTAGACTTGCTCTAGACTGTCTGTCAGAGCTGTAGTAGCAGTTGGTAGACTGGTAGCCATACTATTCAGATTGCAGCAATTTGTAGCTACTCTGTATTTGTAAGATTGCTCTTGCACCACTTCCAGCTGTGCAGTGTGTTACAGTAAACATGACCAGTGCATTAGCCAGTGGCACTGGGCCCCAGTGCCAATTATTCGCATGTACTTGTGGGGATGCTCAGGCTGTCGTGGGCATGTGTCAACGCACTATAGCGCCTGTGCTATAAGCTGCTGATGGCAAGGGTGTGCTGCAATATAGCTGCTCAAGTCAGCAGCAAGCTGCTCTGTAGTGGCTCCCCATTTCCAGCAGATCAAATCAGCTGCTGAGTGCTCCATGATGCATACTGGCTAGAGAGCCTTGCACTTTCATAGGCCTGCCAATGCTGACCACTCGTTCTGGGACATTCCTCAGGTACTCTGCTGCAATCATCAATTCAGGCTCTCGCAAAGTCAAGTTCCGGTTTGAAATCACTCGATCCAATTACACCGATCAGACCAGTCAGACTTTGTAGGGACAGCCATTACCCATACCTTGCTCACAAGATCTTGCCACATTGCTACACATAGAAATGGGTCAATGTGAATAACATCTCACAAAAGAGACAATTAATCAGTGATTTGAATTGACTTGTAAACATGCGAAGACGGTGTCCTGATGCAGGCACAAACAATATACACACGTGACTGTAGGGCCACGGCCATGGCCTTCACTGACTCCTAGTCTGGGATAATGTACTAAAACTGCTCCTGTGTGCAGGTTAGGTAACACTGGATAGACATTGCCAGAATTAGCACTATGGCAAGGTTCATGATCCGCGCACATTACTCCAATGGCAGTTTCAGCTGTGGAGCTGCGCAAGTGCACGTAGGCCTTCACGACATCCATACAACCAGATGGCCACAGCTGCAGTTACTTGTGCAGATGATGTTGGCCTGCAATAGTGGTCCTGTGCATTATGCGCAGCCCCACATCACTCACTGTCATCTGTGTCTGAGGCGAGGCTTCATGCGCAACTGCCAGATTGTCTGATATGATCAAATCTCCAGGCTGCCACTGCATCAACAAGAACACGTCTTATATCCTGAACTCTGCACAAACCACTGGTTTGTTTCATGCTGGCAGTATTGCATGTGTACAACACATAATACACCATGCACATCTGGGCAGCTGAGTTGTAAGTGTTCTGCTGTGAGGCGAAAGAGGTGTAGCCCACAGGCAACAGGTGGGCACATTGCATGACTTGACCCGGGATCACCAAATGTAATGCATCTGAACAACAGTCTCTGCAGATTGCAGCCATTGAAGCTTGGCTTGGCTGGTAAGGCCACATGGCCACAGGCATTAGCCAGGACAACAGCAATGCCATTGGCATGTGCTTTTGACACAGCAAATGACACTTCAGCGCACCTTATGTGAGTATACAAGATGTCCAATCTCTCTCCTGAATACCTGGTCTATTTCACCCACTATTTGCCTTGTCTCTGCTGATCCTGCAACTCGTTCCTGTGGTGTATCCAGATCCCATACATAGGCATCTGTCATGCCAGTGTGCAAGCACATGGTGGGTTTGCCTGTAGCACAACACCAATGCCTGGGCTGGCAGCCATGCATGCTGCGATATACATAAACGAAAAGACTCACATCAGGATGCCAACTAGCCTGTCGTGTCTGCTTGTTTGATACCCTTCTGTTGACTGAATCAACATATCACAGCGAAGCTTGAAAAACAGCACAAATCAACACTTTCACTGAAAAGGTGCTTGATTCCAGCAATTGGGCCAAGGAAGGACTTCAGGCTGATGCCTCAGCACACAACAATCTGAATTAACGCTCTAGAGCTATGAGAGTGCGTCAATTGAAGCACCTGTAATGGGGTGGGGGTAGATGAGGGGCTGTGCCACGCCGCCCCTGCGATCGCTCAGCATGTGGAGCCGCTCCCACCTCTCCCTGCGCTCTGATGACAAGCTCTCTGCGACCTCTGTCAACGGAGCAAAAATGGTGTCACCCTGTCACATACAATCAGCAAATATCAAGTTACTCACGAACAATTGACTGAGCTCTTTGCATTGCTTACACTAGTGTTGAGAACCAGAGAATGCACAGTATGCTTAACCTTAAGAGCCCCGACCATATATGATGTGCAATGCTGCCTTGTCATACATGAAAACACATGACAGCTCCCTAACAAGCCCTGCGTATACATAAACTGCAGGAATGAACCCTACATCCGCAAGGCCAGCAGCTGAGGTAATTGCAGGAGTTAATTTTGCCAAAGATTGTAAGCCCAGCAAAGCTCACTTGATCATATGCTCAACATACCATGTTGTCACAAACCACAGAAAGGCTGAGACAACTGACATATGCTCGACACACTGCCCAGGTCAGGCACAGTGGCTGTCCTTTGGCAGGTTGCATCAAGCAATAGCATCAAAGTTTGTGTCATGCACTGACAACATGATGTGCAAGAGGTGAGGAAACAATATGATGTGCAGCAGGTGAGAAAGAGTAGCAGGCGAGAGAGGTACCTGCCTGTGTTGGGCAGCTCACAATGTGGTATGTGGAGTAGGCAAAAGGCTTGGCCATAAAGCTACCGTCTATATGCCACCCTGTACGGCCCACCCCTGTGCCGCAAAGGCAAATGATTGAGCCAGTGATCACAATCCATTCAGCATGTGCCATGCAAAGATAGCATGGATGGACTTAGGCAACAATCAGAGCAGGAAGTGTGCCTTCTCTGCAGAGTTGTGGCTTGCTGCAGAGTGCTCAACACTTACACTGCCTCATGGCAGACAATCGGTCATCACGTAGTCTCGGCAGAGCCTTTCTGCAGTGCAGTTGCATGTGACCTGGCTGCTTACCTGTGCATCCCTCGAGGTTGCTGTTGGAAACTCTGAAGATGTCAGGGTGTGGAGACTTTTGGTGCTTGTAAAATGTGGATTCCAAACTGCCAAACCAGCCGCTGATGTCTACTTGACGCTGTCCGCTAACAGCGCCTTGACCTCTGAAGATGACAAGACGATGCCTGCAAAATGTAACCTAGTGGGGACTTCTGCTGTTAGGCAGGATGACAGTCCATTTGAGCTGCACCATATTTATTCAGTTGCACAAAGACCAAAGCCGCATCTGCTGTCCGCACAGTAAGCTGATGCTGGAAGAAATCACATGCACTTATGTCACACACAGATTGCAAGCATACTCTGTGACATCCTCTTGTATTCTAAGTATGACAGGATCAGGTATGTCTTGATTGAGGTCAAGTCCGAGTACTTCTGCGCCCCACACCTGTCATCAATTGTAGCAGTCAAAAGTCGTGTGACTGTCAAAAAGATCAGTCTGAAGAAATGCTGCACATCAGCTAGGTCAACACCAGCACGCGTGAGTGTGCCTTGCAAATACCCACCGGCAAACGCTGTAGGTGATATTCACTGCCACTGGTAGCAGGCCGAATATTAAGCATGCCGTCGCGCGCGGTGACTAAGCACCGCAAGTTCCGCAGATAGCGGTGCGCTGCAGTGCCACCAGTGTCAGGTATCAAGCGTACGATAACAAACTGCGAGTTGTTGTTTATACTTGAAAGCAGCGCGCAACGACAGCGTTAGTTCTGTAATCACCTAACGCTTGGATTTTGGGTGTCGCAAATGTTGTCAGAGGCACGGTTGGTTGCATGCCAGGCCTTGGCACATTCAGCTTTGCAAGCTGTGGTCAGTTCGAACGTTTTGGACAGGTGAAAGCATGCTGCACTTACTGGCGTGCTCAAGGGTACTATAGTGTCACATTGTCTGCCATCGTCAGCTTTCACGAGGTGACTGTCAGAGCAAAGTCACGTCATGTAAGGAGGAAGAGGTATAGGAAACGCGCACCTGCTTACTACACAGCCTTACTACACTCCATCACACGTTTTGTCAACTTTCCATTGACAAGCTACTGACTGAATGCATACAGGCAGCCCTAAGTTGGCAAAACAGACTCGCTCACCAAACTGTCAGCTAACATTGCTGCCAGCAAAAACGAATTGTGACTCATCTGCGATGCATGCAGAGCAGCAACCCAGCATGCCCTCGATCAGCCGCAACTGTCTCACATTCCAAACATACAGTGCACAACATCTAACACAAACTGCAGATTACGAGCCACCTGATAGCAGGGCACCATGCTGCAGGCTGCCCAATGGGGGGGCAGTACCCCCCCTACTGTCCGTACAGCTCAGCTGAAACACCTAGTGACTCAGACACACCAACCTCCTGATCACGCCCTTCAAACAGTTGCCAGCCAGGTGGCTACCTGGGTGTATGTGCCTAGCTGACCCAAACCCCCTTAGTGAGGCAACATGTTGCCGCCAGACCCTGCATCCGCCAACACCAGCCAGATGGCAGCAGACATGGACCACTGGTTTGATGCAGAGCCAATGCTCGATCGATCGCAATCTCAGCTCAGCAGGTCCATCTCAGTACAGCAATGCCACTAACATCAAGACAGCCCACTGCTTCCAAGCCACAAGCAGGACCACAATAACTCGGAGCTGACGTATCAGCACAGCCTCCTGGCAAAAGGCTTTCACTGTATCAGCAAGTTGCGTGACCCTTGCTATCCTGCCACCAAGGAAGTTGCTGAGTCAGATGCAGAATGGCAAGCACGCATGCTGGCAGAAGCAAGCACCCAATCCAGACAAACTGATGGCTGGCAGATTGCAGGCATATGCACCTGTCCTTAGGCAGTTGCACAGTATAGCTGGCAGTCCGTACAAGTCAGCCAAAACAGGTCTGAATTGGGTCAGCAAAGGCATCAAGCTGAACATTGTTCTGCACAGCTCCCATGACAAGGCACTGCAGTGGCACAGGCATGTGCGCATTGTCAAGCACATGCTCGCCAACACAGGCAAGGACAACGGCGTCACTTACCTAGAAGGAGACAAGCCATCTCCTGTCCAGTTCCAACCACAAGTCAGTAGAGACATACAAGGACTTTTTGCAGGCCGAGGTAGCAACAAGCCTGAACAAGGGGTCATTGCTTAGCGGCCCTTTGATCATTGATCACAGTGGTCGATGGGCTGAAACTGGTGGACGACAAGCTACCAAAGCTGCGCCTCTGCATCAATCCAGTGTATATCAGGTGTGACATGCGCTACCTCTCACTCCAGTGTGAGAAGTTCCAAAGCCTGGTGGACATGCTATGCCCAGGAGATTATGTGTCCACCTCTGATGACAATCCAGAATAGTGGCAGCTGCCTCTCCATCCTAACATACGGCAGTGTGCTGGGTTTGAGCTGGACAGCACCTTCTGTGTGTGGGTGGTGCTGCCGTTTGGCTGGGCTCTAGCCTGCCACATCTTCTCCTTATACACGCAGAAGGTGTACAGGATTCTCACACCCATGAGCAAGCGCTTAGCCTATTTGCTGGATTACAGGTGATGTGCCATACACCATGCATATGTCAACAGATGTACAGCCTATTTAGGCCTCTCCTAAGCCTGTCCAGGGCTGGTTTACAAGCATACCAGCAAGACAACTGCTGTAGGTCACTGCAGCTTTGATGCGTTGCACTGATCAGAACAAGCCTTTATCTTCTGTGCCAGCATTCACAAGCATTGCGCAGACCCCACTGCACCACTAGTCTGCATACAGCTTGATCCGAACATCTATTCACCGTATGATATGGCCTTACAGCTATGCCAGTACCGCTAGGTTAGACTGGGCATGCACATGGGCAAGCAGCAGACCAATGCAGAGACCATCACCTCTATAGCCTAAGTGCATGAAGCCTTCAGATGCGCATGCGCAAGCTTTAGACCCAGAGCCAAAATGCAGTCAGAAGGCCTGACTAAGGTCATGCTAGCAATTGGCTCCATCATCAGATGTCCCTGACCCTGCTGACAAGAAAGCACTTTTGGCTGCCAGCACAGCACACCAGGTTCCTAGGCTTCATAGCAGACGCAGCGACGCTTTCTCCTACCAGTGGAGAACAGCCAAGACAGCTTGGTAGAGGCATTCTCAGCAGCTCACCGGTGAGCAACAGGCAGCTAGCCAGGTGGAATGCAAGATGATAGCTGCAGCACCAGCAGTCCCATTAGGCCCACTGCTTGCCAGAGCAATATACAAGGCCATGACAGGCCAAGCAGGATGGGACTTGTTGTGCCCGTTAGCGCAGGCACCTTGGCACACATCCAGTGCTACTTAGACACATTCACAGCATTGGCCGGAGCCAACCAATGGAAGTGAGACAGGGTCTTGTTGGTAGCTGGAGATGCCTCAAAATATGTATATGCACACGCAGCGTACACCCCACATAGGGCCCCACTGTACAGGACAACTCAGCTGGTCCTTGCACCCAGCAGAGTGTGCACAGATATGAAAAATTCGGTCCTGGCAGGATGCATGCCAGCCATGGATCTGTTTGCCAACAGTACAAACACCAAAGTGCAGGAGCTTTCAAATGCCTCGCCCTGGCAACAGAGGTGTGGGTGCTATGAAGCAGTGCAAGTTGCTGCAGCAACTTTCAGCAAATGCTGTTAGCAGCTGTGGTGTCATTTGACCTGCGCAGGCAAAACATCACGATGTAAGCCTCGGTGACCGTGTATCGTCACATGACTAGCCATTAGTGCGCACTGCGTCACACGCAGACGAAGGCATGCCTTCAAATGTGACGTGTGCATTAACCCTCTTGGACGTGTCCCTAGTGTCTAAAGTACTGCTGTCAGCAACAATCTGCATAGCTCCACCTCTTGTCGTCACATGCAAAAGTGCCATTCTGTACAGAAACTGCAAGTTTGGAGCAGCAGTTTGCTGCCTCAAGCACATTTGCTGTGCTGACAACTTGCCACACCCAACATGAAACGAGAGACGTCTTCGTTCCTGCTAGCTGCGTTTTGTGTCGCTGCGAGCCTCTCTTGTACCATGGCTCTCGATCCGTAAGTCTTCAAAAGCAGGCACCTCATCAGCTGACAGTGTGCAACACTTGCGCTTGTTCCTCGTTCCGCCATGTACCGTACGGTGTTGTGTACAATACTGTGTAAAGTGACTGCTCGCGAGATGTAAGCATGCATATGCTGCAGGAACATTGGCACTGGTAAAAATTGCGCAGCAGTCTCTGACGGGGCCGGTGGCCCGAAATGCCCAGGTTCACAAATTGGTTTATGCTGCACCGCCTCGGAGAGCTCAAATAACTGCTTGGGCGACGGCTCCGATCCTGCTGCGACGCTTGGCATGTTCGACCACGAGAACAACCCCTCGGCCCCTACATGTGCTCAAGTTATGTATGACGGACAGACATTGTCGCCGTTCTGCTGCGATGAGATGGACCTCCCCAACTGCCCCACCGCCGCTGTGGAATCGAAGGGCTCGCCGCCTGCGCTTATCAGCACAGGACAAGGCTGTGTGGTAAGTGATCATACAGCATGCACGCAGTGATCGTGATGACGATGGAAAAAGTCTTCTACACCCGTGTATATGCCGTGCACCTTTCACATGTATAGCTGCAATCATTACTATTGCATAGACTGACTTGAGTCTGACTCAATGAGACTGTGCACTGAGTCTTCCATTGGCAAGCGGCATGCCTTGGAGTTACAATGTTGTAAGCACAGTATGGACTTGAAGGTTAGTCACAAACTATTTGGTGACAATGTCCAACTGTCATACACAACTGAGCCTCATAGGCGTTTGGTGGACGTGTCAGCCGCTGCTCCCATAGGACATGTACAATGTCAGCTTCTGTGATGTACTACCAGTACTCTAAATCAATGGGACCTGCGAGTATTATACTGTTTTGTTTCTTATTGAATCATACAAGTGCTTGTGTTGCTTGCCAAATCTGTTCTTCCGCACTGCTGCAGGGTGACGTTGTTCAATTCTGTTGTGCAAATGCTGGACCAGGGGCCATGGGTGGTAAGCATGCAGTGGATCATGCTTGAGATTTATATGCACATGCATGCTCATACATGCATACTGTATAGTAGCTTTCATGGATTGAAGTGCATAGTAATTTCTGAACAAAGCTAGGAAACCCCTCACGCACGCCAACACATCACGTTAGCATGCTTACATACACAACTCAACACATGCAAAAACTGCAATGGGTTGCCACAAGGCAATTGTGCCTCGCAGAATATCAGCTGAACAGAATGCCACACATGCCGATTGCTTTGCAAATTGGCTGGTACAAAAATCTTGTGGTAAACATTCTGCATTCAAGTTCACCATGTTCAGTACTCCATGTCAGGACTCATCATGATGGTCAATGATGCTCATTGCAGGAACAAACTGCATCAGCGTGAACGGAGACTTTGACACTACTCCCTGCCCTCAAGATAGGCCAATAGTGTTCTGCTGTTGAATTGATCCAACTGATGCTGATGGGATGGGTAGCATTAATTGTTGCAGTCCAAACTCCATTTGGGCTCATGTGGTTAGCATGTCTTGTTGAGACTGATTGCCACATAGGTGCAACCTGAATGAAGATGATTGCTTACTTCATATGCTGAGGCTTAGACCTCATAATAAATGCTCCATGCTGATGCTCAGCTGATGTCTGTCAGAACAAAGTCATGTAGCGTACTGCAAATCATGCTGCATCAATAATATGGTGTGTGCATAAGATGGGTTTTTTAGCTCATGACCATGGATCTTATGTTGAAGCTACATTTGTACAATGTTACTCCCCACTAAAAAGCAGCGCCGCTGGCAAACAAGAGACACCAAACACACTTTTGTACTGCTGTCATAACACACACAGCCCCTTTGAACAGATAGAAAAGAAAAGAAAAGTTTACGCTCTTCAGCGATCATAACAGGAGCCTCCTAAGGTGGCAGCCCAGAGCTCTCCTTTGAACTGCTCTGTCAGAGACATACAAGGACTTTGTGCAGTCAAGAGGTAGCAAAAGGCCTGGACAAGGGGGTCATTGCTTAGCGGCCCTTTGATCATTAGCCCAAAGTGGTTGATGGGCTGAAGTGGTGGATGACAAGCTACCAAAGTTGCGCCTCTGCATGAATCCAGTGTATGTCAAGTGTTACATGCGCTACCTCCCACTAGAAGTTCAAAAGCCTGGTGGACATGCTGTACCCATGGGAGGCAGATGGCCAGGAGATTACATGTCCACCTCTGATGACAAGTCAGGCTGATGGCAGCTCCATCCTGACATATGGCAGTATGCTGGGTTTGAGCTGGACGTTGCCTTCTAGGTGTGGCTGGTGCCGCCATTGGCTGGGCTATTGCTCGCCACATTTTCTCCTTCTACAAGCAGGAGTTGCACAGAGATCTCACACCCAGGAGCGTGCGCTTAGCCTATTTGCTGTATGACAGGTGATGAGCTACACACCATGCATATGTCAGCAGATATACAGCCTGTCCAAGCCTCTCCTAAGCCTGTCCAAGGCTGGTCTACAAGCATATCATCATGATGACTGCTGTCAGTCACTGCAGCTTTGATGCATTGCACTGATCAAACAGAGCCTCTGCCTTCTGTTCTCAGCACCCGCAATCACATGCATTGCGCAGTTGCCACTGCACCGCTGATTCCTAGGCCAGGTTCCTAGGCTTTGTACACACACTGCACTAACTGCTTCCAAGCCAGCAGGACCGGTGGTACCACAAAAGCTTCGACATGGCACATCACCACAGGCTTATGGCAGAAGGCCTCCACTTTGTCAGCAAGTTGTGCGACCCTTGCTATGTTGCCACTGAATTTGCTGAGTCAGATGCAGAACGGCAAGCACGTATGCTGGCAGAAGCACGCGATCCAGGTGAATCAAGGGCTGGCAGATTGAATTGATTTAGCTGATGCTGATGGCCATGGGATGGGTAGCATTAATCAGTCCGGACCCAAGCCCCATTTGGGATCATCTGGTGGAGTTAGCATGTCTTGTTGAGACTGATTGCCGCATAGATGCAGCTTGATTCAGAATAAAGATGACTGCTTGCTTCATAATATGCTGAGACCTCATAATTAATGCTCCATATGGCATACTCATTACCTCCATCTGCGTGGTCTGAGTTGATGTCCAAGCTCCCTTCCTGCTTAGTATCTGCATGTACGCCACACTGAGCATGCTTCATCATCCTAATGAAACTGACAACAGCATGCAATTGCAAGCATGTGCAAGCTGCGCCATCAGTACCACACAAGGCATGCCACCGTCCCTGCGGCTTGCCATTCAACAGCCACAGCAGCCTATATGTACATTTGACATGGCCGCTTTCCCTCACATAACAGTCTATGTTGATGGCTGCAAAATCAGCCCCACATGTCACAGGTGATGGGGATGGTGGACTGTGGAAGCAGCAGAGGCATATTCATGAGACTGTGGAAGCCTTTGTAACACATACCATGGCACCATGCTTACATCAAAACGGTGAGCTTCTTGGCTAACTTCTTTGCTCAGAAAAAGCAAACTGTGCAGTAGCAGCAAATGTCAGCAAGAGTTGATAGCTCTGTGATTTAGCAGGTTTTGGGCTCGTTGGATGAGAGGGCTCTGCCAGAATGGGCAGCCTTTGCCAGACAGATGGCTGAGCTGCTGCCCAATTGGGCTTGCAAGCAGCAAGTGGCAAGAGACACTGTCTGGACAGCCTGTATAGACAGCTAGCTTCTTCTTTTAGGGTGTAAAGATTGCTTCTCAGCTTGGTGCTCGTTCTCACCACATGTAGCACATGCAGGCAACCTTTTCAGCACATTTGGACAATCCAGCAGGTGTGTCGATCAAGGCCATGAGAAGCAATGGCTAGGCATCAACATGCGTCTGAAGTGTGAAGTTGTGCTGTCAGTGCATCCTCAAAGCCACTTGGCATCAGCAGCTGCAGTTCTGAACTTCATGTGCCTTGCATGCTGTTAGTTGCTGTGAGGTTGTCACACAGCAAACCACCAGCACTTTGCAGACAGCCCAGCACCTGCACATGCGACACCATGATTAGACTGCTCTTCAACAATTTGCATGGTGTCTGCCAGGTGCATGGGGAGGTGGTGTGCATACTTGCTCAGCGAGCAGATCAACACCTGAAGCATGAGGAACAGGCCACGCTGGAGCAGGCTCTGGCTGCCAAGACGGGCACTAGCTACGCAGTACCAGAGCACTCTCAGCTGCTTTGTGAGCTGCCTACCACGCACATGGAACACACCCCTAGCACAGCTTTGACGATTCATTGCATATGAGCCATGCTATCACTGAAGCTATTGTCCTGCACCAAACTGCCTCAATGAATTTCCTTGCGGCAGCGCAGCGTCTTTTACCACAGTCGGCCTGCATATAACATAAATTGAAGCTAAATGATCAGCACAATGCATGTGCGCACTGAGTAAGTGGCAACACCGGTTTGGTGCAGTGATGGGCAAATACACTCTAGAGTCAGCACTGCAGAGCCGCACTGCAGAGCCGCGGAATGCTTAACACAACTTGCAGCAAGTGCACTGTGCGCCTAACAACTGCTTCTGCCCCACAGCCCACATTATACATCAGGGTGTTGACTTACATGTACATGTTGCCCAACCATTCGAATCTGAGCCCATCTAGGCTAGACTCTGGCGTTGCTCATGTAACAAGCTTGATCAATGTTGATCTCACTCAAATAAGTGTTGCCTGTGGGTCCTATAAGGTTGGACACATGAAAGCTGTCAATTTGACATACTAGCCTGAGCATTCCTGTAAAGGTAGTTGTATGCTGATGACATGCTGCTAGCTTCCCAGTGTGTCGTTTGTAGCGCAAGTTGGGGCTCCAGCCTAAACAAAGTCAACAGGCAGGGCATATGCAGACTTTTCTTCTCACAGCTTGCAATTTCCTGTAACCAAAGCTGTGGCAGTGTTGTTCTGTGCAGTCATGGCTGAAGCACCCATTACATCAGGTGCTGTTGCACTTTCCCAGTGCGACTCGGTTATAGATGCACTGCTTGTCTTCAATTGAGTCATTACACGACAACTCGACTACAAAGTGAATGCGTCCAAGCCCTCACATGGCAGGCACCCAGCAACAGCTGCACTATGCTCACAAACATATCCTACATGCACATGCATTGCTAGCAAGCTTGAGATGAAACATGCACAATCTAACAGCAGTGCTCTGACTAATAGTATGCATATGCATTTGGCGTATCGTTTTGAAAATTCCGTTTTCAAGAATGCCCTGTCTGACGAGTTCGACCAAGAGCAGAACTGAACATGTCGTCAATAGCAAGTTGCAATCTATGCCTTCAGCTCATGATAGTTGCGCCATCCAGCGCATGACGTGACGCGACATGCTGCAAGCTGGCAAAAGCTGTAACCATGGCAGGCTGCAGCAGGTTCCATTCCACAGCAAAGTTCATGTGCATGTCATCACAGCCTGGCAGATTGTGACTGCTGGGGCAGAGCCCCCTTTCAAGAAGTGCAACTTTCTCATCATCTGGCAGGCTTGCGTATTCAGGCTGGAAGACATGCTTCTGCAGGTATTCACATGCGTTCTGTTGTCAGCAAGAGAGCTTTTTGCAAGGTTACTTACTACTGTAGCTTTAGCTGCACACAGGCAGACTCAGACCTGACAGTGATGTACTAATGAACACCATGACACTGTGTACAGAGTAACAGCTGTAAACAGCTATATGCAGCATACCATGACACAAGCAATGCACAAGATGATCCACACAAAGATTTCTAATCTGGAAGCGATTGCTGAGCTGGCACTGAGGTGAGCCTGTAAATGACATGTAGAAAGAAAAGAAGAAGAGAAAAGACATGTAGTTGACATGTAGCTGTTATGCATTGCAGAGTGAGCCCACCTCCTTCTGTGGGTAAAGGTGCCTCCTGTCTTGCGTACTTATTCCTACGAAGTTGACGTTGAGGTGTAGATCTGCCATGTAATCTGTGACCCAGGTGTGGGGCGACAGGTGCTCTCTTTGTAGCCAATTGTACACTACCACTGCGCTACCCTGTGCATGCACTTTTAGCACAGCATCAGCAATACTTGCATGCAGCTCCATTATAGCACAACTGTTGCTGTGTGCATTGCTAATTGTACTAAAGCTGAGACTGATCTATCTTACCAGGAGCACGCTTATTCTGCAAACAGGGTTGAGGGTGATTGCCGTTTTGAAAGATAGGTTGATGCCACACGAAGACATACACAGCAAGACAGCAGGAAGTCCAGGCATGCTGCACCACTGCTGAGTCAGACCTTTGGCATGAACAGAATGTTGATCAGCGCCGCCCCATGAGTCATCACCAGCACCTGTGAATGTGCATACACCTGAATCTGCTGTTTGAAGGTCAAGGGCTCCATGTATATCACCCTGCATTTAATGCCAGCTGGTTGCTGGGTGTCCAATCCGAAGGACAGCCAGTGAAATTTTGCAGCATAGCTAACAGGCCTGTGCAGGTGCTCAACTGCTGCAGCAGCAGGTTGGTCAGAGCAGTGCCTGCCAAATGGGCACTAATTTGGTCCACACTTCACTGACCTGGTGCTCTTCACATGGTCCATGGCTGTGATGCCTTCAGCTACTTCTTTCACGTTGACGATGTGGCGGCCCTTGTGGTAGTCCCTGTTTACAATTGTGACATCATATGGCCCTTCAGTCTGCACAGGACACACAGATGATGCTGTGCACACAAGCCGACTGAAGCAGCAGCAAAGCTCAAGACATAAGCGATGCAAGTGCACATGACAGGAAGCAAAGGAGGGCTGAGAATTTGACAAGAGCTTACATTGTGTTGTTTGTACTGCAGATTGAAGCATTGCATGAGGCGGGTGCGATATGTGTGAGCCACATGCATGTCCATGGTGCCATACACCTCCTTAAACCTGCAGATAACCACATTGCATGAATGAAACCAACCTGACATCACAGCTATGTCTGCGACCTGCGTCAGGTCCAAACAGGTGCTACCAAACATTGTTGTACATGCCAATAACACAGTACACAATACACAAGACTGAGCATGTCTAAGCGTCGCACTGAACCCGGTAGTATCAAAGTATGTTCTGACGCTGACAGAGCAGAGGATGATGTCCGGTTGGCTTGCAGTGCTGTTACTTGGCAGCCTGGTCAGGAAATCCTCTCCATCTGCGGCTGTATGGTCCAATGCCCACCACCGCAGTCTCCAGCAGCAGCACCTAAGCACTGATCTACTGTAATGATGCTGTCATGATGCTGTGACCTTGTCGTAACAAACGATTGCTGGTCATGACATCGTAATGATGCAGACCATGCCGTAATGATGCTGTGATGATCGCTGTACAGTTGCACATGGGGTGCAGAACTAGATCTTTTGCCCTGCATGGGTGCTGAAGTAGACTGTGCCTAGCAAAAGCAATATCACCAGTTGGGCAGGTGCAGCAACAGCCTTGCTTTACATCATGACAGCAGACAATTATAAGCTGCAGAGTGTCAGCAAACTGTTCTTGCTCAAATGTGGGCTGTTCACCTTGTCATGAATGTCACTGTCCCTGATCCAGTGTGCCTTGCCCGGAAACAAGCAATGCATGGCTTGAGCTGCTGATGGTAAGGCTTGCTCCCAGGACATCTGGTCTCCTGGCTTCTCAATGTAGATCGGTGTCATTTCTGAGCTGTTGTTTGTTCCACAATACTGCAAGTACTTGCATGCAAGGTTGTAGATATCAATCACAGCTTCCCCCATGCCGTGATAGTAGTTGAGATGGTACTGGCGCCATGTCAAGGTACTCGCTTTGATGCGCTGCACCTGCAAGACACGGTGCAGATTCTCCTACAACATCATGTTGTGATTTACGCATTCAGCTCATATGTATGCACAACAGTTTTGCCAGTGCTGGCAAGACTGCCAGCCAGACTGCTGATTGATGCCTGATCTGTTACAGCGCGAGCATCTAAATGAGCCCAAGACCAGTGTTGACGGAGTTTGAGTCTGAGCCAACTGAGCAACTGGCTGTGACTGCTCATGCCAGCCAAGACGCAACAGGCTCAGAGGTGTAGCTGCATGCTAAGCAGCTTTGCAAGCTGAAAGCAGCGTGATGTGTCTTGTACCTGAGCCTCCTTCATGACTACAAACTTTCGAGACCTTGGCGATGCACTCATGGTGACAACGTCAAGATGCAGGTCCATGTGCCAATTGAGAAGGATGTCTGGGATCTCTGGCGGCCGAGGGCCTGTCATGCCAAATGTAACTTTGCGTAAGACACTTCGTATGTTGGCACAGGTTTTTGAAAGCACAAAGAGGGCAAGTCAGGAAACAATGACAGCCAGCATGTGGCACACCTTGGTACAAGTAGACCAGCTGTGACTGGTAGACGACCAGGTTGTGGAAGAAACAAACACGGCGAGCTGCTGTGCCATCATCGTCTGGGCACTGCAAAAGCAAGCAAGGCAGGCATCAACTCTATCCAGATCTTTGACACAGAATTAGTCTTCAAGCCTGCTATGTGACATAGTTGCTGCTGGTAGCCTTACATACTGCTTGATGCATTTGACCACATTGATACTGCTAATGCCTGTGTACACCTTCTGCTGAACGATAAGGTTGTCCGAATGACATGTGCTGTTGCAGACAGCTAGGGGTGCATGACAACTGCACTTCAACATGCTAGGGGGCTAAGAACAGACCTCATGGCTTGACCTGATCCAGTCCAAATCAACAACAACAGGTGTGATTGCTTGGCTAGGTCTGAGCCATGCTTTTGAGCCCAAAAAAGCCAAATATGCCAGTGTTAGGGCAAACACCACTTTCCCCACGTCGCGTAACAGCTGTGCATCCCTGTTGGGATGTGAATGTCCTTTCATCAGCAGCAGAAATGTATGTGGACAACTGCTGTACCGTCTTCTTCTGTGTAGACCTGCCTACAGCCTTGTCAAATTTCAGACAGTCTGCAGGCAAGCAGGCACACTGATCAACAACAACAGGCAATATTTTCGACAGGAGCCGAAGGCTGCAAAAGCTTAGCGATCACATTGGAATGGAGTTGAGCACTTGAGGCCATGCAGGTTCTGAGCACGGCCCCAAGCAGACTTTACCTCTGCACGAAGCAGATGATCAAACTGCAAAGCGCACCGGAGCGACAGCCTCCGGGGCAGCGCTCGCGATGTTATGCAGTGTATTGCAACTGAACACCATTTGAAGACTGCAAATTGCGATCTTGAATGCCGACGGTGCGTTGCATGGCGCAATAGCTGTAAGGCATCTGATAATGCTGACGATTCAAGAGATGCATGCACCGCATATAGCTTAATGGCCCTGCATCTTGCTATACCGAGCGTTCCGGACGGCATGCACGCGGCCATTGGAAGAGAGGCGCAACCTGGCATTTCTAGGAGGGATCGACTGCACTTCGGTTAGTCACAAGGGCTTCCAGAGTGGCTTCGGAGCCACCTGACGTCATTTCGAGAAATCGGATTTGATGGACACAGTCCAATGCAACCTTTCTACGATAGCGCTGACACTTGATGTGGGCTGGTCTTTTAGCCCTTGAAGCCAAGAATTAGAAAGAGCAGGTCATCTGCTCGAGTTCATGAAGGGTGGCTGTTATTACATCAGGCCTGGGAGGTGAGCTGCATGGTTTCAATGCAAGATTGGACTGCTGCTGCCAACAGAAGGCAATTCAGTCACCATGGGCTCTAGTACACTGATAACATTTTTACATAACAGGGTTACCTGTACAATTTCGGTTGTTACTAACTTGACGTCGAGCTTCCAACACCTTGTCTTGGTGAGCATAACAAATCAACAGTCTACGTCATGTCTGCTGATTCTACTCTCAGAGGCTCTCATGCCTGCCAAGTGCAGATCTACCGCCTTAACAAATGTGTCGACCTATCACATGTCTATATCAATGAGCTGTCAATGGTTCTATTAATAAGCTGACCAGTCTTGGCTGCAGCATTTAGCCAAAACATTTGCTCACACACACGGGCGCACCCAAATGCAACCCGATTGCGCTAATATGCACACTTACAGATTGATTGGTTGCAAACCGTGGCCAATTTAAGACATTTAATCACTGCAAAAAGACAAGTTTGCGTCTAAACACAATCGACAAGAAGTCTGACCAATGCTGGCAAAAAAGCTTTTAGCCTTGAGGGAAAAAACAAACTGGTATACATAATGCAAGGAGTTCGCAGTGCAATGTCAGTCAAGATCTTTCATGACTTCAAATGTTCAGGTCAATAGCCTCACACCATGTCGCATTCAACAGTCGAGACTGAGGCATTTCCAAAAACAGTGCCGCTCGTACCAAGTGCATACCAAATAATGTTCTATGTGGTCCGTTAGGGCCATACACCGACCTATCCTGCTCAGATTTGACCTCCAGAGTCAGCAAAGCTGGCAGCACATCCAAAAATTGCCGCAGCCTACACTCATCTACTGAAAAATCAAAATGAGGCCCACAGGTCAATGTAAGATACTGCAATCTTGGTTGATAGCCCAATCGCCCTGTGAAGTCGGGCCACCCAAGCTTGAGCGCAACAAGATGGGGCATTGGATGCAAACATGAGACAGTACGGTCTGTCACATGCCACAGCTCAAGACATGTGATCCTCACCGGCCAAAGTGTCAGCGCCTTCAGCGCCTTGGGGCTGACTTCCATGTGCAGCGCAACAGAGACTGAAGTTGGTTTAGTCAGGCAACCAACTACCTCAGCGCTCCTTCTGGACAGAAGATCTACTGAGATGGACAAGGTAGATAGGCTTGACAGGTGAGAAAGAGCCCTATATGTTGCATGGCTCCATGCATGAGCACATAGGCTGACATGTCGTAGGTATCTGCAGCTGCCTAGAGTCTTTGCGCAGTGAACATCTACGTTGTGAGTGGGCTTGCTATGCTCATAAGTGCGTGAAAACCTCAGCCTCAACTCGAGCAAATGCCTGAAATGCTGCAACTCAGTGAGCTGCAGAAAGCTGCAGTTGGCTAGCTGAAGGCTTGTCAGGTGTGTAAGGTTTGCAATACTGCAAATACTCTTTAGTGGAGCAAACACTGGCACGTATGGGAATGAGTAGGTGCAGAGACGCCTGAGGCAACCAGCTGATACCAAAGGTAGCAGGTGAGCTGGGATGAACTCCACATTGTGATACCTCGGTTGGTCTTGCATGGCATTTGGCACAAATACATCATCGATCACTGGAGCCATGACTGCCAATCTGGCAGGCAAATGCCAATTGCAATACTGCCCTTGCTTCCAGAACGGCCTGAGCTGCATGAGCACTTCAACTCCCCGCATTTTCAACACAAATTTGGCAACAGCAATGTCTCTGACAGCGTCTTCCAGATCAGACAGCAGGCAATCAGCCTGATGCTGTGCATCTTTGAAGTCTTTCAGGGTTATCAGCACCTTACATTTGGGAAGGTCAGCACGCTGTACACAAGCAACAAACAATTGTCAGATCCAGAACAACCAGATATCACCGGCTTGATATGGCAGCATTGGGAAAGGTGCTTGTGCTGACAGCTGAAAGCACAAGCGAGTATGGCACACCTGGGTTGTCAGACCTCTCAGAAGCCATGCACAGCCTGCTGGGTCTGGTGGAGTTACATGCAAGTAGTAAGTGAGACCCGTCTGAGAGATGTGCATCTGCTGCAGCTTTGACATATACCCTGGCAAACTCTCCCATTCTGGCACCGCAGTCGTTACGATCAGATTGCCAGTGGCTTTGGCAGCTATTGCCCACCGACTGGAAACCAGGCGACAGACCCACAACTCCTCGGTAGGCAAGCGCTGAAATACATTATTCAGGATGTCTTGTGGCAACTGGTACCATGTGCTAGCCTGCAAGCCCGGTGTATGTCAGCTTCTGGCGTGATCGTCTGAGACACTTGCACGAGCAAAACACTGGGTTTCAGATATCTCACCTCTGCGTCCGCAAAATTATCTCCAGCCATGCCTTTGGTGCCAGCGAACGTCTGCTTGCAAACGCAGGATGAACTGATGCCATCACTAAGACATGGAGCTGACGGAAGAGCTGTTCGTCTCCTGAGCAACGATCTTCTTCTGTCTGGATTAGAGATCTGTCACAGATGATCTGTCACAGATGATCTGTCACAGATGATCTGTCACAGATGATCTGTCACAGATCCTGTGTGACTCAACATTGGCCCCTGACATGTGCTCAAAACTTCGGTGACAGCCAAAAATGATAGCTGAATATGAGTGTTGACACGAAATGCACCATGGTTGGCCAGGCGAGCCTTACAATGTATACATGTGAGATCCTGACTATCAAGGAAAGTATATATGTGGACTAGATGCATCAGGTAACTCAGTGTTTCAGAAACAGTATCCCTTGCATATGTATACATGCCTTGCAACGATATAAGCTTCTTTCAAGCACGCTATACTGCTACGCCAGCAACAAAGCAAGTGCCTCACTACCAGTCTGGCTTCTCGTTCTGCTAGTTGCGAAAGGCCCACTCAGCACGGTTCAGCTGAGCCAAGTGGGGCTCTGGACATTGATTGCTGGATTGAGTTCCACTCGAGGATATTTACGGCCTCATCGTCCTGCATGCACAATCAAGGCATATGGTCTATATAGGTAAGTCACATGTCCACACACAGGCTCTGAACTTGCTGATGATAGGCTATGACAGTGGGCAAGACTTGAAGCTGATGCCAGCAGTACTGTAGCTATGCCAGTAGTCCTATAGGACCACCATCATTTGTATGAGCAACAATTGATGACAATCGCTTTGGACAATACAGAGTAGCTTTGGGCTCCTCAGCGTGTGTAGTATGTGAGACTCTAGTCTGAGACCTGCAACAATGTGGGACCTACAAAAGCTGCGCGGCGTAGTCACCTGTGGTAGTTCCGCCATCTGCTTGGCTAGGGCAATGGCTTTGGTGAGACCCCCAAGCTCATCTACCAGCCCCAGCTGATAAGCATCCCTCCCAGTCCAAATGCGCCCTTTAGCCACCCTGGCAACCTCCTCAGCCCTCATGTTCCTCCCTGCTGCCACTTTGTCAATGAAGTCCTTGTAAGATTTTGGACTTCACGCCATCAATGAGCCCCATGGCAGCAGCAGCCTCAGCAGTCAGAGGGAATGAGTTGAACAAATCCAAAACCTGCATCAAGTGGGAAATACGATGATGTAAGTGTGAGTAGCCGCCTGCCACCTTGCTATGCAGAGGCGTGAGGCGACTTTGGAAAGAGGGAGAAGGTGTATGGGAGGAGTTATGGTCCATTCTTGACTTCCTTTGTTTTCACCTTTCTGATGGCTGACACAGCAGCTGTATCATGCAGGTCTCTGCACACAAAACTTGCGGCTGTGATATTAGAATGTAAAGGTGTAGATATAAGGCAGGTCACAGACAGCAATACCTGTTTGTAGCTCAACCCTCGAGCTACAGCCACATCACCAACGATTTGCTTCATGCAGCTGTTCAGCCAGGCTTGGGAGGCCTCCCTGTGAGCCTTGCTGTACCCCTTGTGGGTGACAAAGTTGTATGCAGTCTTGTACTCCCCTCGCAAAAATGGGAGTGGCTTCACTTGCAGCTTGTCAAGTAGTCCTCGGAAGAAGAGGGTCTCCTCAGCCCAGCCTATAGCCATCATTGATTTCACACATACAGGCCACTCAACAGCCTTTCACGCCTGCCACAGTTGGTACAGATGGCTTCACTGCACAAAACATGCACTGCATGTGTAAACAACTTCTCAACTAGCGAGAGCGTAAACAGATTGGCAATGACAATCAGCGTGCATAAACACTGCTGGAATGACACTAGACAGACATCCAACAACACCAAACAAAGCAGCTGTGCATACCTAGAAGGCACACAAAGCCACCTGGCTGCACAATGATCTGGTCAAAGGCAGTCGCGAGGTAGTACCCCAAACTAGCACCATTAGGCATCCCTTCAAACGAGTCAGTATATGCAATGGTTGGCACCTTGTCTTGCTTCAATCGCCTGCAAGGCACCTGCAGCTCAATGGCACTTGCATGTTGTGCAGGTGTCATGTTGAAGACATTTAGCCTGGGCAGACGTCATCAGCATCACTTGCTTGTACACTGGACTGAGTAGCGCTACCTTTTGTGCATAACCATCCTGAGTGGCTGGCACTTTGTTGCAGGGGACCATGCTCTGTCACAATATGCTTGAAACAACCATCGCGTGGCAAAGGCCAATAATGTAAGGCAGGTCACCTGAAATGCAAAACAGCATCCTGCAGCTCTTGGACTTGTGCAAGTCTCTCAGGGGCTTCGCCCTCCCCAATAATGGCCACAAGTCCTTGCACACGCTCATCTTCACCAGCATGGCGCAATGCATCAACCACCTGCAAGGAAGAGCATGAGACTCAGCCCACTCACAAGTTGTGGAGCATGAGAGTTGCAACTCAATTGACACCATTTTTGAGCTTGTTCACTGTCAATTTATATGGTCATCACGAGCATGGTCACACAAGGAGCCTGGTGATTTGTGGTGGAGGAATGACCTGTGACAGCTGAAGCCAGCGCTTGCGAGGTGCAAGTGATGACATTATTGACAAGGCCTGCAAGCATCAAGCAGAGTACTTGAGCAGCAAGACTTGCAAGATTGCCTTTTGTCAGGTAAAGACATCACTGCCTAGCAGACTCATGCATACTTCAAGGATAGTGACAGAAGGCTTTGCAACGTCTTCAGCGAATCTGCAGGTGTCCAAGTCTAGCAAGAGAACGCACGGGCGCTGAGAGGCGGCTGAGGGGGGTGGACGGGCATGAGTTGCCTGTTTGGAGTCCAATGCTCCGGCCGCGGCTCCCTGCAGCCATGGGCAAGAACTTTTAGTGCTGGCTTTGACCTGTCTGTCACATGCCCATGTGGACCTGTGCAGAGCATTGTGAGGTTCAGAGCATTACAATCATGTCATGGACGTCAACGCTTTTGAATTGTCCGCTTCAATGAGCAAAAGTTTAGCCTAGGATGTGGCATACCAGGGTCATATCTGCCGATTGCCGAGCATACAAATAGGTACATCCTGCAGCGAACACACTGGCAGCAAAAGCTAGTCTATGCCTCCTGAGGGAACCGTAAGCTTGTTCGACCCTTGGGCGATCCGGCGACGAAACAGCGCTGCTGGTCAACAGTCGACTGAGTGAAGGTGGGAGTTCTCTCAGCTTGTGACGAAACATGTCACAGACTAATGCACAGCAGCTGAAAACAATTCCTGCTAATGATATCGCCGCACAGATGCGCGTGGTTGTGTCCGGGGTGGACTCGTTCGACAATCTTCGTGGCTCAGCGCCGGTTCAAACGTTGCCAACGGCAGCATCAACCTGCCGGTGTCGACGAAACCACTTTCAGTACAGAGTGTGACCGCGAGCGTCAAACGGGTGCGGCAAGCGATCATAACGAAGGCTGTCTTGTTTGTGACGGTTGGCCTTCCAATACGTTCATGAGCGTTATAGTTTTGCGTTACACCGCTCTTGGACCAGGATCAGGCATATTGGTGCCATCACACATGTCAACTTCTTTCAGCATTGTAGCCTGCTTGATTGGGCGCAATCTGCAGCTGCAGCTTAGTTAAATGTATCTTGTGAAGCAGACCTCTAGAGCCAGAAGCTATACAACAAGGTGGTCAGGTCGAGAGAGATTTCAAACACAGAGCAAGCATCAGAACAGCTATACAAATGAAGTGGACACATGTAGAAGAGGAAGACTTTTGAAGCAAGGACGTCACGGCGGTCTTGTGTAACCAGACAGAATCATTACAAGACAGTTTCACTCACTGTCGTTGCTGCTATCACACAGTTATCAAGCCGCTGGACTCTGTACATTAGCCTGAATGACTCTGTACGTTAGCCTAAATAGATGACGGCGGGACGCTGGTATGCGATTCGATTCGATTCGATATGTTTAATGTCCTGGGGGGCAACTAAGACGCCGTCGGACCCAACAGACAACAAAATCAGTTCAGTAAATCAAGAAAGGTACTTGTGATGTCTGATACAGCTCATAGCATGCATGTGTAAAATACATATGTGAAATCCTGCCTAGACGTGTTGAAATTATTGTACATCCTTGCACAACCAAAAGTGTCTGTAAAAGTCAACAATCAATCAATCAATCGATAGATATATTTAATGTCCTGGGGGGCAACTGGGACCCAACAGACAAGAAGTTCAGTTCAGTGAATTCATACAGACAAGATTTGCTTCCTACATGCAAAGCGTTCCCTAAGGTAGCCACCGATTTGATATGTTTAATGTCCTGGGGGGCAACTCAGACCCAACAGACAGATAGTTCAGTTCAGTGAATCAAGATAGGTACTTGTGATGTCTGATACAGCTCATAGCATGCATGTGTAAAATACATATGTGAAATCCTGCCTAGACGTGTTGAAATTATTGTACATCCTTGCACAACCAAAAGTGTCTGTAAAAGTCAACATAAGATACGGTGATATTGGTTAACTGGGTAACGGTGATAACCAATTTTAGATGCCAAATGCACCAATGTATATGTGCCTGCTAAAAGGTCAGTACAAAGACTCAAGTTGCACTAAATTTGGGCATCTGGAGCTCTAGTTGCCCCATGCCTCCTGCATGTACGTGTCTTGTCAGCGTTGCGGAACTTTAATGAAGATCCTCTGTAAAAAGGCTTGTGGCCCTTTGTCTTCAGGGTGTCAAAGTCTGCAGACATGTCTTGCCTTTGTTTTTCATCATTGTTGGTCATCATTGTGTCCTGTGGTGATGGCAGCACATGGCTGACCGATGTTGGCTTTGGGGGACAGGTTGCACGCCACCCATTGCGCATCGACCATATTGATTTGGACCCTCCCCAGGATAGCAGAACCTATGGTATTTCCCTCTGCTTTGTGTTCTTGATTTGGGTTTTCCCCTCCTCTTCCAACAAAGCCCTTGACTTTGTGTGATAAAGTTTGGATGTCTGACAGCCCTCCTGTGCTCATGTACATGTCCATCCTCATTGGCAGCAGTTTGTTGTTTGCTCATTGATCAGCTTGACCAAAGCTTCCCCAAGACAAGGAGGACTCGGGTCGAGCATGTATAGTACTGAACAGCTTGCAGGCAGTTGATGCTGATGAAAGACATTGCATGTCCTTGGGACTTCTCATGCATCAATCTGTGCTCCCAAACACTTCAGAAGTTGCTGCGAGCCCTGTTACAATTGTAGGACTTACATATGCTTGATGCTGCTGCCGCTGTGGTCATTGCGCATGAATCAGTGTGACCTCAATGCTCCTCAGTAATATCGGATTCAGGACAAGTTGCTGACAAGTTGTGGTTGCTTCACCTGTCACCCATGGCAATGCCTGTTGGTCACATCTGGTAGGGTATATAGTACAATGATAAATTTTGTAAAAATCGCATCAGACTGCCTGCTGGGTCCTTTTCTGCAATACTAGTCAGAGGGTCATCCCTATGGTTGCCTTGCAGGATACAAGCATAGGCTGAGGCCAGGCTTGATGGGGTCGAGCCTGCAAGAATCAGCTGATGACATACAGCGCAACCCACACACATCTGGATACTATCTCCAATGCACAGACAGCAAGCGCCGCTGGAAAGACCTGTACTTCTTCCATCTGAAGGCTTGTTTTGAGAAAGACAACTGGTGGTGTTCAAGTGGTGGTGTTCAACTTCTCCGTCAGCACCAATGAGAAACTCGCCCATTGCTGCCATCCAAAGTGAGCATGGCAGAATCACGTACGATGGAAAAGCCATCAAGGTGTTTGAATGCACACAGGCAGGTGAGAAGGTTTCAGAGCTGGTCGAGGTAGACTCACTTGGTTCTGAGCAAGCAGATCAGCAACTCAAAGAAAAAGATTTGGGATCAAGTTTCCTCAAGAATTGGCCCAATCACAGACACCTAAAAATTGATGCAGTCACTCCTCTGGCCTATTTTCAGTGTGTTTGGGAGCCACAAGCTTAGCACACATTCTGAGGACGCTCTACAGATGACTGTGTGCATTGAAACAATGAGAAACAAATGGCTGTGATGCAGTGCATGTGTGGCTGATGACAACAGGTGGTTGCCAGCAGGGCAAGCTGGCTTCAGACGTGACCATCGCACGTCAGACAACATCTTCATCATGAGGACCCTCATTGAGTCATGCAAGGCAATGAGGACAAGTAGTCAGCATGGCAGATTATATGCGTGCTTCGTCGACTTTCGCAAAGCATTTGACACCATCCCAAGGGACAAGCTGTGGGAGCATCTCTCCAACATTGGGGTTCAAGGCAAAATGCTGGATGCACTGAAGAGCTACTATGCCA
>JAABUP010003455.1_pt1 | contig 27864 bp, 39 predicted proteins | sample 5559201 | NCBI WGS metagenome assembly JAABUP01 (sample SAMN10711887, study PRJNA513373) | rock metagenome | isolation source: Antarctica rocks | place: Antarctica | reverse complement strand
TGGATGTATGGCTGGATGGTTGGATGGATGGATGGATGGATGGATGGATGGATGGATGGATGGATGGATGGATGGATGGATGGATGGATGGATGGATGGATGGGTGGGTGGGTGGATGGTTGGATGGATGGACGGACGGACGGATGGATGGATGGATGGATGGATGGGTGGATGGTTGGATGGATGGATGGATGGATGGATGGATGGATGGATGGATGGATGGATGGATGGATGGATGGATGGATGGATGTATGTATGAATGGATGGATGGATGGATGGATGGATGGATGGATGGATGGATGGATGGATGGATGGATGGATGGATGGATGGATGGATGTATGTATGAATGGATGGATGGATGGATAGATGGATGGACACCGGACAGACGGACAGACTGACTGACAGACAAACTGATGGACAGATAGGTTTTTGGCCATTGACATACTTGTTTGTGACAAAGCTAATTTGGGTCCAGATCCAGATGGAGCTCCACCCACCTGTGAAGGAAGCTATGACGCCCCTGATGTCAGCGCTCCTATGCAGCAGGGCATACAAGGCTCTGCCAGCTGTCCCTGTTGGGTGCGCACTACCCTCTTCTATCCTGAGCCAGGTGGCAAAGCTGTAGCCCTTGCTAGTGGGCAACTGCAGTGGGGTTGTGGGCAGTATCCCAGCAGAGTCGTTGGCAAAGTCAAAGAACGCCGAAGGGCCCTCATGACGCGCCATGGTGCACAAGGTGTGGAGGAGTAGGGAAGCATGAGCAGGGGTGGGGGTGTTGGGGGCTGAGCCCTGTCGCTTCAGGAGGCTCAGCAGAGCACGCAGGTCACGGCCTACAAAGTGCAAACACCTTTTATTTGATGAGGAAATAATGTCAAAGCAACGTAGAGAGTTCTTGTTGAAATGCACACTTGCGTGCGGGAGAGTTTTGACATAGGACTGAGCTGGTGGCATGCTTTCAGCTGTGACTTGACCTATGGCATAAGGCCCTTTGCCACATGTCTGCAACCTTGTAACTGCATGCCACAATCATCATGCAGTAGCCATGCAGTAGTTGAGTTGTTGGTTCTGGAACAAGTCAGGGACGCACTGAATCACAGAGCCTGGATCATTCACAGTGGAAGTCACATACAGTAAGCACCCAAGTACTGCCGTGTCGGGCTGAGCAATCCTTTGATATACGTTTTGGAGGCCATGTTTGCAGTGTCTATAAGCAAAATTCATTGACAGTTTGCGCTGGGACAAATGGAATGAAGTAGTTGAGGCTGACTGTGAGGTCGTAGCTGAAAGATTTTGCAACCATGCATTTGGTGCTGTCACACACTCACCAGAAACACTGTAGGCGCCTGTGACTTGCAGCACCTCTGCAATGTTCTCTTGACAGGCTGAAGAGGTGCCAGATGCTGCAAACCATGTGATCAGATCCCCATTCACTCCAGACCTGCGTGTGTGCCACATTCAGCTGGAATGCTATGCAAGTCATCAGAAGCTGCCTTGCCCTGCAACTGCTATGGCTGTACTGGTTCTCAGAAGTAGCAATTGCAGACTAAACCCAGGGTTGGTCTGCTGTATGCTTTGCGCAACAACAGAAGGGGACCAGCTGACGTAATCAACTTTGTTTTGCCAGCCATACAACACATCAGCAACAGATGCTGCAATCTGATCAGGCATGCTTGCAAACCCCGCCATGCAAGCTGCCAATGGGAAAACACACATTCCTTAGAGCCAAACAGCCATAGCGCATCTGCCATACTCAAAGGTCAGCGCAGATACTTTACACCAGCCTGACCAAACACCTTTTGCCCTGTAGAGGCTGGGACAACACATCCACTTCATGCACCCTAGCACGTAGTACTGTACAGCAGACAAGGCAGTGCTGACCTGTCAGCAGCAGACAGGTTAGCCATGTTGCCCTGCAGCAGCTTCTTCCAGACCTGCAGGCCCCGCAGCTGCAGCTCTGGGGCGGCCTGCCTGAGGCAGTGCAGGTACAGGGGAACCACCTCCACATTGCCTATGGTCATGCTCTGGTCCGCATGGTAAGCTTGCTGCAGCACCACATGAGACACTGTCAGTGCAAAGTCCTCTCTGGTCTGCATGGTAAGCTTGCTGCAGCAGCACATGAAGATCTGTCAGTGTGAACTCCTCTTTGATCTCTCGTAGTAAGCTTGCTGCAGCAGAATGTCAAGCACTGTCAAGGTTAGTTTCTCTCTGATGTGCATGATCAGCTTGCTGCAGCAGCAAGGCAAGCACTGCCAGTGGGAAGTCCTGTCTGGTCTGCATAATAAGCTTGCTGCAGCAGCACATGAAGATCTGTCAGTGTGAGGCGCTCTGTGGTCTCTCATGGTAAGCTTGCTGCAGCAGTAAGGCAAGCAGTGTCAGTGCGAAGTCCTTTGTTGTCTCTGGCGGTAAGTTTGCTGCAGCAGAAGCTCAGCAACGTCAGTGCAATAGGCTTCCTGATGTGCGTGGTAAGCGTGCTGCAGCAGCACGGTCAGCACTGTCACTGGGACGTTCACGTGCACACAGGTAGAATCACAGCCTTGACACTGGCTTTGGTCATGATCTGGGCTGCATAATATGGCTGCTGCATCATCACCACCAGTACGTTACGTAAATGGGGCATCTCCTTGCTGGTACAAGGCAACAGTCATGGGCTGGTCTGTCTGGCATGCTTGCCGCACACAAAATATGCAAAAGCGCCAATGATCATGCGCAAGAAGGTCTGTAGCAGAGCAGTTGTGTTGACACCAACAGCTGTGGCTGCATGCTATGTTTCTGCAACTTGCATGCAATGCAGGATCGCCTTGCTTCAGGCTGGAACAATGGACATGTTTCAGCATTTTGGTTGTGTGTCCTTGTGTATGCTGTGAAGTTAACAGAATGTTTTGAGGTGCATGGCACAGTCTTTTTGTGCCTGCGACAGCATCAGCATGCAAGTTCATACCTATACAGCTTGTTGTATTGTGTTGCACCTGGAGACTCAGACAACTGCTGATTTGTAGGGCATATCTGAGGTAACTACTGAGTGGATTCTAAAAGTGGACTCTGAAAGCGAACTATACAATTGCCTCCACCTACCTCCAAAATGAGATGAAGCACTTGCATTAGGACCCCAGCAGACGGCCCCTTTGGGGCAGTGCGGCGCAGCACAATGTTCAGCAGGGTGTCGTAGCCGACAGTCTTCTTCATCTCGCTCTTCATGGACTCGTTGCCAGCCATTAAGGCAGTAACAGTGGACAGCACCTGCTCACAGAGCGCAGTGCCAGCCTCGTGAGAGTAGTCAATGTTCAGCAGGTTCAGCAGCTGTACAAAGCACTGAGACTTCCTGCACAGCAATACAGGAGGGAATTGATCAGCAGTCATGTACAGTGTGGAGAGTGCAGTGTTTGATGGTGTTTCTCTGTGGGCATGGGTATGGGTATGGGTATGGGTATGGGTATGGGTATGAGTATGGGTATGGGTATGGGTATGAGTATGGGTATGGGCATAGGCATGGGCATGGGTATGCGTATGGGCCTAACGGCTATCAAGGCAGTCATATACGGCCTGCAGCACTTGAAACAAACACTCGGCTGCAGGAACTGTGACAAATGCGCTTGCACACATCAGGTGACTTTGTTGCTGTTAATTTGGTTGCTCTCTTGACAAGCTCCCAATGCAGTGCAACTCTGTGCTGCATAGCCTTCTGCATCAGCAATCCCGTCAAATGATCTGGATTGCGGCTGACAAAATTGCATGCATTCACATGCTGTTGGCGTCAAAGAAGGACCCACCCTCACTTCAGGTCTGCAGTGTGATTGACAGAAGTGCATGCACTAGCCTGTTCTAAGCATAAGAGAAGAGAGCACTCGCACTTCAGGTCTGAAGTGCGCTTGACAAAAATGGATGCATTAGCCTTCTGTATACACAAGAGTAGGAAGCATTCTTACTCAAGTCTGAAGTGCGCTTGACAAAAAGGCATGCATTGGAAAAGCATCCACTCTCATTTCAGGTCTGAAGTGCGCTTGGCGAAACTGGAATGCACTAGCCTGCTCTATGCATAAGAGAAAGAAGCACTCCCACTCCCACTCAAGGTTTGGAGTGCGTGACAAAGTGCATGCACTAGCCTGCTCTATAACAATCATAGCAATAATCATAACAACAACAACAACAACAACGACGACGACGACGACGATAATAATAATGACGATGAAGTGTATGCTTTCCAGCTCATGATGAGCTAGGTATGTGCAGGGCATGTCTTGTATCTATGCACAAGAGAGGGAAGTACTCTCACTTGAACAGCTCCTGATGCAGGGCAGGGTTGTGCTGCACCACCTTCCGGACCCCCTCCAGCAGGTGGGTCACCATGGTCAAGCCAGTCTCCTTCCAGCTGTCCAGGGCTCGTGGCAGAGTCTCCATGTACTTTGAGAACAGTGGCTCTTTACTCAGAGTGTCATCCTCGGTCACAGGAGCCACCCTCATCAGGCTCACTATCTGTAGACCCAAACAAGGTGGCTGCAGTCTGTTGAGCTTGAAGCAACGCTGTGCAACATACTTGCACAGTGGTGCTGAGCCACGCAAAGCCGAGTCTTCCACAGTTGTTGCATGCAGGGCAAGATCAATGGCAGAAGTGGTGCTCATTTCCACTTTGCAAGCTTTCATTGGCAGAGAAAGACATTCTGTGCCTATCTCGACTATCCACTCATTATTCTGATTGCTTGGAGTGTGATAGGCACATCACACATGCAGACTCTGGATGTCAGGAACAGCTTTCAATGTGGCGCTCTACTTATGGCTGTATGGAGCAAGCACCAACCCATGTTGGCACAATATGTGCACTTGTGAGGCAAGCTGCATGTTGCGGCATCTGCACAAACAGCAGCCGCACAGAAGATGAAAACGCCCATCCACTCCAGACACAATTCAACTTGCAGTTATTTGGCAGCCTCAACCTTGCAATGGTAGAAACAGTCATGCAGCAAAGAGAGGCGCACCATGTCCAGGGCTAGCTTCTGAATGGGCTGTTCCCACAGCAACCCAATCAAGACAGGCACAATGTTCCATTTGCGCACTGCCAGGCGCTGTACATGGGGTGAGGCATGCAGGTAGATTCCCAGCAGGGACAGCACAGCACAGCGTGCATGCCACATGGCACTGTCCAAACTGCTATGGCTTGCTGGTGCTTCTGCCAGACCCGTGGTCTGCATACAAAGTACCTATTAGTTGTGTGGGGTACCATGTGACATCAACAGAGTGAAAGCGGGTCTACATGGAAATGGGCTCTACACTGGAACTTAAGGCTGGATTGATCGCTGCCAGTTGAAAGCGTTCACTGTTGCTCTGCGGTGGCTCTGAGTTTAGAATGCACGACTGCCAGACGAGTTGCTTCTGATGGCTGGCAGTGCTGCAATGGTTTGGATCAACACATCAAATATGACATCAGGGACAGCAGTCACATACATATAGTGTTTTCTTCTGAGTACATGAGGCTGGTTTGGCCAGGGCATTGTAGACTGAATAGCCATTGACTAGGTGGCCATATGTGGTGCAGATGTACGCCAGCTATCCAGTGGTCTCTACGCCAGTGATTCACATCAAAGTCAGCAGTGTTACTGATGCAGAGATGATCAAATCAGCTACATGCGAGACTGTAGAAGCCCCAGTGTGGGTTTCCAATTGACATGTAGCTGGGCAGAGACACCTTGGGTGGGGACAGCTGCTGCTGCTTCTTGATTATGGATGCAAGCTTGCTGATGGCATCATGTGTGTCTAGCGCTGGCAGAGTTGGCTCTGGCTTGCTCTGCACAATACGTCCTAGGCTGGGCGCCGCTACCAGCACCACTGCAGGATCTGTTGTCCAGTCTTCCAGCAGCTCTAGCAACTGTGCAGCAGGCAACACAAGGGCTGGTCAGACATCACTGCTATAACTGTGCAGCAGGCAACACAAGGACTACACAGACAACACTGCTATGATCGAAGTACAACAATAAGGACACGTCCCTCAAGAAGCTGCTTCACTGCTTCAGTCAGGCATTTTTGGGCTGAGGTAGCCTGGTAAACCTTTGGAATAAGTGCATTGCTATGCAGTGTTTTGATGCAAGCATCTTGGTGTGCTGGCAAGCGCCACCCCAGCTTTTGATACATCTCTTGCCAGAGCTTGCTGCAATCATGTGATAACATCCAAGTAGCATTGAAGCGTGCCAAGCTGATTTGCAGCGCTGCCTTGTCGCGCACATGCAGTCTGCTGAGCATCATCCCGTGTTTGCTGCATTGCTCATGGTTAAACACTTCACACAGTCCACGGTCCACTGTACGATAAACTCAACCATGAGCAATGCAGCAAGCTTAGTCATAAAGTAGACGGTAAACAGTCCACTGTGTGACAAACTCAACCATGAGCAATGCAGCAAACTTGGAATGATGCACAGAAGACTGCATGTGTGTGACAAAGCAGCTATGCAAGTCATGCAGTAGACAGTATGTGAACAGTAGACTGCATGTTTACAGTAGATGGAGTCAACGTTATGAGTCTCACAAATTCCGGTACATTTTAGCCATGACATACAAAGGAGATGCCATCACAGTTAAGAGGTGGATGGCCATGCCTGCTGGAGCCCTTACCTTTTCGCACTCTGCTTTGTTGCTGTCTAATGCCGGCAGACAGGCTGCAGCCTCATTCACCCTCGCCACATGCTCCCTCAACAACTGCAGCTGCTGCTCTTTCAACCCTCCGCCCTTCTCATCAGTCTTCCTTACAGATTGCCTAGGGAGCACTTGGCCAGGGGGCTGGTGGGCTGCTGCCGTGTCTTGATTCTGGGTCTCATGTTGCCTACCTGCTGTGCTGAGATTGTTGTCATGCGGAGGTGGTGCGGCGTCATCAGCTGGGGGTTGTGAGGGTCTTGGGGAATCAGCGGCTGGTACTGCCTGCTCTGGGATGACTGAAGCTGGCAAAGCTATGGCGTCCTGGTGCCTGTCTGAATGTGAGGGAGCAGGCTGAGGCTCTTGAGGACCTGCACATGACCCAGGGCGCTAAGTGGTGGCAGAGTAGCTCCACATGTGTGCAGCTTCCCTGTGCACAGAGTCAACAACTGGCATGCTATGTTGCTGTGCAGACTTGTGGCCAGCCAGCTTTCATACCGCAACGGCTATGCCTTTTTGTACAGGCACAGAGCACAAACAGCTTTCCCTACACTACCTTCCTCGTCACCATGTGCACAGTGTGCAAGCTTTTGAACCCTTCAGGGAACATGATGTCTTACCATGATGCCTGTGTGTTACATCATCGGTCCCACCCCAGAAGAAGAACAGCTGGCCATAGGCCAGGTCCCAGAGGCCTTCTGCCCTCAGATGCTTGAGAGCGGCAGGTTCTGCCACCAGTATGGCTGCTACAAAGTTCAGCGCATGGTGCTGCAGTACACAGGTGTCCTGCGCCAGCTTGGCAACAGCAGTTGTGTGAATGGCAGCCTCATTGGCAGATAGTCGTGAGGGCTCAGGCAGGAGGGGAGAGGTCTGGAAGGCATTCAGGAGGCATGAGGTGACTTCTTTCATCAGGCTGCGAGACAGACAGCCATTATGACAAGTCAGAAAATACTGGGCTATGGCTATGATTGTTTGCAGATTGTGCTGAACAGTGGCAGCATGCTCAGCAATGCTACAAGACAATGTGATGCATGCTTGCTTTCAAGCAGGCCCCAGACCTCTCTGTCAGAAAAGGCAATGAAGACGTCCAGATTGAGGCAGCAAATACTGGACTTGTATACTGATATTGTTATGCTGACTGCAGGTCGACAGTATCAGGCCTGATGCTAAACAAACCACATCAACATACTGTCATTGTCTGAATGCACAAACATGATCATTGGCTTGCCATTTGCAAGCTGTGATTTCACTGATGCACCTCCAGCGCAGACAACAGACCAGATCAAGGAAACCGCACAGCATCGTGAAGCAAGCAGCTGTGATGCTGGCAGGACATTGCAGGTCAGGCTCACGCGCTGTTGCACACCACTTCCAGTGGGCTTATGGCCACTGCCAGAAAGGACTTACCTTCCCCATAGCGGCAACCCATGTCTGCTTTCAGCCAGACTCAGCCACGAGCTGAGCACTGCAAACAGCTCCTCAAGCTCACGAGACTCTGGCTGGGACCTGAAACCACCAGCCTGCCCAGGATGGGTGGATGAAGGGTCAAGGCCCTGTAGCCGCACGTGGTGACTGTGCTTGCCCACACTAACACCATGTGGCTGCTGACTGGATCCTGCCTGGACTCCCTGTGGATGTTGACTGGACTCTCCATGCCTGGGCTGACCAGAGCCATGCTGCAGCCTCTGCACATGATGACTTGACTCCTGGGTAGGCTGCTGCTGCTTGCTGGGCTGGCTAGTGGATGCAACGCCACCGCTACGCTGTGCTGCGCTCAGAGCAGGATGCTCCTGACTTGCTTGATCTGCAGCTGGGTTGCAGAGAGACTGCTTAAGCAAGCATGGGGTTGCATGCTTGAGAAGAGTTTCTCACAAATTGCAGCTGAACCAAAACACTGCAACTCAGACAAGACCCTGGCATGATGTACTCCCAATTTGAGGGGTTGGTACCTTGTGCCAATCAATTGCTGCAAATAGGCTATGCAAGGCTCAGACACCAACAGCCTTGAGGCGGCATGCTTGTAGTGAGAGAAGCTGGTGTTCAGTGACTTTTGCCGGGCAGTGCTGCAAAGAGTGTCTGCCCTGAGCAAACGCAACTAAACCACAACCGCAAGGTTTTTTTATAATGTAAAGTCTTGGAGCATGCATTCCAGCAAGCCTGGACAGGCAGAAGCAAACCAGGACAAGCAGAAGCAAAGCAAGACAGGCAAAGACATACCCCCGGCAGAGTGTGTATGAGTACTCCTGAAAGCAAGGGACTTGAAGCCGCCTTTGGGGGATCCCCCCTTGTGGGCCGGGGAGTGCGGCCTAGGGGGTTGCGACGCAGTGGGACCATGACTGCTGTGATGTGCCACAGGTGGGAAGGTGAATGCTGCCCACTGCATGAGCTGCGTGATCCTCCTGAAGCCACCAGCCTCACACATGGTCTGCAGGTTGTTGCTGTTGGCTTTCAGGCCAGCCCCAATCTGCAGATCAAGCAATGCAAGCTCAGCTGGCCTCATGTAACACCTGTCTGAAACAGCATTGTTGGTCACTGCTGGTCTAGTGGAACTACTGTCATAGATGCCAAGATGCTTGAAACTGTCTGTCCAGGCGAACGTCACCCTCTCAGCACATAGGCCCTGAAGCTTATTGATGTTATGCTGGGTGTCTCCAGAAGCATCACAAGCCGCATCAGAGAATGCGTGTGTATGTGTGCACCCTAGTTGTGCTCTAAAAGCAATGTCGTTCAGCTGCATGTGAAGTGATCATGCTCATGGTGATTACAGGTTGTGAGCTCAAGGAGCACGTTGTCTGCAAATCAAGCTGCATTGCTCATTGCTAGAGCAATGCTCACCACTTGCAGCGTAAGGAGTTGAGCTTTGAGCTCATCAGCTGGTCTCAGGCCCGGGCCTATCATGACAGCGTCTGCTGCGCCTTGCTCGCCCTCTGTTTGAGGAACAGAACGCTGAGCCTGAGCCACCAGCCAACCCAGGCCTTGTATCAGCATCTGCAGACAGCGTACAGCTGTACGATATTGGCTGTAGCACAGGTAACATGCAAAGGGGTTGCCGTCTATATGGGACTGCTGCTTACTGGCATGGACCAGTCACATGATTTACGGTTCAGGGGTTAGGGTGTGTAGTAAGTAGGGTGTGTAAGAAGTGCATGGCTTCAGGCCAGAAGCGCGGTTTTGCTAGCTCAATACACTCAAAAGAGCCTGGAAATGCTGTCATGCACAGGATGCATGATTGACAAACTGCTTTGCACCACCCCTCAGCCCATGTCTACATGCAGGAATTTGTTGCACGGAAGTGCATGGAGCGCTGCCAGTTGCACTGCATGAGAGTACCAGGAGGCCGTTTTTGTCTGGATCTCTGCTTTGCAGGTAGCCTTGAGCAGGCCTGCTCGCAGAGACAAAGCCAAGAAGGCATTGCAGGCTGAGCTGCTCCCACTCTCCCACCACCGTAGCACCGCGAGACCTGCAGCCATGTCTCTGTCACAGATGCTGCATGACACAAATGCAAGAAGCTGTCTCAACGTCTTGATGCAGAGCCATGAGTGACATGAGGCAAGTGACAACTGACTCAGCCACCTTAAACCTGATAGGTTAGCCAGATGTACGTGGTGCAATCAAAGCTGCACATTGTGCTTGGCCTGATGGGCATTCAATGCACACATGCCAGCCAGAACACAAGGGCTGAGACTGTTGTCACAGCAAGTCATCTGCGTAATGAGCATGGCGCATCTGGATACGTGACACCAAGTCATTGTGTGATGAGCATGGCGCATGTGCATATGCAGATCAAAGCACCTGTTTGCATAACAGGACAAGGGGATACCTCAATAGCTTGAGGGCAGCTAGTTGCTCTAGCAACAGGACCTGCAGGTGATTGTCAAGCAGGGGCTTCACGATGCGCTCCATCTGGTCTGCTTCTTGGCGAGATCCTGCAAGCAGCTGTGACTTTTTAGCATCTCAATGACTTCAAAAACAGGGTGGCATGATGAGTGCCAGTGGGTCAGCTGGTCTCCCAGCTAGTGACAGCAATAGCTTGTTTGTGATGTCATGCTTGGGAAGGAAGGGCGGGGGGAGGGGGTGGCATGACATGCATACGCCCCCATTGTTCAGCTAGGGCTGCATGTACACTGTCTGCGCCAACAATTCACAACACAGTAGTGTACAGGTTTGGTGGTTCTTGGCAGATAGGGCTCCGCCAGCTCGGTGACTGCCCACGATCACGGCATTCCACGCGATAGCAGCATCTGACGTGCCCACAGCATTTGGAGAGGCAAAAACCTCTGGGTGCGTCCTCAGTCACTTCATGTCAAGCAAAGCCATCAATGACGGACAGATGAAGATAAGACTGCAGCCAGGACACCCTTGCTGACATCTGTGTCCTGACAATATTGAGTAGATTTGTGAACACGTTCTGTAAAAAGCCCCAGGTCAACAAAAGCCCGAACATTCTGAAATTGTTCTTGACTTACAAAAGTTACAACTAACAGGTAAACAACTGGCATCGTAAAATCTCTGTGTTGTTACTCACGTGATATATTGAAGAGCAAGGCTGATGTGTACTGCTGTACCTGGTTGGATCATGCCAGTGCTGCAGTAGTGTGGCTCTCCTGCTAGATAGTGATGCATGGGACCTGGACTCTGCTTGCTGCCCAGCCTCAGGCTCCTACTGGTATAGCTGTGCACAATGAGGACTAGCTTGCCCAGCAAAGACTGCAGGAACCACAGCTGCGACTCCTGTACGGGCTGCAAGCTGTCCTGAACACCAATCATGGCGGCCTGGCTGTTTAGCTTGCTGATGGCAGCCTGCAAGACAGACAAGCAGAGATGCTGTGTCAGGCTGCGTCTTATCTATCATGATAGGCAATTTAGTTGACCTGGCTTGACATGGCCTCGTGTCGAGTACAGTCAATGAAAGCACTTTCACTATGCTATTGTTTCATGCAGAATTGCACGAGCTGAATGGTGTTTTGTCAAAGGCAAAATTAGGAAAAGCAAAATGGGCTTGGCAGATAGAGCAGCAACACCTATGCTGGTCAGCGCATGGAGGCGCAGAGGGCTCACCTTCATGCTGTCAGCCAAGGCAGTGAGCAAGCCAAGGCTGAGCAGGCGTTGTCTGTTGGCTTGTGAGTGTGTGACGATGAGCAGCACGTCCAGCAGCTGCATGCTCACTGCAGCTTGCATCTCATCTATAGTTGCGTTGGCTTTGCGTGCAACTGCATGAGCAGCACACAAATGGCTGCTTGTTTGCTCTGCAATCACGGCAGTGCATTGTGACATGGATATGATATTCAACTCCTGCAAAAAGCGCTGTCAAGCCTGCACCAATGGCCTGACCAACCTAGCTGTGGCCAAAATGTATCTGCCATGAGTACATGTTGCCAGTGTGTCCATCAGACTTTGTCACTTGCGATGACAACCCCAAGATTCCCTGTCAAGCCAAGCGCTGTCTTCACAGTGACAGAGTCACCAGCTGCAGATGTCTGACAGAGTGGATGTGGTCTATGGCCACAATGGTTTATGGCCAAGATGGGCATGCATGCTGACCTTGGCTGAGGTCTGTTGGCAGCTGATGCAAAGCCTGTACCAGCCCCTCCAAGACAGCTTGGGGATGCCCTGCCTTGCACCCTGCTCCTCTTGAAGAAATGAAGAATGACCGGGCTGCCTGCACCCTAGCCATGGGGCTGTGCCCTTGCCGAGTTGGGGTGCTCGGCTGCTTTGCCAGGTCTGCAGAGATGTATGGAGTCACCGATGAATAATGAGCAGTGCAGGGTATGGCATTTTGCTTTAGTAGGCCATACAAAGAGCTTGCCCTCTATAAGGGCAAAGTATTAACTGAATACGGCTAAATGGATTTGTGTATGCTATGCTGGTGTTGCAGAACAAGGTCAGGAAGCCTTGGACCTTGTAGCATATGGGCAATGCAAGCCAGGTGGCGCAAGAGAGACAAGTTGGCAGTGGGCTGTACAGCATTGGCTCTGGTTGTGCTGCACATGTCATCTTACAGGTGCAAGGCTCTGCAGCAGGCATCAAGGCAGAACTGCATGCTACATAGTTCATGCTCACTAAGGCACGATGTATTCACAGGCTGCGCCTCACCTAAGACTGGTTCATCAAATCCCTGCCAGTCATGGAACAGTTCCTTGAAATGAGTCAGGAACTTGGTCAGTGCTGCCTTGGAATACTGCATGTACAAACAAAGCAGGTTAGCTCCTGTTGTTTCATTGGAACAAGTCGCTCACAACAAGCTCGAGAAGTTACCTTGACATCCGACTGGACCGAATGCTCGTATTCACGCCATAGCCATGCCAGTTTGGCTTCCCCGGAGTTTGACTCACTGCAGCCATCAGGCAAACACTCAGGCATGCTAAATTTCAACTAGCTATGTAGACCTTGTGCTGAGAGAATTCATCGCTTAACAGAACACGAACGGAAGATGCTTACTTGAAGGACGTTTCGGCATGACCTGCTTGTGCAGACGACTGCGCGGGACTGGCAGCATCGCCTTGAGTGTTGTCAAGCTTGCCGAAAAGACTGCTGAAAAGCGACTTAGCAAACGCCATCTACGATTGAAACGCTTGATATGAATAGTTTGTTGTCGGATAGCCCGATGCGCACCCAGTACAATGTACCGTCTGGACTGATCTCAGAAACATGTCTGACATATCTGACGATATTCTTGCATACGCTTTTCGACAGTGCATTGCTAGCCTTCTCGTGGCGATTCAAGCAAGCAGCGTCATCAGTTCGTACGGCAACGTTAGTGCTTGCTCTGTGATCGGAACGAACGCATCAGTCATGTGAGCAGTGATCTAAGTCCCTGTAGACTCTGTGTCAAAGTGCCCTATGCTGATTCTGGTTGAGCCCTGCTGACGACTTCGCCCTTTGTGACATCTTTGGTTTTAAATAAGGTGTCGCTCTACACATGTATTTTGATGTAATATTGTGGCTACCAAATCCAAAGCAGCCGTAGAAGTGCTCGCCCTGCACTGTCGACACCAATCCCTGTTGGCTACGCGTCATCATGACTCGCCTGACATGGCACTGCAGATGCGATGCATTCGGCACAGCGCGACCCAGGCGATGCGCAACTACTAGGTCGACAAGGCACGTGCATTGCAATTCCTTCCGCAGCAGGTCAGCAGCATGCTTGTTCCAGGTGAAGCACCTGCTTTTCCACCAGCAGGCAGTTCAAACCTTGTTATTGCATGCCAGTTCCCACTCTGACTGCTGCACATTGCTTCTGAAGGTCTCCGCCGTCCAATGGAGCCACACCATCGGATTTGACATTGATAAGCAAATCAGAAGGAAACAAGTTTGCCGGCAATCTGCATCACTTGTTGAGCTTGTCTGCAAGCTGTGCACTTGCTGCGGCCATAGGCCTGCACAGCTTTGCTGCACCACCAGCACAAGCCATCACAACAGAGCAGCTACTCTTTCTTGAAGCTTGGCGTGCAGTGGATAGGGCTTACGTTGACAAGACATTCAACAATCAAAGCTGGTTCAAGGTGAAGATTATCATGTCACTGCAAGCATGCTGCTGCACATCTTTGTGCTTGAACTCGATTGCTATCGTTATCACAGCTTCGGGAGCAGTATCTCAAGAATGAGCCAATGCGTGACCGCAACGAGACATACACAGCCATCAGCAAATCAATCAAGACGCTCAATGACCCTTTCACACGCTTGCTAGAGCCGAGTAGATATTCAGCTCTAAAACGGGGCAATCAAGGTTCAGTCATTGGTGTTGGCCTGGAGGTGGGCTTTGGTGAAGGCACAGACAGCCAACTTGTGGTAAGTTACCTTGGTTGCCAGGAGGTTGCTCTGCTGTCATGAACAAACACTGACTTTTTGTGATTTGTAGCAATGAGTCAGAGGTTTTTGTGTGGGTACTGCCCATTGTTTGGTGATGTTCTGTGCCATGCCTGAACCATGCGCAAAAGGTATTGCCATGCTACTTTGTTTCACAGAGATGCTATGGAGCACTACCACACAAGACATGGCAGTCACAGTGTCAGCAAAGGGAGTAGGAGCAGCAAAAGCAGTAGCATGAGGGTTGCATACATAGGCAACAAACAGCACAGCATGCTGTATTGGATGCAGGTAGTCACGCCAGCTCCTGGAGGGCCAGCAGAGAAAGCAGGATTGAAGTCTGGAGACGTCATAGTGTCCATAGATGGCAAACCAACCAATGGCCTGTCGCTATATGACGCAGGGGACATGTTACAAGGTGCAGAGGGCTCACAGGTATGTGCATGACACCTGTGCCATCAGGTTACCTGTGAAGTTGACTGAAAGGTGTGCTCTATGCTGGATTGTCAGCATCGGGCTCTTCCCATGTTCCTCCATAAGCGCTCAAGTAAGCCTCAGTGCGAGGGCCTGCATGAACATGTCTGCAAGGTGTCAGCTGCTGCTGCCATTGTAAATGTCTAAGGTTGGCAAGCTTGCATTTTTGGCGGGCTATGCTACAAGCAACAGTACTGTAGAGAGAATTGCCCCACTGGGTTGCTGACCCTCATGTGAAGCAGCCAAAGCAACAGCATCCAGCATGCAGAGACACAAAGAGCTCAGCATCTCTCCCTGCACAATTGTGCAAGATCAACTTTATTGCTCACTTTATGCCTTGCATGTTCTACTTACACATACTGGACAAAGCATGGATCTTCACTGCTCATGGCAACGCTACAGGTCGTATTAGATGTGGCTTCTGATTCACAACTTAATGGTTTCAAGCTGACAAGGGAGCGCATTGCACTGAAGCCGGTGTCCTTCCAGATGTGTGGACCTGTGAGTGATACAGTTGGCCCTGCTCATGCTTCTGGCAAGCTGGCCTATGTCAGGGTGGCCACCTTCAACAAGCAAACCACAGAAAGTGCCAAGGCAGCCTTCAGGCAACTCAAAGCAGACGGCGCAAGCAGGTATGCACTGCCAGGCAAACTGCAGAAAGCTGTTGCTTGCTTGGAACCTTTCGTGTTGATGCTCCTCCTCCTGATGACACAATATCTGACTGATGAGTTGTTTAATTGTAGTTTGTATTCAGGATGTCTCAGGCTGATTCTTGATTCTTGCCCATTGCTCAATGGTGATAGCGCTATGCACAGTCTACTGGAGTCAAGACTCTGTATATCATCGTTCCATGTTAGCATTACAATTTGCAGCAGATGCTGAGCAGTCATGCTGAGCATCTGCATGACTGACCACCAATTGTTTTTTGTGTCTGTTCACCTGCAGGTATGTCCTGGATGTGCGAAATAATGGTGGTGGCCTTTTTCCTGCTGGAGTGGAGCTGGCTCGCATGTTGATAGAGAGCGGAGATATAGTTCTCATTGCTGACAGTCAGGGAGTCATGGACTCATATGAGGCCACCGGCACATCCATTGACAGCAAGGCTCCAGTTGCAGTCCTGGTCAACAAGGGCACAGCAAGCGCATCAGAGGTAACAACCCTCTGCCTCACTAGTCATCAGTCATGCCTTGTATGGTACTGTTGAGGCACTACCTGCAGGACAGCCTTCAAGACTGACAGATCCATTTGCATTGCGCCCACATCATCATTGCATCATTACTGCACCCACATCATTATGGCACAGCCTTCAAAGGCTTGCTTGCTGCAACTTGCTCGCTCAAGGATGCCCAGTGGCAGAAGATGCATACAATGTGGGACTCCTGTATGTGTACAGTTTGCTGCTTGGGTACATGTTTCGCACTCAAGACCCACCTGCCCAGCTCCATACTTGAGTGTTGCATGATCCGGCTTGCAGTGTAGCTGCATCAGCAGCTAGATCGTCATGTAAGTGACTACTCGTACTTGATGTCAACCATGGTTGTCATTAGCCATGCTTGGCAACAGTCAGACGTATGTCACATGTGCAGGTGATGGCAGGGGCTCTGCAAGACAACAAGAGAGCCACCATTACTGGTGAGACAACTTTTGGCAAAGGCTTGATACAGACTATTGTTGAGCTCTCAGATGGCTCAGCAGTGTCTGTGACCGTCGCAAGATATCAAACGCCGTCAGGCACCGACATAAATAAAGTGGGTATAAAGCCTGACATTGTGTTGGAAGACCAGACACTATTACCCGCAGATGGGCAAAAATTTTGCAAAGTGATGGCTTCTGGTTCTGCACCAAAACTATTCTTGTAGACATAGCCATGTATCTTGTTTCCATCCGCGTGTGTGTGTGTGTATGTGTGTGTGTATGTGTGTGTGTGTAGTTCATGGTGAGTGTGTTGCCATAAAACTCAACCCATGTGCTTGCCATGGCAGGATGCTGAGTGACGAGTCTTACTTCTAGCTGACATCCTGACCATCATTTTCGACCATGTGGTGTGACAGAGTGAGTGTCCATGCATTCATGCAAGTACCCGACCTTTTGAGCCGAGGCCAGTCTGTAATTCTGCCTTGCAACACGTAGAAGAACTTGCAGTGAGGCCACTGTCAATGTAGTCACCATGCACATCCTGTGTATGCGAGTTGAAGGAATGACTTCCCTATCAGACGAACCAAGACAGGCAACAAGATGCAGTGAAGCATGCATCAATAGACATCATGGCCAAAGCCCCTCTTGCAGACAGCCTGGCATGCAGAATTGGAAGCTGTTTGATCATGCCCGCTTTGAAACACCAGTGGTGCATATGTTGCAGCAGTCAGCCCGGAGTACCAGCCCACCAACATGCTGACCACGTCCACCCAGACGGATGGCCACAGACCAACAGCCTTGTGTGAGTATTCATGTTACAGGTCATATCTAGATGTTGCTTGGGTACAGCATCACTCGTACTCGGCCGCCCTGCAACACAAGATAACCTGTAAGTCACATGCATGCCAGCTGAGACGTCATGGTGCACGACGCCATGCTGCGTGGCAGAAGCAGAACAAAGCAAGGTGTGTCCAAGCTCAATGCAATTGTGCTGTTCTCACCAATGAGATGGGTGGTAGGTTCTTCCTGAACTTTGCTCTTACGGCACCAATGTTGCCATGTGCCCTGGTTACCTGCAGAAGTAGTCAGCAAGAAATCATTGTCCTGGCTTGCACGTCATGCAGAAGCGTCTCATCACAGCTGGCACCAAGTATTTAAGTGATGCATCTTTGAATGGCTTGCACTGCATTTGCCAGAAGCTGCGAGTACAAGCACACTGTATCACTCATGTTGCTGACCATTGTGCCCATGAGAACTTGAGACCAGCATATCATTTTGTCTCATGCTGATTTTGAGCTGATGAATTATGTGTTGCTTACTTTGCCCCAGATGACCCTGTACTTAGATCCCTTCTTCTCTGTCTTGGCTTTGTAGATGTATGCTATTCTCTTGCCAAGGTAGAAACTTGTCTCCGGCTTGCTGGCAACACCGTCAATTTGGATCAGAGAAGTGTGGTTTGTCTGGTTGGACTTGCCCCTGTAAAGCACGCCTTACTGTAAGCCTGCTGCCAAGTCAATGGCATGGGTGACGTGAGCAAGAGGTCGAGGCAAATACACACCTCTTGTAACCCATGATGGAACCAGGCACATACAACCTGCAAGTGTAGCATGCCCAGTAGGTCAGCCGACATGACAAAGCTAACTCCACCTGGGCTTATAGCATGAGTGGATTTGCGACGCGCACCTGATGCGCTCTCCGCCCATCTTGACGTGCTCTGCAATCGATTACACCGGCGACTTTCTGCGCCCTTACAACGAAAGAAGCCAACTTGGCAGTGCAGATCGCCGACACTGCCAAGCTATGAAATTTAGATTCACGCAAACAAGGAAGAGGAACAGGCTTCCTGCAATCAGTCCTGCTCATGAAATGCATCCTGACACTGCGCAACAGGAATGTCAACAGCGCATCATGTGCTGAATTGCAGCTTTGCGCAATGGTACCCAATCTTCAAGTCGGTTAGCTTTCGTAGTCAGGTTGTAAAGCTGCCCAAGGACTTCGTAGACTACCTGGTCCAGGACGGAGTATACCTACCAGACAGTAACGCGGCGGTGAGGTTATCGCCATATGTTCTTGCAGCTTTGAACGTGATTGCAGACTCTCAGTCGTTGTTCGCATGCATCGCAGTTGCCCAAACGGTCTGCCCCTGATCCGACTGCAACCGAGGACGATTACCGTGACTGGAGCGACAGCAACTCCTCTGATTCAGACGACCCGCAAACGGTAGCACGCACCTTTGATCAACCTTCATCTACAAATGGACCAATTTGTTTGCCTAAGACAACAAGCTATGTCTGTGCAGACAAGCCACTTCCCAGAGGTTCTGGCTGAAGTTCAACAGGCAATAGAGGTCCTTGGTGGCACTATCATACCCAAGCTGAACTGGAGCTGTCCCAAGGTGTGTAGACTAAACAAACATCTTGCAGTAGTCCTGCATTGCTTGTTGAAGGCACTGTCAGTATCGGATGTGCGGACCAAGTGAAAATAGACCTGGCTCATGGTTGCTTCTCACCGTCAACGACTTGAATGTGTCTACACTATGCACTGAGTGCAGGATGCAACATGGATTACAGCCAGCAACAGCATCAAATGCACCAATGCAGATGAAGTGCTACTGCTGCTAAAATCGTCTGACAGAGTTGCTCACGACATTTGTAACGCATTCGACAGCTGCGGAGGTCAGACCCAACAGGATGTACCATACACACTAGTCCTCAAGAAATACTATGATCTTAAACCTGAGCGCGAGTTTAGATGTTTTGTCCAAGGTCATGATCTCATAGGTATGTCCTGCTTGTATGTGCACTCTCCGTTGCTTGTAGAGCGTTATTGTTGCAACCTGTGCTTTCAACTGTATTGGCGGCTGTATCAACAATGATACCATCAGGCACACCGTCATTGTGCTGATCAGCTGTCCATTGGCAATGATCAGATGTGTTGTTCTTTGTCAGCTGGTGCCCGGCATGATGTCAAATATAATGCAAGTGTGCATATCATGAGGGAGAACTGTGAGTGTTACCTCATGTTTCACGGCTGTCATGTACAGGTGTGTCTCAGAGAGACGTCACTCAGCACTTCCCAGCACTTGCTGAGGAAGCTAGTGACCTTGAGGAAACAATCCTTGAGTTCTTTGAGGAACACATACAGCACAAGTTTCCGGACCCTGACTGTGAGCAGTTGGCATTGGTTTTGTGCTTTGATGGCAAAAGCCTGTGTTGCAGTCAGTCATGTATCTGGCATTCATTTTGTGCTTGATGGACAAAGGCTGTGTTGCCAGCAGTAATGTTGCCAGCAGCCTCGTTGTTTTGGCCTGTGAGGCACATCACTTCAGCATGTGTGTCTTGTGTATGAGCTCACAAGGCTTGTATATGATCATCGCCAGGGGCAGCAAGTTTGCATGTTGCTGAAGTTTTTGCCACACAGCAGTCACGCATATTGTATGCAATAGGCAACGATGGTGGATGAGTCATGGCATAATGTTTGCCAAGCTCATGATGCACAAGTCATTACTTGCAAGCTGCATATATGGCTTGTGTTGCGCATACATTGCAAACACATCCTGCAGACATGTGTGTGCTTGAAACACTTAACAGCAACGGTTCTTTTGGCTTGCAGATACTATGGATGTATATGTTGCCACAACTGGCACTGTCAGGCTGATGGATTTCAACCCTGTTGGAGGGTCAACAGCGCCATTGCTGTTTGATTGGGATGAACTAGGCTATGGTGAGTGCACTGCTCTGTTGACATGATGCTAAATGGTCATGTGACGTGCCTGTTGCAGCAATCCAAGCATCAGAGAATGCTTTGTAGCAGCTGGGCTTTGAAGCATCACAAACAGGATCGGCTTTGCAGCTCATCAACAAGGGCATTCTTGGTCAGCCAGACGGTGTATCTTTGCAGCGCACACAGCATGTTATTGGTGTGCAGCCAAGCATTTTCCTCTGTCCTGCCTTGTGCATTCTAGGTCTAGGTCAACAACTGCAGCATATGCTATGATGATCAGGGCATGTCTGCAGGTTGTAGCGAAGCCAATGCTGCACATGAGCAAGAAGCAAATGCGCGTAATGGTCATGCTCACACAAGTACTTCAGCCACGCCCAGTGGTGATGCTAGTGCTACCTCAGCAATGCCCCTGGATTTCCGAATTCTGACTGAGCCTATAGCTATGCGACCAAATCAAGGAGCATATGGAGTACCTTTTGATCTGGTAGATACTTCTCAAGGGAGTGCAATGTCAGAAATGCTGCAGCAGCTACAGGAAGCTGACACTGCTTTGTCTGCAATGACATCATGAACCAGAGCGTGCGGGCTGAATATTGATGTTTGCATCACGTAATGCTATAGTGCAGAGCCTTGAGCTGATCTGTATGCCATAGGTACTGTGTCGAATGCATTTATTTCACACAGCCTAGAAAGACGCAGGTGTGCAACAGATACAGTCGAGATGGGATCGTTCAGATATACTGACATTGTCACAAGCTGTTAAGAGTCTAAGGCAGATAGAGCAAATGCTCCAGAATGCGCAACTTGGTGAGCATGGCGATTTGGGCTTGCTGAAAAGTTTGGCAGTGTAGTCAAGTTGCCGAAATATTTTCATTAATTATTAAAAGGCCAACATATGAGCATGGGCAGCAGTAAGGAAACATCAGCTTGCAGAGTTGTACCAGCAGAGACCATACATCTTGTTTGTGATCATTTTGAGCACATCATTAATAGCTTCAGCGCCCATGCATGTGTGCACATATGTGTGCAAGCTGGACACTTGAGTGCACTGCAAATATAGCTTGTGTACAGGCTCATCACTTGTCACAAGCCTGATGGGCCCTTTTCGACCCTGTTGAAGACAAGTGATACTGTTTGACTCTTGACTTTGCCCAGATGTAGGTATGGCTGCGGCAGGTCTGATCAGCAATCATGCATCTTGCCTCTGCTGTCCCCTGCCTGTCAGCTGCTGCTTCACTGGGCGCCTTGTACATTCAGCTGCTAATCTTCATGCCGTCACAAACATGCGCATGAATTGACAGCTGTAAGGAGTGTTGGGAGCATAAACAGCCACCAATGCTGTCTCCAGAGTTGCAGCCACATTTGAGCTGCTTGCCAAGCTGGTGACTGTGTTGGTGCCCCAATGCCGCAAAACATTGGAGGAGAGTGCATGGCGTCCTTATCACCTAGGCCAGAACCATGCTAAGGCTACTCCTGAAATAGCAAGTACTGCTCCAATGCAGTCACCTACAGGCAGACCATCTGAACTTCACAGATAGCACTCTCTCTCTCTCTCTCTCTCTCTCTCTCTCTGTGAGATGACAGGAGCTTTATGCAGTGCCCATACCTTTGTCTGGTTTGTCTTTGTCAACCACCCAACCCCACAAAAAGGAGAGTACAACAAAGAATCCACCGTAGACGGCGTACAGCCTGCCGAAAGTCGGTGGAGGTTGTGCTGTAGGAATAAACCCATAAGAAACCAGGCACAGGCTGCCTGATGCAGCACACATGACAGCTCGTTTGTCACTCCACCAGTGCTCCCCCTCGATGTGAGCTCGTCCTCTGACCGCTTGCCACACCAGCCAACCGCCCCCAATCTCGGCAAGTCCAGCGACAAGGAACAAAAAAATTGAGAGGACAATTTTGGGTGCAGTCCAGTGAAACCCGTCGGAGCCATAGCTGACAAGGTTTCGGGCTGCGGTAGGCTTGAGCACCGGTGGCTGATACAGAGCGAGTCTGCGCCAAGGTTGCATGCTGCTTCTCACTGTCCCGCAAAGTAGGTATGCTAGGCAAAGTATGCTAGGCATCAATGTCATCCGCTCCGAGACCATTACTTGAGCACTTCATCTGTTTGGAAACAACTGAAGTACGCAGGCTTAAATCGTTCCGAGCAAGGCGAGGAAAGCAAGCTGAAGCAGCGTCATGAGCCAAATTGCGTCGATGCAAACAGAAACAGGGGCAACGGTGGTCGATGCCGAGGCTGCACCAGCTGCAGACAGTGCTGACCAAAGCAGTCCACGCTTTCAGTGGACACCACGCAAGTTCTGCCAATCAATTTCTTTGTTCATTCTTTCAGCAGCATCGGAAGTAGGTGGTGGCTGGTTGGTTTGGCAGTCAATTCGAAGTGGCAAGCCATGGTGGTGGGGCTTGCTCGGAAGCGTGACTCTCATCGTGTACGGCTTCATCCCAACTTTGCAGCCTGTAGACCAATTCGGCAGAACTTTCGCTGCGTATGGAGGTTTCTTTATAGTCTATTCTTACGGCTGGGGTTGGTTGCTTGACCATGAACGGCCAGATACGGGTAGGTGTCCCTGCCCCATCTCCAACAGGTTGTGGGCTTCAACAGAATACCCTTGTGAAGCTGCTGCTGGGTGCTTACAGGTGACTTTGCCGGGGCTGGCATTGCCTTAGCCGGGGTGTGCATTTGCTGGTTCTGGCCGCGCAAAGTGCGCACTGACTAGCAGGTGGCAGGTGAAAGGCAGCTTCTGTGGATTTATTTATAGAACTTCTTGTCAGGCTTAGGAACAAAAGTTCTTGCATGTCTAGCTGCTGCAGCCAAAATTGACACAACACGTCAAGACCTGCAAGAGGAGGAAATTGCTGCAGCCAAGACGCAGCTTTGCAGGTGTGACAGATCTCTGCAATAGTGTACACAATAGCCACAGGGTCAGCGATTCTGGTGTCCTGTAGCATGCACAAGTGGCAGATGGTAGCTGGTGTCAACGTCTCTTGCTGTGCAGCGCACAGGTTCAGAACAGCCGCTGTAAAGGGGTTGTCTACTGCACATGGTCCTGTCATCAGTGTTCAGTCTGAGCAGCGTGCCATCAGAATGGCTGCGTCTACTACCTGATGCACCCGGTCAGCTGGTTTAATCCCAGCAGACGCTCCAGAAACAGATGGTGAGCTGCAGAGCGCGTTGAACCAGGCAACTGACATTTGCGAGCGGCCAGCGTTGTGCACGCACGCAAAGAGCACCACCTGTCTATTGTCTGACATGACCTCAGGACGAAAGGGTTGATAGCAATACACGCCTTTGTCCACAAGTCCTTTTCTGTGTGCACAGCTCACGAACTTGCGCGAATCGCCAGCCAAAAACCCTTAACTATTTTGTAGGGTCTCACCCACTTCACTCCGCAACTGGTGTGCAGCAAGCAAGATTGCTGCAATTTCAGCACTTGCGGCACATGTGATTGTGCCAGCTAGTATCTCGAGGCACTTGTAGCACATGCTGCCAAACCTTCCGTGGTCCGCAGGGTCACTGCAGCATTTACAAAGTGACCGCAAAGCTGCGCAAGGGCAGGAAACATAGAACGTAGATTCTATGTCACAGATCAGAGGCGTAATACAGCAAAAAACTAACTACACAGACACCAGGCTGCCAAGTGATACACAACAACAACATTTGTGTTGTTGTGCCGCAGAGTCTGCTATGTTCAAGCCTGTGACAAATGACCATCAGCCATTCAGATATGACATCAGTCCACCGATAGACTGGCCATGGATCTCCATATCGGACATGACTATGCTGCACTATCAAGATAATGCACCAATGCAAACTTGTTCAGCCATCCTTGTCATCGTTAGTGCTCAAGCAGCTGTCACGTCTGTTTTGGGCACTTTGGCAGCTTCCTTTTCTGCCTGAGACTGCAGGCGACCCTTTTCACGAACTTCCTCACGCTCACTATAGCGGTCCACTAGGAAAGGTGAATGGCCTCTGAGTAGTACTGTAAACTTGTACAACTCTTCTGCCACATCTACTACACGTGAGCGATACGCACTAGGTTTCATGCGTCCATTATCATCAAACTCAGCCCAGGCCTTGGCAACAGAGGACTGGTTTGGGATTGTGAACATGCGCATCCATCGTCCCAGTGTCCTGAGTTGATTGACTACATTGAATGATTGGGATCCACCATTGACCTGCACCAAGCAAGGAAATGCTAGACCTTGTCAGCATAATGTGTGTGCCGGCATACTATTAGTTGGTTTGCAGATAGACTGACTTGATGGGTGCTTGAGAGCTACACCTACAGACAAGTTTGCTCAGCATCGTGCAGAGGAGACAATGACTACACAGCAGCACAAGAATCTTCATTCTGATGGAGCAATGCAGGGGCTTAAACAAATTTGTGCCTAGCGTAAGCATGCTATCATATTTGTGCATGCCTTGCTGCAGCTGCAGTGCTAAGCTTGACACATTCAACACCTTGCTGGAGAGGAGGTTGAGCTGGCGCATGAAGTGAAGCAGAACAGTAGCACAAGCACAGCTTATTGTCTACGCATGTGATGGTATGCATGCTAAGTTTGCAAACATGTGAGAACATAGTGAGAAAGCACATAGGCCCGTGCAAGTTGCCTAATTGATCATGCCAATCATACTTGATGCGTTTGAGCAATGATAAGCCAATGCGCGGTATTTACCTGAGCCACAGCCAACACACGCTCTTGTGTAGGCCGAACAGATCCCAAAGACAAAGGAATGCAGTCAATTTGATTCTTGAACGCGCCAGTAATAGTCCCATGCTGCTCAGGGCAGACCCAGACATGTGCCTCTGACCATTGGCTGAGGCTGCGCAGTTCAACAATTTTCCGGTGAGTGTCTGGCTCGAAATCCTTGAGAGGCAGACCAGCTGGGTCAAACACTCTGGTTTCTGCTCCTAGCACGTCCAGAATGCGGGCGAACTCAAAGGCCAACAACTTTGAGTATGACCATGGCCTTAGAGAGCCATACAGGATTAGCACCCTGGGGGGAAGCTCACTGGCAAGATGCTTGGCAGAGTCTAACTCTAGTGACTGTATCCAGTCAGGTGATTGATGGCCTGTCTCTGTGTGTGGCTGCAAGCTCGAGGTCACCTGAAGTGAACATGTAATCCTTTGATATTATGAAGATTGTTGGGTGTTGACATTGCTCAAGCTTCATTTTACACAAGTGTGTACTGCTGCATAGGATTGCAGTGTTTGTTAATGGCCGCACTTGGCATACTGACCACTGCTGGAAAACAAGCCCAAGAAGATGGACTTGTGAGGCCGAGTGCAAAGGTCAAAAGGTGACTAACGAACAGCAGCAGCAGCAGCAGCAGACTCTGACTGAATGACCATACCTGTCTGACGCAGTGCGCACGCTGCTGCTTTTGTACGCAGGGCTGGGACCTCTGAGCGCCTGTTTGAGCAGAGAGCTTGAGCATGTCCGTACTGAATCGTGATCCTGTCTTCATCATCGCTATCGCTGTTGTACGGAGCAGACAGACGTACGCGTGCTCGCGGAACGTTTCTGTGAGTGCGTTGTTCCGCTTCTCAAAGTGACTACAGCGGCGCTGCGTGTGCTGCGCCGAAGCTGCTGTTTCAGGTAAGCTGCTTACCGCACTTTGCTTGATATGCGGCTGGAGCAAGCGGCCGCAGATCAGGCAAAGTGCGGTAAGCTAATCAATACTTCTATGGAATGATTCGTGTTGCAACCCAACCTGCGACTCGTGAACGCTCGTGCTTCCAGACGTGAAAACGAACAGCCACGTGTCCGGTACTGACAAGACGGCTTCACGATCGTAATCAATGAGGGCATACTCGCCCGAATGGTGAGTAGTACTGTTGCGTCCACCCACCAGCACACATTGCACGATAATCAATCGAACCAGAAAGCAAACAAGAAGCAGAAGTCCAGCTGTTCCAGGTTAGCCTTCAGTCAGTCAAGTTGCAGATCTTCAAACTCTTCTGCTTCAGCCGCCCTCGTCGTTTGCATCCTGTCATACAGGGTAGCTGCCTGAGGTTTCATAACAGCCGCTGCTTGTCGCAGATGGACTACAGGCCTCACTTTAAAGCAGATGTGGATGGTGAACAATGGACTGACTTGCTGGAACTGGAACTGGAACTAGCAAGAAGGCTTGAAAGGATCACCCACCCAAAGTGCTGATGTTGTACGGCTCACTTCGAACACGCTCATACTCTAAGCTTCTTGCCTTCGAGTTTGCTCGCATTCTGGACTTGTTGGGAGCAGAAGTCAGGGTCTTTAACCCGGCTGGCTTGCCGATGAAAGATGAGGTCTCTGAGACACATGAGACAGTGGTTGAGCTGCGATCTTTGAGCCTTTGGTCAGAAGCTCAAATGTGGTGCTGTCCTGAGCAACATGGAACCATCACAGGCGTGTTCAAGAATCAGATTGACTGGATTCCCTTGTCACTGGGTTCAGTGCGGCCCACCCAAGGCCGTGTTCTGGCTGTTGCACAGGTAATAGCTTGTCCGTGCACAATGTGCGAGGACATTGATCTGCGCAACTCAGCTGCTCAGATGCCAAGTCACCTCGACATATCAGCACTAGTAATGCTGTGCGGCACAACTTCAATACAACATTTGCCATAGCTATGTGTACACTTTCAATGCTTTGCAGTATTTCGCGTTGTGCAACATGTCAACTCTAAAGCTGGTTCATTGTGCACACTTTGTGGATCAAGACGCAATAGTGGCTCAAACCCTTGTGATGTGAATGAACACAACACGAGGTATTTCCCACTGCATGCTTGTTTACAACGGTGCTGCTGCCTGCAGGTCAATGGTGGTTCACAGTCCTTCAATGTTGTGAACCATCTCAGAACACTAGGTAGGTGGATGCGCATGGTGGCAATACCCAATCAGTCTTCTGTTCCAAAGGCCTGGACAGAGTTTGATGACAATGGTCGCATGAAACCCAGCAGCTACAGAGACCGTGTTGTGGATGTGGCTGAAGAGCTTTACAAGTTTACAATTCTGCTTCGAGAGCACTCCACAATGCTGGTGGACCGCTACAGTGAGCGTGATGAAGTGCGCAGAAGGGGTCGTCTCTTGTCTCAGGCAGAAAAGGCAGCTGCCAAGGCAGCTGCAGCCACATCAATTGTAATGGACAATGTAATGTTTCCCAGATAGATTTAGACCTGCTCTGTGTGTATACAACTCCTTGTCACAAAGCTACAATAAGCAAACACAACTGCAAACAGAAGGCGTACACACAGACCTAATTCTGCACACAACAAGAGCCTTTGAGACTAGTTTGTGTCTGTATTCACATACAGTGACAGTCGTAGGTCTCCAGAAAGCTGCGTAATTGAACAGACAGCATTGGTTGAAATCCACACACTGTCAAGTGCATTTGGACTCAGATCAGACATTGTGTGTATGCACAACAAAAAGCTGTCTTCCTTTGAATGAAAGCTCTCGTTAAACAAGATGATCATAAATTCTATGCCTTGTACGAGTTGTCAACCGACTAGCTCCTCAAGTGTCCTGTGCAGTAGCTATTGGCAAGTGTCAACCTCTAAAAGTGCCATCATTGGTGTTGCATCAGCTTAGCAACGCAACTTTGTGTACATTTGATGTGATATCATGTA
>JAABUP010003454.1_pt1 | contig 27866 bp, 28 predicted proteins | sample 5559201 | NCBI WGS metagenome assembly JAABUP01 (sample SAMN10711887, study PRJNA513373) | rock metagenome | isolation source: Antarctica rocks | place: Antarctica | reverse complement strand
AGATAGCTTTAAAAAATTCTGCCTACACTTCCAAAGCGCTGACTCTCGATCTGCAAGCATACGCATACAATGTGTGGGTGTCTGGATCATTGTTCCAGCCAGTCACAGGGCCTTTGATGACAGCCAGTCTCGCCAATTACCGCTAATCAAATTACAGCACCTTTGGATGCGGTCGATGTAGCAAGACTCAACGTGTATCTGCAGCTGTTCAGATACGCGTTGGGTATGGGTAATATGGGTATGGGTATGGGTATGGGTACCGAACAATGCATAACGCCTGCACTGGCTCAATGATTGATAGTGCATAACGCCTGCACTGTGCTGACATTGATTTCCACCTTGAGTGCAACCCTATCGGTGATCATTTTGTGTGCTCGCGTACCTCGATGCTCCGGAGAGTGAGATAACGGTCCACTATGCATAAAACTCCCGTTTGCTAGACTGTTGACAAGCTCCTGTCACAATGCCGCACGCGGCCTTGGGTGCGACTCCGTGCACTTCAGGGGGCATGCAGTCTACCGCGCGAAGTCATGCGGTACGTACCATATCACCTCAAGAAAAGGCATCCCTGGTGCTGTTATATCACACTTTTGTGCTCAATCCTAGTGCCGCGTTGTGCAACACAGCATATTTGCCTTGCCTAGCAGATCTAATCTGTTCCTTTCCTTTGATAGTGTCGCAACAGAGTGTAATGTTGCCTTTAGGGTTGTCGAAGATGCTTCCTGAGTGGAGGAGACCATTCTCGAACGCGCAAGACGCACAAAGGTAATCTTCAAAGCAGTCGTGTTCAACCTGACACAGTTATGGCAGGCCACTCGTTACCTGACGTTTGGGGTATTTGCAGGCATCTCTCGACGTCATTCGGTCAAATTCACCGTCAATGCAGCAGCATTGACGGAATCGAGTGTTGACACTAAGCAAATGCTTCAGGAAGCTTTAGAAACTCCCTCCAAGCCAAATCGCCCTGCCAACACACCAGGAGCTGCATCTTCTGTCAAGACACAGTTGGATACATCAAAGTTGCCATCTCCAGGGGCAGCTGATCAAGGTTAGAAATAAGGTTCTGGTCAGATTTGATGCAATTTACAAGCAGACACCAACAAGCACGTGGGGACATTGTATTAAATGTAATTCATGAATAACATCATCTGCAATCCACATTGGTGACAGTGCTCACAATTGGTGTGCTTGTAGGGTTCCTTGGACAGATGGGACCAACAGCTGAAGGTGTCAAGTCGCAAGCCACACCCACAGCGCAAGCTATCAAGTCCCAAGCAGCACCTGCTGCAGAGGCGGTCAAGTCACAGGCACAAGATGTTGCCTCAGACAAAGTTGAGCCTATAACCCAAGGCTTTCAGCCCTCAGCTCCACCAAGCAAGCTAGCAGAGACTGCACAATCTGCTGGAGAGCAGCTGAAGAGCACTGCAGATAGCTTTGCAACCCCAGACATTGTAAGCAAACATGTAGAATCTTGACTTCCTGCATGCCTATACACATCCTGAATGCGCATGCTTTGTTCCAAGGCACAGACATGTAGCCCTCACAAAGGCTGTTGTACAATGGTGACTTTGGCTGGTTGTTTACATCACAACAGCAGAACCACAGAAGCATGTGCTGTAAAGTTGACAAAGCCTCACAGCACTTATGCAGGGCTTGTGCATGATGCAGGTTCCAGCTGATGCTGTGAAAAGCGTATCTCAGCAGGTGAATGAAGCTACATCATCAGCAGTTCAGTCAGTGCAAGATGCGTCAGACAGCCTGCTGGACGGCATCAACCAAGCTGTACCAGGTCTCCAAAGCTCTGTAGAGTCTGCTGCCTCAACAGTCTCTTCTCAGGTACTGAGCGCACTTGCTGCAGTCAGCTCACCACGAGCTCTCAATGTACTGGTACAACCTACACACGTCCACAGCATTTGCTGTTCACTACAAGCTGCACACTGTAATGTTCAGAGGCAGCCCCATCCGAAATTGTGCGTTGACAGCACCAGAGGCAGAGGTGTGACAGGTTGGCGCTGTATGCAATACAGCTGCTTTACAGGCCAGTGCGTTCAGATAGGCCCTGCTAACAATTCTGCACAACATAGCAAACATTAGTGGGGTGAAGCATGGGTTGTTTCTTTCTCCACAGTCACCTCTGCTCTTCTTGCTGGTCCTCAGGCAGTTCCCTCTGATAGGTGTGCATGGGGTCTACTGTCCAATGCAGCTGCTCAAGGCTTGCCAGGGCTTGTCATCACAGGAGCCATGCAGGGCAGCAGCTGCATTACACCTTGCCATTCACAACTTGAGAAGCACCAGCCAGCATCACCTTCAGGGACTAAGCTACATTGCGTGCTGTGCAAGTCATTGCCAACGTGTCTTCCCTGATGGACACCTTGCAAGCCCAGCACCTGAACAATGCCATTCAGCACTTTGCTCCAAACAAGTCTTAGACTACCTTTGCACCAGCGCTACTGAAGTTCCTTTGTACCAGCATATCCACAGTTTCTTTGCACCAGCACTAGTCAAGGTACCGACGGTTGCACTAGTCAAGGTACCAACGCTTGTTATCGTGCTGTGCAGGTCAGTGGGGCAGCTTCATCCCTGATGGATTCCTTGCCAGCACCAGCAGCAGAGGCACTCCAGGCAGCAGCAGCCGCAGTGCAGCCCACCACAGACAAGCTTTGGGCGTATGCCAGCAGTGATCCCAAGGCAGGGGCAGCTGCCACAGGGCTGGCGGTGGGGCTGCCCCTGTTGGCTTTCTGGAGGGCTAGGCTGGCCGGTTACTCAGGCCAGCTGCAGCCTGCCAAGGCACTAGAGCTGCTGAACAAAAGCAATAGCTTGTTGATAGATATCAGGTATGTACCATAGCCAGCCAGCATTGCACGGGCTGCTCTGCCAGAGCTGCTGGGCGGTATGTAAAGGCTGATTGCACATGCTAGATGTACAGCGTGGAACTGCTCAAAACTGGCATTGCTGTTGCTTACAGGAAGGCATGAGATCTTGTATACAAACTTGTCATCTACCCCAATGTCATGCCCTGCCATTCCAAATGCATGTCACACAACATCATCACTTTGCACAAGTGTGAAATATGCTCATCATGTCGTACACATTGCAGAAAAGAGGAGACCCGCAACGTCAATGGTGTGCCGCTGTTGAAGCGGGGAAGCAGAGGAAAGGGGGCAGCTATCCCTATCCAAGCCATCACTGCTGCAGCAGCTCGCAGTGCCAGACAGGGCCAAAGCCTGCGTCTCCAGATTGTTGCTCTCCAGATTCTTGGGCTCAAACAGGTACACTTTCATAAGTAGTCCTTAGGAATCAGAACAGATATCAATGCGCTTTGTGCAACATTATAATCAGCCTTGTACATCCTGCTTTACTGATGCTTCTGCACTGCAACAGAGCTGCTCCTGCATGTTTGGCTTGTCACATCATGGCACTTGTGGGCCGCTCAGTCTGGGATTGACTGTCATGACTAGGCATGTATCGCAAGGGAGAATCTTCTGTGCTAGTGTGCATGTCTCATGCCAATGGGGGACTGGTCTGTTCTAGTTAGCACGTATCAGCATGACTGGCTGCCCCCAGACGACCCCCATAAAGACAGATTTTGAGTATAACAGCTATCGACATACACCATATTGCTGTCCCCAGGGTATAACAGTGCTGCATCATTGCTTGACCAGAATGAGCTAGAATTGCAGGCAAAAAAGCAAAGAACGCAAAACTGGGGACTCTACATGCTTTACGCAACAGGGCTGCTGCATATGTGCTGGCGTCGCATCGGAAATAGCTTTACTGCTTCTGCAGGTACGCAGAGGTACACGGCTGGTCATCATGGATCAGAATGGTGGTGCAGATGCAATTGCTATTGCGCGCAGTGTGCGAGAGCTAGCCCGCAGGAAGGTGTATGTAGTGGCGGTGCGTCATTTTCCCCGTGTACACATTGCATGTCAACACATCCTTGACATAACCCCTTGAACCCCATGCATTACACATCATCACACCCTTGCCATATGATACATTCAGCCCAAGCACACTATGGGCTGCTGCATGACAATGCAGCATCACTAAAGCTGGACAATATGTGCATGGCACTTTTTCTGTGCAGCTGGATCCTTGTTGCACTCAGCCTGCATGGTGAGACAACTACTTTGAGGCAAGCATGCGGCTGACAGCTGTGTGGCGGCTTGAGTGCATCATGCATGTCATGTTGCATTAGTTTTTTTGGTGAAGGCTGATGTGTGGGAGTGTGTGTGCAGGGCGGATTCAGTGCTTGGGAGAAGCAGGGCTTAGATACACAGAGCACCGGCATCAACTACCAGACCACGGTCTTGGACTCGTTGTCAGATGAAGCCGAGAGCCTTGTTGAATCTGCCACATCTTTCTTCAGGTAATATAGATTGTGCTGATAACCTATCAAAGTTACCTGTGTCTGGTGCACTCGTGATGTCAGTATGTCTGTCTTCATGCATCTGGCAGTTGTGAGCTGACTTGTCCTGTCTGTGACCTGGATGCAGGCCAGCTTTCATGTGCATGAGTATCTAGTCTTTCCCAGCAGCATCTGCCAAAACTGAGTCTAGCAAACTGTCTGCCTGTGAGCGTCAATGAGCACACCTTTGTCTTGCTGAGCTGTGGTGTGCAGATGATACTCAGCAACCTCTGCCATGCTGCTATATGGTACCATCACAACACTCGCCTTGATCACCTAGTCCCAGCATTCAAGAAAGTTGCTGTCTTGCTGTAGGCCTACCAGGGCTGCAGTGGCAGCTACATGCATGTCCCACATGCATGCATTGCATTGACATAAAAAGGGTCTCAAATTTGCCCACCACTCCAAGTCTTCACATGAACATCTACTTTGTTGCAGGGATCCTGTGATAGCAGCAGGCGGAGTTGGAGGAGCAGTCTTGGCAGGAGTGGCGCTGGTCGATTGGCATTATGCGTTGAGATATGTGGGAGTACTCGGCACCCAGCTGACCTTGTTCAACTGGCTCACCAGCTATGATAGCCCACAGGTAGCTCCTCACAGCATTCTATATTTCTTTCAGTCAAGCTGAACATGTATCGTGATGCTGGCTCGTCTGATCAGGCAAACGACCTTGGTCAGCACAGATGTGTCTGCTGCTTACATGTGGTTTTGCAATTGTATAAAATGCTGTGCTGCAAGTTGTTGATTTGCTTGCTGAGGGCTTTATGCTCAGCATCAACAAAAGTATGGTCCAGGGCATTTTCTTGGGCCAAATTGACACAGTATCCTCCAGTACTGAATCACTGGGTTGCTCTGCAACTGCAGGATGCTGTATCCGATGTGGGATCTACCCTTCAAAAGTACAGTCAGAAGGTAACAGCATTGGTAGGCTCCCGCAGTCAAAAAAACACACAAGGCTCAGATGGCAGCTACGAGCAGTCACTGTCAGCAGATGATGGCAGTGAACAACCGAGTGCCCCCTCAGCCAGGAGTAAAGCTTCTGTTCCCAGAAGCTCATGAAAATAAGAAGACATGAAATGCAGGAGTGTTGTGTTGAATGTTGAATGTTGCCCCTGTTTGAGGCATAATGAGCAGCTTCTGACATCCGGAGATAGCCTAGGTGAAAGCCAGTTTTGACGTTGATCGCACACCGTGTGACCCAGAGAAAGTGATGACCCCGTGTAAGTGCTGACTTCCAAAGTGCTGCAGCGTCTAGTCCTCTGCTGTTCTTTCAGAATGAGATCGTGTAAGCACGACATCAAGATTGACTATTGTGCGGCGCTCTTCTGCGTAACTCAGAGCTCATGCAGGGCGGGTCTAAGGTGCAAAAGATGTTTCAATGCAAGGACAAAGTGGTATGATATAAAAGAAAAGCAGCGAGGACCTGGCCTAAACTGATGCTTGGAAACGCCGTCAGCAAGCCAAGAACGGTTGCCAGAACATATTCACGCGCCACATGCCACTGAAAGGTTGTGTTGGAGTAAAACCCTTGACGTCCAGATAATCCTGGAAAACCCTACCACAAGTTCAAAGCCGACGTCCGATACCACACATACTCCAGACTCAGGCCCGGCCCCAGGCTTCCGTCTCTCGCCGCACGTTGATCGAGTGTCCCTGAGCGAAGGTGTTGTTGCCACAGTGGCCAAAGCTTGCGCGTGATGGCTCTAGGCCCCTCGACTTTGCTGAGGTCCAGCCTGGTGAGCACGACTCTCAACATTCATCTGCCTCGGTCTTGCTGTACGGTTGGTCAGAGCTCAATTTTCGGCCGTAATTGTCAAGTGTCTGGTTTACCAAGAAGCACGGGCAGGTTCTGCGGTGCCGTTAGCAGGCAAAAGCGAGCCAGTTGTGGCAGAAGCAGTCGCAGATTGCATTTTGCTCAGCGTTCTAAACCTATTGACTTCTCATATGTGGGAGGTGCACAGTCAGTGGGCGCAGCAGGAGCCTTCGTGGAAGCCCCTATCGAAACCATAGACGCTGTTGATACAGATGCACTGCTTCTTCCAGCTGCACACCTCAGTGCCCCTCTAGACAACACAGAGTTGCAACGCCGCAAGCTGGATGTGATCAATTCGATGAAGGCTCTCAACGAGATGGAGGAGGCTGAGACGAAGTTTACAGTGAGTTCTGCTGCTGCTCAACACAAAACCCTGTACATATGTCTAATACATATGTCTAATACGCTTGGAGACAACCACAGGCTGAGGACAAAGAAAAGATGAGAAAGGCAACTGTCGACATGAGGCTGGCTAAGAGGAAGGCAAAGGCAGATCACCGCAGAGCACAGTCAGACCGCCAGCTTAGTCACTCAGAAGCATCTACCTCCTCTTCTGCCGCAGAGCTCTTACCCTCATCACCACAGCCACTCAAGCAAGGTAGCACAGCTGCAACAGCAACAGGCAGCAGCAAGCGCAGTGTCAAGTCTAAGGCCACCAAGGCTTCACTCGCCACCACAGCTCCATCGTCAGCGCCAGTTGAAGGGCTCAGATCCCGAGCACAAAGGCGAGCTACTACCAGGTCTGGCAGGAATGCAGCGTGGGGTATGGAAGCCGTTGGGGAAGCTTCAAACCAGGGCGGGCATGTGGTGGATGCTAGATTAGGAAATGTTGCACGAGCAGAGGCTGGCCTAGGCACAGCTGTGGGTGGTCTATTCAAGGTGTGCTGTCTTATATGTCCAGCCAGCTGTGCATGCTGTTGCAACAACTCTTGTCAGCCAGCTTGTTTGTGGTTGCTGGAGCTTCTGTGCTCAGCATTCCAATGCTTCATACTTTGGGCATTGACCTGGCCAGAGCAAAGCTTCTATTACCTGGCACCTGCATTGCATCACATCTCCCCGACATGCTGGCATCATGTTTGGTTGGGCTGGCTTTGACATGTGCTCCTGCTGCAGGTCAGCTCCCATCTGTTAACAGCAGCTCAGGAATGTGAGCTGACAATCCATGTCAAGGAGCTGCTGAGGTGTGAGAAAGTCAGGGAGGATGCCATCAAGGACTTAGGCAGGCAAATCTCAGACGAGGAGTGGGCAGCAGCGTGCGGCACATCCAGCCTTGAGACCTTCACAGAAACCATGCTGTTGGGCAAGGCAGCCAAGAAGCAAATGATCCAGTGCAATCAGCGGCTGGTCATGTCTGTTGCTCGCAAGTACCAAGGCCGAGGCATGGACATCTCTGATCTGGTGGCTGAAGGGATTGTGGGCTTGATCAAGGGCGTGGAGCGGTTCGATCATACTCGCGGGTTTAAGTTCTCCACGTATGCTCACTGGTGGATCAGGCAGGCTGTCAACAGAGCCATCTGTGAGCAGGGCCGCGTCGTCAGGTCAGATGCAGCAGCTTTGTCCTCAGACATCAACAATTTGGCTGCTTGTGCTTTGTGTGATCATTGACGCATGGTCAAAAAGGCCATCACCACTGCTGAAGCTGTTGTGCTTGTCGTTCTCTTTGCCTTGCATGCACTGTGCTGCTTGCAATTTGTAGAGTGAATACTGACTGGCTGCATGAGGCAATGCTGCCTATAGCCCTGAGGACCTTGACTCAGTATGTCAGAGCAGAGGTGCACAAGACAATGCTCAGTGCATGCCTTTTCAGCAGAAGTGAAGCCGGCAGTCCATACTGTGAATGTTGCCAATGCATCAGCAGGAGACCCTGGTGCAAGTTTCTTGTTACATTCTGAAACCCTGGGCCTGTGTCATGCAGGCTTCCCGTGCACTTGCATGAGATCATGATGAAGGTGCGCAAAGCCGAGAAGGAGCTGGCGAATGATCTGAGGCGGGAGCCCACCAAGCAGGAAGTTGCCAACAAGGCTGGCATCTCTGAAGCCAAGCTTCACGGCCTGCATAAGGTAACAGCCAGTTGGCACTGCTTGACTATGCCTTGGGTGGCAGCAAAATCGCATGTGTTCCAGTCAAGCAAGTTTGCAGGGAGTGCGCACGGCAGTTGCATGAACAATAGCAGGAGCAAATTCTGGGACGTTCGCAACTGTTGCTTTGGTCTGCATGGTTTGTACAAGTTGCACCTGTGAGCATTGTATGCATATGCTTCTCTCAAACCAGATGTGCAAGCGCCGCTGTGTCTGCTTTTGCAGAGCAAATTTTGGCAAAAGTCAAGGTGGCATTGTATCAGCCTTAGATAGTATGTCTGGAAATGCATTTGCAAGGCTGCAGGCAGCGTGCTGTCAATTCTTTGCACACAATTTCGGTGCTGCTATTTTGTCTCTTCTGATAGCAGGTGTAGCTTCACTGCAGCTTGACCTAAATTGCAGTATGTCCCTGCGCAGTCACATGGCAACATAGGGGTTCACCATCAACAACATGCTGTTGTGTGCTGCAGATGCACCGCAACCCATCAGCACTAGAGGCTCCTGCTGGCAAAGACAGCACAGACCAGACTGTGGCAGACACCATAGAGGATGAAACCGAAATCTCCCCCGAAGAAGCAGCCACACAGCAGCTGCTGAACAAAGACATGGAGAACCTGCTGTACACTCTGTCAGCCAGGGAGAGCGCGGTGCTCAAGCTGCGCTACGGCTTGGATGATGGGCGGGAAAAGACGCTGGAAGAAGTCGGTCGCATCCTGCTGGTGAGGCCTCTTCACCTGCTGAGTTGATTCAGAGATTTCGTCTGAGTGGGTTAGGGCCATTTGCGGTTTCTATAAAGTGAGTGTCTTTACAGCCTTGGATGCATCCAGCTACTCATTTCTTTTATATTTCAATTTGTAATACACTGACACAGGTACTTACGTACATAATCTTAGTTGTGGTGATGGACATATTGGCAATGCAGCCTCAGCAGTGCTCTTTAGTGTGGTTGCAACTTGGGCTGCTTCTTTTGCGCTGGCCTTTTTTGTTCTTCTCTTGATGTCACTGCATCCTGCAGGTCACCCGGGAGCGCATTCGTCAAATCGAATTCAAGGCACTTAGAAAGCTGAAGGAGCCGCAGCGCTGCTCAGTGCTGAAGAGCTATACTGACCCTGCACAGCCTGAAGCTGGACGCAGGGGCAGATCTATGGGTCTCAGCGGCAAAAGGGGATAGACGTAATAGCCACACCTGCCTGTTGTGTGTGTTGTGACCAATGGTGGTCTAGCAGCTGCAGCTTGGCCCTCAAGCAGCACCTACCATGCAGGTGAAGCGGCGGGCTGTGCAGGGAACTCAGACCAAGGCTTTGAGGAAACTGAGGGCACATGAAAAGCAGAGTGTGCTACAGGATTACACTGCTGTTGCTTCTACAAACGAACTCAAACGCAGACAATGCATGCGCAGAAGCTCTTGATTTTTGGCGTCTTTTTTGCAACTACTATCCTGTATCTCAGGAACGCATTCATCTCTGCATGAGCTGAGGCGTTCCCCAGCTTATTGCAGTTGTATCATTGTGTACCAACAGGGCATTATGTATGACCTGACGATTTTTGACAGCAGCTTTGGTTCCTTGTTTCAGGCATATACACAATTTATTGCTCAGTACACTCATCTGCTCAGCATGCCAGTCTTTACATGTTATGCTCGTCTTGTTACATATAACAGATCCCGACGATTTGCACAACAATTGCAGTGACTCGTAACACTCTTCTATAATTGCACATCACCCAACAGGGAGGTGCATAGGTCGAAGGCTGAAATCACATGTTGCTCATGTGTACCAATTATTGATCTGTTCAATTGCACGAAGTTTGAGTGCAAACAGCATCCTGATCATATTCTTGATTCAGGTCTCTTGCACACTTAGCAACATCCTGACTGCCTTAGACGACATGCTGATTGCCTTGGACAACACTGAATGCTAAGTGCTGCCTTGCATGGCCGCTGCAGGTGTAATTTGCACGCATTGGTCAAGCTCCGGCCTGCTGTTTGCAGAGAACTGCAATGATGCAGGAACTGCACTATTGCCCAAATTGCTGATTCAGAAGTCAATCCGGTAGAAATACTATTGCACAGCAGCAGGCCTTTACTGGCTTAACACTGCCTGATGCGCAAACTGGCTGCATGCTCAATGGCTGCCTGCGGCCTCATGGTGGCCCTCTTGATGTAGCTCATGCTCAAAGTGTGGCGCATGTCCAAACTGCACCAAAAAGGCGGGTTATGCATCAAGCACCCAAAAAGACTTTCTTGTTGGCTTCAATTGCGAGAGCAGTCAGACAGAGGAGATATAGACACGTATGCTCACCAGAAATGCATCTCCATCATGATAGGCACGGTAAAATATCCAAAACCTGCCAAGACACAACCACAATTTTTTGATCGAATTTGCAAGGTCACCTGAAGGTCTCCGAACAGCATACTACTCTTACCACATTAGACTGCACATGCCTTTGCCGACGTATGTGTGCCACGTTGCTGGTGCGTGAAGCGTCAAGCCTTTGTATGTGACCTCATGACCATGGTGACCACCTACAATAACGAACCTTGCTTCGGCATCCGTTCACATGCCTTTCACACAATTGTGTTCTATCATATAATATGATGACCACGGTACCTGATGCCATCCCCCTGAATTGTTGTACGCTCGTGCAAGCTGAAGCAGAGGTTGCCTGACTTTCCAGTCCCGACAAGCCTTGTCTGCGCAGTGAGGCAGCGCCGGCTCTTGTCGCCACCCGACAGGCCTGTCCCCAGGCGGTCATGGCTACAATCGACTGTGGCAACCCTCAGAAGCATACGCTGCTTGTCAAAGAATTTGCCTGGACCTGGCCGATTAGTCATATATATATAATTGCTCAAGCTTCAGAGGAAGCTTGACCATGCAAGCGCAAGGCAGACTCAACTCGCGGCGGAGCGCATTTTGATACAAACAAGCTCAACTTTGCAGTCTTGCGTCCCGTCCGCCGCCAGCACTCTCTCTCCCGGCAGCCCTCTGCAATGTGCACTTCGGTTGATCGTGCTTGAGCCCTTGCTTTACCAGAGTGGAGCGCTCGCTTGGCAGCTTAGTGTGCATATTATTCAGTCAGCCTTGAACAGTAGCCTGTGGGCTTTCAAACAGCAAGCGCTCAGCCGTTTTCTGAACGTATGGATCAGTTAGATGAGAGGGACAGGCAGGCATTTCTAGAGCTGCAGGAAAAGCTTGTCGACCATACCAGAAAAAAGAAGCAGGTGAGTTACTGCATACAAACTCACCAAGGTGACACCCATTCAGTGATTTGAGCAGCTGTGATGCCTTGGACAGGTAGCTGCGCAACTGCGGTCTTGTGACACAGAGCAAAAAAGGGCAGTTTTGACAGCTGAGGAGCTCAACAACCTTCCTGACGATGCCAAGACATACGAACAAATTGGTCGAGCGTAAGTCCCAGTACTGCTACTGATTAACGTCAAAGTAGCTATGCAATACATATTATCCGAGTTGACGCCTCACAGGTACTTCTTGATGCCCAAGCTTCAGCTTTTACAAGACCGCAAAGACACTGCAGTCAGCCGTCAGGCAGACATCAAGGCCTTGAAAGAAACACAAGCATCTGTTCAAAAGGCACTGGAAGCTGTAGAAAATGAGTTCAAAGAGCTTCTGCAGCATTCACCAGCATTACAGCAGGCAGTGAGCCGCTCAGCCTGAAGTACCGTGCAGCAAGCAGATCCAATGCTCCAATCTCTGACCAGACCTCTTGAGCATGTAGGTTCAAGCCTATTGCTGTGGCCAGTGGCTTTCATGAACCTGACAGACATTTAAGCAAAAAGCTATGCTGAACCAGATTAGCACATCGATGTCCTTCTATATATATATATGCCTGTATGCTACACCGCAAGCCATACACAATCAGTGTTTTGAGCATTGGAAACATGTGGCCCATGAGCTGGCTGTCCCAAACTGATGTTAGCCTTTTATGAGTGCCAGGTGTGGCAACAGGTCAGAAGAGTCACAAGTGCGAGGAAGTGGAGACAAATTCAATGTGAGGATGAAAAGTCACAAGCCAAACAAAGTCTGTGCCACTCAATGCAAGTGTATTGAAGACAAACGGTTTGTCTATCTGCGTGGCTTTGAGCAAGTTTGCAGCTGCGCCGCTGAAGGTCAACAGCAATGTCAAGTGTTACCAGTGCTAATAAAGTAATAAAGCCTACTGCTTCACATTTGCAGGCTGTATCATGCCATTCTCAAGAGCAAGGCGTTACCAGCATTTGCAATGCTTAAACAGTAACAACAACAGATTAGTTGAAGCGCAAGCTGTGTCATCAGCGATTGCACAGCTGAGTGTCATGTGTGGATACACATGTGCCAGATACTTGCGCTCAAGCAGCCTTTCGATTGCACTTCTGTAGATATCCAATTAGCAAAACCAACACGCACCGCCGCCATACCTGCTTCCCTAAATGGGATTCGCTATTCATAATGGGTGATTGACAGGGCACAATAGACCGTTGCCACCTGAAGTGAGATATAGAGAAACAGCGATTCCACATTGGAACTGTTGTTCGGTCAATTGCGAGTCCTTCATGCATTTGGGGGAGCAGCTAATACCTGAACTGGTCAGCTGTCGCAATGCCCGCAGGGATTAGGAAAGCGTGTAAGTTCGGAGAGATTTCTTAGTCATCTGGTTTGAGAGCGATTGTCAATTTTGCATCTTGCTGCTGCCAGTCGACGCTTCCGCCGCACCTTCAGAGTGAATACACTGATTGCGTCGCGGCACTTGCCAAACAACATCTGCTGCAGATTGCGCCTGTCCCTGATATGGCCACGCACACAGCAGATGAGCGATTCACTCCTGTCAAGAGGGGAGTAGCGACGCTAGACATCTGGGTGATGGCAGCCTTTGCCGCTGTGACCATCTGGGTATTGTTTTTTGTGTGATCGTATGTGGGCTTGTTGGCTGCTGGGGAAGGCCGACCTGCTATCACTCAGGTCCTGCAGCGCAAGGTTGCTGCGGAACCGACCAGCTTGCAAGGCCTTCCAGCTCTCTGAGCACGGCCACCATCACCATTGGACCGCACAGCTGCTCAGCGGTCAAGATGTTGCAACGCGCCCATCCCCCTTGTCAAAGAACTCCCTGCGGCAATGTTGGCTGAATGATCAGCCCTGCAGCAAAAGTCTCAGCTTAGTATCAAGTGAGTGGAAATGAGTACAGCGTCTTGGCAATAGCTCACTGAATCGTGCGCAGTAACTCACAGCTGGGCACACAGGGTACTTCCATTACTAAGTGGCACCTAAAATGACTGCCATGTCTGCATGCAGATCTGCAATGTCCTCCTCCTGTCAGGAACTTCAGCACGGCTGCTCTTTGCCACAGCACTCCAACAATCTTGCCTGCTGAAGCTTATGTCACCTCAAGCCCTGTCAGGCCATCGGTGTGGAAAAATACATCAAGCTTCCATTCTGCAAGCTGTGTGTCCCATCAGCAGCCAGGTGTACCACATCCTCGAAGAGAACCAGCAGAGTCTGAAGCAGCGGCAGCTTCAGATGCAGGGACCAACGAAGCTCAGTCCCCATCGGCAAATGATATTCCAGACAATACCAAGATTGTGTTGTACAAGGGGCGCTACATGCAAACCTTCAGGCTGCTGGTGCGCTTCAAGATCTTCCAGTTGGTGGGCATTGCTGCCTTGGCCATCCCTATCAACACCTTCCTGATGGAGGTAAGAGCTGTTCAAGTCGCTGTTCTGCATGCATTCCGCCTTTGCTCATCTGACATAGGGGAAAGTGTGGATACATGAACCAAATTGTTTGGATATGGGTGCTGCCTTAAACAATTTTCTGAGCACAGGAAATGAAGTGCAGAATCGTGAGTTGTGATGAGCTTGGCTGACATGGTTTGGATATATTACATCATAGTTTGCATGCAGCTGAGTAAACCGTTGAATGCATGTGAAAGCAGGGCATGGTCACATATGCCAGTGCATGAGCACTTCTTGGCATCCCAAAGCCCGCTGATATACTTTGTGCAGCGTTTGCGCTTTTTGCGCCAACCTTCTGTTGTTGTGACCAGTTGCATACGGCAAGCAAGCAAGCGAACAAGCAAGTCAGCAACATGATGATAAAAAAATCCTCATTGCACACTCTGCAGGGAAGTGTGTCAGGCATTCAGATGGTCATGGCTAGTTCGTTGATTCTGGGCTGTGGCTTCGCCTCAACCACACTATGGTGGTTCTCACAGCGCTATATTGGTGAGCTGTCTCTGATGGGGCCTCACCTGCTCCGTTTCAGCGTGCTGGACTTCTGGGGAAACAGACAGGTCATCATTTCTGACTCACCACTGGAACACAGGCACCACAATAAGTGTCCATGGACTGATACAATATCTGTTTCACTGAAGGCTGAATGGATGCATTTGTTGATTGAATGATGGCTTGAACGGATTGAACTGAAGTGATTTGCATTGGCTTTGGCTGTGACCATCTTGATAGTTGACATGCGCTGTTTTTGATGCGGTTTTGACTTGCATGTTTAACAAGTCACTGAGCATGTGTCACTGCAAGACAAGGTCAGTAGCAAGGCCAGCTTGCCGTGCTCATCTGCTCACTGATCAACCTGATTGCTGATGATTGCATTGCTGTAGTAGTAATCAGCGTGCAGCAAAACACAACATGAGGAGTGTCTTGTGCTGTGAAAAGATACCATTATGTCTGACAGAATTGAACAAGTGCCATGTCGTGTCGCAGTGCATGGTTACCCCTACTCTTCTCAATTGATAACATGCTGTCATGGTGCTGCAGGACTCCATTGTTCCGGTTGAGCGTGTGGTGCCTCCATTAAAGTACTGCACAAAAGAAGAGTTGCACAATTTGGCTGAGCAGCCCATGATCCCGCTGAATGTCGAAGGTGACCGGCAGTACCTCATTTCATTGCGCCACGGTCTACTTGTGGATAAGCAGAGGCTGTTTCAGATCTTGGAAGGCACATTCAGGACAGACAGTGATAGGTATGACTCCAAGGTGGAATTGGATTCACAGCACGATACACATGCATAAGACACAACATGTGGCTGCTGAACTCCACGTTGCCCTGCTCTGTGTGCCTGCAAGGCTGATATCGATGGTGTTTTCATACGCCCAGCTGTAATACTGCAAACAGCTATAATCGACCACCACATGAGGCCATCCCAACAGCATTGTGTTGCACATTCATCATGCAATGTGCATCTTTCTTGGTCGCCAAGTGCATGCTTCTGCTGCAGGGTGTGACAGGACTGGGCAGTGCTGTAGCAAGTGCCTCATAGATGTTAGGCAAAGTGAATAGGCAGTCAAAGACACACCAGGAGTAGGTCAGGGTTTCATTGTTAGAGATCTGCATTGACTTGATCCAGTGTCCAATATATACCCTCTCACACACTTTGATTTGAGGATGTGATTTGAAGACAGCTGGACGTCTGCCTTGTGGACAGCAAGAAGGTCAGGAGCTGACAAATGTGGGTCTGCACATATGTGCGTTGAAAGCGAGACTTGGCTTGCGTACAGCTATCACAGACTCTGGTGTTACAAATGGACGCCTCACCAATGTGAGGCTGTAATACAACTGGGACATTTGAAATAAAACATCACTGTACTATTTGTCCAGCGCTGCGCAAATCCTTGTGCAGAATGACAGGCCTGGACGCTAGCTCTGTGGCTAGCTGATCGCTGGATTTCAGTTTGGCACAATATAAAGTCATGTAATGGTGTACAGACTGTGTGACACGCTTGATACCGCCCGCCAAATAATGTCAACTGTTGCGCCCCTTGCATGATTGGCAGGATAGAAGGTTAAACGAAACGTATCACTGCCAGAGGATCCTTGACACAGCGGCTGTCAATGTCTGTTATGAAATATGTTCAAGCAGCAATGCACCAAGGGACAATATTGCAATGTGTTGCTTAAAAGAAATCTGAAGTACATTGACGTCATGCTCAGTGCCAAACACAATTAATTGTAAAACATAAAGTAACAAATAAGTTTATACTCCTGCCCACAACGTTGCCAGCATGATGACTGACCCAAAGCCCACTCCTTGAATGAGTCGCAAATCCTCTTTGCATTTCCGTGCCTCTGGTAACAACTCCAGAGCACACACTGCCATCTGCAAGCAATGCAACCTATACAAATCATGCTATAAAATAAAAGCACAGCAAACATGTGGTGAAGCTCAAGTAGTGCGGCACCATGCTGGGCCTATCCACAGTGTTTGTGCATCAGCAGAATGAAAGGGGAAGGATAAACAAGTGAGTACCCTTGGTGAGCACACAGCTTACCATGATGCCGCCTACAAAGGCCAGCATGTACTGCAGCCGCATGGGAGTCAGAAACGGCCTGATGGACAGCAATGCCATCAAAGCGCCAAGCGGTTCAGATAGGCCCTGCATGCCATCATGACCAACTAGCAGGCAAGCTGAGTGTTAGTAGCTACTTAGGTTTGCAAGCCAACACTTGACTCAGTACCTGACACTAAGTAAGTGTGAGTAAAATGTGAGCCCAAACACACTGCTTCTCAGCACCTCGTCTGATCCTTTTATGCACACAATGAACATCATGCATGAGTCAATGCTACTGACTGTGTTGCTTGTGACCATGTCAAAGCTGCTATTCAGGGATGGTAAGGACAGGGCTGACTTACTGATGCTGTGGCAATGCCCATAGCTTTCCATCTGCTCCCTGTAGCTGCATACACTGGGGCTGCCACTATGACTCCCTGACAACCAGCACAGAGCAATTCAGTATACAGCTTCACGCGGCAGCCTGTGATTCAGTGTCCACGTTGTGTAAGATCATACGCTGTTGTACCATCTCATGCAGCGATGCATATTGTACTTTGTCATGCAGCAATACAAATTGCCTGGCAACTGCCTGTTGAAAACCCAGAATACTGGTTGAGGTTACTTGCACGACCTAAAGCTGTAGTGGGTGGGATCAGTACCATTGATTACCTCTGGAATGTTGTGCACAGCAATAGCAATCGCCATGATTGGTCCTATGCTTGTAAAGGAAGAGAAAGCCACCTGCACAGCACCAATACTTTTGGCCAATGTACATTGTGCAGTAGCTGACTTTGCAGAATTGCATCAGTGAGTGTCTGTGAGTTGTGGCAGACACGTCTGGCTATCAGCATCTGGTGTGATGTAAGAGAAGGCAATGTCAGGACCTTACTGCAAAGCCTTCAGGAAAGTTGTGCAGGGTCATGGTGAGTGCCATCAGCAGACCCAGCCTGAGCAGCTCAGCAGATCTTGCTTGCACAGCCCTGCCAAAAGGCAAGATGGAGTCTTGCAGCAAACAGTATCATGCCAGTTTCTACCAATGCTGTGTTAGCAGTAAAGACTCTGAATCAGCAGCAGAACAGATGTATCAAAGTGGCACCTGCTGTTAGTTTCGCCAGTAGGTGTCCCAGTCTTGACATCTGCGATTGCTGCTGTTGCAGCTGATGACTGACGGTGTTTGCTTATGCCTGCAATGTATGATGCTGTTGTGAGTGCTGCAACGCCTGAGCAGTGCTTTGCTGCAAGCTGCATATGCACCGGCACATGACGCTTGTAGGTAGAGGATGATAGTTGAATTGCAGATGTGCAACTATAGAAACGCCTGGCTTACCATCTTTGTCGCCATCAAGCTGTCCTTTGTCGTCAGTGTGACTTGAGACCTGCAGAAACAGAGCGGTTTCGTGTCGAGTAAGCTTGCTTCTAGCGCGTTTGCAGCTAGGTTTCATTGTCCCACGAAAGTTACTTGATGTGTCTCGAAATCTGGAAAGTACGGTTGCGCTACGTAGTATAAAGCCACGCCAGCTGCTGTTGCTGCAGTTATAGCAACCGGTCCATGTTCAACAGCGTTATGAAGCCACATCTCCAAGACCGACAGCGTCGCCATCACGCCGATAGCTATACCCAGCAGAAAAGAAAGAAGATCGTTGCCAGGCTTTTTCACAATAGCGATGGCCCCGCCGATAGATGTCGACAACCCTGCTAAAGTCGACAGCAACAAAGCGTGCTGATCCCCTTTGTCGAGCATTCCTGACAACAAAGGTATCTCGACTACGCTGAGGGTTGAAGCTTGCTCAGACACAGAGTTCCAGACAGAGGCCAAGCCGTGCCACTGACTGATCACTGCTTTGCTACGTACTGGTCTCAAGCTACACTTTCGGCAGCCGTGTCGAGCTGCAGCCTTGGGCAGCGCTGTTCTGCGCGATAAGTTGGCTGGCTGTACAGCAGGCTTGCCCCTCACGTCGACGGTCGAAGTGCGCATCAAGGCGTTATGTTGTGCAAGTCGCATACTGAGGGCTGTGTGACTGAGGCCAAAGAAGAAGAAGAAGCAAAGTACCCAGGATAAGCGTGAACGCTTTTGAAAGTTTGTTTGATCCAGTCAAAATTTGGCCCCACGGACATCTCGAGGCTAAAGCTGAGGTGAATGACCCTGAACAGTCTTGACTGACGGATAAACAATTCTACAGGCTCAGGATCTACTCCTGGGAGAATGCAGGCTTGAAGACATGAAATGAGCATGCACAGAGTAGAACCTTACTACACTGTCAAATCAAGCTAAATTTCAAACAGAGTCAGCATGTCTACCATGCATTGCTTGGTAGCTGGAACAAGTGCTACCTCACTGCAAATGCAGTGCAACACGTCACTGAAGTACAAAGCATCACCATGCAAGGACTCTAGACAGTTCAGGATATGACTTGTTGTCAGTATGTCATGCAGTCACCAGGAACCATATGGTGCATCCCAGGTCAGAGCACTCAGGCTGTAGCAAGGACAGCTGCAGGCACTGCTACTGCTATCTGTGTCTATGTATCTGTGTCTATAGCTGCTGACTTTGGTCAGAAGGCGCCTAATTACTCCCACTGGATGTCATCTTCAATCCAAGAAGCTGTGCCATGCTTGACTGGAGCTTTGTCCTGCATGCTGTTCCCCAGCTGAGTGTCAGATCGCCTCAGACCCCAGCTGCTTGACACAGGGATGTCATCTGCCTTGTTGTCATGCTCTTCAAGGTATTGCACCGTCCATGTCTGCTCTTGAGCAGGCAGAGAAAGCAGGCTGTTTGCTTGTGGTGCATCTGCCACCATCCAGTCGATATCATCCTCAATCAGAGCTCCACTTGGTGCAGCTGCTGTTGTCTGGCCTGACAACAATGTAGTCTTGACCGTTGAGGACACATGCCTAACAGGCTGCTGTGGTTTACTTCTTGCACCATTGAGGTTCTTCTTATGTGAGCTGGGCTGCTTGAGACCTGCATGCTGCTTTGCAAATTGCTCTTGAGATGCTGTTTTGGTCTTGGCAGGAGACTTTAATGTGCGCGGCAGCAGTGAGTGACGTGCAGTCTGCTGAACTGCTTTCCGAGGAGGCCGGATTCGCACCAAGTGCTTAAGACTGCTGTTGTGAAGCAGACCCAGCTTGGAAAGCACTCGCTGGCGTGCTGGGATGACCTGGACATGCTGCTTTGCAGGGCTTGTTCTGTTGGAGCTCTTGTGGCGCTTCAGAGAACGAGGGGCTTCTATAATCTGTATGCACAAGAGAGCAACGTCAGGAAAAAGACCACAAGCGTTGTTGTCTGTCTGTACGTGAGGATTAGCATTGCTTAGAAACCACCACAAGAACAATGCGAGATTTGTATGGCAAGCATGCTGACATCAAAGTAGCAGCTTCAGTCGCAACTCCATTAAAGCACTGATGTGAAACAAGTGACGTGCAGTAACAAGTCAGCAAGGCTGCAGGTGACAATATTGAGCTGTGATTATAATGCATGCCTGAGCTACCTACAAGACACACTCACCTCGACATGCTTTGTCTGACGAGACTGCACTTCAGCCTGAGTCATGGCTCGCAGCCGCTTGCCTAGTTTTGCAGCCTTCTGCTTCAGGCTCTGCTGGCCTGCCTGATACAGCTGTCTCCAGTTTCCTGCAATCCCCAAGCTCGATGCCATGTCACATGACAAAATTGCTAGGCCAGCCATGTTGCTTCACTGTCCTGGTACAACACATATGCATGCATACAGCATTGCTGAGCATCTAGCCGTACTGCCAGACTTAGACGTGCTTGGCAGTTGTCACCAGGCTCCCAAACATACAGGCCCAAGGCATTGCTTGGGATGACTTACTTTGCAATCCAGCAGCATTGTATGATGCTGATCTGGGTCCAGTTGCCTGCAGTCGCGGTCTACACCAGTCAAAACATATAGCTCCATATCGATTGCAATGAAAAATGACTGCCTGGCAGGCACCTGGAGCTATGCTTGACAACAATCAGGGCAAGAATGGATGTGCTTACCTGCAGAGGTTTCTCAAGCCCTTCTCCCAGGTCTGCCACAAACACCCTATGCCAATGTGGCTGGAGAGCATCATGCAATTCTCGTCCTCCTTCCCTGCATGACACCGTGTTCAGTTGGTTGGCTGTCCAACCTTAGCATAATCTGTTGCAGGTAGACAGGTGCAGAAGCAGCCTGAACCTTGTGCCATCTTCTATGCCGGCCAATTGCTCTGCATTGCACCGAAGTAAAACTGGCTGCAAGAGCTCAACCGGAGTGTCCCCGATGTCCTCTGCAGGCAAGCAAAGTCGGGTTGAAATGCTGAATTTCTGGTGATAGTCTGCTCTGATAACAGAGCTTGACAGACATATACCGAGACAGTCTCTAAACTCGATCAACAGCGCCACGCACAAGTGCTGCAGCTTTGACACCCCTACAAGCGGCATCTTGTATCATCAAGGAGGCCGCTTGTCAGCTTGGACCTGCCAATTTTCAACCGAACCAACTGCAACAACTACAGGGTTTTCACGCCAGTAGCAACATGTTCCACGGGGCATCCATGCTGGTCTACACTTGCAGATGCATGCCTGCATGCAAAACAGTCATGATGCAGCTGGCAAAGCAGCTGTGGTCCATATACCTCTACACATCCCTAATCAGCCATTGGCTGTGCAGCATATGCATTTTGCCAAGCAGTGCGTGCATCTGTGCCTCTGACAGCAGCACTGCTCTTTTGTCAATTGGTCTGGTAGCTGAGTTCTGCGGCATAGTTCTCGGCCCTGTGGCACAGCTGTAGGTCCCGCACGTGGGATAAGCCAATTATTGTGATAGCTTGAATCTAAGGTACACATTCCCAAGAATTTGCTATAGTCAGCCAACGTGCAAAGCCTGGTAAAATGCTTAAAGTATTGAGATCATCTCAGCCAGTCATCATGGTCTTGACATGTACGCCGTTTCCAATCTGTATGTGATCAGGACCTTTTTTCAAGCAGCTCAACTTCGTTGGCTGGTGGTGGGGAAACTTGATCCCTGACAGGCTGTCTGGTGCAGGTAGGAGCTCTCCAGCCAATGTGCCTGAGCCTGCGTGAACCATATTTGGAGGCCAGTGCTGCCTGAAGCATACCAGTATTATAGTATGTCTCCAGGAATTGCTGCCTGCTGAATGTCCTCTTTCAATCGCAGATCCAGTCTGCTAGCTCTGTGACTGCTTGTCTCCTGACCCTCGGGGTTGCTGCTTTTACTGCCATTTGTTGCATGTCAGCAGCTGCTGTCAGATCTTGCCCTTGGTTGAAGTGAGCAGCTCTGGAGCTGGGTGCAACATTAGTTGCACAGAGATCAGAGTAACGTTGCGTGATTGACCCTAGGGCCTACATCTAGGCTTGTGGTTTCTGCTAGGACTGCCCAACCATGCCGTCAGATGTCATGACAGTTGCACAGCGGGCTTTCTGTCTAAACAGGCGTTTGGCTTGTGATGTTGTCACAACAGTGTCTCCACCTTTGACACCCTCCAAATAGTACTGCCACTGCCGCAAAGCGATGATGGCTGCCAGAAGAAATGCTCAGCCACAGAACACTGACGTTCAGCATCGCATAGCTTGAAGCTATGAAAGGCGATTGGCTTCTGATTCTGCATTGACAGCAGCCAATGCCACATGCATCACATAGTACTTCACAGGGTGCATTGGGGTCCGGCTGGGCCAAGACAGGAGCATTAGTCAAACACCACCGCAACTTGAATGCTTTTAGCTGCCTCTTTCCCACCATACAAAGTGGACCCTGTTGCTGGTCAGGGTGACGACAGGTGCTGACAGCTTTGCATGACCCTGTATGAAGCGCTTGAAATAGTTGACAAGGCCAACAAATTAGCATACTTTAGGAAACCTCTTTGGGCACGGCCAATTAGCAGTTGTAGTGCTTCTTTGGGATCAGCGTGAACCCAATTAGCAGATGCATGACCCAAGAATTGAACAGATTGCTATCAGAAGAAGCATTTTGACACTGTTCAGATTCATGTAGATTCAACACCTGCCCAAGGTGCTGTGCATGCTGCACCTCATCTTTGCTTCATGTGGACCTTGGGCTCGAGCAGGCCTAGAGTACGGGATTTGCGCTTGTACATCACGCGCCGGGCCTAGTGATACTGTGAGTTTGGCAGCTGCACGTATCAAGCCAAAACTATAGATCCGCAGGGCAACTGACGGACCAACTTGCACATGCATATTCTGTTTTTGGCCAAAGGGACTCGGGGGGATGTGCAGCCGGCAGCTGTACTCGCACATGCTCTGCTGTCCCGTCAACCCCGAATTGTGCTGCACTTCGTGACACATCTTGACCACAAGGTGATCTTGAAGTGTTGTATGCATTGTCACCATCCACTTTGGCTTGAAGTCTCAAATTCAGTATCAATGTGCTACATCTGACCCTGCAGCACTGGTTAGAAGATGTGCTGCATTCATCAAGCACAAAGTTCTTCTTTTTGGACACCCTTCCTGCAAGAGTGTGGAACACTCAGGTATAATTTTGACTGTAAAGCAACATGACTGATCTACCTTCAGCTTATGATATACACAGCCTGTGACTCATGGTGTGGAACAAGCAGGATGCCTCAACAAAAAAGCGTGCTCGTAATGAAACAGTTTTGCAACTGGCTGAGGCATTCCAGTCTGATCATGACTTGGGCAAATCTATAGCAGCAATTCACAAGAGCTTCCTGCTGGTAAGCAGGTCACACATGCGCTTGTCACCTATGTCCATCAGGCACTTGACAGTCACTGCATGAACTCAGGCACAGCAGATTACTGCACACCAGCAGCCTCAGCGCACACTCATCATCTTCAACCTCTTCTCATTAGAAGCACTGCACTTGGCAGAAGCTCTTGGGATTCCTTGCCTTGCCATCTCTCCCTGTCTACTTCCGTACACAGCCCCAAACTCGTTTCCGAGGCAGTTTCGCAAGGCTTGGCCTGCCCTTCACAATGCCCTTCAGATGCCTCTTGAAGGTATGATTGCTTGCATGCTCCTGCTGGCATACTGATCGTTTGATGCATGGCGTCATGACTATACTCTGACTGTCTGACTCTCCAACTTTACTCTTGCACGCTACAGCATGTGGTTGCTGGACTGTCTTGCAATGGTCATTGTATCACCATTCCAGTCCTCCTGGTACATGCTTGCCGTTAGCAGAAGCTGACTCCTGCCAACTCAGCAGTTACTGAGCAGCACGCAGTCTTGCTCAGCATGTCCCACTGTATCCTGATGTACCCCAAGTAACCACCAACAGTACCCCAACAGCAACACACCCAATGTCCTGTGTGGCTTGTAATCAGGGTGTGTCAATTGGGCTGAAGTAGAGCACTGGCTGTGGCCTGCCTTTTCACAACGTTGGTCCACATGGCGTCGAGACTGCCTGAACCTCACCTCTATCCCCTTCGCCACTTGTACTGGCAGATCAAAGCTTGGCAAGACTAGGCCAGGCAGCCCCAGTCCTGCTGGCAATCTTTGTGCCAATGGCACAGAACCAGGCAAGTGCCCAGACAGCAGTGCTACAAGCTGTAGCGACCCAACCTCTGCTGCTGAGGATGATACCAACCTGGATAGCAGCGTTCATGGAGAAAAGCATGAGCTACCCCACAGCATCCCGCTACTGTACGGCCTGAGTGAGCATGTCATACAACGTCCTGGATACTGGCCCGCCAGCGTGCACTGCTGTGGCTTCTGGCAGCAGCAAGGGCCTCATAATGTAAGGCCTCTCTCACTATGCCCTCATTAGCATGATGTCAAGTGGTAGCATGATTTCAAGGTGTGAAGAGCAGCAGCAAAATGAGCATGTTGATCATGTCTCACATGGTGGAGAGTCACATGGGTTCATGGTGAAATGCTAATGAATTGCTCTGTGTTGACTGCTACCAGACAAAGTGTGACCCAGCATCTGCAGAGTAAGCCCATTTATTGCAGTGCCCATAGAGTCCAGTGCAATCTGCAGGCAGCTGATAGGAGAAAGCAGTTGCAGGCCTTCATCACACCCATCTTGCACAACACCAGCCTGGCAGAATGGCAGACAGGCCACCCACTGGTCTGCATTGACTTTGGCAGCATGGGCTGCATGGGACTCTTACCTGACCCCCAGTATCTTGTCAAAGTGCTGCTTGCTGCCCTTCAAAGGGCAGACGCAAAGGGGATCCTATTGACAGGTAGGTCCCTTTAGAATTGCTTGCCTTATTGCAGAGTCAGGTTTGTCAGCCTTGTCCAAGTCAATGGCTGGCAGAAGTAGCTGCCTATTGCATCCCGTTACTGGTCTTGTTGTGCAGCAGATATCAGCTAGCAATGAACATGGCTGATGCCTCATGACATGATACGTTTTTCATGGGAGGCACCCAAGACGAGTGTATCATGGCTGGCAAGATCAACACTGCCTGCTGGCTGAGCAATTGGCTAGCTACTCCAGTCATTGCACAATGTCATGAGGCTAAACAACCACCATATCCACAGGAGGTTGGAACCCATTGCTCTCCGCAGTGAACATGGCAAGTGTGGGGCAAGTGCAGCCCCCTATGATTGCAGCTGCAGGCTCCATTCCCCACCACTTGCTGCTACCCGAGTGCAATGCTGTGATGCACCATGGAGGGGCAGGAACCAGTGCAGCTGTCTTAACAGCTGGCCTGCCCCACATTGTTTGCCCATTCCACTTTGACCAGTTCTCCTGGGTAAGGAGGTTGCTTGTGCTGGCAAACACGCATGCTGTCACTTTGCCACATGCCATGAACAGACACAGAACTGACACCATTATTTGCCTGTCCAGCAATACCTGCACTTGCTAGCGAGAGTCTCTGCTATGGTGTCAATGCATGAGTTTGAGACGTCATCTGTGTGCATCAGCCTTGTTCTGCTGCAGAACTTACAACAGTCATGGACACACTTACATCCTCCCTGGTTCAACAAGCTACCTATTCTTAGCAATGCCTGATGGGGGTTGCACGCAGTACCTACAAGCCCTGTTCTGTTACCTGCTCAAGGCTGCGTGATGTTGCAATACGCCTGGTTTACCTGTCAGCCTCACACCAACATGCTCTGCAGTAACCTTGTCACTGATGTTGCTGCAGGCTGAGAGGCTGACATACTTAGGAGTAGCTTTGCAGGGCGCCACCAAGGACATTGTTGGGCCTAGTCCAGTCGAACAACAGGAAACCACTGCAAACAGGGCACCCTGTCTAGCAGGGCAAGTGAATGCACCTCACATGAAGGGTCATGTGGGTGCAGCAGCATCAGGTGGATTACATGCATGCAGTGGTACAGACCGCATCACTGCTGCTGTAGCAGACAGATTGGCTAGCCAGATGAAGACGGTTCTTGGTGGGAGTTTGCAACAACGGTGCCAGGACTTGAAGGTGAGCTTCTATATATACCTGTTGAGCCTATCACTGAGCACAGCATATGTGAAATTAGACCCACATTCTATTTAGCTGGCGCGTCAGCTCTGCAGGCAATGTTCTAAGCTGTGCTACCAGTGCATTGTGATGGATGGCAGCATGCAATCTGAGTTGGGCAAGTGCTGTGAACAACACTCACTAAGCCACTGAGTAATGCTGCCATTTGAAGACAGCTATATAACCAATTACTTTGTTGCTTTGAGCATTGTCTATGGCTACCTCACTGCCATGGAGCTCGCGGCAAGATACCATGCCTGGTGCCTTGTGCCTCGACCTGACCACCAAATTTATGGCAACAAATGTACTGCGTGCTCCAGGCCAGGCTTGCTGAAGAGGACGGTGTCAGCAACGCTGTGGACATGATCTCACAGCATATGGCCAATGCTGCTGTTCCTGCACAAGATGCACTGCAGAATCTGGCAAGCCAAAACAAGCTACAGGCTGGCTTGCATCCAGACACACAGGTCAAAGCACGGTTGGTATCTGAAGCTGGTGCAGCTTCTGCACAAGCTTCCACAGCAGCTGCTGATGCGTCCACAGATCCTGTAAGAGAGTTTGGTGCTGGTCCTGTCCCGGTGAGCTGCTCAACAAGGCTATCATCACAGAGGACATAAAAAGTCAACAAGGACTGCTGTCACTGAACGCATCTGAAAGGGACGTGAATGTATATCCTCCTCACATGGTGTTGTCTCTGAGGCTGTTTGCCATGCAGTGGTATACATCATACGTCTTGCAATCAGCTTGCAGCGCAGCAGCTCATACTTCTGACTGCAGGATGCTGTGCAATTACCCAATGGTTGGTCTGTCCCAGCTCGATCCCAAGTTGAAGCTGTTTTCATCTACAAAGAGATTGTGGAACAGCAATGCTACCTGCAAAACGGTATCCAAATCAAAGACCAAGATGTTGTTATGGATGTGGGTGCGAACATAGGTCAGTCCTACTACATTGTCACCCAACTGACTGGTGCAATGATGCCAAGACAGCCCTTGCCTGAGGTGCAATGCGTGCAACACAGCTTTGTGGCTTGTAATCTAGTATGTTAGCTTTTTTATGTGGGCTGACTGCTGACTTGGACAGCAACAATATTTGTTTCCTTGCAACATGAGTGTGTGACATAACGTGGCCATGCAAGTTAGGCAAGCTGCAGGGCCTGAGCTGTCTTTGAATATGCGCTTCATGTTGAGCTTTCTCTTCTTATCATCTGTGATGTCCTGGCAACTTTGATGCTTGTCTCCTGCAATGCATACTGTGAGGCAACAAATCTGTATGTGCAAGCCTGTCTGACTTGTCGGGACTATATAACAGGACTGCTTCACCTACTGCTGGGCTGTGGTAGACATAACAACTGGCTGGCGACTTTTGCTATGCAGGCTTATTCAGTTGGTGGGTGATGCAGGGGGGTCCTGACAGGGGTGTGCCAGCAGTTGTCTGGGCTGTAGAGCCGCTGCCCGCCAACTTGACTGCTCTACAAACAAATCTGCAACAGCACGGCTTGCTAGACCACGTGAGCGCACAGTAATGCAGTATCTTGAATGCCTCCCACTGTGCCTTGCATGTCCACCCAGCTACACACACATCTGACCTGCACCCATGCTGTCCACGCATGCATGCAGCTCTCTACAAGCAGTTCCCTTGTTACTGGTGTCAACACATAAAGCTGCCACAATGCAGAGTTGTGTTGAACAGGCCTTAGCATACTTGTCTGCAGACACTGCAGCAAGTTTGACAGCACTTGTAGTGTCAACAGCAGCATCACCTTGCAAAGACTAGGTGTTGCTCGTGAGCTGAGTCCTGAGCGAGCTGAATGATTGCATAAGGGCTGCAGACAAATGCTCTTATGACTCTGAGCCTTTGTTGACATTGCTGCAGGCCAGTGCGGTCTGCTT
>JAABUP010003451.1_pt1 | contig 27895 bp, 29 predicted proteins | sample 5559201 | NCBI WGS metagenome assembly JAABUP01 (sample SAMN10711887, study PRJNA513373) | rock metagenome | isolation source: Antarctica rocks | place: Antarctica | reverse complement strand
GAAAGGTCAAAAGATACCGAGCCCACAGCCACCACATCAAACGACCGACCGACCGCAACCAAGTCCACGACGGACCCGCCAAGATCCACATCTTCAGGAAGCTGACCGCCTAACTTACCGGCATTGGGGCCGGGGACGAGCATGTGTCCGCCCCCGGACGAGCCCTACATCTCCCCCATCCCCTCGCGAAGTTAACAAGAAAGAAATAACCGGAAAGGCGTCCGGTTGCCTCTCACCCGCAGCCTTCGATTGGCCGTCGGCGCTAGACCGTATAGAGCTCCGGCGGCTCAGGCGACAACTCCACCACCACCCCCGGCCTCAGCGCACCGAGGTCATCGTCGCCGGCCCGGGCGCCGAGGACCTCGAATCGGGTTGTCGTTTCCACGCGGGTGGTGTGGGGTAAGCGTCGTCACTGTTCGGCCCGCTCGTCACAGGCGCACAAGAACGTGACCCCGCGCCCGGATCGAGTCCCTCACCGCGGAGGCGCGCCCATGACCGACCACACCGGCCCCACGACGCCCTCGAATCGGTCAGAACCGTCAGAACCGTCAGAAACCTCGGACCGCCCGCAGTCGTTCATCGAACGCATCGGCATTCCTCATCCGCTCAGGTGGGGGTTTCTCGGGGTGCTGATCTTCATGGTCGGCGACGGGGTGGAGGTCACCTACCTCACCGACTACCTGACCCAACCCGAGGGCGGCGGCCTCGCCGGCTCACAAGCCTCGTTCGCCACGGTCACCCTGTACGGGGTCGCCGTGCTGATCGGGGGCCTGGTTCTCCGGGACCCTCTCCGCGATCTGGGGTCCCCGCCGGGTGATGTGGCTGGGCGCGGGCATCTGGCTGGTGTTCGAGGCGCTGTTCCTGTTCGTCGCGCTGCCCACCAAGAACCTCGCCGTCATCGCCACCATCTACGGAGTCCGCGGACTGGCCTACCCGCTGTTCGCGTTCGCCTTCCTGGTCTGGATCCAGACCATCAGCCGCCCGAGCATGCGCAGCTCAGCCGCCGGCTGGTTCTGGTTCGCGTTCACCGGCGGACTGCCCACCCTGGGCTCCGCCGTGGCGGCCCTGGCGATCGGGCCGCTGGGCCTGAGCCTGTTCGCCACCCTGGTGCTGTCCTTGGTCGTCGTGGCCGCGGGCGCGGCGATCGGGTGTTTCGCCGTTCGCGAACCCCACGGGCTGCAACCCATCGCCGACGACACCGTCGAACACCCCCGCAGCTACCGGCGGCTGTTCGAGGGGATCGACATCCTGTGGCGCGATAAGCGCACCATCGCCGGGTTCTTCACCCGCATCGTCAACACCGCCCCGGAGTACGGGTTCTTCGCGATGTTCCCGTTCACCTTCGGCCCGGCGGCGCCCGGCGGCGGGTTCCTGAGCACCGCCGAAGTGGCCGTGCTCTCGACGGTCGCCTACGCGGCCAACATCGGCGCCAACCTGTTCTTCGGTGTGTTCGGCGACCACTTCGGCTGGCGGCGCACCGTGACCTACTTCGGGTGCATCGGCTGCGCGATCGCCACCCCCCTGTGGTATTTCGGTGCGATCATCTCCCAGAGCTTCATGGTCACCACCATCCTCGGCGCCGTCTACGGGATCGTGCTGGCCGGGTTCGTTCCGCTTTCCGCCCTCATGCCCTCCATGGTCCACGTCAGAGACAAAGGGGCCGCGCTGGCCGTCCTCAACACTGGAGCCGGCGGAGCTGCCCTACTGGGTCCGGTCACGGTCACCGCGCTCTACCCCTTCTTCGGCGGCGGCGGAGTCACGATCGCCTTCTGCCTGATGTACCTCATCGTCGCCTGGCTCTCCACCCGCATCGTCGCCCCCGTCGACCCCGGCGAACGCAAACTTCACGCCCCCGCCGGTGCCGGGCGCTTCGGCACCGTGTGACACGCCGGTGCGCAGGTCGCACTCGTCCTCTCCCCCCTAGCCCGGTCGGCGGGACCGAGCTCGCGATCTGTGCGGGAACCGATCGACTCCGTACCATTCAGTACATGAACGAGGAGAGCGAGACCGGACCCCGCGCGGAACGAGGCCTCAAGAGGGTGCGAGCGTTCCTGGCGGGGGAGCTCGTCGTGGACACCCGAACACCCGTGCTGGTCTGGGAGTGGCCCTTCTACCCCGCGTACTACCTGCCGAGGGACGACGTGACCGCCGCGCTCGAGCCCGCCGCCGACGATCGCCTCGACGTCTGCACGGCCCACGGTGTCGCGGAGAAGGCTGCTCGCCGCACCGTCGTGACGGTCGACGGCGAGGACCTCGACCTCGTTCGCGTCGACTGGGCCGCCATGGACGAGTGGTTCGAGGAGGACGAGCCGGTCTACGTCCATCCTCGCGACCCCGGTGTCCGGGTGGACGTGCTGGCCAGCACTCGTCATGTCGTGATGGAGGTCGACGGCCACCGTCTCGTGGAATCCCGCCAGCCGAGGATCCTTCTGGAGACCCGCCTGCCTCCGCGCTACTACGTGCCCATCACCGACGTCCGGATGGAGCTGCTCCGACCCTCGAGCACGATCAGCCACTGTCCCTACAAGGGGACGGCGAGCTACTGGTCGGTGGTGCTCGACGGCACCGTGCACGAGGATCTCGTCTGGACCTACCGCTCGCCGCTGCCGGAGAGCCAGAAGGTGATGGGTCTCGCCTCGGTCTACACGGAGAAGGTCGACCTGTGGCTCGACGGTGTCCTCCAGGACAGGCCGCGGACGCACTTCGTGTGACGCCGGTCTCCCAACGGAGCGTTGTACCTGTAGGTCCACTGTAGCTGGGACACGAAGTGCTGCTCGCCTCACGGCGTACCGTGACGCCATGGCGGGTGAGGAACCGAGCCGGCCGCCTCGCCGGCTCACGGCACGGGGTGCCGCCACGCGCGAGCGGATCTTGTCGGTCGCATCGGACCTCATGTACGTCCAGGGCGTAGGTGGGACCAGCCTCGACGACGTCATCGAGGCCAGTGGCACCGGGAAGTCCCAGCTCTACCATTACTTCTCGGACAAGGACGCCCTCGTCGGCGAGGTGGTCGACACCCAGATCGAACGGGTGCTCACCGACCAGGAGCCGCACCTGCGACGACTCGACTCCTTCCGCGGCCTCGAGCGCTGGCGAGACGCGGTCGTGGCCGGCAACCGAGCGCGCCGCGGGGCGCACGGTTGCCCCCTCGGCTCCCTGGCCAGCGAGCTGGCCGACCAGTCCGAAACAGCCCGGCAAGCCCTGGTCAGGGGCTTTGAGAGGTGGCAGTCGTTCTTTCGGGTCGGGCTGGAGCGGATGCGCGACAAGGGTGACCTCGACCCTGCCGCAGATCCCATCGCGCTCGCCGTCGGCCTCTTGAGCGCTCTGCAGGGCGGCCTCCTCCTCTCCCAGGCCACCCGCGACCCGCGCAACCTCGAGGTCGCCCTGGACATGGCCCTCGGCCAGGTCCGGAGCCATCTCACGTCCGACCCTCGCGCCCAGGGCACGCGGCGCGGCGGCGCGAAGCGACCCTCCCCGAGCCGGCACGGGGTGCGCTGACGGATCCGGGCCTCCACCCCGGCCGACACCGAGGTCGTCGCACGGTCGACCACGAGGTCGGGCGCCTGCCCGGGAGAGCTCATCCCCGGCACGGTCGGACCGAACACCGGCTCCGAGGCGGGGACGAAGTCGCGGAGGGCCTGTGCGAGGTCCCCGGGCCGGTCGCGGGGAACGAGCGTGTAGCTGTCGGCGATCTCGACGAGGCGGGCGTCGGGGTAGAGCTCGACGAGCCGGCGTCCGTGGTCGCGTGGCATGAGCCTGTCCTCCGGGGCCCAGACCACGAGCACCGGCCGGGTGAACTGGGCCTGCGCGCGCGACCACTCGAGGAGGGTGCGGCGAGCGGGTACGGAGGTGGCGTACTTCGCCAGGTCGCGGCGGATCGCCCGGCTCGTGGTGGCGGGCGCGAACCAGCGATCCACGACGCCGGCGGGGACGGGCCGCTTGCTCATCCACCCCCAACTGCCCGGCGCCCGGCGGAACGGCCGGAGCCGTAGGGCTTGCATGGTCGGCCAGAGTCCGCCCGGGACCCGTGCGAGCGCACCGATCGTGCGCCCCGGCAGACCGGGCGGGTAGTTGTCGAATGCCTCGCAGGCCACGAGCGCCAGCCGCGCGATCCGCTCGTCGAGACCCCACACGGTCAGCAGCTGCGCCCCACCCCAGTCGTTGCCGACGAGCGTCACCTCGCCCAACTCCAGCGCGTCGAGGAACTCCGCCACCAGGGCGACCACCGCCGGCAGCGACAGATCCGCGTCCGGGCGCATCGGACGGCGATGAGCACCGAGCGGCAGGGTCGGGCGGACGCAGCGGTAACGCCCTCCGAGTTGCTCGAGGACCGGGTCCCAGACCGTGGCGTCCATCAACAACCCGTGCAGCAGCACCAGGACCGGACCGTCCCCGCCGGTGTCGTCGTAGTCGATTGTCCCGGCCGACAGCTCCACCTGCGCCATCCCGACTCACCCTCTCCGGTGCCGCGCTCGGCTCGATCTACCACTTCTTCCCCGGGGGGAAGGACCAGCTCACCGAAGCGGTGATCCGCACCGCCGGTGGGTTCTACGGCCGCCTCGTCTCCACGATCCTCGACGAGTCCCCGGATCCCGTCGCCGCCGTCCTTGCCGTGTTCGACGGCGCCGCGCGGACCCTGCTCGACACCGACTTCGCCGACGCCTGCCCCATCGCCACGGTCGCCATCGAGGTCGCCTCCACACACGACGGGCTCCGCCGGGCCACCGCGGACGTGTTCACCGAATGGATCACCGCCGGCACGAACCGCTTCCAGGCCTGGGGAGCCGACCCGGACGTCGCTCGGCGCCTGGCCATCACCATGGTCAGCAACCTCGAGGGCGCCTTCGTTCTCGCCCGGTCCCTGCGCAGCACCGAGCCCCTGGTCGCCGCCGGGGCGAGCACTGCCGCGCTGGTCGTCGCGACCATCCCCGCGCTCTCGTAGGAGTCGGACGGGAGAGGTGCCACGATCGGACGGACGTCATCCGTGCGAGCACAGGTCAGCCAGGTCTCTCCGCGATGTCGGCCGGCGGCGACGCCGTGACGGCCGGCGGCGACGCCGTGACGGTCGGCGCCGCCGCGTGCAGGACACAGTTGCGCCCGGATCGCTTGGCCGCGTAGAGCGCCGTGTCGGCGGCGAGGACCAGGGCGTCCACGGAGTCGGCGTCCTGAGGGTAGGCCGCGACCCCGACGGAGATGCTGAGGTCGGTCAGCGTCACCGCTGCCAGCGAAGCTCCCGCCGTGCCCGCGTCGGGCCGGTGGGAGGCCGAGCCGCCGGAGCCGTCCGAGCGGTCGAGCTCGACCGTCAGCCGCGTCACCCGGGCACGGATCCGTTCGGCCGTCCGGTCGGCCATGGCGACGGCCTCCTCGGCCCGCAGGTCAGCGAGGAGCACCACGAACTCCTCGCCCCCGAACCGTCCGGCCACGTCGATGGGTCGGACCTCCGCGAGCAGGACCTCGGCGACGGCCCGGAGAACGGTGTCACCGGCCACGTGACCGTAGCGGTCGTTGACGCTCTTGAACTCGTCGAGGTCGATCATGAGGACGCCGAACCCGTGGGGTCCACCGCGACGTCTTCGCGCGCGGGCGAGGAGTCGGTGGGCGACCGCGTGCCACGCCGCGGCCGTGGACAAACCGGTCTTGTCGTCCGTGACGGCGAGCCGGGCGAGCTCCTGGAGCTGCGCCTCGCGGTACATCGCGAACAGGGGCAGTGCGAGGACCGGGACGAGCCAGGGCTGGCGGACGGAGACCATGGCGAGGGCGACGCCGAGGACGATCGTGCCGCTGGAGAGCAGCAGGTCGATGCGGGTGCCGAGCACGGTCGACCAGGGCGCCCTGGGCCGCACGGCCGCGACGACGCCGGCCACGAGGAGGAAGGACACGAGCCAGCGGGTCGCGGCGACGAGGGCAAGCGCCGCGACCCCGGCGGGACCGGCCGCGCCGTGCAGCAGGGCTTCGACGGGCATCTCCCGCAGCTCGAGACCCGCGGCACAGGTCGCCAGCAGCGTCGCCGCGGTGATGGCCCCCCAGAGGTGTGCGGGCGCGCGGCGCCGCGTCCGCCACCAGGAGTGGGCCGACGTGAGGATCACCAGGAGCAGCGCCGGCCCGAGCGGGACGAGCAGCAGGGCAGCGAACGCCCAGCTCGACTCGAGGTCGACGTGGGGCCTCCTCGTCACCGTCACCCGGCGCCGCCCCTCGAGCACCCGGGCCGTCTCCACGTGCAGGACGGCGCCCAGGACGAGCAGCGCGAACGCGAACGCGCCGGCCCGACTCACCATCCGCCAGTCCGGGAGGAACAGGCCCAGCGCGGTCAGCGCGGAGAGGTCGACGGTGAGCAGGACGACGACCGAGCGGGACAGGAGGCCGTCGGGACCCCGGGGGGTCGAGTTCCACCATCCGGGCTCGCGGCGTCCGCCGTCGGCGAGGAGCGAGCCACCTCGAGGGGTGATCGGCACCGCGGGTGACCTCCTGGAGCGCCGGCGCGACACGGGCGAGCGTCGCCGCACCCCACACGGGATTCTATGACGAGCACGCGGGCGCGGTCAGGTCCTTGCGCTTTTCGGGCAGCGCGACCACCCGTACGGATGACGTGGTCCGGGAGTTCGTCACGGGGACCGGTCGTTCAGCCGCGGACCCGCACGGCGTGGTGGCGGACCACCTGCACCGCCACATCGCGGAGATCCCCCGCGTCCAGGTCACGGCGGCGGCGCTCGGCTTCGGTGAGTGCATCGGGACCGGAGAGGGGGCCGTAGGAGTCGACCGCCCCGGTCTCCGGATCGACGACGAGCACGACGTAGGCGTCGCAGCGGTCGAGGGTCTCGGGGCCGTCGAAGCCCTCGGGAGCCTCGGGAGCGGAGCGGGGGCCGTGGACGCCCGGGGCGTCGGATGCGCGTCGAACGCGGTGGCGGTGGTAGGCGTGGAGCACGGCGGGTTCCCCCTCCGGTCGGGATGTGCGGTCTTCTGCCCGCTTCGTCGAGCTCCCGCACAACTCCGCGACCGTACCTCTCGGTGACGCCAGGGCCCGACAGCGGCTCCGGGACACCCCGATCGCGTCGGTCCGAGAGTCGTTCTTCGCTGTGCGTGAGATGAGGTGACTCCTGGTGCTCGGCAGCGGAACGGTCAGGTCACCCCCGCCCGAGGATCGCCGCAGCCGTCGTGGCGGCGATCCCGTGCGCCTCGCCGACACTCGCGCTCGCGAGCGTTCCGGCGTGGGTCGCCAGACCGCCGGCGAGCCCGTCGTCGGCGGTGAGCGCACCCCGCCAGCCGTGCGCGGCGAGGGCGGTGACGTAAGGCAGGGTCGCATGGGTCAGCGCATGGGTGGAGGTGTTCGGGACCGCGCCCGGCATGTTGGCCACGCAGTAGAAGAGCGTGTCGTGCACTGCGAACGTCGGGTCCGAGTGCGTCGTCGGGTGCGAGTCGGCGAAGCACCCGCCCTGGTCGACGGCGATGTCGACGAGCACCGCGCCGCTCTTCATGCGGGCGACGAGGTCGTTGCCAACGAGATGCGGCGCCCTCGCTCCGGGGACGAGAACCGCGCCGACGACGAGGTCGGCATCGAGCACCGCGTCCTCGAGGTTCTGGGCGTCGGAGTAGGTGGTGACGACGCGCCCGGCGTACAGCGCGTCGAGCTCCCGCAGCCTCTCGACGTCGCGGTCGAGCACCGTCACCCGCGCCCGCATCCCCACCGACACCGCCACCGCCTCCCGCCCCGACACGCCGGCGCCGAGGACGACGACGTGCGCCGCCGGGGCGCCCGGCACCCCGCCCATCAGCACCCCGCGGCCCCCCGAGGAGCGCATGAGGTGGTAGGCCCCCACCTGCGGCGCGAGCCGCCCCGCCACCTCGCTCATGGGCGCGAGCAACGGCAGCCGGCCCTCCCGGGTCACCGTTTCGTACGCGATCGCCGTGGTGCCGGCGTCGAGCAGGGCGCGGGTACAGCTCTCCGACGCCGCGAGGTGCAGGTAGGTGAAGAGGGTCAGGCCCTCCCGCAGGTACGCGTACTCCGGCTCCAGCGGCTCCTTGACCTTGAGCACGAGCTCGGCGTCGCCCCACACCCTGGCGGCGTCGGCCTCCAGGCGCGCACCCGCGACCTCGTACTCGGCGTCGGGGAAGGCCGACCCGGCCCCGGCGTCCCGCTCGACCACGACGTCGTGGCCGTGGGACACCAGCTCCCGGACACCGCCGGGGGTGAGGGCGACCCGGAACTCGTTGTCCTTCACCTCGCGCGGTACGGCGACCTTCACGGGGTCTTCCTACCCCCTACGACCCCGCGACACCGCGCCGGCGGTGGACCGGCACTACCACGGCACCGGACCGGAGCGGTCGACGAACGTCCCGCTCGGGCCGTCGACGGACGTCGCCGCCGCGACGGTCGCCGTCGCAGCCCGGTCACCGGCCCGAGAACGTGGGCTTTTCCTTCGCGAGGAATGCGTCGACGGCGGTGCGGTGGTCCTCGGTGGACCCGAGCCGGGCCTGCGCGGCGGCCTCGTGCTCGAGCACCTCGCGCAGCGGCGAGACGATGCCCAGCGCGATCGCCCGCTTGATCGCGGCGTAGGCGAGGGTCGGGCCGGCGGCGAGACGCTCGGCGAGGGCGACCGCGGCGTCGTCGACCTCCCCCGGCGCGACGACCTCGCGCACGAGACCCCAGTCGCGCGCCTCCTCGGCCGTGAAGGGCTCGCCGAGCATGAGCAGCTCGGTCGCGCGGGAGGCGCCGACGGCGTGGGCGAGGGTGGCCGAGAGCCCGGAGTCGCCGCCGAGCCCGATCCCGGCGAACGCGGTGGCGAACGGGGTGCCGGCCGCCGCGACGCGCAGGTCGCACGCCAGGGCGAAGCCGAGCCCGGCCCCGACGCAGGCGCCGTCGACGGCGGCGACGACCGGCTTCGGCATCGTGGCGAGCGCGGTAGCGATGCGGTTGTAGTGCTCGGGCACGGTGCTCAGGGCGGCAGCCGATGGACCGTGGAGGGCCTCGGCGTGCTCCCGGAGGTCCTGCCCGACGCAGAACGCGGGACCGGAGGAAGCCAGCACCACCGCGCGGACCCCCGGGTCGTCGGCCACCTCCTCCAGCGCGTCACGCAGCGCCTCCTTGAGCTCGGTGGTCAGCGCGTTGCGGCTCTCCGGTCGGTTGAGGCGCACGACGGTGACGGCGCCGGGCGCGCCGTCCGGACCCCGACGGTCTACGAGGACGGCGGGGCTGGGGATGCCGGAACTACCGGAGATGTCGGCGCTGGTCACGATCGGATGCTAGAGGTGGTGCCATGGGGCGGTGACCCGCCCGGCTCGCGTCCGGCGGGTCAGGCCGGCGCCGCGACCCTCCCGGGGAGGGGCTCCGGCATCGGGAAGAGTCCCAGAAGACGCTCCAGGGCCGCCCGATCGCCGGTGACCTCGAGGACACCGTCGGCGACGGCGGCGTCGACGGGGTGGCCCATGTAGAGGACGGCCGCCCACGCCTCGGGCAGCGCCCGAACCCGTGCCTCGACGTCCACCGCCTCACCTCGGCTCATGGCGAATGTCCCGTCTGCGACTCGGGCGACGAAGGGCTGGTCGTCGAGCAGGAACTGGATGGTCACGTCCACGCCCGCCGCGGCGTCCGGGGAGAACATCGTGCGCATCGAGAGCACGAGGGAGTCGACGCCGATGTGGTCGGCCGCGGGGAGCGACCGGGCGGCCCAGCGACCGAGGGTCTGCAGCACGGGCTCGAGCTCCTGGCCCCAGTCGGTGAGCTCGTATACGGCCGACGCGGCGGGCGGGGGGAGGCGCCGGCGCTGCAGCACGCCCGCGTCCTCGAGCTCGCGCAGCCGCTGCGAGAGGACGTTGGGGCTGGCGTGCGGGAGCCCGGTGCGCAGGTCGGTGAAGCGCTTCGGCCCGAGCATCAGCTCCCGGACCACCAGCAGGGCCCACCGCTCCCCCACCAGGTCGAGGGCGTGGGCGGTGGCACAGCCGTCGAAGTAGTCGCGTCGCGGAGCCATGACCCCACGATAGCAACGACTCAGTAGTTTTTCAGGACTTCTCAGGGGAACAACGTCGAGAGGGCACCGAAGGAGCGGACGCCGAAGTAGATCGTCAGCGCCCAGGCCACGACGCCGATGACCAGCAGGACACGGGGGTAGCGGTAGCCGCCCAGCAGGTCGGCGGAGCGCCGGGCGGCGATCCACAACAGGAACGCGAAGCCGATGGGGAGGATGAGCCCGTTGACCGCGCCCGCCAGCAGCAGCAGCGTCTGCGGCTGCCCGACCAGCAGGAACACCACCGTCGAGATCGCGATGAACCCGACCACGACCCACGACCGGCGCCGATGGATCGCCGGGTGCAGCGACGCGAGGAACGACACCGAGGTGTACGCGGCCCCGATCACCGAGGTGATCGCGGCGGCCCAGAAGACCAGGCCGAAGACCCGGCGCCCGATGCCGCCCAGCGACGCGGTGAACGCGTCGGCCATGGTGTTCTGACTGCCGAGGCGGACCCCCGCGGCCACGACGCCGAGCACGACCAGGAAGAGCAGCGCGCGGACCACGGCGGTGAGGACGATGCCGAGCACCGAGGTGCGGGCGACGGCCCGCACGTCGGCGGGCCCCGAGATCCCCGCGTCGACCATCCGGTGTGCACCGGAGTAGGTGATGTACCCGCCGACGGTGCCGCCCACCAGCGTCGTCACCACGATGAAGCTGAAGGTGTCCGGGGCGACGGCCCGGACCAGTGCTTCCCCCACGGGTGGCGCCGAGGCCACCGCGGCGACGGCGGCCATCGCCACCATGACCACGCCGAGGACGACGACGACGCGGTCCATCGCCGTCTGCGCCCGGCGCACGACGAAGACCGCGATCGCGATCGCGGCCGAGACCGTCGCCCCGATCCTCGGGTCCAGACCGGTCTATGGCCTCGACCCCGAGACCGGTGCCGCCGACGTTCGCGATGTTGAACGCCAGCCCACCGACGACGACGAGCACCACGAGCACCACGCCCGCACCGGGCAGGACCTGGCCGGCGAGGTCCTGCACGTAGCGCCCGGCCACCCCGACGACGCGCCAGACGTTGAGCTGCACGGCGATGTCGATGAGCACCGACACGAGCAACGCGCAGGCGAAGGCGGCGCCGAGCTGGGCCGTGAACGTCGCGGTCTGGGTGATGAAGCCCGGCCCGATGGCGCTGGTGGCCATGAGGAACATGGCACCGAGCAGCGCACCGCGGGTCGTGCGGGAGTGCCCGCTCGTCGGCGGGGCTGTCGATTCGCTCATAGCGCCCGCACGCTAGACGAATCCGGTCATTCGGCGCGACGGCCCCGTCCTCCCGGGCCCACGCGTTGTCAGGTCCCGGGCGCGATGAAGAACTCGAGCCCGATGTTGTCGGGGTCGCGGAACGAGAGCCCGCTCCCGTAGTGGCCCTTCTTGATGCCGCCGTGCTCGATGCCCAGCTCGTCGAGCCGTGACTGCCACTGCTGGAGCTCGGAGGTGCCGGAGAGGGCGAAGCCGACGTGGTCGAGACCGGTGCGGTGCTCGTCGGCGCGCTCCTTCGTCTCGTTGCCCATGTGCGTGTGCAGGCCGAAGAGCATGCCGCCCTCGAGCGCGAACACCGTGTGGTGGAAGGTGCCGGACTCCTCGTCCTCGTCGAGCACCGGATCGGCGCCGAAGAGACGGGAGTACCACTGCGTGCTGCGCTCGAGATCGGAGACGGTGAGCGCGACGTGCTGCAGGCCGGGGAAGGCCACGGGGAGCTCCTTTGCTGCCGGTGCGTCGTACGGGATCAGACGGCTCAGCGGCCCTGCCAGGTCGGGGGTCGCTTCGCCAGGAAGGCAGCCATGCCCTCCTGGGCGTCACAGGTCATGGCGTTGGTCGCCATGGTCTCGCTCATCGCGGCGTAGGCGTCGTCCTCGGACAGCTCGATCTGCCGGTAGAACGCCTCCTTGCCGATGCGCAGGGTCACATCGCTGGCGTCGGCGACCTTCGACGCGAGCTCGGTGGTGCGCCGCTCGAGGTCCGCGGCGGGAACCACGAGGTTGACCAGGCCCCACTCGGCCGCGGTGGCCGCGTCGATCGTCTCGCCGGTGAGCAGCAGCTGCATCGCACGCTTGCGGCCGATCGCCCGGGTGACCGCGACCATCGGCGTCGAACAGAACAGCCCGATCTTGACCCCGGGCGTGCCGAACACCGCGGTGTCGGCGGCGACGACGAGGTCGCAGGTGGCCGCGAGCTGACAACCGGCCGCGACCGCCACGCCCTGCACCGAGGCGATGACGGGCTGGGGCACCGCGTGCACCGCGCGCATCATCTCGACGCACACGTCGAACACCGCCCGCTCCTCGTCGAGGGTCCGGTCGACCATCTCCGACAGGTCGTGGCCGGCGGAGAACGCCGGGCCCTCGGCCCGCAGCACGATCACCCGCACCCCGGGTCGTGCGCCCTCGTCGTGCAGCGCCGCGACGACCGCGCGCATCGTGGTGACCGAGAGCGGGTTGCGCCGCCGGGGACGGTCGAGAGTGAGCACGGCGACCGGCCCGTTCTGCGCGAGCCGCACGGGTGTCGACTCCTCCACCACCGTCGCACTCCTGGCCGCACCCATGGCGACCTGTGTATCAGTCGCCCTCGACGGTCCGCCAGGCCCGACCGGAGGGATTGAGGGTTCGGGCGCTTCTCAACCGTCGGCCGCGACTCCCGCCACCCGCACTGGCGGGCCCGCCCCGCGGACCACGAGGTCGTCGAGGAGGGCGCGCGTCGCCGCCTCCACGGCGTCGACGGCGGTGGCGAACGTCGCGGCGTTGTGCGCGGCGGGCGCGCGGAAGCCGGAGATCTTGCGGACGTACTGGAGAGCGGCGGCGCGGACGTCGTCCTGGGTGGCCTCGACGACGTGGGGCGGCCGGAGGGTCTTGATGCTGCGGCACATGCGGCCAGCGTGGCAGCTGTCCTCGGCACCGATCCAGACCGGCCGGTCGGCCCGGGACGTGGTCCGGATCACCAAGCGTGCGCCGGGTGGACGTGGCCGGAGAGGATCTGCGACACAATCCGGCCATGTCCACCGAGCACGGACGGCGGCCCAGCCCACTGCCGCCGCGCCACGGTCTCGACGCCGCGCGGGTCCGGCTGCCGCCCGAGGGGCCCTGGGCGACCCTGCGCGAGCACCTCGTGGACCGGTTGCCGATGTCGCCGGCGCGTGTCGAGGCGATGCTGGCCGAGGGGCGGATCGTCACCCACGACGGGCCGCTGGGTCCCGGCGCCCCGTTCGTCCCCGGCTCCCTCGTCTGGTTCCACCGCGACCTGCCCGAGGAGGTCGCGGTGCCGTTCGAGCTGGACGTCCTCTACTCCGACGACTCGATCCTCGTCGCCGACAAGCCGCACTTCCTCGCCACGATCCCGCGCGGGCGCCACGTGCTGGAGACCGCGCTGGTGCGGTTGCGTCACCGGCTCGACCTGCCCGAGCTTTCCCCCGCGCACCGTCTGGACCGGGTCACCGCGGGCGTCGTCCTGTTCGTGGTACGCCGTGAGCTGCGCGGGGCCTACCAGAACCTCTTCCGCGACCGCCGCGTCGCGAAGACCTACGAGGCGGTCGCGACGAGCAACCCCTCGCTGGCCTTCCCGCGGCTCGTACGCAGCCGGATCGAGAAGACCCGCGGGGTCCTCACCGCGGTCGAGACCGACGGCACACCGAACGCCGAGACCCGGGTGGAGCTCCTCGAGCGTCGGAACGCCCTCGCCCGGTACCGGCTGGTCCCGCACACCGGGCGCACCCACCAGCTGCGGGTCCACATGGCCGCGCTCGGCGTGCCGATCCTCGGCGACCCCTTCTATCCGACGCTGCGCGACGTAGGGCTCGAGGACTTCCGCGCACCACTGCAGCTGCTCGCCCGCACGCTCGCCTTCGACGACCCGGTCACGGGTGCGCCGCGCGAGTTCACCAGCCGCCGCATCCTGCAGGCCTGGGACGACCCCGGGGGATGGGCGGCCGGGCCGCTGGTACCACCGTCGGCGTGAGCACCGGGTCCAGGCGGCGCGCGGTATTGCGCCGTCCGTCCCCCTCGCCGGGGACGGACGGCTCGAGAACCCCTGGCCTGGCTAGAAGAAGGTCTTGCGACCACCCACACCCCGGCCCACCGCGCCGAGAATAGTGAGGATCAGACCGATGACGGCGAGGATGATCCCGATGTAGGTGATGATCTGGATGCCAAGCAGGACGCCGACGATGATGAGGATGACGCCGAGGATGATCACGTGAGCTCCTTCGGTGGGGCGCGACCGGACGGCCGCGGCAGCGTTCTACCCCATTCCGTGAGGGCGAACACACACCACCATAACGGCCTCCTCACCTCGTCCGAGCACCCCACGCCCGGTGGCTGGACGACTCATTCGCGGTCGACGGTCCTGACGCTCGGCCACGTGCGCGTCGAGTCCCTCGTCGTCAGCGCCCCAGCGGGGGATCGCTTCGAGATGCCGGTCGTGCACCACCCGGCGGTCGCGATCGCCATCGTCGCCGAGGGTGGGCAGGTCCTCGTCCTGCGCACGTACCGCCATGCCGTCGGCCGGCACGGGCTCGAGCTCCCCGGCGGGCTCGTCGAGGAGGGTGAGGAGCCCGTCGAGGCGGCACGACGGGAGACTGCGGAGGAGACCGGGCTGCGCCCGGAGGGCCCCGGACGCGGGCTCATCACGTTCGAGCCCCTGCCCGGCAGCGTCATCGGGGCGGTGCACGTGCACCTCTGGGAGACCGCGCCCGTCCCGACGGGGCTGCCTCGCGACCCCCTCGAGCCCGGACGGGTCGAGTGGTTGCCGGTCGCCGACGTGCCGCGCCTCGCCGTCGACGGGACGCTGCTCGGGTCCGGGACGTTGGTCGGTCTCCTCCTGTACCTCGCCGAGTCCGGCTGATCGTGCCGGATACCCCGTCGCTCGTCCTGGGCAAGAACATTCGGACGTCCTAGTATCGGCCGCATGCCCGAGCTGCACGTCCCGACCCACCCGATCCGCGTGGTCACCGCGGCGAGCCTGTTCGACGGGCACGACGCCGCGATCAACATCATGCGACGGATCCTGCAGCGTCAGGGCGCCGAGGTGATCCACCTCGGCCACGACCGCTCGGTCGACGACGTGGTGTCGGCGGCGGTCGAGGAGGACGCCCAGGCGGTGGCGATCAGCTCCTACCAGGGCGGGCACGTCGAGTACTTCTCCTACCTGGTCGACCTGCTGCGCGAGCGCGGGGCCGGCCACGTGCGGGTGTACGGCGGCGGGGGCGGGGTCATCGTCTCCGACGAGATCGACCGGCTGCACGCCCACGGCGTCTCGCGCATCTTCTCCCCGCAGGATGGCCAGCGGCTCGGCCTCCCCGGGATGATCAACATCATCATTCGCGAGTGCGACGAGGACCTGTCGGTGCGGGCACCGGAGTCCTTCGACGGGGTGTTCACCGGTGAGCGCGCGACCGTGGCCCGTGCGGTGACGATGGCCGAGGCCGGTGTGCTGCCCGACGACGTGCGCGAGCGGATCGAGGCCGCTCTCGCCGACTGTCCCGTCCCCGTCCTCGGCATCACCGGCACCGGCGGGTCCGGCAAGTCCTCGCTCACCGACGAGCTGGTGCGCCGGATCCGGCTCGACCGGGAGGACAAGCTGCGCGTCGCGGTCCTCGCCGTCGACCCCACCCGGCGCAAGGGCGGCGGTGCGCTGCTCGGCGACCGCATCCGGATGAACGCCCTCGGCGGGCCCGTCAGCTTCCGCTCGTTGGCGAGCCGAAGCCACAAGGACGGGCGCGGCGACGGCGTCCTGCCGGAGCGCCTGGGCGACGTCATCTCCGTCCTGCGGGCCTCCGGCGCCGACCTGGTGATCGTCGAAACCCCCGGCATCGGGCAGGGCGACGCCGGGATTGTCGAGCACGCCGACGTCTCGCTCTACGTGATGACGTCGGAGTTCGGGGCCGCGTCCCAGCTGGAGAAGATCGACATGCTGGACTTCGCCGACGTGGTGGCCATCAACAAGTTCGAACGCCGCGGCGCCGACGACGCCCGTCGCGACGTCGCACGTCAGCTGCTGCGCAACCGCGAGGAGTTCTCCGCGACATGGGAGGACATGCCGGTCTTCGGTACGAGCGCGGCGACGTTCCACGACGACGGCGTCACCGCGCTCTACGGCCACCTCCTCGGGCTGCTCTCCGAGCACGGCCTGCCCGCGGGCGACGGGCGCCTGGAGATCCCGGACCGGCGCATCTCCACCGAGTACGCCGCGTCCATCCCGCCGGAACGGGTGCGCTACCTCGCCGACGTGGCGGGGGCCGTCCGCGGCTACCACGCCGAGACGGAGACGATGGTCGGAGCGGCCCGGCGTCGGGCCGCCCTGCGGGGCGCAGCCGAGGCCCTCGGCGACCGCGACGCCGGCGAGCTCCCCGCCGTGCTCGCCGAGGCCGAGCGCGACCTGTCCGCGGAGGCCGCGTCGCTGCTCGAGCGATGGCCGCGGACCGTCGAGGACTACGCGGGCGACGAGCTCGTCGTCCGCGTCCGCGACAAGGAGCTGCGCACCCCGCTGACCCGGGAGACGCTGTCGGGCTCGAAGGTCAACCGGGTATCGCTGCCCTCCTGCACCGCCGACGAGGACGTGCTGCGCTTCCTGCGCCGGGAGAACCTGCCGGGGCATTTCCCGTTCACCGCCGGGGTGTTCGCGTTCAAGCGGGCCGGCGAGGACCCGGCGCGCATGTTCGCCGGCGAGGGCGACCCGTTCCGCACCAACCGCCGCTTCCACTACCTCTCCTCGGACTCCGACGCCAAGCGCCTTTCCACGGCGTTCGACTCCGTGACCCTCTACGGCCGGGACCCGGCCACCCCGCCGGACGTCTACGGCAAGGTCGGCACCTCCGGGGTCTCGATCGCCACGCTCGAGGACATGCAGGTCCTCTACTCCGGGTTCGACCTCACCTCGCCGACGACGTCGGTGTCGATGACCATCAACGGCCCGGCGCCGACAATGCTCGCCTTCTACCTCAACACGGCGTTGGAGCAGCAGGTCGCGGTGTTCACCGCCGCCGAGGGTCGCGAGCCCGACGAGGGCGAGCGCGCGGCCATCGCGGCCCGGACCTACTCCTCGGTGCGCGGAACAGTGCAGGCCGACATCCTCAAGGAGGACCAGGGACAGAACACCTGCATCTTCTCCACCGAGTTCTCGCTGCGGATGATGGCCGACATCCAGGAGTGGTTCATCGAGAACGACGTCCGCAACTTCTACTCGGTGTCGATCTCGGGTTACCACATCGCCGAGGCCGGGGCGAACCCCATCTCGCAGCTGGCGTTCACGCTGTCCAACGGCTTCACGTACGTCGAGAGCTATCTCGCGCGGGGACTCGACATCGACGACTTCGCGCCCAACCTGTCGTTCTTCTTCTCCAACGGCATGGACGCCGAGTACTCGGTGATCGGCCGCGTCGCCCGCCGGATCTGGGCCGTGGCCATGCGCGACCACTACGGGGCGAATGAGCGCGCGCAGAAGCTGAAGTACCACGTGCAGACCTCCGGGCGGTCGCTGCACGCCCAGGAGATGAACTTCAACGACATCCGCACCACGCTGCAGGCGCTGTGCGCGCTCTACGACAATGCGAACTCCCTGCACACCAACGCCTACGACGAGGCGGTGACGACGCCGTCGCAGGAGTCGGTGCGCCGCGCGCTGGCCATCCAGCTGATCATCAATCGGGAGTGGGGGCTCTCGATGAACGAGAACCCGCTGCAGGGCTCGTTCGTCATCGACGAGCTCACCGACCTCGTCGAGCAGGCGGTGCTCTGCGAGTTCGACCGCATCGCTGAGCGCGGCGGCGTCCTGGGCGCGATGGAGACCGGCTACCAACGCGGGAAGATCCAGGACGAGTCGATGGTCTACGAGTCGCGCAAGCACGGGGGGACGCTGCCGATCGTCGGGGTCAACACCTTCATCGCCCCCTCCGACCCCGACGCCGAGCCGCAGCGGATCGAGCTCGCCCGGGCCACCGAGGACGAGAAGCGCTCGCAACTCGACCGCCTCGCCGACTTCCAGACCCGGCACGGTCCGGAGTCCGTGGAGGCGATCCGCCGCCTCCAGGACGTCGCCACCGGGGGCGGCAACGTCTTCACCGAGCTCATGTCGGCGGCCCGGGTCTGCTCACTGGGTCAGCTCACCGACGCGTTCTTCGAGGTCGGGGGGCAGTACCGGCGGTCGATGTGACGATCGGCGGGGCAGACTGGAGGGATGGGAGTGCACACCGACGACGAGGGTCGTGGCGTCACCGTTCCCGAGCGGGTCCAGCGGGTCGTGAGCCTCGTGCCCTCGCTGACCGAGGCGATCGCCGTGACGCAGCCCGGCCTGCTGGTGGGTGCGACCGACTGGTGCACCCACCCCGACGACCTCGACGAGCAGGGCGTGGCCCGGATCCGGGGCACGAAGAACCCTGACGTCGACGCGATCCTCGCCCTGACCCCCGACCTCGTCGTGGGAAACGCCGAGGAGAACAAGCCCGCGGACCTCGACGCGCTGCGGGCGGCCGGACTCGCGGTGTACGTCACCGACGTCCGCACCGTCGACGGCGCCCTGGTCTCCCTCGAGCGGATGCTGGCCGCGTGCGGGCTCGACCGGCCCGCGTGGCTCGACGGTGTCCGGCGGGCCTGGGGGGAGATCGCGACACCGCCCGAACGCCGCCGCGCCGTCGTCCCGATCTGGCGCAGGCCCTGGATGGCCGTCGGCGCCGACACCTTCACCGGCGCGGTCCTGGCACGCCTCGGTATCGACAACGCCCTGGCCGGCGCGGATTCCAACCCCGGAGCCGAGCGGTACCCGCGCTTCGACCCCGCCGAGCTGCCGCCGCACGACCTCGTCGTGCTGCCTGACGAGCCCTACCGCTTCACCGCCGACGACGGTCCGGAGATGTTCGACACCCCGTGGGTGCTGGTCAGCGGGCGGCTCCTCACCTGGTACGGGCCGAGCCTGCTCGACGCGGCCCTGGCCCTGCCCGCGACCCTGGCCGCTCCGAGCGGGGTCAGCTCGTGAGCAGGCCGCCCTCGACGGGCAGCGTCACTCCGGTGACGTAGGACCCGGCGTCGGAGGCGAGGAAGACCAGGGCGGCGGCCAGCTCGTCGGGCTCGCCGATGCGACCGGCGAGGATGCGCTGCTTCTGCGACTCGAGATAACCCTCGGGGTAGGTGTCGGTCATCTCCGAGGTGAAGAACCCCGGGGCCAGCGCGTTCACGCGAATGCCCTTGCGACCGCTCCACTGCTGGGCGAGGTCGCGGGTGAGGCCGATGAGCCCGGCCTTGGACGACGTGTACGCGGCCTGCGGGAGCCCCGCGGTGGTCATGCCGAGCACGCTGGAGATGTTGACGATGGAGCTCCCGGGCGCCATCACCTTCGCCGCGGCCTGCGCCATCCAGTAGCAGCCGTTGAGGTTCACGTCGATCACCGAGCGGAACTGCTCCGGGGTCTCGCGGGTGGCTGGGACCGCGGTGCCGATGCCGGCGTTGTTGACCAGGACGTCCACGCGGTCGAACTCGGTCATCGCGGCGTCGACGAGGGCCTGGCAGTCCTCCGGGCTCGACACGTCGGTGCGCACGGTGACGCAGCGTCGGCCCAGCTTCTCCACCTCGGCGCGCGTCTCGCCGAGCCGGTGCTCGCGGCGGGCGCCGAGGACGAGGTCGGCACCGGCCTCGGCCAGCGTCCGGGCGAACACCGCGCCGAGGCCGGAGGAGGCGCCGGTCACCACGGCGACCCGGTCGTCGAGACGGAAGCGATCGAGGATGCCCACGGCGGGTGACCGTACGCGCTGTGCAGGGTGCACCGCCCGGTGTGCACGGACCGGCGTCCCGACGAACGGGACGCCGGCCCGGTGTCGCAGGGAACTGCGGGAACCCGGACCGAGGGGGCCGTCGTCGCTGGTCAGCGCACCGAGGAGGGCTGTGACGCGGGCCACTGGGTCATCGATGACGCTACCGGAACCGCGTCGGGCGTCAAGGCCTCGCGGCCGAGTTCGAACGCTTGGAGCCGTCGCTTGCGCCGTGCTCCCGGGCCGTCACCGACCACCCGCCCGCTCGCGGCGACCACCCGGTGACAGGGAACGAGGATGCTCACCGGGTTGGCACCGTTCGCGGCGCCCACGGCCCGGGCGGCGTCCGGGCGTCCCACGGCGCGGGCCAACGCCCCGTAGGAGGTGGTGGCGCCGTAGGGGACCTCGCGCAGGGCCGCCCACACCGCCGACCGGAACGCCGTGCCGTCGGGCTCCACCGGCACGTCGAAGCACCGCCGCTCGCCCGCGAAGTACTCCGCGAGCTGCGTCGCCACGGCGTCCAGCTCGGCGGCGCGCTCGAGGCGCCCGAACGCCGGGTCGTCGGGGCGCTCGCGCTGGTCGTGCACGAAGCACCCACGCAGGGCGTCGCCGCCCCAAACGAGGGTCAGCGGGCCGATCGGGCTGTCGACGACGTCGTGGATCCGGTCGCTCATGCCGTCCAGCATGACCCGCACCTCGGGCTCGGGTCAGAACGAGCGGGGCAGTCCGCCTTGGCGATGCTGCGAGCCGGACCCCCTCGGAGCGCGCCAGGCCCACGAGCGCGACTCCCACGACGGCGAGACCGACGACCGCGACCGCCGAGACGCCACCCAGGACGGCGCCGAGACCCCGCGACCCACCCGCCAGACGAGGACGCCGAGCCCCATGCCGAGCACCGAGACCACGGAGCAGTACACGGGGTACTGGCCGGTGACGAACGAGCCGACGAAGCCCACGAGCGGGGTGGGGGGCCGGAACGCACCGACGACGACCGCGAGGGCCAGGGTGAGGGCGATCGCGCCCGGGCGCAGCAGCCACGACACCAGAAAGAGCGCCCAGGCCGTCACCCGTCCTCCTCCCGGGACGGGCTCCGGCCCCACGAGCAGGGTGTCACGATCTTGACCGGACGAATCACGGCCCACGGCCGCGGCCGCGAGGGGAGCCCGGTCGTCCCGCCGACCCCCACCCCGCGGAGGTGGACCGGGGCGTCGGCAAGCTGTACCCGAGGTGGACGTCGAGGACGAGGAGAGCCGATCGTGCAGAAGGACGCCAACGCCGACCAGGTACACGTGCGGATCAAGATGATGTCCCGGCGCGACGAGCACGCGGCTCCGCTCATCGCCTACACCGACCACATCGCCGAGGTCTCCGGACTACCTCCCGGCTCGGTGCCCTACCCCGACCCCGAGCACGGCGGCACGCGGGCGGAGGTCCTGTTCCTGCTCTCCCATCCCGGTGCGAAGGCCAAGCCGTACCCGAAGGGCTCGGGGATGCTGTCGCTGGAGAACGCCGACCCCACCGCACGCGCCTGCTTCGACCAGTGCGTCCGCGTCGGTCTCGCCTTCGACCGCATCACGCACTGGAACGCGGTGCCTGTACCGCTGCCCTCCGGGGCCGGGCCCAGCCAGACGGACCTGCGGACCGGGGCGCAGTGGCTGCCGGGTCTCCTCGACCTGCTCCCCCACCTCAAGATCGTCGCCCTGCTCGGCACGAACGCCCGCGACGGCTGGAACCACGCCTTCCCCACCTCGCCGCTGCCGGTCGAGGTCGGTCCCAGCCCCGGCCCGCAGGGCCTGGCCGCTCCCGGAGCCCGGGAACGCCTCGACTCGATGTTCGACCGCATCGCCCGGGAGCTCGGCCCGACCCCGCCCCCGGATGGGTCGTCCTGAGCCGACCCCTCGCGGCGCTACGATCTTGGTGATGGACCGCGCCGAGCAGGTCGTGCACCTCGTCGAGGCGCTCCGCACCCACGCCGACGAGGCCGGCCGCACCCGCGTCGTCGCCCACCGCGCGGGTGAACCGCTCTGAGCGAGCCACGGCGGCGCCCGCCCTGGCTGCTGCCCGCGATCCTCGGCACCGTCGCGGCCGCCCTCGTCCTCGCCCTGATCCTCCTGCTCACCGTCGGCGGGGGGACCGTGACGCCGCAGGCCCGGTGCGTCGTCACCGCACCTCCGAACTCCCCGACGCTGCGGCCCACCTACAGCATCTCCCCCGCGCAGATGGACAACGCCGCCACCATCGCAGCCATCGGCCGGCGCCTCGGCGTCCCCGACCGGGCGATCACCATCGCGCTCGCGACGTCCGTGCAGGAGTCGGGCCTCGCGAACCTGCGCGGCGGCGACCGGGACTCGGTCGGACTCTTCCAGCAGCGCCCCAGCCAGGGGTGGGGGACGGTCCAGGAGATCCTCGACCCCGATCACGCCACGACCGCGTTCTACGACGCGCTGCTCCAGGTGCCGGGATGGGCGTCGATGGACGTCACCGAGGCCGCCCAGCGCGTGCAGCGCTCCGGGTTCCCCGAGGCCTACGCCGACCACGAGCCGGAGGCGCGACTCATGGCCGTCGCGTTCCTCGGGCAGGCGCCGGCCTCGCTGACGTGCATCAACCTCGTCCTCCCGACAGCGGCCGGCTCCGGCGACTCGGCGGTCGCGGACCTCGCGCGCGCCGAGCTCGGCGACGCCCGCCTCTCGGGTCCGCAGACGCCCGAGGCCGGATGGGCGATCGCGTCGTGGCTGGTCGCGCACGCCGAACGGCTCGCCGTCGACCGGGTCACCTACGACGGCCGCACCTGGACCGCAGCCTCGGGCACCTGGAACTCCACCGCGCCGGCGGACGGACAGCTCTCGCTGCACCGCGTCGGCGCACCCTGACGGGCCGGGGTCCAGCCGGGCGTCAGCCGCCGCCCAGGACCAGGAGCAGGACGACGGCGGCGACGAGCGCGGCGATGCCGAGCGCCACGAGCACCCAGCCGAGGCGACGCATGCCCGTGGCCACCGCGGGGCCCTCGGCCGACGGCGGGTGGGCGTCGGGCAGGTCGTCGAGCGAGCCGGTCGCGCGGGCCGCGCCCTTCCCGCCGGGGATGCGCGTCGTGGTCCCTTCGTCCGGGGCCGGGGCGTCGTGGCGCGAACGGTGCGACCCGGCGGGATCGGACGCCGCGGGGGCACTGCGGTCGGCGTCGGACGAGGCGAGCGCGCGCAGCGCCGCCGCCATCGCCCGCGCGTCGGGGCGCCGCGCCGGTTCCGGGGCGAGGGCCCGCATCACGAGCTCCTCCATCCCGGGCGAGACGTCCCGCGTGAGCCGACGGGGCGGGGGCGGCGACTCCCGCAACCGCGCCGAGGCGACCTCGACGGAGCTGGTGCCCCCGAAGGGCAGCTGCCCGGTGAGCAGCTCGTAGAGCGTGCAGCCGAGCGAGTAGACGTCGGAGCGCCCGTCGAGGGGCCGGTCGCGCACCTGTTCGGGGGACATGTAGGCCGCGGTCCCTATCACGACGCCGGTGGCGGTGAGCTCCGGAGAGGCGGCGCCGGCCCGGGCGATCCCGAAGTCCATGAGCTTGGCGACGCCGTCGGAGAGGATCATGACGTTGCCCGGGTTCACGTCGCGGTGCACGATTCCGAGGTCGTGGGCCGCGGCCAGAGCGTCGCAGACCGCGGCCCCCGGCTCGACGACGTCGGCCTCGGAGAGCCGGCCGCGGCGGGCCAGCTCGTCGCGCCACGTCCGGCCGACGAGGTGCTCCATGACCACGAACACGCCGTGCGGGGAGGACCCGACATCGTGCACGGCAACCGCGTTGGGGTGGTTGAGCGACGCTGCGGCCCGCGCCTCGTCCTGCAGGCGTCGCGTGTCGATGTTGTCGTCGCGCCGCTCGGCCGGGAGGAGCTTCACCGCGACCGTCCGCCCCAGCATCCGATCGCGCGCCTTGTGCACCTCGGCCATCCCACCGCGCCCGAGGAGCTCGCAGAGCTCGTACCGATCACCCAGTACGACGGGGCCGTCGAGGTCCTCGGTCGTCATGGGCGTGGTCACGAGTGGGTCGTCCGCTGCTCGTCGCCGCCCTGCAGGAGGGCGTCGAAGAGGTACTGGTGGTCGATCATGGCGCGGCGCATGTCCTCGGTGGCCACCTCCTCCTGCTCGTTGCTCACCGCGATCCCGTGAGCCGAGCGGAAGTGCTCGACGAGGTCGGGGTAGTCCACCGAGATGAGCTTCTCCCGATCCTCGAAGCGGTCGGCGGTGTAGCCGCGGTCGCGCATGACCTGCTGGACGAGCATGTCGGCGTCGCGCAGGCCGCTGCTCGGCGTGCGGACGAACGCGGCCTGGGCCGACTCCCACGCCCTGGTGTACTGCTGCCGCTCGGTCGACTCGAGCTCCCGCACCTCGAGCTCGCGGCGATGCCGCAGCCGGGCCCGCAGCTCCTTCTCCCCGTCCCGCTGGCCGTAGGAGTCGACGACGCGGTCGTACTCGGTCCCGAATCGACTGCGCAGCGCCGCGGTGGTCGATCGGGCGCGCACCCGCGCGACGATGAGCAGCACGACCCCAACGACGACGATCACCGCCGCCACCACGATCGCTATGACGACACCGTCCACGTCAGCCCTCCCTTGCCCTCGGCTCCATCACACCAGGTGACCGGGAGATGGCGTCCCCCGCGACCGGGTGAACACGCTCGACTGCCCGATGTCACACCGGCCCGATGTCACACCGGGGAGTGCCCACTCGGCGAAGGGCCAGACACGCGTCCGCGAAGAGTCGCGCTCAGTGACCGCCGCGTCACGGCAGCATCCATCCGAGCACCGGCGTCGACTGCAGGTACACGAGCACGCACATGCCGAGGAGGAAGAGCAGGCTCCACGGCAGCACCCGGCGGAAGATCTCACCCTCGCGCCCGCTCATGCCCACCGCGGACGCGGCGATGGCGAGGTTCTGCGGGGAGATCATCTTCCCGAGGACACCTCCCGAGCTATTCGCCGACGCGAGGAGCAGCGGGTCGAGCCCGGCGCCGCGCGCGGCGGTGGTCTGCAGCTGCCCGAACAGGGAGTTCGCGGAGGTGTCCGAACCGGTCACCGCCGTGCCGAGCCAGCCGAGCACCGGGGACAGGACGGCGAAGAACCCGCCGGTGGCGGCGAGGAACCGCCCGAGGGTGATCGTCTGCCCGGAGAGGTTCATGACGTAGGCCAGGGCGAGCACGGCCATCACGGTCACGATGGCGCTCCGGAGTTCGACGAGCGTCTCCCCGTAGGTGTCGAGGGCGCGCCGGGGGCTCACCCGGAGCACGAGCGCTGTGATCACGCCGGCGACGAGCAGCACGGTGCCCGCCGTCGCGAGCCAGTTGAACGTGAAGCTGGTGGAGGAGACCTGCATGCCCCCGGTCCCGGGGGTGCCGGGCGTGCGGACGTCGAGCCCGGGCCAGCGGAACTTGGCCGTGGGAGCGTTCATGGCGTCGCTGATCACGGGGATCTGCTGCAGCGAGAACAAGGCGATGATGATCACGTACGGCAGGTAGGCGAGCAGGACGTCGCGGCGGGAGTCGTGGACCTCCTCCTCCGGTCCGTCGGCACCGGGACCGTCGGCACCGGGACCGTCGGCACCCACCCCGATGGGCACCGCGGATCGCCGGGGGGCGCGCACCCGCACCAGCAGCACCACCGCGCCCGCCGAGGCCAGGGCGGCGAGGATGTCGGTGAGCGGGATCGAGAGGTAGTTCGACACCGCGAACTGGACGACGCCGAACGAGAGCCCCGCGACCAGCGCCACCGGCCACGCCTCGCGCAGCCCCCGGGCCCCGTCCACCAGGGCGATGAGTACGAACGGCACGAACAGCGCGAGCACCGGAGTCTGGCGACCGATGACCGCCCCGAGGGCGTCCTCGGGCAGGCCGGTCACGGAGGCCAGCGTGGTGATGGGCACGGCGATGGCCCCGAACGCTACCGGGGCGGTGTTGGCCACGAGGGCGACCACCGCGGCCCTGAGCGGCGTGAACCGCAGCGCGATGAGCATGACGGTGCAGATCGCGACCGGAGCGCCGAAGCCCGCGAGGGCCTCCAGCAGCGCGCCGAAGGCGAAGGCGATGATCACCGCCTGCACCCGCTGGTCGGACGAGACCGACCCGAAGGAGCGGCGGAGCACGTCGAAGTAACCGGTTCGTACCGTCATCCGGTATATCCACAGTGCGTTGATGACGATCCAGAGGATCGGGAAGAACCCGAACACCGCGCCCTCGGTGCCGGCGAGCAGGGCCTGACCCACCGGCATCCGGTAGACCGCGATCGCGACGACCAGCGCCACCGCGAGCCCGATCAGCGAGGCGAGCCACGCGCGGACGCGCAGCCCACCCAGCAGCACGAACAGCGTGACCAGCGGTAGCACCGCGACCAGCGAGCTCCAGGCCAACGACTCCAGCACAGGCATGTACTGCTGCACGTACATCGTGGCCTCCCTGCCGACGGCGGTGCCGGAATGTAGCGCCCGACCGGGGCGGACGGCACCCGTCCGCTCGCTGCGCGTGCGTGCCGGCCACCCGCGGGGGGATCAGCGCGGCTAGCGTTCTCCCGGTGGCCTACGTCGAGGACCCCTTCGACGAGCACCGGGGACACCTCTCCGGGGTCGCCTACCGCCTGACCGGGTCGTGGGCCGACGCCGAGGACGCTGTGCAGGACGCGTGGCTGCGATGGTCACGACTGCCCGCGAGTCGGCGGGCCGCCGTGCGGGACGAGCGCGCCTGGCTCACCACCACCGTCGCGCGACTCTGCCTCGACCGGGTGCGCTCCGCGCCCGCCCGGCGCGAGCGCTACGTGGGTCCCTGGCTGCCCGAGCCGCTGGTCACCGCGGTCGATCCCGTCGGCAGCGCCGCCGAGGACCCGCTCGCGTGTCTGGTGCGCTCCGAGGACGTCCGGCTCGCCGCCCTGGTCGTGCTCGATCACCTATCCCCCGACCAGCGCGTCGCCCTGGTCCTGCACGACGTGGCCGGCCTGCCCTTCGCCGACGTCGCGGACCTGCTCGGCTGCCCGCACGCGACCGCCCGCCAGCACGCCGTGCGGGCCCGCCGGATCCTCGAGGACGCGCGCGAGCAGGGCGCGCTGCCGGCGCCCGCAGACCACCCGGCGCAGCGGGCGGCTCTCGACGCGTTCGTGGCGGCGCTGACCGCGGGGGACGTCCATGCCCTCGCGGCCGTCCTGCACCCCGAGGTGGAGATGCGCAGCGACGGGGGCGGGGTGGTGCGCGCCGCCCGCAACGTGGTCCGCGGAGCGGCGAAGGTCGCCCGCCTGCTCGTGGCGGTCGCCGCGGAGGACCCCACGTCGTCGGCGGGCGCGCGGGAGGTCCTCGTCAACGGCGAGCTCGGACTCCTCGTGCCCACGACGCCACACCCGACCGTCGTCGTCCTCGCGGTCGCCGACGGCCGGGCCCGCCACGTGCAGATCGTCCTCAACCCGGAGAAGGCGCGCCTGTCCCCCGCGGTGGCTCCGGGACCGGGCAGTACCCCTGGTCGGTGATCCCGAGGGCGCCGTTGAAGCGCGCCCGCATGTTCTCCAGAGCGATCACGTGGGTCAGCTCGACCACTCCGTCGTGGCCGAGCCGGGCGTCGAGGGCGGCGACGAGCTCGTCGGTCACCGAGATCGGGGTGGTGGTCGACGCGTCGGCGTAGGCGAGCACGAGGCGCTCGGTCTCGTCGAACTCCGGGTCTTCCGGGGCGCCGTCGGCCCCGGCCCGGCGCAGACGCTGCACGTCGGCGCCGCCACGGGACGCCAGCATCGCGCCGAAGTCGACGCACCACGAGCAGGCCACGCGGACGGCGACGCGGTGGGTGGCGAGGTCACGCAGGGCGGCGGGCACGCGGACGGTGACCCGCTCGACCACGCTCTCGCTCGCCGCGGTCGTCCAGAACAGGCCCGGGTGGTGGCGCCAGACCGCGAACGGCTCGGGCACCTGCCCGAAGCGCCGACGGGCGAACCGGTAGGCGAGGCGGCCGAGGACGCCGGCCTCGGCGTCGGGCACGGCGGGGATGCGGGGCACGGGAACCTCCTGGCTGGACACGGACGTCATCCGAAGTCCCAGAGTTCAGCCGAACTGAAGGGTCTTCGGGATGAACTCAGGGGTGTTCGGGGTCTGTGGGGCGATTCGACCCTTGGGTTCGTGTCGAACTGGTGGCGGTGTGGTCTTCGGCCTGCGA
>JAABUP010003450.1_pt1 | contig 27896 bp, 37 predicted proteins | sample 5559201 | NCBI WGS metagenome assembly JAABUP01 (sample SAMN10711887, study PRJNA513373) | rock metagenome | isolation source: Antarctica rocks | place: Antarctica | reverse complement strand
GCTGTGCTGTGCTGTGCTGTGCTGTGCTGTGCTGTGCTGTGCTGTGCTGTGCTGTGCTGTGCTGTGCTGTGCTGTGCTGTGCTGTGCTGTGCTGTGCTGTGCTGTGCTGTGCTGTGCTACGCTGTGCTGTGCGGTGCTGTGGATCAGACCGCAGGTCAAACACTACTGTTAAGCCAAAAAACGAGTGCAACAGCAGCGGCTGCTCACACCATGCTCTGCTACGCCATGCAATGGTCAATTCTGAGGTATGCTCATGACATATGCAGCTGGAGATGGAGTCTGTGTTGAGAGACTTCACCAGAAGCAAACAGCGGCTGCTGGTCTTGGGGTACAATGCCACATTGACCACAGCTGTGGAGGCTCCCCGCCAGCCCAAACGCCACTTTGACCAGATTCAGGTGGGCTGCCCATCTCTCATTTCATTTTGACAAGTTACGGGCAATTTAAGTCTGCCTTTTCTCCCCATTCGCTTCCACTTAGGACCCTTACAGTCTGGGGAGTGGAGACAGTTGTGACTCATCAGACATCCTGGCTTGCAAGCACATGTGCACGTCTCTTGCCATGCTGCCTGTGCTACTTACTGGTGCATCTCCTTGAACGTCAGCAGACAGTCCTCCAGGCAGCTGAGCCAAGGGCCATTCCCTACAACCTTGACAGTGTGAAGCTAGTGACAGACACAGAACTCAATGAACGGGGCCAGCAGTGAAGATGCACTGGCGAACATCAGTGCATGCAAACTGCATTCTGTGACACGTGCCCTAAGCAGTACATGTGCCTGCACAAACCATGCACATGCGCCTGGCAGCCTCTTCTTGCAAGCCTTTCATGTGATAAGTGATGTTCTGACCAGGGCATGCCAATTAGCTGACAAGAGGGCAATGCATGCAATGCAACTTGTGCTTCAGCTCGTCACCTACTGACCCATTAGTGAACAAATGATGCCAAAACACTGTTCTGAGACTTGCTCCTCAGACAGACAACTGCATAGGCGGCAACAGCATTATCACTGTTGCATGTTTGAACAGCATTTGAACAGCATCTGACAGCATCTGAACAGCATCTGAACAGCGTCTGAACAGCATCTGAACAGCATCTCGACATCATCTGAGCAGCATCTGAGCAGCATTTGAACAGCATCTGAGTGGGGTGCTTTGATTTGCAGGCAATGACACGGGTCAATCCAACAGTATACAACAGCATCGCCTCGCTGAGCAACGAGCCAAACACCACAGTGGTGGTCTTCAGCGGCAGTGATAAGGCCAGGCTGGATGAGACGTTTGGCAACCTGAATGTATGGCTTGCAGCAGAGAATGGCATTTTCATGAGGCCACCCCCAGATGAGGATGGGGACCAAGAGGTGTGTCCTCTGCCCTCACAGAGTTGCCTTTTGGGGTGTAACGTTGCCCTTCGCTTGTGTCCTAGGCTCTTTGGCCCTGCCTTTCAGAAACCCTAATGACAATGTCATCAGCTCTCGGCAGCAGAGACTGGCATGTTTGAGGGTCGGGTCCCAACTTATAGCTCATAAGATCCCCACAGCAATTGCAAGTGATGCTGTGCTGGGGGCAGAGCTGTGCAATGGAACAGAGGGCATTGGTACCAAAGACAGGAGAGACTTTCTGATCACCAATTGCGCCGGAGGCGGCCTCAGGGGCCTTTCAGCACTGCAAACTCAGCTTTGATTTTCAAGTCATCACATGTAGCAATCAACCAGACATGGCATGATCAACTAAGCTGACTTAGCCCTGCCTTTTGCCCGTGACTGTTGCAAAGAGTCGTACATAATATGTGTACACAGTATGCCGTCAATGCGTACTATTCAGGGAGCTTTACAAGGTGCTGAAGCTCAGCACATGCTGGGTCATGTGAGAGACATAACCTGCCTGCATGTGACAAATTGGATGATTTGATAGCAAGGGTCACACTCTCATGAAGAGTCAAACCCACTGATGTATCAAGCATTGTGTGCAGTTGTCTTGACTGTTCACCATTGACAACAACACAATGCATCCCTGGTACAGGTTCATCAGTATCAGCAAGAGACACAAAAAGAGACAGCGTGTTTAGGGACAGCAACAAGTTTCATGCCCTGGATGCTGTTGCGGTCCTGGAACAGGCTGTCCTTTCTGTACTCTTTGCTGCTGCTGATGAACTTGCTCTTATGGCGCTGACACTGGCTCGCTGTCCATCCAATCAGAACTGGCAGCAGCTGCAGACTTGAACCAAATAGTGGACATCCTGCACCAGATAGTGGACATCCTGGATCAGATAGTGGACATCTTGAACCAGATAGTGGACATGTTGAACCAGCTTGACCACTTGCTGTCACATCAGCTGAATGTGCTCTGTGTTCCCCATGCTAGCCTCCTAGTTGAGGGGGTATGCTGCCATCAGGCTCTCATAGGTAAAGGAGCTGCTCAGCTTTATCTATGAGGGTCTTTGAGTAGCATACTCTCTCAACCAAGAGGCCAGCATCATCAACACAGAGATAGGCTCGGTGCGAGCAGCTGGTGCCGTCTGTTGATAAGTAGCGCAACGTCCTGCTGATCAAGTCTGACTTGGGACTCATGTCAGGATGAGCGGCTAGAGAGGCGAGAGCAAGCAGCAGTGTCAGGACAGCATGCTGTGGGGCTTGTCTCTGCAAGATTGCCCACTCTTTGTTAGACCTGCTTTTTGACAAATGGCAGGAGTGGGGAACCCTAGGGGGAAATGCCCAAACTGACTAGGTCGAGAGTGTACAGCAGCTTTGTTGCTTAGTTGCACTATGTTTGATTTTTAAATTTTAAAAGAATGAAAATTTTGAAAAGAAATTAAAACTTTTTACGCTTTTTTTTAATTGAGAGTTCTTCTAATTTTAAGATCATGTCCATTGACAAATGACAGGACTGAGCAAACATGGGACAAATGCCCAAGGGGCAGAAGGATCTGGTCTTGAAGTGATCCTGCAACTGCACTGTGTTTGGCCCATTGTTTGTGACACCTGCCCTGTGATGAATGCCAGGATTGGGCAACGATGGGAGAGGTGCCCAAGAAGGAGTGGATGGAGAGTGTTCAGCTGGTCTTTGACTATTTCTGTGAGCGCACCCCGCGCAGCTTTGTGGAGGCCAGAGAGACTTCTGTCATCTGGAACTATAAATATGCCGGTACACTGTCTGTTATGCGCATTGCCTGTTGTGCGCATTGCCTATTGGGCTTGGCGTCTGACAATCGCTATCTTGATGAAATGGGTGTTGTCAGCAGCTGATCTGATTGTGTGCATTGCCTGTTGGGCTTGTCATCTGACATTCACTACCTTGATGAAATGAGTCTTGCCAGCTGCCGCTCTTATCGCGTGTGCTGGCAACATTTGGAGTTGTCCATCATCCGTTTACTGACTCACCCACCTACTCTTTCATTCACTTCTTTGTGCAGTTGTATGTTCCTTTGTTCATTCTGTTGTTCATTCATGCGGTCGTTCCATTGTCAATACGTCCTGTTCAGGATTTAGGGTTGAGGGTTTTGTCTTTCTTACAGAGTCAGGTATGCACAGCCCTGGACATGTTCCTGTGTAAGTAGCTATAAACAGACCAACAACGCATAGAGATACCACATCCAAAGCAGCTCACATCTGCCATATTGTACACACAGTCAGCAGGCATCACGCTTTCAGTACTTTTCCGCCATGTTGCACAATGGCGGGCGTGCATGTGAATGCAGCCATGCATGACAATTTATGCACAGATGGACTGTGCAGATGTGGAGTTTGGGCGGCTTCAGGCCCGAGACCTTCTCCAGCATCTGTGGACTGGGCCTATCAGTAATGCCCCGGTCAATATCGTCCAGGGCAGCAAATCTGTTGAAGTGCGACCTGTTGGTATTTCCAAGGTGCGTATGATCACGTTGCTTGATGTTGGTCTTGCTGTCCTTGGTGATGCGTAAGATGCAGTGTTACAAGCTGGGTGGTAGCAAGACAGCTGCATGCAAGCGCGTCTTCTGTACTGCACCGTGCCCCGTCTTGAATGGCTTTGTCCAGCACACTGCAGTGCAGCGCATTTTGGTCTATTCTGACAGCACAGTTGAGCAGAAATGCATGTGTAGCATAACTCTGCAGCAGATGATAGGGCATGTATGCTCTGGTACATCCGTCTGAAAGGCACTAAGCTTGGCTTGATTGGTAGCATGATATGCTTTCAGGGCTTGGCCATGCAGCGCTTGCTTCTTGCTATGGCTGAGAGGAATGGCATGGAGGCATGTGACTTTGACTTTGTCATGGTAGCTGGCCATTTCTTGGCAAGGGATGAGAACATCTTCACATTCTTTGAAGGTGTGCAAGTCAAGCCAGCTGAGAACCAAGGTGAGCTCATACTGCAGTGCGGTGATACATGGACGATGCTCTCATGGGGTCTCCTCCCACTCATGTTGTACCAGCTTGTTTGGAGAAGTTGTGAAAGGGACAGGCGACCATATTTGCTTGCAAAGTGTGCCACTTGTTACGCTCTGGCTTGTGATGCAGGTCGGCATTTGCATCATCACCAGATGCACCACAGACAAGGTCAGGCCACCCTCAGCGTCCTCCCTGAAACTGTCGAGGGCGCCGAGATCGCTACGGCCAGTCAGCTCTCTGGCACCTCCCCTGGTCGGCCTCCCACGCAAACGACGCAGAGCAACCGGCGGCCGGCTCGTCATTCTTCCGCTCACACTGGTCCTCTCTTGCTGCATTCGCATCATCGTGCGTATCTCAGAGAGCAAGCAGCCCAGCTTGATGACCGAATGCAGCGAAGATCCATAGTAAGTTTTGCTGCATCATGTTGCACATCACCATCATCATCAGTCACTTTTTACAGTACTACCGACCTCTGGTCAGATTAGACTTTGGCAGCACTGTCACAACCACATTGCATATTGCTGTAAATGTGCAAGCTGCTTGTTTGAGCAAAGGTCAGCAAGCAGCACCTTACACTATCCAAAAGGTACTTGATGTGCAGGATGGGGGAGATGGCACATTTGCATCAGATAGTAATAGAGATGTAGAGATTAGCAGTAGCAGAAGTGCTCCAGAGACTTCCTATTCCATGGACTCTGGCCCCAGCAGGCCCAGCATGTCCCATAGTCCCTTTGCGTCAGCTGCTCCCACAGCTTCAACCTCAGGTACAAAGCAGTCACAGTGGTCAGCATTTTTACGTCAGCTGCTCCTGCAGCTTCAGTCTTGGGTTCGAAGCAGTGATAGCACTGCATTCCTTTGTATGAGCTGCTGCTGCAGCTTCAACCTATGGCGTGAAGCAGTCAAAATACCAAGGCAACAGCATGCAGTCACTGTTCTTGTGACGTGCATGGCTAGTTACCCAAGCCAAATTTGCATCACATCACACCACTTACTGAGAGCTGATGTCATCACCCAGAGGTGTGATGCATGTGGGGTGCAGTAAGTTCACACACCCGCTTGTTCACTCTGTGTGCCAGCCTTGCACTACAGAGTCACATGCACAGCTTCATGACTTCTTGCTTTGCCACAATCTTAGGCTCCCAAACTGCAGCAGGCAGGGATCTCTTGGCTGAGTCAGCCTGTGACATAAGCCTCACAACCGCAGGTGCACATCCAGGGTCTGCAGCATGTTGTCAAACCCACGCAGCAGCCACACTCTTTGGTTGGCAGATGATGTACGACACAGTATAGGAATCCTACCTGTTCCATAGATCCAAAATGCGTCCTTCATCTGCTGGCCATGACAGGGTGTGTGCTAGTATAATACACACTCTGTGTGCATTGTCACATGGGTCATGTCCACTGTAGGTGGCAGAGGTGACTCACCCCCACATCAGCCACACCATCCACACTCTCAACAGCATCCACACAGCACAAGGTGGCGAGGCCGTCACTCAACAGAAGGCACCAGTGCAAACACTCACCATGCCCCCACACCCACCACCAGCTATAGTTCCTTCAGCAGCGGCCTGCCTCGCCCCCTTGAGCTACCCCCCCTACCCATGAAGCTACCCCCCAAGCATTTGTATACCTGCACTGTGGGGCGCAACAGATCGCAAGCGAGGTATGTCAGGCCTACCTGTGCATGACTGCAATTGAGTGTCAGCAACACTGCAGCTTCTGATGAGGCGCCACAGCTTGCTGTGTGTGTAGTAGTGAGGACTGCATCACTTTGGCATGTGCATGGCTATCAGCATCAGCTCTGTGCAGGCTGATTGTAGTCAAAGGTTTTGTACACAAGCTTTTGCTTGTGGCAATTATTCTGTGTCAGCATGTGGAGGCACCAGGCAAACTGAGTGTTGTGCTTTGTTTGCAGGTTCTTCGTCCACGGTTCCACAGAAATTGCAGCGCTTCTGGCTGAGCTAGCTGATGCTTCATCTTTAGGGTACTACTAGTTTGAGACAATGCTTTACTTGAGGAGTGGCACTTGCTTGAAATACAATAAAGTTAGCATTGTTTATAGACTGCCCCGTGTTTTGTTAAAGCTGCACTGTGTGTCCGGCAGCTTCTCATCACTGAAATTGTAGCATTGTGCAGTCACGACTGAATTCAATTCTGGTAGACGTTGTGTGAAGGGTCACCACTCCAATATCAGCTCTAGATGTGTTGTCCTTTTGGTCGTGGCCAGCTGTCAGGAATGTCAGTGTTGATCCAACAGCCAGAAGCAGATGCCTACAAATGTCCCCTTGATAGATTGGATCTCAGATACACTTTCCCAAGGATACACTAATTTGCAGAGCTTGGTAAAGTGCCTGGATCATAGAAATATTGTGTCAGATACAGTATGCAGTCAAGCAAAGGCTGTGTTAGGCTGCGCGATGCATTGGAATGCATCTCGGAGCCTACAAATGTCATGCAGCAGCTTTCATTGTCGGTCACTCTACCACCCACGACAAGTTTAGCCTCCAAGATGCATCTCAGTGCATATCAACGTATTGTGCTACCTATGACAACCTTGCACACGTGCAATTGTTACAGTCTCCGCACAATCACCCCTCATCTCTCCGCACAATCCAAGCACTCCTGCCAGGCTCTACAGATCAGCGGGAACGTGTTCCTGACATTCATGACAATGTCACTTGTGATATGCATATGAACTCTCATCTCTGGCAGGATGTGAGACGGCATGTGCTGCACATTCGCAGTTTCATTGGTTGTTATGTTGGCCACAGATTCTCAGCGTGCACGTGAGACACATGGTAATGCGACTCCAATGCAGCTGCGTGAATGTCAGGGTGTTCAGCGACTGCTTCTTGACTGCAGGAGGGTGAATCGTTGCCATACTATGTTTACATGTCGTCTTTGTGCTTACGGTATGCACCTAGCTGTGCTCAAAAGGCTGTCAAAAATCAAAATGCCAATTACTACTTTCACACCAAAATTGTAACATTTGGCACTCACAACATTTCAAATGATGTCTTGCATGAGCACATACTTTTCAATGCAGTATCAAATTTGAATGTAGGCATGCAATCAACACAGGTTGATGAGGCCTGTGATGATGACATGCTTGAACAGTTCAGCTCAAATTCATATATAAGCCATACACTGGGCAAATTGACAGATCCATCCTTGCTACTGCTGAAGCGTGCAAGTGTCATCAATGTTGTTCAGAAAACTATACAAACAAAGACCTGTCCAACAACCAGCAGGCTGATCAAAGACACAATGAAAAGCCAAAGGCAATATTACAATGTTACCTGATAGAGATTAAATTTGAGTGCCGTTTTGCCACCAAACATCACCAGAAGCCCCCCATTCCACCCATCATCATGCCAGCACCCAGACCCAGACCACCGCCCAACAGCATCGGACCACCAAACATTCCTCCATAACCCATTCCCCCATAACCCAGTCCACCACCGTAACCACCATAACCCATTCCGCCATAACCCATTCCACCATAGCCCATGCTTCCAGCACCGCCATACCCATATGCTTGGACACCAAATATTGCCTCATCCAAAGCTACAGTGACTGCCAGCATGAAGACTGAATCAATGCCTGGCATGGTGTGCAGGGAGTATGCATCTATGTTGGTTGGGATAGGTTGACCACGCTTGATGTCGGGCTTGATCTTGTTCAACTCTGCTACAGGCCTGGAGTAGCCATCTTCCTGCAACAGAACAACATATTTACTTATCTGGATTATCTGTAGATTTCTGGACCCTTTTATTTAAGTTTCTGGGCCCCATGAAGCAGGCCAATCAGCAGGCTGTGATCAACAACGTTTCGCCCAGCATGAAGGCATTCAAAACATCAAAAACAGTCGTGACTTGCCATGGCAACTACAGCAAGAAGAGCATCGTCTTGCCTGGTGTGTAATCTTGCCATATGTAACACTGCTGTTACTGTCCATCACAAAATCTGCATTAGCCACTGTTTCCTCAGTGTTGGTATGTCTTCTTGCTTTACCCTTCAAATACACCTGCGCAGAATAAAGACCCGTGGCTTGATGCATGAGCACATGATTCAAAAAACGCTTATCTACTCATGCTGTGCACATGCAAGCATAAGTGTTGAGCGTGTGGTTGATTGCCTGCTGAGCAAGCATCAATTACAGCATTCAGAAACAAAGCTGTCAGAGCATGGAAATTACCTCAGCATTTTCTGAGTTCTCATGAGGCTTCACTGTAGCAATCTTGTCATCTTTGTTAGTGCTGTCGCCAGAAAAGATATACCACTTGTTGTGTACACTAAAGCTCTTGCTTTTCAATGTCAAAATTACACGTCCTTCGTTGCTCACGATGACCATTTGGCTGCCGCTGCCATGAGCTGCATGCACCCTGAACAGACAAAAGTTTCAGTCCACCCACGACAAACTATAGATTGGCGACATGCCGTCAGCCCTTAACAGCTGCGACTAGGCTCACTTAAACTGTGGTGTTCCAGCACTGTCGATTATGTTGTAGATCTCGGTGCTGCGAGGATTGAGATTCGACTGCAGGACAAACACCACGTCGTGCGGCACGCAGAACCCTTCGCCGATCACTGGTAGGGAATCAATGCTGCTTTTTTGGTTGTTCTGGTCGACGGGAATGCCAAGAACTGGCGCAGACGGGTCTTGCTCGTTCTTTTGAAAGTCTTGGGCTGTCATTACAGACTCCTGCTTGGTTGGCTGTCGCTGAAGTAGAGCTGAGGTGCTCTTGACCGGCAGCAGCAGATCTGAGTCGGCTGTGTAGTCGACTGACGCCCGCGAGAAGTCTGACAACACCTTGTGAGTAGGACAAGCGTGCGCCTACTTGCTGACAAACCAATGCTTTCTGCCTCGTGGACTAAACTAGACTTGGTGGAACCTGTGCATCTGCTCGGCACCTGCGGTCAGAGGCCACGGCCCAGCCTGCTGGCCAGCGAGCGCCCCGTCATTCCAAACCCCCCCCCCCCCCCTCTGAGAGGGCAAGGCATTGCTTCAATACAAGATTTCGATGCTTTAGCTAGCCAACAAGTCTGATCGCAATATAGCCTAGTCATGGCTAAGGTGCGAGCAAGGAGTAAAAGACGATGGCATCTTGCAGCTATCACAGCGTTGTGATATTGTGACGTTCACGTCATGTTGCTGTATACATTTATAAAGGCTGTAGTTACAGTCTCAAACATACAAGGCAAGTTATGTCAATGCAATTAATCAAGTATTGTTTCAGCACAGATCAAATACGAAGCTAGCTCAAACCTCCCTATTCGACCTCCAGTGCGCATGTCCCTCAACCAGGCATGTCATGGATTGTCTGCAATACGCATAGATGCATGATGTGTGCACGTCATACAAGCTTCAATTTGCGCTGTAATACTGGACTGCATCAGTCACTACTAGTAACATTATGTTGCATTACTACTAGCAATGTTGTGCTGCAACAAATAGCACTCTAAGACTTCCGCAACCTTGATCCCACAGTAAGACCATACAGAGATACATGAGACGTAACTACATGACAGTCACATTAACAATGTCTGCTCGCATAGCTATCTGCTTGTGAATGGTATGCACACTATATCATATGCTTTATACATGATATCCACGCCAAATCAACTCCTGCCTGCCCTGGCTTCAAAGTTGTAAGTTAACTTACATGCCTATAACTTCATCTGACCTAAATTTGGGACACCATCAACACCTATCAACACAGCCGTATAAAATGACTCAACACACCAGACAGTATACACATCCTGCATACACTTACAAGTGATGCATCTGCTACAAACAAAGCATCGCTACCAGAAGAGTCACCACAAAATCAGCCCAAAGCTGGACAAAAACAGCAGCAGGAAGAGTGCTTCCCCAAAAGAAGGGATTAAACTAGGCCCCCAGAAACTTTGGAGAGCATTGGCCTGTCCAGTTTACTTCACAAGGTCACACGGTCAACAACAAGAAGCAGAATCACCAAAAACCACCCAACAGGAAAGGAGTGGCCAGTAAACCAGCACCCAACAACAATGGAGCACCGTAACCAAACCCTCCATATCCATACCCCCCATACCCATACCGGTTGTAGGGTCCATAAGGCTGCATCTGTTGGGGGCTGAACAGTAACTCATCCAAAGCTACAGTAACCGCCAGCATAAAGACTGAGTCGATGCCTGGCAAAGTATGCAAAGAGTATGCATCTATGTGGTTTGGGATTGGCTGGCCTTGCTGTATTTGGTGGTTGATCTTGTTCAGCTCAGCCACAGGTCTTGAGTATCCATCCTCCTGTAGCAGTCAAAGGGGATGTGGGATGTTGCAATGAACATCACTGGTCCCTGATCAGTCAATGTGTGAGTGACATCGTGTTGTATGCACTTTTGCGCAAGATATGAAAAGCAGCGCGCTGTGCATAGGACAAGAGGGATGCAAGAACAGTGATGCATGTGACTGGAAAGCACTTTGGAGTAAAAACAAGAGGCGAAAGCTGCAGAACCAGGATGGAGCAGTGAAGCTCAAGCAGAAAAAGTCAGAATTCATGCCTGATGCGATATCTTGCCATACGTGACTGAGCGGTTGCCTTCCATGAGGAAGTCTGCAACAGCTTTTGCTTTCTTGTTGCGGTGATCAACTGCATCTGGATGTCGTTTAGCTCTGCCCTTTAGAAACACCTGCATCCAAGCATCACAGAATGGAACAAACACGACTGACCTACCCTGCTGCTGATTTGACAAATGATGGTGAGCATCAGTTGAGTGGGCAAAATGCAGCACATGCTGACAATGACGAGCACAGCAGAAGCTTCCAGGGCATGGATAATACCTCTGCTGTTACTGTGCCTGACTGAGGCTTGACGGTAGCGATCTTGTCTTCCTTGTTTGTGCTGCTACCAGAATAAATATACCATTTGTTGTGAGCGCTAAAGAACTTGCTCTTCAAGGTCAAGATAACACGACCCTCTCTGTCAACAATGTGCATTTTGCTACCGCTATCATTCACAGCAAATACCCTGCAAAAGCTGTAAGTGATCAGTGTGTCTGTCTGCATACTGCCCGACACTAGTTCTGTTTCCGACTTTGCATGAGCCATTACTGTGGCAATTTCACATCAACACGAGCAAACTGACCTAAACTGTGGTGCCCCAGCGCTGTCAATAACACTGTAGATCTCGGTGCTGCGAGGGTTGATGTTGGACTGCAAAACGAATACCACGTCGTGTGGCACGCAAAATCCTTCGCTGATGACTGGTAAATTGTTTATGCTGCCGTTCTGCTCGACAGGGATGCCAACAACCGGCTCAGAGGGCCCTTGCGCACTGTCTTTATTGTCCATGTTTACGTTCTGCTGTGTGGCTATGGCGGTGCAACTGAACGCTTGCTTCGGTGATCTAGATCAGCACTATACTTGGGTACAACAAGAAGAAAGACGCGTTTGATGCTGTTGATGTGCCTGACGTGAGGCAAAAATGCGAAACATAACTTAACCTTCCACGTCCGTCAGCTTCCAAGCCAGCTCCGAGGCAAGCGGCTTAGGGTTTGTATGCAGGTTTGCAACCCCTACCCGTAGCGAGGTGACATGGCTTTGTGGTGAACATGTAGATCGCGGCAAGTATGATCAGTGCCAACTGAGACAAGCTGATTAAAGCAGGAAAGGCAGCAGGCGCGTGCAGGGTCGTTTAATGGTTCTGCAACGGCACTGCCGTCACGCTATACAGGGCATATATGCACATATGTCAGCACCCACAAACGTCAACTTCATGCAAATGTAATCTTGTTGCATGCCACACTAGCTTGAGTACATGGCAGTGTAATCATTCCTTTACAGCCTTGTACTGCTTGTTCACTATTGTGGTCATACCCAGTAAGGCTTAGCGCAACATTTTGCAATGAAATGACAGCAGCACTGCAGCAGCTTAGGTAATGTAGCCACTGGCCAATACACTCAATCTGTATCCCTGTATACAAATACAACTGTTTGGCACATGAGGACAAAACACAACGTATGCTTGAGCTTTCCTTGACAAAAAAGAACTCTCTACACTTTGCACTGAAGACCCCTACTCTAAGCAATTCACACACAGGACAGATCACAGCAGCCTTGCAATGTCTTGCTCTGGCTCATTTTCCCAGAAAACGTATGCCCTGATCTCAATGCTTTGTCTGGGGAGAGCATCAGGGGAGGTCGTGGGGTCTTTGAAGCCGGTGTGGGGGGTGAATCTGGCCCTGCCATCCCTTGAATCATAGCAGACAAAGACATACGCCTCATCTGTATTAATGCCCTTGGCATAGTACCACCTGAAACAAAACCAGCAATAGCTTGTCAGGAATGGCAGCCAAATGCCAGGCATACCAACACTTGAGCAGTGCAGCCTGACATGAAAGCTTTGTGAAAGTCAGAGTTTGCGCATGAGAAAGGCAGTGCTGCAACGGATCAGAACACTAGATCATGCAGGTATGCAGTATGAATGCTACTGCTGCAGCAAGATGGTGTGTTTTTCACAACATCAACAACACTCCTCTGCTGCATGGTTGACGATCTAGAAAATTATGACCCTGAAAAACCAATTAGCATAGAGCTGGCCTGGTGGTTGTAGCTCCATGCAAGGGGAAACTTGCCTGTGCTCTGGGTTGTAACTGACTGCGTAGTTGTAGCCAGTCCGCCCTGGGAAATGTATGGCATATGGTAGCAAGTCTTCCTTGGCTACAGACGCAGCATCAATCATGCCCAAGGGTGAGTCATCAACAGGTCCCCTCAAAGGTCGCCACACCTGTGTCAGTGTGCGGCCTGTCAGACACACATGCTATTGCAGTGACTCTTTGTAATGAATACGAGAGAGCGGCCAAGTGATGGCCACAGTACATGCTATTGGGCAACGGCTTGCACGAATGCTTGTGCCCAATCAGGTCCAGATATATTAGCATGAATGTGTCTTGGTCAGTATACTGAGGAAAGCCGTCTCAGAAAGACATCAGGCATGTGTACAGTGCTGACATTGACACACTGCTGACATCAGCACTGATGCCTGCAAGCTGGTCAGACTGACAGACTTGTGAGCTGTAGCGTAATGCAGAGGATGATTGTTGAGCACAGCATGTTGTCATGAAGACAACACAGTGTAGATGGCTGTCATGAAAATGAGACATGCATTTGTATGGACCCAGATGTGGCCTTAAACAGCAGCTTGTTCAAACTCAAGTGCAACCTGAGGTTTGTGCATGGTCAGAAGCTCATATAACATGCCTGAGGGTGCAGGGAGATGCATGAGATGCAATCCTGACAGAGCTGTGACGGCAGCTGTTTGCGATACAGAAATACAGAACTGCACATCTTATTGTGTGGAATGCAGATGCCTAAAAACGCCAAAAAATCTAATAGCAGGCGTTTGAATGTCAGGGGGCTGCTTTGGCTTGTTGCAGTTGAAGGTGAAAGCAAAATGGAGAAGATTACACCTTTCGGCATCAATTTAATGAGAAGCCAAGTATCATACCAGGCTGCCCAGGTGCTGAAACTGACCTGAATGACTGCAAAGGGGGTCTTCATGAGCCTCTCAGCCTCATCAGGAAGCACAGCTTGCAGTCTTTCAGGTCCGCTCTTGACTGTGTAGTCCACATGCACACGGCTGACAGGCTGCCCCTTGGCATCAGGCTCCTTTTGCTTGCCATCTGCTGATCTGCATCACTCATGAGATGTACTTCATCTACCGGCTGCGATCTGGCTACATAGACATAGGCACAGGCTGCACAGAGATGCACTGGTCTGATACCTCTCAAGCATGGAATGAGGGTGTGTGAAGTGGTCAGCGCCTTGTCAAACATCAGGTAGAGTATCAAACAGGCCAGGGCAGACATGCATGCAAAAGATAATAACCGTCACAAAACAGCAGGTACGCAGAATGTGACTGGATCAGAAGCAGTATTGAAGAACTCACTTGGCAGAACCTTTGCGGATTGTGTGGTCAAAGATGTGCACCCTGCTGGCTCTTGCAGTACGCCTCAGCAGTTCTTGCACTGCAGGGTAGTATTTGGCCTTGACCTGCATGCGCCTCACTCATCAGCTGTCTCGTGCGAATAGGCTGGGAATGTCGGTCTTGAAATAGATGGCAATGCTCGAACAACAAGATGTGACGGTAAAGAGCAGAACTTGCTTTGGCAGGCATGGAGAACGTCGAGGGTTGCACAGCGAGCTCACGTCGTCATCGTTGTCCCAGTCAATGTCGGAAGGGACATGCAATTTCTCCAGCTGGAAACCATTCCTGTCAAGTGTGAACTCTCCGCTCTGGTCTTCGATGGTGCGCAAGTCAGTGAAAGGCACCTCCGTGTTGACGTGCTCCAAGTTGCTGATCCGGTCAACGTCTTCTGGCTTCTCGTACATATACGTAAACAACTCTTCGCCCTTGGGCGGTGGCTGTACGTATTGCACTCTCGCATTGACAGAAGGCGCCTTTTTGGCGGTCGCCTGCTGTGGTCTGCTTGGAGCGATAGTTGCATGCACAGCTGAGGGCTTGCGATCAGCCCGGATGTGTACTTGTGGCTTGCTCCTGAACGAGTGCATGATGTTGTTGTTGGCGTGACAGATCCAAGCCAGCTTCTGATGTACAGAGCGTGTGCAGGGCAATGTCTGCGAATCGTATTATGAAACTGTATTATGACAATCATTACCATATACACACATGTCAGCACGTGCAAGAAGGATCCAGAGAAATCTTAATGCAAGCATGTGACCCTCGATAACTTAAGCCCCACTCATACTTGTATGCAGTAAGCCTGTACAGCATATGTGCAACTGCACTGGCTAGCTTCAGCTTCATGATCTCAATTACCGCAAACATGGGCGCATGTGTCTTGTTGAGCACTATATTTAGTGTCCAACAGCTGTGCAAATATGCATATTTCAGGCAAAACTCATCATGTGCTGTGTCAAGGACAACTCATCATCGATGAAATTATACAGACCAGTATGAGACATGCTGCATGTCTCTCAAAGAATGGTCCACGATTTCCACTCGTGCATAAGCACCCTGTTGTACAAGCAAAAGTCTTGAGCCTAATTAAGCTATAAGCTTCAAGCTTGAATCTGGTTTAACAGCAGGTCATGCTGGACAATAAAATACACTGAGGCTGAACAACATCAAGGGCTTGTGCAAGCAAATGAATGAAAGTAAGAACTACGGTGTAAAGAACAAACTGGGCTGTGCTGGTTCTTGAGGTGAAAACAGCTGGTCTGACAAGCAACTGTCTATGCTGAACCAGCCTGAAACTAATGATACATCAATTCCTGAAGCCATTGCTGGTTGCTGTAGCTGCTGCGGCAGGGCCCACTGCTGTGGTGCCACGTGCGATCTCCTTGCTTGGCCCAAACTTCAGTTTGCTCCTCAGCACATACCACAGTAACCGCCCAACAACATCAGGTCCAAACAAGACTGTTGGGGGAGCCAACATGTGCCCCACTTTTGTCACTTTCTTCATGAGGTACAGATCATCAAACCGTGCTTGCTGAAGAGCAACAAAGTACTTGGTCAGGAGGACTGAGAAAGCGTTGGCTTCTGTCTGGGGCATGTTCATGACAGCATCCGGCTTCCTGCAGCAATGGAATGTGGCATTGGTTGATAGGTCTCAGCCTTGACTGGAAAATGTTAGTACAAGCAGCTGTAAGCATAGTATGATGCATGGTAACAGATATATAGCATGGGGAATGATGATGGGTAATGATAATGGGTAATACCATTACCATGTTGCTATGAAAATAGCTGTTGTGGTGACAACAATACGGTGATACCAGTATCCATATCCAGTATGTACACTAAAATCATGTTACCAACATCATACTATACCAACTATGTTATGGTGCAATGTGACTGTCAGGTGGCATAGTCCACATCTAAAGCCAGCACCCACCTGAAAAGGATTTTCATGCACTGCAGCCACTCAATAACAGGTATGATACTACCGCCTGATTGCTGACTGCGCATCAAGACAAGGTCTGGATGTGCACTGCCTGTGGAAAGGTTGTGCACTGCCGGTGGAAAGGTTGTGCACTGCCTGTGGAAAGGTGACTCATGAGCTTCTATACAAACGCTGTCTGATCAGCAGGCCACACATGCACTGCCTGTTTGGCAAGCAGCAAAAAACGCAGAAACCAGGAATACTACTACTAGGAGCAAAAAGAGAACATACTGGGCATCTGGTCCAACTGAAACAGTCCATGGGTAATCCACCAGACGTCCCAGCTGGCTGTGAAACTTAGCTGGCAGGCCATTCAGGGCTGCCAACTGGTGCTGCCTTTCGCTTCCAGCACTGCCTTTCAGCTGCTCACCGATGCACTTGGCAAGCAGCTGGCTGCCCATCAGGCCAACTGTCATGCCCTGCCCCTGCAAGGCAATCATCAGATGCTACCAAGCTTTGGGGATACAGAAACAACACTCATTTACAGAAACGCCTGTCTTAGGAGTGCATACAAACTCAGTGGAATAGCACCAGGCGTCTGCACTTCAGAGAAACGCCTGATGCAAACTCATTCAAGTCTAAGCATCTCTACATCAGTGTGCAGTCTGAGAGTGCTATAGCTGCACATTCGTTGTGAGGATTTGCAGCGCTGGTCAAGCATGCAGGTGCAACACTTGCTACTGTGTCAGGAGGCCTGAGCAGGCAGGGCAGGGCAGGGCAGGGCAGGGCAGGGCAGGGCAGGGCAGGGCAGGGCAGGGCAGGGCAGAGCAGGCAGAGCAGGCAGATGACCGACACATCTCGCATGACTGCACAGCAGCTTCACAACGCCATGACAAAGGCTCAACGACCATGCGTGATAAGCACTTATGCCCTCCAGAGCATATGCAGCATCTGATTTGGGTTTCTCATATTCGCATTTGTCTGTTGCTCTTGTTTGTGCTCAGACTCACATGGATGGGGTTGAAGGAGCAGACTGCATCCCCAATGACACAGAGGCCATCGGGGGGTGGGGCCTTCTCAAACAGCCTCCTGAAGTTGCCTGTGTTTCGATAGGCAGAGATGTCAGACAGTGGCTTGGCATGTCGGATGGCTTCATAGATTGTGGGAGAAGGCATGTCTTTGGCAAATTGCAGGAAGCCCTCCTCATCTAATGGGCAATGATGCCCTTTGTAGCCAGCCAGGTTCAACTGCAGTGGGAAAACAATTGCGTCACGCAGCTGCAATCACAACCAAAAGACTGCACGTCTATTGAGCTTTCAAGCAGTGGCACCCTGCAGAGGATGCCTCATGTGTGTAGTGCGCACAACAGCTGTCATCAAGAACATCACTACCAGCAAGCTTTCTTGGGTGACAGGGCATGCCACAGCACAAGTCACAATCACAGTGAATGGCTGAGGGCTTCAGCTGTGATGAAAGAAAAGAAAAAGAAAAGAAAAGAAACGAAAAGAAAAGAAAAGAAAAGAAAAGAAAAAGAAAAAAAGGAAAAAAAAAGGAAAAAAGAAAAAAAGAAAAGAAAAGAAAAGAAAAGAGAAGAAAGCTGTGATGTCACATGACATAAATGTATAAACAGCATTTGGAAGCCATTTGCTAGCAGGCTGTACCTGCCATTTGTTGGTCTCGATGGGGACCATCACAGCAGTGCGATTGTATTCAGGATTGTCGATGCAAACAGCAATGGACCACTTCCTGTCAGGGTCCTCGGGCATTTCATACATGCGGTATGTGTACTGTAAGCCAGCCTCCACTGTCATTGTAGAGGGGGGCTTGTGACCTAGCTGCTCCAGCCACTTGCTGACGTCTGAGTGCCTCCCAGAAGCATCAACCACTAGATCAGCATGAAGCACCTGTCCACTCTTGAGGTGGACACCTGCAAGGGTCATGGACAGGGGTGACGGAGACTGGGTAGCGCTGTGGGAGGGTATAGCAGCATGCATGGCTTTGTACAGCAGTGCTGAAGTCCAGAGCAGACCCATGCAGGGACTTGGGTAAGTGCAAAGTTGGCTTGCTGTGATCCCACACTTGCAGCTGCCTGCAGCTGCTCAGGTTTTGGATCGTGACAAATCCGCGCCACACGGACACACATGATAGCAAAAAACTGCCACTCTTGCAGCTACACAAAGGCACTTTGCAACATAAGCTCTTGCTTCTTGGCAAGCCATGACAGTGTGAATGAGCTTGAGAAACAAGAAGATGGCAACACAACACAGCTTTTCCCATGCTACAAGATATCTAAAATAGCTAAGTTGAGCGCATGCAAGATCATCTGAACACGGTGGAGACTCAGGTGGGTTGCAAACCTGTCACTCGCTGCTCCTCTGCATTGTATGCTAGGCCATTGACAGCAGCAGATGTCTGCACCTTGAGGTTGTTGATCCTCAGAACAAACTTGCGCAGCACTGTTTCATAGAGGTGGCGTGATGCAGCCAGAGATCTGGTGCCACTGCTATGACCTGGCAGCCATTCCTTGTCCCAGTCATACTGCAGCCAATGCCAGTGCAGGGAGTAGGTCCTTGCTTCTTGCAACTCAGCCAAGCTAGTTGGAATTTTGCAAGGCACATAGTCTGGGCAATATATAGTGGGCTTGCCAGCAGACTGCAATTGAAGGGGGCTGAGGCTCTGATTTCATGAGGCATGTCAGCGATGATTATGTGTCAGCAATGAATATGTGTCAGCACTGCTTGTATGATTCTGCTAGGTTTGCTGCGTACATTGCAAGATATCACAAACAAAGGTTGCATTGAGTTTGTCCGTAAAGCGCACCGTTGCTCAGGCAATGTCTGCCAAAATGGCTGCCTTGTGTTTGAATGATGCCATGAGGCAGAAGTGTGATATCGCTGGTCAAGGTTGCATGCAAATGCATGTGTTTGCAGAAGCAACAATGAGGCAGCTGATACAAGGTGCCTCACAACTGGAAGCTTACCACAATGATGTCTGACAACAGGTCAATATCCAGGGCACCAGCCTGCGCCAGCTCTTGCTGATAGCCAGGGAAGATCTCCTGTATCAGTTCAAGCCCCTTTTGCAGCATGACATGTGGTTGCTTATACTGGGTTACCCCAAGCCGTCTCCTTGTTTCAGCCTGCAGCAATTTGTAGGTAAGTTCGATAGGCAATGCAGAGCATAACGCTGGCGTCACAGAAGGAGCACCTCGTAGTGCTGTCGCCAAAGTTCAGGGTCGTCACTCTCCTCCTCAGTGACGGCGTCAGTGAAGTGATCCCTGTCGAGAAGAGTCTGCAAAAGCAGAAGCAATCAGTGTTTCCAGGCGCCATTAAAGTCAGTGGACGCAATTGTCAGCCGACAATTGTATTCGACCAAGCCAACTGCAGCATGCTTATAAGCACGTAATTACCACTTGAGCGAAGTCCCGGGTCAGACGAGCCGCAGCTGACAGCCCGGCAAAACCTGACCCAATTACTACTGCACTTAGATTTGATTTCTGACTGGCCAGCGCGCAGCAAGCAAACGCAAATCGTCGCCGACTCTGGTGTGATCTGTGCAGATGACCTCCAGGTGGACGCCAGGCGTAGAACGCAGCTTGCCGGCAAGGCACTACTTGCGGCGTGCTAGAACAATGCATGCTGAACATCAGACGTAATCAGCTTGAAACCGGAACCTAGTCTGTCAAGTGCACCTTGAACGCGAGAGGTCAGAATACGTGATTGTCTGTAAACAAAGAAGTTGACCGAACCGGTCCTTGAATATGGCCACGCCTTCACGCGTACCGGCAAAGGCCGCACGTATTGCGTTGGTGATGTGTGTGTGATTACTGACAGACGTGAAACTCAAACAGAAGTTATGAAGATACCAACACCGGTACCTCACGGACCGATACACAGAGCATTTGCTGGGGACGGATTGTCCCTTATTCTCTTGGTACCTTACAGTAAGTTCCCTACTTTGCTGTATGTCACATCCTGAACAAGGTGTGGACGTTTTCTCGTGTGCAATGTAGGGGGGCCTGTGCATGGGGCTGGTGTTACAGTTGGAATTCCAGTTGCCCAGAGCGAACATGTGCCATCATTCAGAAGCATGTATATCCGATAACGAACGGGCAAAATTGCACTGGATAGCAGAGCTGTATGACTTGTAGGATCAGCGAAAAAACCGTGCATGAGCTTTGCAATCTGGTCTCGGAGCTGTCACAGAATTCTGACAACATTCCTGCGTCAGAGCTCCTCGTAGCACGCAGCGACGAGACATGCCTGCTATGATTGCACGCAGAGACGCTGTCTGCGCATACCGCAAAATATCAAGTTGCCGTCGGTACGCGCTGTCAGAACGTGAAAAGCCTTGCGCTTCATGGTCGCAACTTTCATGATGAAATGGACAACAATACACTGTCATGCAGGGTATCAAACCGTTCGCATACGTTTCAAATTATCATGGTAAGCAAGATCACTATGCCGCCAGCCATCTTTAAGCTCTGTGCTGGAGTTCCCTGCTTCCTGCCCAGGACGCTCCCGCTCATGCTGCCAACATACCACTGCCAGCACAGAAACATCACAGAAGCAGCAGTTGCAGCAAAGAGAGCACCTTACAAGGGCGGAAGAAGTCCCCGATCGTCCTGCACCCAGGAGTCCTTTCAACACTGGAAGCATGAGCATAACCAGAGCCGGAGCAACTCACAGTCTATGTGGCCATGATCTGCCAGCAGAGAAGACCATCGTCATTGTGAGGCACGGGCTGACAAGCTGGAATGAACAAAGTCAAATACAGGCAAGGTCACTGCTACGCCTTCAGGTTCTGCGTTACAAGATGTACTACTGCTATCATAGGTGGCTCAGGGAACTGCTGATGACTCTGATATCACCCCGTATGGCGAGGAGCAAGCTGTCCGGGTGCCTAATGCTTTGTTCAGAATGCTTGTTGATATTTAAAACAGAGCAGACTTCTGATCTTCTTGACGACTCTTCTCCTGACTTTGAGGGTTCTCCCTACGTTGAGTTTGTATGCTTTCCCTCTGTGTGTCTTTGACTTCACCAGCAAGAAACAGCAGTTCTGCTGCAGATATGCTCGCTGGGCTGGTATCAATGATGTATTCAGCACTGCACATCACTTGCTGTGTTGCTCCTGTGGGAGGCTGCGTTCTTTCCAGCACAAACTGTCACAACAGATTTCAGCATGCAAAAAGCATCACTGTAATGCTTTCTCACACAAGCGTGAACAATGAACCCCGTGCTGCAGTCTATTTAGCAGTCCTCTGAAGAGAGCACGCACCACGTCAGAGGTCATCTGGCAAGGCAGGTAAGGCTCCTGCGTCTACACAGAGTCCCTCAAAGAGGCCCCTCTAGGCTGGCTGCAGGGGATGACAAATGGTACTGCTCCTGTACAATTCCACCATCAGGCATGGGCTGCCCTCTGTCTGTGCATATCTGCAACATGGCTGCAGCTTGCGCCCAGTGTGAAGCTGGTCGTAAATCTGTCACAGGTCCTAAAAGTGCAAGCAATAGTTCTCTTGATCAGTGTGCACTTTGCTACTGAGTGCTTACTGTGCTGCTGCGCACTTCTTGCAATGCAAACCAGTATACTGAATGCAAGCCATCAATGGCAACTTGCACTTGCAGCGGATGCTGCCAAGAAGGACCCTGAACAATTTAAAATCTGGCGGGAGGATCCTGCTAAATTCAGTTTTGATGGTCGCGATCCGCTGCTAGAAGTGTACGACAAAGCCAAGGAAGCCTGGAAAGGTAGGACAGACTTGTGCTTGCTCTGCCTGTCTGCCAGCCTGCCTGCCTTTTTGTCTGTCTGCCTGTCTGTCTGTTGCTGAGCGAAAGTCTTGGCATGTGTGCTGGTTTCAATCACTGCTTTACTTTCATTGGCTGCCTATGCTTCCTTTTTCATGCACCTATCTGTGGGCCTGCAGGCCTAAATCTAGCATGTGTATTAGTCAGGCCTGCTGGCAGCTTTTGTCTGTGCCTGCCTGCATGCCCTTCCTATTACTGCACTGTGCATGTGTCTGTCTGACTGCCCTCTCTGAAACGTGTGTACTAATTTGTAAACCATCCCTGGCTTGCCCCTGCGCAAGCTTGAAGTCTCAACTCAAGCCCTGCAGTGCAGAGATACTAGAGGCGCCTGGCAGCAGTCACCTTGTCATCACACACAAGTCAATGGCAAGGGCGTTTCTCTGCACAGCCCTAGCACTACCACCAACCTCGTTCAGGTCACTGGACATGAACAATGGCGGAGTGTCTATATTCAGGTCTGCTGCACAACTGCTCTCCACAAGATGCAAGCTGCGCTTATGGTGCGAGCCTGACGCCGTGTGTCATGGTTGTGCTTATCTGCATTGCATGTTGTTGACTGCCCCGCTGCAGAATGCGGTACGCTGTGTCTTGCCATTGTGTTTGTACTTGCCGATGCATGCTGCATATGTGTGAATGGCAAATGTTTTGTCTGATGCATGCAGTCATGACTAACTAGCCAGCAGGACAGATGGGTGAGGCAGTACTCTCACAACACTGTACTGCAGCATGTTTTACAAAAAGCATTGTATGAGCAAGCTTGCAGTGCTGGTCCCAAGGACATGACCCAAGCTCTGAATGGCTTTGGCATGTTACACGCCAGAGGTACATGTGCATGTGAATGGCACAAACTGGCTGTTGACATAAGCTGGCTATTGCAGGGTCAACAAGCGAGGGGAACCAATGCTGATCAATATGAATCTGACTGCCCACGAACATTACAATGGTGTATACTACTGAGTCTGCAACACATTTCAGCTGCTTTTGACAGCATGCCAAGATACATTTGCCGATTTCACATATTATTTATTAAACTGTTGATGTTTTCATAGCAAACCTTTTGAGGACTGAAAACAGTCGATTTTCATGAACATTTTGCATCCTCAAAGTTTCATGAACATTTTGCACCCTCAATGTTTTTGAGACACCTTCTCTTGCTCTTACGTTTATTCAATTTACTGACAGCAAACGTTCCAAGTCCACAGGGCAATTGCAATCAATGTCAATAGTCGTTTGGCAACCTCAAAGAGATTGAGGTAATTCACCATTTTGTTTTGACACAGTTCAGACAATACTCCATTCAAAAGGGCAGACACAATATGGCCTGAAACATGCAACTCAAAGCACATCTTCTATAGCATTGTTGTCAAGCACAACAACAACCTCTGGCCGATACTTGGCAAGCCTGTACATGAGTGCTGCAAAGCAGTTAGTGCTCTCACCATCATATGGCACAGTGTTACCCCATGTAATGTGAGCAAGTTGCTTGACAGTGGCAAGGCCAACAATACTGCGCTGACGTATAAAGTTGGAGCGTCAATGCACAGGGAATTCAGCATTGGCAGAGCTGCCCTGTCAACATCAAGGATGACACTGGGCTCATCATCTGCTCCCTCATTTGCTGCAACACTCAAATGCAAACCGGACAGCTTATGCAAAGCTGTAACACCAGATGGCACAAAGATGTCCTTGGAAGTTGAACGTACGTACAGCTTTTCTAGCGAAGTCAGCCCTTGAAGGCAGCTCAGGTCATGGCCATACTGAGCAACATCAAAGGGCAGCGGAGCAGCTGTGCTTGCAATGACAAGACTCAGATCCTTGAGATTGTTCAACATTGAGAGGCCAAAAGGCACATTGAAGGGCGAGTCCTGGGTGCAAGCAAGACTCAAGTGACCCATGCCAGCATAGATTTGCCCTTGTGCACAAGTCAGCAACTCTACGGCACTGCATGCTACTATGCCATCTGGATGCAACCCAATCAACTGGCTTTCAAACAAGCGAAGCTTCTTCAGAGATGTGACACAAGAGCACTGCTCAGCAGCTCTCGTGCTAGCATGGCTTAGGGTCAAATTGGTCAAATGAGGAGGCAGCTGGGTTGGTATGAACATGCCTTCTATCAGAATCAACTTCTGCAAATTTGCCAGAGGCTGCAATGGTGCAAGGTCCAGCATATTGCCTTGTGGCTCCACCAGCTCACAGCTTGTGAGTGAGGTGAAGACCGCAAGCTTGTTCAGCGCTGAGATGCTACAGTCGCACAGAAAGACTGACGCCAACTTGGGTGGCGGGCCTGCTAGGGCTTCAAGGGCAACATCCAAGCCCGGACTGCCACAGTATGCTGCCAGGTTCCGCACATAGCTGCTGTGATCTCGCAGCCAAGATTCCAGACTCTGCAGCGATTGATCTGAGGGGCACATGGGCAGGGCCAGCCCACGGCATAGCTGACCTTGTTGCCTAAAGACTTGATTAAACTTGCGGCACACCAGGCGCAGCCGGTAATAGTCTGCTTGCGCTTCAACTAGGCTGTTTGGCTCGGAGTATCTAAGAGCAAGGCCGTCACCAACACCACGTTCTAGGTGAAGAAAGATCTTAGCCCAGATGTCATCGGGCAGCTGTGGTGCACCACTCAGACCCCGCTTTTCCGCCATTGAGCGGCCTGCAGAAGGCAACGTCTGATAGAGTCACACTAAACTGATTTTCAGTGACAGCAGATCACAGGGTTGGCGAGTCAACGGGCATACGTTGGCCGACTTCCGGTACCTCGTCTGGTTTGCTGCTCCTTTTTCTGTGATGTGGTCCCCATGCAGCCTGCAAGTAACCGGTTGGCTTTTTCAGACATGCAGTCCTTGAATTGAGCCAGGCGTTGCGGATCAACGCCAATGCCCTGCACTTGTCCCAGGACAGCACAGGTATTTCACTTCAGGTTTGAATTGTCTCAATTGCCGTTTCAATAAAAGTGTGTAACATGCTGGCTGTGGGCGTGCGCCTTGTGTATACAGAGGCATACAGCACAACATCAGAATGTGAAGTAGTGGAGCATTGTGCATATGCATGCATTGCTTGCAAGCAAGCTTGTGCACAACACTTGCAGGACTTGGCAATTTTAGCATGCTATTGATGTGCGAACTATGTATGGTGACAGTGAGTCCCCAGCTAGGCCATGTGTAGACATACACGATTGTGATTGTTGTCTTAGACGGACGACCAGCAGCTGAGAGCAAGCTCATCCACTGGACCACTCAGTCTCACTCCAGTGAATTTGGGAATCGGCTTGGGGATCAGCTGAAGGGATACGCTTGCTAGACATGTAGCAGTCTTGGTCTGATACTCCTGTACTGTGTCTAGTCTGTTTCAGCAATGCTGACACTGCAGCCAGCACATTCACAGCAATGTTGACACTGCAGCCAGCACATTCACAGCTCTGCAGCAAAGCAACAGCCTCAGGTGCACGCATGCTAGATAGCCACAGCAGGGTGACGTCAGAGCCTGGAGCACAACCTGTTTTTGCTAGCTGTTCCTGCTTCAGAAAAAAGCTTTGCAGCCAGGATCCATTCTGCAACTGTTGTCAGTTATGCTGGCCAAGCCACTAGAAGCAAGTTCTCCAACAGCAGCTTTCCACCAGCGCAAGAAGAGCAGGCATTACCTATGCTACCAGATTCTTCTTTGCTCAGGCATGGTGCAGGCGAGTGGTTGCAAAGCCAGGTCTTGACAATTTGCAAGACAGCTGGCGACTCTGCAGCAAGAGGCCCTTGTAACAAGACTTAGTGCTGCGGGGGCTGCTGCAATCCGAGACTCTGAGCCAGCTGCCTTTGCATGTCTAGGGACCACCTTTTGTGCAGCAGCCATACCTTTGTCTGGTCACCCTGATAGCCGTACAGTCTAATAGGTGCTCTCGCTTATGTCATAGCCGTGGCTTTGCGTCTGGCTGTGTGCGCATGCTGCTGTCCCGCTGATGTCTGTAACTCACAGTCAATTCCATAGTCATGCATGACATCAGCTGCAATGGCAATCTGCTCGGTATCATGATCAGCTGCATAGACCTGATCAGCTGCATAGACAGCGTGTGAACCCAAATTCATTGCATTTCAATGTACGTGTCTGTCCATGCGGATGAAGAGAAATGCCAAGAATGCAGATCATCATGCGCATGCATGCCTGCATCATGATTTGCACCTCTATTAATTGTGTCACAAAATATACAGCGATGTCCTAGTCAAAAGAGTGGGGTCTCATTGCACCCATGCATACCTCGTCAGAAAAGCAGAGGTGACCACTGCTCTGATAAGTCAGCGTCCTGTAAGACAACAGCGTGTGTCAATCACAAAACGAACGTTGCAAGATAGGCAATCATTTTGCATTGGTATGAGGATGTCAGCATAGCCGCTGCGCCCAGTTGCGGTGCAGGTCCTTCCAAACAGGTAGGGCAATCCTGACCAGGTCACACCGGCCAAGTCCGCTCTGTGTAGAGTTGCAGCCCCGCACAGGCTTGCGTCATGTCGCTGTGGCAGGACTCAAGCCAAAGGCCAGCTCAAGCGCGCGGTATTATGGCAAATGCAAGCCTGCCGTTTTGCTCGAAACGATGCACCGAAACCAGCTCATCAATCAAGAAGTTTGGGAGGGACAATTGTAAGGTCGCAACTATCAAGTCGGTTTGCTTCCCCTGTGATGCAAATGAACCAATCTGGTGCCTAATGTGGGTTGTTTGCTGTTAGGCTTGCCAAAATGTCAAGAGACCTCGCCGGCAGAATTGTCCTGGAAGCAAATGATCTCAATAAGCAAGACCAACAGAAACAGGCGGAGGAGTCAGGCGGGAAGCTATACTTAAAAACGATCTGGGTAGATGAGTACGAAACAGAGTATACCAGGCATTGGAACCTGTACAAAGACAGAGAAGGAGCAGCGAGACTATGTTATCAAGCAGATCAGTTCGAAGTTCTGTACAGCCCATCCATGGCAAGCTATATAGCGGACAACTACCTTGCCATACGAAAGGCGTTTGCATCAGACAACGTGTGGTCAGAGTACCAGGATGATTTCATAGAATCACCAGTGGAAATTTGCTTCAAATTCAACCAGGTGGCTTCGACGCCCTTGCTTGTGGAAAGCAAAGTAGGACAGCTTGCAGTCAAGATCGAGAGTGTGCTGAACATGTACACGCAGGGCTGTAGAAGGTCGTGATTTATCGCAAGCTTGACGCTAATGTACGCGTTGCAGCCTCAAGCTTATACAGTACTGTCTTGTTGTTTGTCACCATGTTGTGCCAGCTCCAAGATATAGATATCGTAAGCCTGTTCAACAGCTCCAGGCTAGTCTGCATGCACTGTCATGCTCATACTTTCAAAGATGACAGTCCAGAAGATATGATTATTTCCATCTAGTCACTTGAAACAGTGCTAACATCACAATGGATTAGGTAGCATGAAGCATCCACCACAGTACTGTGAATTTTCAAAGTACCAAGGTCTCTCTGCCGTCCAGGGAAACCCGCGCTCTGGCCAAGGCATGAGCGATATTTGCGTCACTGAATTTGCTCCTGCTGCCATGTGCCTTTCGAGTAAAGCCAAGGAGCGGCATGGTGTAAGTCTAGACTGCAGATCGGCACCTCAACAAGCTCACATCAAGAGCATGTTCACAACCTGCAGGCTGATGGCAGACCAACAAATATCTGCACGTCTACTTAAGCTTGTGTGTGCTGTGGTCAAGTGCCCCTGCTTAGTGTTTGCTGCAGGCTGTTATCTGCCACAGTCACTGTGTTTGCCAGTGTGGTTGCCTTTGGCAATGCAGGTTTTGCCCACAATAGTAGGGGCAGGGGCAGCAGCATCACTAAAGCTCTCCTGTGCTTGTGTATATTGCTGGGT
>JAABUP010003447.1_pt1 | contig 27926 bp, 38 predicted proteins | sample 5559201 | NCBI WGS metagenome assembly JAABUP01 (sample SAMN10711887, study PRJNA513373) | rock metagenome | isolation source: Antarctica rocks | place: Antarctica | reverse complement strand
GGCTGCGCAGGGAAATAGATGCGCTGACACAGATGTTGGTGCCTAACCACCAGCGTCTGCCATTCTCTAGCTAGTGGTACATCTTTATGCATTTGCACAGTATTGTCCATGTGTACTAGGTCACCATGCTGAACTCCAAAGTCCTCCAGATCCTGTTGAGAGGTGTACACAAAGCCAAGATGACGCCATGTGGTTTTGACAATTGGGTCATCTGTGCTACATAGCAGTAATCGAGGGACATTGAGAGACCTTGCCACCTGCAAGCATGCAAGAGCATGAGCCCAGCATGACAAGCAACTCCTATACATGTCTCAAGAGCTGTGCACTGCATTAACAGCACACTACCATCAAAGCAGCCATTTATTCAACATCTGGTAGCACAATGATTTGCTGCGTACAAACACCCAAGAGCTGACACAGTACAGCTGCTGCTGACCTCCTCAATGGCTTCAACTAATGCTCTCCCATAGCCCCTTTTCCGCTTTGATTCAAGTGTTGCAAAAAAAGGAACCTGTGTAGAACCACCAGTGTGAAGACACAGTACAGCAGGAACACTGTTGTTTGAACAGCCTGTAGCCATGGCCTATGCATGTTGAATGAACATGCAGTGCGCTGAAACTTACTTCCAGGTATCCAAGGCTGACTCTGATTGTGGCAGCACAGACAGGCTTGCCATCACACAACAGAACTGGCCAAGGATTTTTGGGAGCTCCCAATCTGCGGGGCTTCTTGGAATGCTCCTTGTCAAACAGACCAGGGGCTGGCCAATGTGGCCGGAAGCGAGGGACTAACACAATTGTTCTGAAGCCACTGAAGTCCTGCAGGTCATGAGGCAAAGTTGCTGACAACTCGAAAGGCAAAACCAGTGCAGACTATCAATGCTCAGATTACAGGCAAGTCTGCTTGCATACCAGCTCATCTAAAGCTTGAGACCCTTGAGCTGTTACTGTCCAGTCCAGGTATTCATGGATGGTAGCTGCACGAGGCAGCTGTGCATTCTTGGTGCCAGGCCTAGGAGGCCTGGCTTGACCTGTCTCAAAACTCTTGAATAGGTAGGGCACGTCTGAACGGGCTTGCTTTGACCCGTCTAGTTTGTTGGGCTGCGAGTAGTCTCTGAGCTCGTAGTACACGTTCGGCCGGCCGGCAAGTTCAATAGGCTCGTGACAGGGTAGCTCGTTGGCTCTATCCCGAGCTGCCAAGAGTTGTGAGCGTCGTTGTCGGTTGAACTCCAAGGTCTCGGTATCAGACGCACCCATAGACTAGTATACAGGGTACTTGCTCCCTGTTGGTCATGCCTGATGGTGCAAAAGGCGAGCCAGGTGATGCAGAGTAAGTTTCGGTGCTCGCCAGAGGCTGTGTGCGGTGATCTGTATCAATATGCGGCATGCAACAGGGAGAGTCTCGAATCACAAAAAGTATCTGCAAACACGCATCGCAATTTCGGAATTATGGGTTTAGGGTTTAGGGTTTAGGGTTTACATCCTCCCAAATGGGATGCAAAGAAGCTGCATTGGCAGCTGCACCGCCACTTGTATGCACTTGTGCAGCTTGCCGCTCACTCTGAGCCATGATGTCATCAATCATCTCACGGAAGTCCACAGCCGCCATTGGCTCCTCTATCAGACCGGGCTTGTCAATGATGTCAAAATATTGTTGCTGAGCTCTGGGTGTGCCGCTATTCAGATGATCCTGGCTCTGGCTACCAGAGCTGTCATAGATGCCAGGCTGAACTGGAGAGTGATGGCTGTGGTGCATACCATGAGAGTGCGTGCTCGCATCAGACATCGATGTGTCATACATCCTGTTTATGTGACCATACCTGGCTGCAGCTTTTGGACTTGGGGTCTCCATCAGATGGGGAGACAGAGAGTAGTGGTGAAACGGCACGTCTGCCTGTCTTGGACCCACTTCATACACCAAATCTCCCTCACCATGACTATCCAGATGGTTTGAACCCACAGCTGGTTCTATAGGTGGTGGCCTGGAGGACGCTGAACAGTGAGACCTTTCCAGCTGTGGTGACTCTGGCAGGGCTTGAAGAGGCTGTGGCGCCAGTTTCTTGACCTCTGTGGTGTCCAGAATGGTGACATCATCATCGTCGCTGAAAGGCTCTACAGAGCCAGCTGAGGTATGGGACATGGTGGTGAAGCCACCAGGCCGCCGTTTTATTGGCTGATCATGTGCCTGTGCTGGGCTGCTGTTGCCCCACGGCTGACTGTAGCCCTGTATCTCATCTCGTGATGGTGCCTGCGATGCAGTCAGCAGCACTGTCTGAAGAGTATCAAGTCACATAGTCTGTTGGGCGTCAGGTAGCATAAGGCTGGGTATGGTACCCTACGACACAAGCTGCACAGTACCGGACATAGATACTTAGCATCAGGTAAAGCTTTGCTGGCTCAATCACAGAGCAAAGATTGCTAAATGGCAAGCGTAGCACAGGCCAGGAGAGCACAGCACAGCACAGCACAGCACAGCACAGCACAGCACAGCACAGCACAGCACAGCACAGCACAGCACAGCACAGCACAGCACAGGTGTAGGTCAGTTCTTGAGCTCAAGAGCTGACCTCATGTTCCCCAGCAATGCCACCGCCAGCCGCCTCTCCACAGACAGCATTAGCAAAGTCCAGGATGCTGTCCAGCAACTCTGCAGAGGGTATATCAAGCATGTCACTGCGGGCTCGCACAGCCTCCAGATTGCTCTCTATCAGCAGGCTAGGCGTTGCTGAAGCTCCAGACAGGTGTGCAGCAAGTCCAGAAGGGCCGTCCTCCACTGCTTGATGCGCAGAAGCCAGCTCCAGCTCTTCAAAGTCTTCCTCCTCGTATTGTGTGGGCACAGACTGGCTTGCCCTGCTATGCTGCGGTAACTCAGAGTGGTGCAGCTGAGGTTGTTGCAGCCCATGCCGCTGATCAGCCTCTGACTGCGCCTGTTGTTGCGGCTGCCGCAGTTGCTGCGGCTGGCGCAGGTATGACTGGGCAGCATGATGGTGGACAGATTCAGGCAGTGGCAAGTAGCTATGACGTGCAGGTGAGCCATCACTGTGATAAGAACGGGATCTAGCAGCAGGTAGGCCTATGTAGCTCCTGCCAGGTGATGACTGCACTGACCTGCTGTCTGTTGGTGACCTGCTGTCTGTTGGTGACCTGCTGTCTGTTGGTGCAGGCACAGATGAGAAGATGGGGTTGTGACTGAGGTTCACCTCACCAGGCAACACATGCTCTGAAACTGGAGTCACGGTCTGTTCTGGCTGACTCACTGCGCGCTGCTGCTGCTGCTGCTGCTGCTGCTGCTGCTGCGGCGACGGCTGCGTCGGCTGCTGCTCAATGGACTGGCCAGCGTCTGGGTGGTAGTCTGGCCTGAAGCCCCACTCCTGAAACAGGGAGGACTGTGAAGCATGCTCAGAGACAGGTGGCAAGGGCGTGTGGACAGGGGGCTTGTGGCCTTCCTGCACATCATCCAGGCCATGCAGGGCCTTGGCCCTCCAGTGCTCTGTCAGATGCCTGCCTATGGATGTGAAGCTCTTGGCAGTGGGCAGTGACAGGGAGGAGCGGTAGGAGCTGGTGCCGTCAATGGCTTTGTCACCATCAAATGCAGCGTTGCTACGCCACATCTGTGTGCTGCTGGCCCTCTGCAAAGAAGCTGTCGATGAGGATATGAGGTCTGGGGTGGAAGTTTGCTGCTGCTGTTGAATATGTGGGTGAGTTAAGAGAGATGCGTCAGCCTGGCTGACTGATGGTGATGGAGGAAACGGTGCTTGCGCTGTGTGGTAGCTACTAGATGATGTCGGATCAGCATGCTGTGAGCTTCAGACTGATCATCTGCAGCTTCACCCAGCTGTGGCATGTGGTGAAGGGGCACATGGGCTGAATCAGATGAGAAAGAGGAGGTGTTGTTTTCCTGGCTACCAGTCTGTGTGTGCTTCTGAGACTGCTGATCTATTGAGGCCTCACGAGGCGCATCTTGCTGTAGACCATTGTGCTTAGGCCTGAGTGCAGGTAGATGTTCGCTATCGCCAAGCAGCATGGCCTCATCTGCAAAAAGACAGCACTGTTAGTACTGCAGGAGCATGCAGGCCCTGCAACATGCAGCAACTGAAACCATGCAACTATTATTTCCTGGCAAATGTACGTATTTTCCAACTAAGTTTGCGTGCAACCAGTCAATCACTGCTGTGTGACATGCAAGTCCAAAATGTGGCCACACTTCATTGCAAGAAATGCTGAGCAACCGCGAAGCAGATCGTCTGTGAACTTGGGCAATAAGGTGGTCATAAGCAGTGTTGCAATCACTGGCGTGGCCATCATTTGACCACAAGTAATTGACCCTAAAGAAAGACATGCATCTAACGAATAGATAAAATCTTGACACACCTTGCTTCCTGTCATATGCATGATCAACATGCTGAACACAGGTTTGCTGAACAAGTATGGCACATGATTATGTATGCTGCAGACACACATGACATACCAGCATTTCAAGCTGCTTTCAAATGATATCCTCACACTCACTTGGGTCGCAAGTTGCCAGGTTTACAAATCTGTGTACCCAGCGTGCTTCCACATCATCCCTGGACAGCGCTCTGACATAGATGCTGTAGCCGACCCTGGAGCTGCCAGGCGCAAACAGCTTTGAGGGCTTCTTGAGCTGCTTGTTGGAGAGCACCTGCATGCACCTTACAGGTGGGTCCCACTGGAGTATGCCTTCATTCATACGAAACAACCAAATGCAAGACATGTAAGTGGTTTGCAGGCGGCTAAGCTGCTCTGCGCCTGTGTGCACGAATGAACTGAAGTTCACAGGGCGACAGTCTGTGACGCAGGGCAGGGCAGGGCAGGGCAGGGCATGCACTTTGGCTGAAGGACTTCTCTAGTTAACTGTATGGATGAGTCGTTGCACACAGCTCATGTACACATCATGCTTCTTCTCCAGACTGGCAACAAGCAGTGTGTGCAGGTCAAAAGTATAGGCTGGATGGAGCTTGCTCGAAACTCACCAACTCAAAGCAGGCTCTGCCATATGCAGCCTTCAGAGGAACCTGAAATGGAGCTGCATGTGTCACCAGAATGCTGGTCACAGATTCAAAGCCATTTTTGGAGAAGACCAGCAGCTGCATGTCTGCTGCACAGCCTGCCACCTTCTCACGGGGGGCCAGTACACAGAAGAACTTGCGCCATGTCTGACTCAACCCCATGTACCTGTTTGTACAGGTGAGACATCAGGGGCTGTCTGTCAAGAGCCTTGTTTACAATGGCAGGCATGCTCGCAGCTACAGGAACAATGCACTGCTTGCGTAATGACATGAAGACCAACTCTTGACAACATGCAACTTGAAACTGTCGGTGTGCTGGGATCATCCAATATGCAACTTGAAACTGTCAGTCTGCTGGGATCACAGAATGTGCAAAGTATACCGGCTGTTTTGCATCATACCTGTCAACTTTGAGCTCCAGGTGACCCCTGAAGGCACAGCGCCTTCTGAGGCATAGCAGCACAGACCCCAGAGCAAGGTCAATGCGCACAATGCGGTTCTGCCGCAGCTGCACTACCTCATCCAGTGGTGTTGTACCTGAGCAGACATAACCAAACATTCGGACTGTGTCACGCTTAAATGGGCACACACTTTGTGCATGGTCTGCAAGTGCTGATAAGTCGTGAATTTGACATATTATGGAACACTTATTAAGGAGCATGCGCTCCTGCTCAGCAATACCATAACAGTTGTGCAGAATTGTTGTGTCAGCTGTATGCAGTATGGTGCAAAGTGTCAGCTGTATGCAGTACGGTGCAAACTGCAGATGCGTAGTTTAAGCACAGGATTTACATGCAGAGGATGCAGCACGAAAGGCTTGCGCACCATCAGATGCTTCCAGGAAAGGGCTTGCCCCGTACGAGACCAGCAGCTCTATCAGACCGGCGTCCATATTCAGGTCAGCAACAGCCAAGTGCAGAGGCGTCTGGTTGGTCTTGCCGCCGCCATGGTTATGCACATTTGCACCATGCTCCAATAGCTGCAATCAACATAATGCTTGCATCGCCATCAGGCTTGAGTCTCCTCACCAACCAAGCATGATGCAACTGAATTCATGGACCTGTGATTGGGCAAGCCATTGCATGATCTGACCAGCAGACACTAGCATATGATGTGGTGTTTGACAAAACAGGCCTGCATGGAGCAAGCTTTGCTTGGCTTAGGCAATGCAGCTTCTCCAAAAGATTCCTGTTGACTTAGGACCCAACAAACTCAACTTACCAGTCTTGCAGCTTGTGTCCTGTGCCAGAACACAGCAGCCAAGAGGGGTGTGAAACCGGTTTGTTTGTCAACGTACTCCAGATAGTCCGTCAGTGAGACAGGCTGCAGCTGTGTTGCTTCACTCTTATGGTAGTCTCCGTGCAATCTCGCACGAGGCAGGCTGTCCCGAAGCAGTACCTAAACAGATGCACACTGGCGCGTGTGTAGCTCGCAGGCTGCAGCGAATTTGCGGTGCAGACAACAGCAAAATCCCGAGGCGGACACAGTGAACACAGCAAGCCAGCGTCGGCATGAGCGTGCATGAACGCGCGTTTGCGACGCGTCAGCTGGTGGAGACTGCATACCTGAAGCTCTTCAACTCTGCCGGACTTGGCTGCAAGGTACACCAAGTAGGGCTCTCCTGCCTGAGCCATATGGTGTATTTATCCGGACCAAGCGCTCAGCCGAGCAGCGCTAGGTCGTAGGAAACATCAAGCAAGGGTCCAAAACTCTCAAATCAGGCAATGATTTGTAAATATGAACCTTAGTGCTTTGAAACGCCAGGCGCAGTTACCCGACGGATTGCACCCAATCGCGATGTCAAAATAGTGATCGAGAGTGCGACTATGTTGATACAAAAGGACTGCTCGAGCGTGTTGCGCCAAGGGTCCTGCCTTTCAAGTTTCCATCCAATGTGCCAGAGCTCAACCGAGGAGCGGGGACCCGCTGACAAAATTGCCGTATTCTACTACAGCTTTGATGACTGATATGCAAGCCTACCACGGTAACCGTAACGCTCGCAGTGATAGGGTTGATAGGGTAGTATCGTATACACTTTGTTGCCGAAATACTCCGACTCGGTAGCCCGAGATTTTGATGCGCCGAAACCTCCAGAAAATTCTTGGTCCTCAGCTGTTGGTCAACGCCAGCAACATTCACCCCACAGTCGCGTACATCCAGCCGGTCCACGCGGCAGTCATACAAAAGCCTTCTGCTCTGTGTCCTCAGCGGCATAACTTCACAGCGACATCAAGTGCATGCTTTGCTGCTGGGGGCGCTCAATCTTCTCGGTCGCCGCCTAAACGGACGCAACACTCACGCAGACGACGTCCTCAGAAAATAAGCACCGTCCCTACGTCTGAATCCCCGACCAAAAGTTTTGATACACCCTCTTTTGACAGAAGTGTTCGGCCGTCTACGGTCAATGATCAATGTCAGATTTGGAACGAAACCCAACATCGCATCAGAGCCAGCTCTATACCCCAATACGCTTTTAGTGTGTTGATCAAGCTCAAATTGGCAGGTGACCACTTCCAGATGCACTGGTCAGGCTTGCACAGTCAAAGCTATCATACACCAGCCTCTATTTCACTGTGTGTAGGCCATGATGTTTTTGTCGTGGGAGGAACTGTGCGAGATCTGCTGCTTGACCAAGTCCCAAAAGACGTCGACCTCACGACATCTGCCTCCCTGGTGCAGGTTAGCACAGCAGTCGCACAGTATATGTGACAAACTGCACTGCATTTATGCAGTCCTGTAGTCCACCTGCCAAGATGCAGCACAGCTGAATGTGCATGCTGAGTTTGACATGATGCTGCAGGTCCAGCAACTTGCAGGGCGTTGCCAGATTGTAGGCAGGCGCAATCCTCTTGCACTTGTGCATGCGTCAAATGGTAGGATTATTGACGTGACCTCCCTTGAGGCCGTGGGCTCGCACGATGTGGCAGCTCTGGCAAAGCAATCTTCACAGGTGTGCACTTGCTACGCACAATGTGCTGCTCAACTGTGACAGCTGTCAAGATTCTTGCTTTGCTCAAGAGTTCAGTTGACTTCTATGCCAGCTGCTGATCACAAGCAAGACAAAAGGGCATGTGAAGATGACCTGCTAACCTTTTTGAATTCTGAAGTGGGGAGCGTGTGCGCAGGGCCGCCTGCAGGCAGAGTACCTGGACCAGTCATGGACCTTGCCATGGCAGCACAACATGCAATCGCGTGACTTCACTGTGAATGCACTCATGTATGACCCCTTCACCCACCTGCTATTTGACTATGTGGGTGGCATGCAAGATTGCCAGAAGCGCCGTTTGCGGTGTATCAAGGAGCCGGCACAGTCATTCACTGCGGATCTTGCCAGGATGTTGCGCGCTGTGCGTCTCTCTGCCCAAACAGGTAAGACTCATGCTATGTCCTCGTGGTGTGAGCATCAGCAGCCATGTCTGGTGGGCAACCATGTCACTGTCAAGCTCACTTGCCATGCCTAGTTCATACTCCCTTGCTGATGTGTACAACTGGCATGCCCTCATACCCAACTTTCAACAACCTGTGGCAAGTAGCAAACATGACCTTTTGTGGGTGTGCTCTAATACCGCATGGTCCTCATTGCCTGTTTGTTGCAGGTCTTCACATCAGCACGGAGACAATGGCAGCTATGAGGCAGCTGGCCCCTCAGCTGCTGCACGTCAACTCGGTACTGAACTTTCCTGTAACTTGTGATGCCAACTTCACAATTTTACAAGACTTGCCTCATATTAAGCTACTGTGTTCAAGGATGACAGTGACCCGAAGTTCCATGCTGGGCTTCTATGAACAAATATAGTGTCGTTTCTGGGTACCAGCTTACCACAAAGATCGACTTCTCTGCTGTGCTGCAGTCACGCTTGAATCTTGAGTTAAACCGCATGCTCAGCTGCGGCACATGCCTGAAGAGCATGCTCCTGCTGTGGCAACTGCACATGCTGGATGAGATTCTGCCAACCCATGCCTCATACTTGCGCCTGCACAAGACTAGCAGGTCAGTTGCCTCAATGCTTTGGTCCTGCATGTCTGCTACATATCAGGTTGTTGTCAGCGTGCCTTTACTGCCTGCCAGCTTTGACACCATAAGGTCACCTTGACTGCAAATGCAACACACTCTTTTAGACAAAAAAATCTGTTGTCATTGCCAAGTCTGCATTGCTCACCTGGAATATAGATGCAGATGACAAGCAAGCAACACCAGAAAGCTTCACAACTGTGCACTGAATGCGCAGGACACAAACCCTTTTGAGTGACAACCTGACGCAAAGGCCACTGCTGCTGCGGCTCCTACACATCCTAGATACGCAGGCATCAGTTGATGAGCCAGCTTCAATGGATGTGGTAGTTGCAGTGCTGGTGGTGCCCATCATTGTTGAAGCCATCGCTGCACACAAGGCTGAGCTTCAAGCCATCTTGCATGGTGCATCACCGCACACCTTCCTGCAAAGACCCAGAAAGAAGGTCCAGACTTCAAACCGGACCTCCACAACAACAGCACAAGCCAGGGCCACTTCTGCAGAAGTCATGGATGATGCGTTGCAGCGGTGGCAGGCCCAAATGGTCCATGGTCAAATTGATGCTGCCTCATACAGCAAGCGACTGCAGGAAATGCTTGCCTGTCTGACTTTTGCTGCCATGGAGTTTACCAGAAGTAAAGCGGTGGTGGGAATGCTGGCACGAGGCAACGTCACTGTTGCGCAAGGGATGCTCATAGCATTCTGGCATACAGTGCTCCACACTTCCAAGGTATGGTCAAACGAATTTCAGGTCCTCTGCAGCCTCACGCTTTGTCCCAAAAGTGCTCCGGTCTGGCAAACAATGTTCAGTCTGCTCTGATTACATGGTCTCCGTCATGCAGGAGAACACTGCAGACCATGCCAGGAATTTTGCAAGTACAGAAGGCTTTAAAAGCTGGAAGAAAGGCAATGGCAAGTCTGGCAACATAAGCCATCGTTATAGTCATCACCACAAGCAGGCAATGCTCAATTCAATACTTCATCAAGCAGAATCCAGCTGGTACGAACTCCTGCCTGCGAAGGCTAAACTGAATTGATTCGGACTGGACAAGTTGATAGCATTTCTGACAGAATTCATGAGATGTTCTCAGACCTGGAGCAGTCCATCCTCAATCAGATAATTATCGTAACGGCTACACCTGCGTAACGCTAGCAAAGTGCAGGAAACGCAGAGTAAGTGCAAGGCTGAGCGGCGACGACAACTGTCATGAGAAATCTGTGCTGACAGACCTAAGTCGCACTAAGCAGCCTTCACAATATGCCCAGCCCGCTCGGGCACAACCGCAACGATCTGATCAGGGACCTAGCTTCGGAATTGCGGCCACAACTATCTCTGGATGTCTGGGGCTCAGTCATCAAAGGTGCCTTGCGCACGGCCAACATGAAGCTGGCGAACAATGTTCAAAGCTTGGCAGATTCTGCTTGCAAGGCACTGGACGACGTGCGGCTCGACTTGCTTGCAAAAATGCATGTCTTCTCAGCTATGGACCGCAAAATTGCGTACGGTCCTATGTATGGCCCCTGAGACAAAGCGATGTTTTTTGCAGCTCCCTAACCTTGAGCTCCAGAAGCTGTGCTTGACTTACTTAGCTGCATTGCCTGACCTGAAAGGCTCTCCAGGTAAAGGCAGCAGTGCAGCCTGTGGCAACATGTGTTCACACATCACAATGATTGTCACCCAAAAACGCAGGGTCCATTTCAACACTATACCAGAAAACTCTGTTTCCTCTCCTCCTTAGCAAGGGTGATCTTTTCGTTGCACGGCATGACCAGGTCAGCTGATTTGCCCATCATGCATGTGTCCCTGCGCTTGTACAACAGTCGCACTGCAGCTTGTGTCGTGTTTCCAGATTGTTCAGGCCTTCAGCTGCCTTGTTGCAGCAGGAGATGATTGGGCATCTGCCACAGAAGTGGTGCTGCTTGCAGCAGTGGCACTGCAGCATGATCTGCCTCAAGCCAACTCTCATGCGATGGTAGTGGCCAGTTCCTTCATGTGCTCACTGTCCGCCCAAAAAGATGCATTTGTCCATTTTATAGCATGCCTGGCTGTTCAAGCAGCTGGTTGCATGCTTACACTTGCAAAGGCATTCCAATTGCATCATGTTACAGATGTAACGCCTTTTGTATGAAGTCTTGGCTGCAAAGCAAAAGACTCGGGTGGCTATGTCATATTTTCAGGATGCTTAATTATAAATTGCCAAAGATATTTTTGTTTGTGTGTCAAGGGGCTTTGCCCACCTAGTTGACTTAGGTCTTTTTCCTATGATGTTGCATGTCGTGACTTTCCAGACTGCCATAACAATTATTGTATCTTGATGATACAGGCTGGTGATGCAGTCATGGCACGCCTACACTGCTTGATGGTCACAGCTCTCTTCAAGGCAGCATTGCAGCAGCAGTCACAGCCAGGTATAATTCACTCTGCACTGCATGCCCATGTACATCGTTGCAAAAAGCCTGTGCATTGAACGTCACCATGCATGATGTTGTGCAGGATCTGAAGCCAAATTGACTTTCCTCAAGTGTAGCCATGACGCGCTGCAGCCAGCGGTGTTGAGTTTTTTCAGTGGTAGCAGTGGTAGCAGTGGAGAAGCTGCATCAAGCATGTTGCTGCCAGCCATGATTGCTGTGGCAGAGCAGCTGGGTGTGGCATGTAGAACACAGTTTGCAACTGCCCTGTGGAAGGCTGCCAGGTGAAGTCTGCATATCTCCTGTTCTGCTTTGACTACACATTCAACCTGGATGCTGAAACAATGCATTCAGCAGTTGCAACCTGCTGATGCGGCACCAGCAGTACATCCTATGGCCTAACATCTTTCCAGGACATGTAACACCAAGCACCCTAGTGTTCATGTACTAACAAGCGTGAGTGCGACCTTTGAACAAGAGTGCAAACAGCCCCATTCAGCAATTACATGTGGTGACATGCAGGGATGCAATGCAGAACAGCTGCCCAGGACACCGTGCAGCTCTAGCGGCCCTGGTGCAGAATGTCAACTTCCTCATGCCGTCCGGTGAAACCCTTGCAAGCTCAGACATACGTGCAGACCCTGACTTCTGGGCTCTCTTGAGGCAGTTGCTGGTGAGTTCAGCAATCATGAGCATACCTGAGCTATTTGACGCTCATGTAAACAAGCCAAAATGCCTTGCGTGTAGCATGGCAAACAGTGCTGCTCATGGATTCAGTCACAGCTCTTTGAATGTGCATTGAGCCTGCGTTCAGACTGCCTTGGCTGTGCCGCAAAAGTGCAGTTGCATGTAGTGTATGTGGACTGGCATGTGTGTATGCAGGTGGATGAAGACGCTTTCACTCGTAAGAGGGGGAGGTATGTGCTTGAGCATGCTATCAAGGCTGCACCATATTCTGCACAGCAGCCTTGGCAAGCATTGCTGCAGCTGCTGGCCTTGCTGGAGGACTTTGCCCTGCACCTCATCAAGGTGAGCAATTTCACGTCGTCAAGTCAAGCACAAAAGTCATGTATCACCAGGAGTAAGGCCTGCATCTCAGCAGATGCTGACTGTACACGTCAATATCTGCATGGGCAGCTGTCATGTGATGGCTGTTGCGCATAGCAGCGTCAATGTAGCATTTCCAGCGTTTCCAGGCACTAGGCAACAAGTTAGATACGCTTTCATGCATGCTTGTGATATTGAGAACGCCATAGACATAGACGCTAAGTTCAAATCAAACTGGAGTGGTTGGGTGTTGGAGCATGGCTTGATGATGCAGGGAGCCTGGGAGCCACTCATACAGAAGCTGAGTGCTGCAGCAGCATATGGGCCCAAACACAAGAACCATGCCAGGTGTTACTTCTACAACCTGCGTACAACTTATGCTCTAAAGCCTGTTGTTCATGCTCTGTCCCCAATCAGCATTGGGCAAGTGCAGTTCACCCTGCCAATGCTGGCCATGCGTTTGCACTCTGCCATTGTGCATGTCTCTTGGACTGCCCTGGCAACCTCACCCCTAGCATCAGCAGTGCTTGTCTCACACGGACAATGAATGCAGGGCAATTGGTGATGACATGGTGGTGGATGGTGTGTGGGTGGCAATAGTGTGGCGGCGTGCTCTCACCCACCCCAGCCCCTCAGTGTGCCCCCACCTCTTTTGGTTGCACCTCACTGCATGCTGTTGCGTGAAGCCGCTGCTCTATGCATCTGTCTCAAGTAGTACACCTGTCCCAACTAGTGCACCTGTCCCAAAGAATGCATGGCAGATGAGTCGGTTGCAAAGCTGCAGCTGCACAAGCTGTCAAGCAAAGACTGCTGTTTTGTGTGTCTGCAGGTCCAGATGTATGCTCTAGGGTCCTTGTTTCAGCAGAAGAAGGCTGGCCAGCAAGCGCTGCTGCCTATGGCCTGTGTGCTGGACTATGTCATGCCAGCCTTCTGCCGGGGTATCTTTCAGCTCTTGCACGCACATATGCAAATTGCATAGCTGGCCAGTCTTTATAATAGCAGTGCAGTTTAGCATCATCAACGCCTCTCCTAGACACTTCATGACCAGTATTGCGCATTCAAATCACAAGTGTTACACGTATCACATAAAAAACGCAACACAACACAAATTGGCATTGATGGAAGGAATCCCATACAGGGATAATTGCTGGGGAGGTGGATGAATCAGCTGGCAACGCTTTTGTGCACGACTATGCTTGCGCTTTGCAGCCAGCAGAGGCGCACCTGCTCACACTGCAACTGCTGCGCTTCTACAGCAGCACCTTTGCAGCCAGATTGGCGCAGCCAGTCATACTACAGAATGCGGTGACTGCAGCACAAGCAGCAGCAACTAATATTGCAGCTGCTGTCAAGCTTGATGGGAAAGCTGATGATGAGATGCTGGTTGAGCTAACATGTGTTGCACATGCAGCTCAGTCAACCACACTGCTTCAAACACTGACAGGTCAGACCTCGTACTTGTGCATTGCTTGCAGCTTCACATTCTCTGCTGCAGACTGATACCTGAGTCCTACACGCAGTAACAGATAGACCAAGAAAGTCCACTAGTGGTGCAGGATCAGCCATTGTTGCTGCTGTTTCTTCTTGAGTGCCTGAACAGGTGGCATCGCACCGCAATTGTTCAGTCACAACTCAGCAGGCTCAGGATAAGGCATTAACGCTGTATGTGTGGGTGCAGATGTGATGCATGTAGCTACCTTGCTGTGTCCCTCTTCAGGGGTTCCATTGTCCAGCTTTGGGCAGTTACTAGCAGAGCTTCCTGTGAGTGACCTGCAGCCTGCTGGTGCTCTCCTGCCTGCTGTGGAAGGTGGGCCACACCATGTCACACAACATGCAGCCTGCGTTCCAATCTGCCATGCCTTCGTGACCTCTCTGACCAGCTTGGTTGCAGCACACAATGCCATACAATGCCATACAATGCCAACTTGCACTACGCATATGCTTTCATTGCTAATTCAGAACAGGCCACAGCCGCAAATTGCAGCTGCACAGCGCAACTCAAGATTGGCCAATGCCAATAGCCTGACTCACTGCGTGCCTGTTCATCAAAGCATGCATGTGCGCAGGCTGGCTATCAGCTGGACGCGATGCGCTGCCTGACTATTCAGCCCAACTTGTGGAGATGTTCCGGGTTTACTTTGCCCCTGCACACATGTCAGACAAAGAGAGTGCTGGTGCTGATGCCAACAGGTACAGAAGGCTGTTGCTAATGCTGCTGTGTAACACACCGCATATGCCTGGTCACAGGCTTGACCATTGATGCTGTCATTGATCCACCTTGTTCTGGGCTGCCATTGCCATCATCATTGCTGAAAAATGAAAGACTTATTGTTTGCATTCTTCCCGGGCAGTCAGGACAAGTACCCGCAACACACAGCATTGTAGTCGGTCAAAGGCTTTTGTCATTGCCTGCGTTGGTAGTCCAAGCCTTGCATGCATTCTCGAGAGTTTCTGATGATGATCCTCACTGTCAAAGATATCGAAGCTGTGAAAATCTGCAAGGTTCCTTGGGCTCTGCTGAGTGTCCATGTAGCAGTCTTGGGGTATCAAACCTTGCACCAGTATATCCATCGAAGCTTGAATGCCATGCAGGTGGGTGTGCCTGATCTTGGTCCTTGCTGATGATCTTTCACATGATGCAATGGCTGACATATTTGGGCAGTTGCAAGAGAAGGTTGTGTGGCTGGTAGAACGGCCTTACCTTGCAGAGGGTGTACCTTTCAGAACCCTCACGCTTCTCACAGCCCTGCTTGAGGTAGACCTCAATTTACCAGAAGCACACTAGCTGTCAGTCCAAGGCTTGTGTGTGCAAGTCAGATGTCACATGTCTGGAGCACTGATGCGTTTTACCTCACAGTCAGGATCACTTGACAAGCACAGTACTGCCTTTGCATTTGCATCCACACGTACAACTCAACGTGTGTTCACAAAATGCTGTGTATGTCCACCCTTCAAGGCCATTGTGCAGGCTGTTCCTGCCAAGGCAACCACCCTGCTGGGAAGGCACATGCAGCAATCAATCCACAACATAGCCTCCTACCTTGGGACCTACATGCTGGGCTGCTGCCAGGTGTTTGCTGCCAGGTCTGCTCCCACAGCTAGGCTGCTGGCCCAGCCAAAGGTAGAGTCCCCACCACCGCTGTTTCAGACGCTCCTGTCATTTTTGCACCATGCCATCTTCTTGTTGCATGTTAGCACCTTGTGTTGCATGTCATAAACAGTTTTGACATAAACATTGACGGCACTGACTTGCTGATTGCCGCATGTGGCCATTGCCTTTCACCTTCAAAATGAGATCTGGTTGTGATGCAGGCTGTAGTGGCAATCAGTGCAGCAGCACCATCTGTGCTTCCAGCCAGTCTACAAGCAAAGATTTTGTCGGCACACCTTGCCTTGCAGTCTGTCCTGCTAGCACTGTCATTCACCTCCCGCAGCAACATGTCCAGCCAGCACAATGCCCCTGAAGTAGACAGTCTTACAGGCAGCATCACAAAGCTTCTGCAGACTGTGTCAAAGCGGTGGCAAGGTACAGCAGACAGACCTTGTGCTGGTTCAGCTGATGTTGCTGCTGAACTTTTCATTGAGGAGCTTATGGCTGTTGCTAGCTGCTGCAAGACATTGGCCAGCGTGAAGAATTTACAAGTTGTGCTCTCGTCCCAACCAGTTCCAGCAGAGGAGCTACTGCTGAGCTTGCTGGATGATGAGCAACCTAAGCCTGTCTCCCAGGTCAGTCAGGATGAGTCAGCTCACTGCCTCATCACACTCGCATGCCTAAAATAGGCCAATCAGCTGCCTGAATTTAGGCCACCTTCACTTGTGGCCAGCTTTATGTGTGTGATGTGGTGTTGTTTGGAAAAGGCTATATGTAAGTGCAGAAATTGAGTTAGCATTTGTGATGTGTGTGGTTTGCAAAATTGTTTTTGTGTACAGGTCGTAGGAATGCTGACTTGATGTTATACTGCAGACAAGTGATGCAATAAGTCGCAGCAAGAAGGCCACCTGGCAAGCCGTTCACTCCCTCTTGCACCTTCTCACTCTGCTTCCTACAAGGCCACCCAAGCCACACCTTCTCACCAATATCCTCTTGGCAGCTGCCGCTGATGCACAAACCATCCCCAGTGATGCACTACTTGCTTTGCTTGGGAGTGTCAGGTCAGCTTCTGTCTTTGCTCATTACTCACTGCTTCGTGTGTAAGGGCCTGTCTTCCTGCATTGCCTATGTCATGTGACGTTCTTAGGGAACACTGCATTTGCTGCGTAACACTGTTGGCAAGTCTGCTTTTGCATTTGCACGTGCAGACAGTTCCGCATGCTGTGCCACTCCATGGGCAGGGTGCTTTGAATACTGCATACACTAACCTGCCTCTGAACATCCATGTCTGCTCAGCATAGCTTGCTGAATGGACCAGGTTCACTGATGCATACAAGGTACAATGACGTGCAATGATGCACCAGCTCACAATCAGCATACAGTGTTACAGTGTGCCTCAGGCATGATGTGTTGACACTTTGTCTCATTGCTTAGTCATTGTTTTTTAATTCTTTGGGATGTGAATTGCAAATGCAGAATAGCTCTGGAGGCTGCTGCAAGCTCACCTGTGATAGCCAGCTTGGCAGCCCGCAGCATGAATGCTGCTCACGTGAGCAGTTCAATCAGTGGGCATGCGGAGGGCAGCTCTGCTGCACAGCAGCATGTGGACAACATGGTTCACATTGTAGCAGTTTCTGCAAAGGCGTGCTGGCTGGCTGTTTCTGAAGAGGAGAAGCTGCAGCCTGCTCACTGCCAGGCCTTGCTGGAGACCTTCCTCTCTGCTTGCCTCTTTGTGGCCGACACGCCAGCCGGTCTGAGGTGTGTCATGCTAACCACACAAAAACAGTTGTGATCCAGTCCCTTTGGCACTGTGTTGTGCAATTTGACATGTACATCCCGGCGTCCTGTTCACAGGCAGTTATTTATAGAAATAATGGATGCATGCTGAAGCTAGCTGGTCAAACCGGCAAACGCCACAAATGATTCGCTCTGCAATACACCATGATAACTCTTTCCCTGTTTCACACAAAGTTGAGAGTCAGTTGTGGCTGCAGGGTTGCGCTGCATGGGGAGGAGGGGCCCTTGCAATGGCTGGTGCATCAGGTTCTTGGGGCTGGGCAGCGCAGCCCTCGTGTGACAGCCCTTGCTGCCCTGCACCTGGCACCCCTCTTTTTGGCGTGCCCCCTTGCAGCCCTCTTCTATCAGCAACACATCAAGAAGCTGCTGCTGTTTGATGCCAAGCATGCCTCTCCAGAGGTATGTCTTTCTGCCATATTCCCAACTGGTGCATTCAGAGGTACAACGGAGCACCTGTACTGTTTTATGCAAACCTTGAAGCAGCAGGGGCTGTCACTGGACAACATGTCAATGTGCTGACGGCGTTTGTTTTACAACCTGAAACTCCTGCCCAGACACCTTTCTCTTGCCCATGCTGTATGTGCCAGCTGTGTGTACAAGTCAAGTCTAGCCTGTCACAACTCTCCACTTGAATATTTCATAACAATTACAAAACATCCATGCTTCATAATGACACCTAGTATATGCATGCGACTTGCTTTCTTGAGTGCAACGCAGGGTACTGCACAACACGCTCATGCAAACAATGTTGATGACAGGGCGGCACGTTTATGCACCAGAGCTCCTGGGATGCCCTGGAGAGGCTGAGCCCTGGCCTGGCAGGTCAGCTGGCAAATACCAACGCTTCACCAAGGGTGGTTGCTGTCTGCCTCATGCATCGCGTGGCTCACTTGCCGCCTACCCAGCCTCACCCCCAGCCTGCAGACAGATCCAGTCCAGAGGATGCAGCAGCAGCAGGTATAACTGCAGTATAAATGATTACCTCAAGCTCAGGCACATGTTTTTGTTGTCTGCAAAGCCTGCTTTCAGAGAGCCACATCAACTTGATATGGTTCAAGCAATCCCAAAGTCATCTTGGGGCCACATACCCCAACTTATGTACTCAAGCATTGCATAAGCTTCTTGTGGCAAATGCAGGTGAGCTGGGGCAGAGCTTGTACGCTAGTCTGCTTGCAGAGCCTGTTCTGCAAGTGGTCAACTACCAGATCAACTCAGCAGTGCACCGGAGCAAGGTGCGCATCTGGCAAGCCCTGGCAGTCCTGTCAGCCTTCATACCCGGGGGGCATGTTCAGCACGCTCTTGCTCAGCTGTGGCCACTTCTCCAGGTCAGTCCTCCTGCAAACAACACCAGCGCATACTTCCAACACCCACGTTGCTCGTACCTGCTAGTCAACAGCTGATATCGCTGTGCCTGCTCTGGGTATACAGTTGCTTGCAGAGTATGAGCCCCTTATTGGTGCAAGCCAGCTGCTAGTGATCAAGCACCTCAAGGTGGTGTGGGGCTGCAGGGCAAAGATGTCTCCTCTGTTCGGCAGTACATCGAGTCAACTGTGGTGAACTTGATGCTTCAAACTGCAGTTCAGTCCATGGAGCAGTATGTGGTGCCCAGCCTGCAGACATACCATGCCAAGTGAGCTTGAATGCTGCCTCATGCATGCTTCTGGTGCAAGCCCTGTCACCGCCTGCCCCTGGCTTCAAACCCGCCCTGTCGTGGTCTGCCCAGACGTCATCTTAGTTTAAAGAGCTGCAAGCCAGACATGCATTAGCCATGTTGATTGCTAGCACTTGCCTGGTTCACCTTCTCATTGTAACTTGACAGTAAAACTAAACAAAAGTAGTAACAATCATTTAGATGCTTTCTGGCTCATGATGAGCTGGGTATATACAGGAAAAGGCTTGTCTCTCCAGAGCAGCCGGTCTTGTGCATGACTGTAAGGCTTACTAGTACATCAGTGTACAATGTTATATGATTGATGCCACACAACAGTGCAAAAGGTCACAAGACGAGGGGGGCAGGGGACTCACAGAATGGGTATGGGCATGCAGGCATCATGATGGGATCACATCAGCAATCTTGGTGGGAGCTCACCTTGTGCGCCACGCTCCTGCTGCCTGCCAACAAGAGCTATGGCAAGGCTTTGTGGCAGCTGCCTGGCCCTGGACCATGTGGCATCACCACGCTATCAGGTCTGTCGCACACTTGCTGCCACTGCACTGCCACCTATGCAGATTCGTGTTGCTCAGTCATATGAGCTGTCCCATTTTGTATCCATGGATCCGCTTGTGCACTGTGCAGTCCCTGCTTGTGTCTTTTGCCTGTGGCAAGCTGTCCTACCCATGCCTTGACCTGCAGGCTGTGACACCATTTGCTCATTCAGTAAAAATAGTTTCAGGAAGCTGCTCATGTTGTAGCAGCTTATTGCTGCATGGCCCTGCACTGCAATTGGCATAAGAGCACCATTCACTGTCGTCGAATTTGCGTCAGGACATTTGCTCAGCTGGTACTGCATCAGCTACTGGAGGACTTCCCAGAAGCTATGCCTGAAGTGGCCAACCAGATGCCCTCTCCCTGGCGTGAATGCTTGAAGTTCTTCAGAACCAATCCAGACATGCAGCGTCTTGAGAAGAGCCTGGCTCCTGCTCTGCGCAGCTACACGCCCCATCAGGCCATCACTCCCGCTGGAGTCTTCTACTCTGTACGCACCTCTCACATTCCTCTAGAGCATACAAGAATCATGTACAATGCTATACACACTGCCTGCTACACCCTCTTTTGTGATGTTTCAGCCGCTGCATTCAGCCTTGTCAGGTGCCTGCCAGGCTCTCTGTGTGTCAAGATACTCAGCAAGCAGGAGTGCCCTGCAAGCTGTCACTCATGGCTTCCTACCTTGTGTTTGGCTCACACTTTATGTTACAGGGGTGCCAACTGGCAGGCAGCAGTGAGGAGAAGGTGGGGGTTGAGGGGGCTCCCCTCACCCTGCTTGACGGTGTCACTACATTCCTCAACACTCAGCGGGCTGCTCTCAGGCAAGAGGCCTCTGGCCTGGCAGGCTGCATCACAACAGGTGCCACCTCACTCACGCTTTGCTTACCGTCTTTGGTTTGTGGGCCTCATTCCATCATGTTGCTGTGAGCAGGCTGGTGATATGGACACATACGTGCATTCTATCATGTTGCTGTGAGCAGGCTAGTGATATGACCACATACCTACTGCTCCTTGCTGTCACTTGATTGCAAAGCAATCATGAAGGTGTGAGCAGTGTTGCAAGCAGAGGAGAAACCAACAGATGTGCAAACAGGTGCATCAGGCGAGAGTGTGGGGCAGTCAAACACCGACTTCCAGCGCAAGATGATGCCCTTGGATCACTTGCTTGGAGATCTGGACATGTCCACAGGCAAGCCTATGCTGCATTCACTATGCATCTTGCTGTCCAACTGCTGTTCATAAGAAAGCAGATGTCGAGCGTTTGTGTTCAATGGCTGTCTGTAGCATAAGTGACAGCGAGTATTTTTAGTCTGGGCAAAAATGCAAGGTCAAACAATGCAGGCAAAGATTCGATTGTGGAAGGTGGCAGCCGCCCGTGTGAGAGCAAGAGACAGGGCCTCATTCTTGTAGCTTCTCTGGTAGGCAAGGTACCCAATCTAGCAGGCCTCACCCGCACTTGTGAAGTCTTCAGAGCTGCAGCTTTGGCAGTGTCAGACATGCGCATCACAAAAGACCCGCTCTTCAGCAGCATCAGTGTCACTGCTGAGCAGTGGATGCCTCTACTAGAAGTGCCTGAAGCAGATCTAGGCCACTGGATGGTGCAAAAGAGAGCAGAAGGCTACAGGCTAATTGGAGTGGAGCAAACAGCTGGATCCACACTGCTACCAGAGTTTGCATTCCCATCTAAATCTGTCCTACTGCTTGGTCGAGAGCGGGAAGGCATACCTTTGGAGTTGTTGCAGCTGCTGGACCATACCGTCGAGATTCCACAGCTGGGCGTCATCCGCTCTCTCAATGTGCATGTCTCTGGAGCCATTGCCCTGTATGAGTACTCCCGGCAGCAGCACGCACAGCAACAAGCCAAGCTCAGCTGATCTGTCACCTTACTACATACATGTGTACTGTGTGTATCTGAGCATTATCACATGCAGCCTAAGCCCAATGTCAGCTGCTTGTGTATGCCATAGTGCATTTGTTGCTAGAGCACAAGCTTAACCTCACAGTGTGTTGAATGGTGTCTGTCATGTTTTGTTTCCCACCCTTTTACCTATTAAGATTCGGCACGTTGAAATTGTGACATACGGTTGATACTTGATGCTGTGATTTTTGTTCTTCGAAATGAGTCAACATGAATTGTTGACCGTTTGCAGGTGTCAAGGTTTGGCACAGCAACAAATGTGTCGAAATAGGCACAGCAACACATGTGCACACATGGTAGCAACGCCTCGATCCAAGAGCACATGGACACTCCATGCACAAACGATCACATTACAGATAGCTAGGTTACAAAAAGTTTCTTGTCCTTGCATGCAAATTCACTTGGATTTGAGAGTCCCTTCGTAAACGTCAGCAGCCAACACAGTTTACAGAGTTCATTCCTGCAATCCTGCCATGCACATGTGGCACAAAAGTCAAAAGCATGCAGCACTACGAGCCACAAAACAGCCGCTTGTCTAACCTGGTCTTTGGTGCACAGCAAATTTGCCATGTAACACAAATATGCAAACAAGATCTAAAGAAACAGCAACACACTGTACACATATCACACACCAAATCACCAATGCATCATGAGCTGCGGTCTGATTGCATGCATTGGCACTGCACTGTTCAGGGGTAGGAAAATAACACAGCTGTTGACTGGACTGGACACAAATTAAGCGCCGCCCCCCTTGTTGTGACTGCTGATGAGATCTGTGCCCTCTTGAGGGGCAGCACTTTTCTTGCCTGGCGCTGCAGCATCACTGGTGAAGGTCTGCAAGAAGGCCCTGGCCCTTTTGAGCTCTCTTTGGCGCTTCCAGTACCACCAGCCCTTCTCCTCACCCATCAGCTCCACCACCTGCACCACCATTGCAAGCTTTGGCACTGTGAATGCATCCTCGGGCTGAACTAGGTCACAGCAGCAGCAGCAGTTCATCATTTTGCTCGTCAGAGCAATGCAAACACCGGACACATGCAGACAGCTCAGAGAACACACAAAACATTCATTACTTGCTTATGGACATACACAGATATCATGCTGGTAATGCATGAAGAAGAGCATCTACAAACAGGGCAGGCAGCAGCAAAGAGGAGGGGGCATGTACCCTAGGGAGGGCCTCCTGGCAGGCGCGCTGGTCCAGGAAGGCCAGCCGGCTCCTGCGTGCTATGAAGTCCTCTGGAGTCTCACAGTACTCGTTGTGCACGGCATACACCACCTCAGCCTCCAGCACAGGGTGGCCCCGCACCAGGCGCCGCCCCAGCTTGCGCTGCTCTGCAATGCGTGTTATGTCCTCTGCCCGGTCCCCATATGATGCTGCACCATGCCAAGAACAATGTCATTTTGCAAACAGTTGCCATCTTGCAAAGCAAATGTGTACAGGAGCTTTCCAGCATGGTGTGGTACACAGCTTTACTATGAAGCATGCCCTCTGAAATGCAGCTCGGCTGTGCGCACACACAGCGACACACACACACACAGTGTTTGTGAACGTTGCAAAAAAGGCTATTGTTTACCTGCAAGGTGCTTGGCAACACGTGTGTCAATGGCGCCAGGGCGATGTGGCACAGTGTAGTTCTGGGCCACCTCAGTGAAGAGGGCAGTGTCGTAGCCAGTAGCCCCCACCAGGGGCAGATGACTGGTCTGGCAGGCCAGCCCCTGAGGTACTCGCCCATTTAGGCAGGCCAGGTCAACAGCATCTTCAGCCATGCGCCTGTAGGTGGTCCACTTACCACCTGCGTTCACTTTCATACCTTGCACAGGCCATATGTATACAAGCTTAACTCCACAGCCAAGCCATGCCCTGATTATATGCCCACGCCAAAGCAAGGGAGTGGCGCCAAACAAAGTACTTTCATGACATTGCAGCAAAGAGTTTCCTGAAGTTTCCAAAGGAAGTGTTTGCCAGCAAAGTTGTATCACAAAGCAGCACATGGTGGCAGCAGACCTGCAATGGTGATCATGCCATCAGTGTCCATGCTGACCACATGGTCTCTGGAGGCACTGGCAGTGTCCTTGGCATCTGGGTCAGAGGCCAGCGGCCGGATGCCACTCCAGGCTGACATCACGTCACTGCGCCGCACCTGTGCATGTACCCATCCCTCAGCTCCTTATTGGCAAGGCTGCACAAGCTTGTGCATGCATGTAGGACTGGTAAACACACCTCACACTGTGATCACAGCCATGCATCAAGCGCAGACTGGCGTGTGTTGTAGCACCGTCAACAAGTGCTGTTGCCCATTGGCCCCACGCAAATGTTTCCAAAAAGACAAAACTTTCAGACATGATGGCAGCAAACTAAATCTTGCCTTGACAGTAAGGTACTCAGCAATGGCATCCAAGATGAACTGGATCTCCTTCTCAGTTGGTTGAGGCTGCATTGTTATCTCACTGCTGCTATCTGCACGCAAACAGCAGCTGGCATACGAAGAAAAACATTGCTCAGCACAACACTGCATCTAGGGACAGCATCCAACTAGGTAAAATATTCAGCAAGCAGATGAGGACATGCCTCGAGGTCCAAAGCACATCGGTGTTTGTTTCATGTTGGACCACGTCATGGCACACTCAAATGCATTGCAGCTGATATGATGCCGTTAATGTGCATGGTGTTATACTTGTAAGAACAGCATACAGAACGTTGATCAGCATAAACGGTACCTGTGGTACCAGCAATGGTTGCATCCAGCCAAGGCAGCATGAACACCACACGCCCATCCTTGGTTTTGGGCACAATCATACCCAGATGCTCAGGACTATAGTAGTCTGGAAGCGTCACATGCACACCTGCACAGTCACAGGCTGCAGCTCAAGTCATGCACTTCCTGCAGCTTACAAAACAATGAGTGCATGCTGTGAATCTGACAGGTTCATGTGGATGCATCTAACAGTCTGATGATTTACTTTCTGAACTTTACCTGGTGTTAGCCATGCTGTGAATATGGCACAATATGAAGACATGCTGTGAATATAATACAGCATACACCTGATGCTCATGTGCTGGATGCGCTATGGTGTTTCTGATCATTGGTACAGCAAGCATTGAAACAGGCAGCAGACAATACAAGACCTGCACTGGGCATGATGATGCTGGGCTTGCTGGGGTCTGACATCTGGCGCAGGCTGTCTGTGAAAGGCCCTGTAGCATTGATGACCTGCTTGGCATACACCTGTGTGCTTTTGCCACTGAGGGTGTCCTTCACCTCAGCACCAATGATGATGCCACTTTTATCCTGCAAAGCAATGGAATGTCAAGCATCTATTGCTGTGTGCACCAGCCTGAGCTGCGCCGCTGGCAGGACCATTCATTGAGCAGTACAGCACACATTCACTTGAGCAGCAACAACAGGCGACTGGATGATGTGAGCCAATGCATGTGCAAGATAGCTGCATCTCACCTTCAGGAGCTTTGTTGCCTCAGTATGGTTGGTGACAGCGGCTCCTGCCAGTGCGGCAGTGCATGCCAGAGCTATGCACAATCGTGAATCATCAAACTGCCCATCGTAATATACAATCTGCACAACAGATCGTACAAGTGCCTGTTGATGGGCAACGCCATGCAAAGACATGCCAAGTTTTGGTTTCGGCAGAAGGAAAATGCTGGGAATTATGCAAGCTTGTGCCATGTGCATGATGTGCAATGCACTGGCAGGACAGGCAACATGTGTGTAACATGCTGACTTCAGGTCATGGGGATGATGACAAGTGATCAGTCAGACACTGTTAGTGCAGTGAAGAAGCGTACAGTGCCTTTGAGGGAGCTGCCATCTTCAGAGCGCATCTGGGCCAGGGTGGGAAATTGGCGGTGTGACTCCTTAGGGCTGTTGTAGCGGGACACGGTTAAGCCCTGGGTTCCTGCCACCAGGTCGTATGCCTGCAATAATTTGACCAGTTAATCAGGGGCACTGAACGCTCTCTAAACATGTGTGCACACAGCGCTTCTTGCACTAGCAGCTTGCAGCCATGCGGCCTTGCCATGCTAGTGCACTTGAGGGCCAGCTGCATGAAACTGCCTACCTCCTGTCACAATGTCATTGCAGTATCATGCAAGGGAATGCAGCGTACCTTGAGGCCCAACCAGTAGTAAGGCACCTCCCACCATCGATAGCAAGGCTGCAGGCAGACAGCAAACAATCAGACAGCATGCACAGCTTGTCATAACTGCATGAATTTCATCTGGCACAACACTGCATACTCTGCATACCAGGTACCAGACTGCGCACCGTCATGATGGGTAGAGCATTGCAAAGATGTGGTGCGTTCTCTAGCAGACGCTTGCGCTCATGAAGTGCTTCGAACACCAGCTTCAACTGCCCGTAGTCAAAGCTAAAGACAGCTTTCTCAAGATATCGCACGCCACCGTGTACAAGCTTTGTGCTTCTTGATGAGGTGCCAGCTGCAAAGTCTTCCCTTTCAATCAAGGCTGTTCGCAAACCCCTGATAATCAAGGAAAGCTGTCTCTGAACAGGTAACAGCCTGTCTAGACACGCATTGCACAGATATGACTTTGCAACTATGATATTGCAAGCAAGGCTTGACGGACAGTCCAGGTGCAAAACACTGAGCTGAGGCAGATCACCTTGTTATGGCATCAAGAGCACAACCTGAGCCTGTTGCGCCACCACCAATGACCAGAACATCAAAAGGGTTGCGCTCGCTGCCGTCTGCTAATTTGCGCAACTGCTCTGCTCGTGAGGGCACCTTGCTGAGATAGTCAATACGGGTCAGTGGGGCACTTTCGGAGAGAGCTTCCGGAACCAAAAGCCTAGCAGCAGAGTGCGCAAGTCCATTGCTGATCCCTGGAGTTTCAACTGAATCATGGTAAGACCAAGCCACGACAGCACCAGCTGCTGCTGCACCGGTAAGCAGGAGTCGACGCATCGTGACAGTGACGTGCTGATAACGTTACATAGATGTGCAGCTTTGCGGCAGTGACAGTATCACGAGATGGAGGCAGATGCGCTCTTTCAGTGACTTCCAAAGTCCCGGCAAGAATCGCATGCGCTGCCTGTGACAGGCAATATTTGTACCATCTCACATGGCAAAGGGGTGTGACTCACTGCTTACCCTTTCAAACCACTCCAATGATCGGTTAATCATACCATTTCTGTCTAGCCCCCTTGGAGAAGCAGAGTTACAGTTGATTGCATGCATACGGACAGAGCATTCATTACCCGACATATCATGACTCATGCGGTTGACATGCATAAATCAACAAGTTGGAATCTGCAGCAACTTGTAGGCATCTTTGGTATTATTGTGTTCAAGTACCGGTGGTATACTTGTTATATAATGTACTCATATATGTACGTAAGAAATCTACACAAAGCTGCTGCAAGTGAAGGTACTTGTCCTTCCAGTTTGATGTGGTGGGCACTGTGTGTAACAAAGTTTGACGGCAGTGTTATCCTCATAGAGCTCAGTTGGCGCAAGGCTTTTGGCAGCATATCTACAAGTTGGCCTGCAGAAATGGTTAAGCAAGTGACTAGCTGCGGGTGGGACTTAGCTGGCATACATCCATCAGGCACGCCGCTTGCTGTCAGCAATGATAAGCTGCACTGCTGATCAGGACTGCAGTGATGTGTGATCAGGAAAGCTGAGCTGCTAGCGGTGACCTGCAGCTGCAGTCACGACAAACAGAGTCTACTACAAGTTCAGCACTTCAGGTATGCACATTAGACACTGCGCTGCATTGATGCCATACAGGTAAACACAGCTTGTGCTAGCTGCAGACATATGAAGGAGTGTTGTCATGATAGATTGACAGATATTGCAAAGCTGCATTGCAAGTTGTGGTGCTTGTCACAGCATTTATAGCACTGCCATTTTCTGCTGCTGTGGTTGGCTTTGTTGCTGCTGCTGCTGCTGATGTGCATGTCATTGGAAAACACTGCAATTGGTGTCACAAACCTGGAGTTTGCTGTATACACATAGGTGATATGTTCAGCTCTGCCCTGTATACACTACGTAGGTCATGCTGATTGAGCTGCACGACTGCAGCAGATGTCAGCACTTCAACCGTATTGTTTGTCTTGATTGAAGCTATTTTCACAGGTAACGCAGCAGTGCAGTAACAGGATTATGAAACCGACAAGAAATGTGCGGCAGCCTGTGTGACATTGCAACAGCAAGGAGCAATTGCACGCTCAATGGCTGGCCTCATGCGTATATGCTGCAACTGACTCATGCAAACTCTGTTAACATACACTTGTGAGCAGTCTCACCTGAGGCTCAACCAAGACGCTACAGCACAGCCAGATCAGCTATATATAGGGTTTAGGGTTTAGGGTGTAGGGTGTAGGGTGTAGGGTTTAGGGTTTAGGGTTTAGGGTTTAGGGTTTAGGGTTTAGGGTTTAGGG
>JAABUP010003446.1_pt1 | contig 27930 bp, 24 predicted proteins | sample 5559201 | NCBI WGS metagenome assembly JAABUP01 (sample SAMN10711887, study PRJNA513373) | rock metagenome | isolation source: Antarctica rocks | place: Antarctica | reverse complement strand
TCTCTCGTCCTTATTATCTTCCTATCAACCACGCTTGCTTGAGAACATCGCTAATCCGAGACAGCTGCTACCGCTCTTGAGAAGTCCACTATCGAGTCCATCCGTTTCATGGAACACCGAGATGCGACTGGAAATATAATTAGTATGAATTTCTCATTCCGACTTAGAAAGGTTCTAGAGTATCGAAACTCAAGCTGACAAATGAGTAGCCGATCCTGATCGATCGAACCCTACGCGCCCTCGACTGGAGCGCCCTCTGGATACCATACGGTCTTTCGAAGCGGCTATTGATGGAGCTTATCAAAGAAGATCGTCATATGCGAGACCAGGTCTGAAATTACAAAGGCCACATTGTAGTCAGGAGTGAGACTGACAAAGGTTGATCTACAGATACTTCTGATGCGATCAACAATGCCTACAGTCGCCGAAGTAGTACCTATCTAGGTATGTTAAAATCTCATTCCGTTCTCGCAACGAACCCTCCATGTCCCGATTGCGGTGGCGAACACTGGCTACGTCAGCGTTGCCATGAAAACATGCTTCGGTTTAGTCTTCTGCTTTCCGAATATTTATCATGTCGCATTTGCAGAATTTTCATATACTCTAGGCCGCGCGTTTCGCAACTCTAGTCTCCACCATCCGTCGTTGGCGATCTCCCACTTCTTATCGGTCTAGTGTCGTCGCTTACTGATTGTTACGCAGGCCACACGAACAGCAATAGCCAAGCTCGTTTGCCTGCAGATGGGGGTTATTTTGGCAGTCGTAACGGTCCTTCGAGGCCTTATAGCTATGTTGATTCCTCCATGGGCCAAAGCCAACATAATCTTATGCGAGGGGCCAAATCCGGTCCACGGGTTGACGCGGATCCCGCCATGTATGGCCAAACCACCAATCAGGGGGTGTATCCTTCACACGGCTATCAACAGTCCTACGATACTGTGACAACAGCCTCTGGGACTGGGAGTCACGGCACAGAGCAGTGGGGAAATTCGACTGACCCCAGCAGCGAGAACAGTTCGCTTGATAGAATCAATCAGGTTGCAAAGCCAGATCTTGGCGAAGTTTACGGCTTCAGTGGATTTGGCGGTGCTCCCCAGTTCCAAGGTCCGATATTGGAGGAACACGGTCACGGGAACCCTGCATATGGTGAACCGGGCTATGGTCGGGCTTCGACCGGACCAGGAATGGGTGGCGGTGGCTATCCTCCCCGAGGCGGCAACGGCGTCCCGCCCCCCATTCCTCCCCATGGACCTCCCAAAGAGGACCGGCCGCGAGTGCCAATTAAGCTTGGAAATTCGCCTGCAAACACCAGGACTGATGTTAGTGAGAAACGCAAGAGCTGGTTTAAGAGAAGGTTTAGCAAAGACTAAGTAGAAGGGTAGCTGCGCTGGATTGGCAACACTTGGGTAATGGTTTCATACTGTCATGAGACCATGGAGAACTGCCGCATGGCTGTGCACAGATCTTGAAAAGTTGTAATGGACAATGATGGTGTTCGGTGGGCAAGGTTCAGCATGACTGGCGTCGAGGTTTGTGGTGGGAACCTTCACCGCTGGTGAGTCTTCAGGGCACGGCATGCAAGACATGCGTTGTCTTGCGATCATTGCGGTGTTGCCTGGTCGGACTTGCATTATCTGTGCACTCTTCTGCACATTCTACGCCGTCGTAGCGGCCACGCCTTGGGGTTATAATGACATGTGATTGCGACAAGTCCATTCTAATACCTATGTAATCGACATGCCTATGCTCGATATGTCGCAGCTGGGCTCCCATTCAAATGGGCGCTTCCTGGCGAGTATAACTATGACACGCTATAGGCATAACGCACTGAATGTAAAAGTAAGGGCAAGAATGTCAGCCGTCCGGAGAAGGATCATTCTCCTTTCTTCACCTTCTCCTCTGCTGCCAACTTCTCACTCTGATCCTCCTTCATAGCAACGATGACATACGCTATCAAAACCACATTGGCCATAATTGCAGCTGTCGCGCCTGCGAATGTCGAGTTGCCTGGGGTTGCACCTCAGTCAACAGCTCATGGATAGAGAAAAACATGGAGCAGCACCTCTGAAAATGGAATGGAGAGTCAAGTAATATGTTCCAATCGGTCCAGCAAACATAGCAGCAGTGAAACCTAGTAATTTGTATATGACCGCACTGTACGAGAAAGCTATCAATGTTTGATTCTCGAAGCTTGAGCCAAGCGAGGACATAAAGTAAAGGGACAGAGCCAAAACACTTACGCTGGCACTGCAGGCGCAATATTTGATCTCTCTGAGGCCCCAGGTGTCAGAGCATTGCGATCGTCTTTGTCCAATAATGATTTCTCATTTGATACGATTCTCCGTGAAGTCATGACTACTCAGGCGATAGTTGTCATGGATGGCGGGGGTTATTGGAGGGCTGTTCGACGATGCAGCTCAGCGGCGCGTTCTTCGCGTGAAGATGTTCTCGGCAAAGGCGATGGGTGACTTCTTAACCTCTGATGAAAGGACTCTCTTTCCTTAGCAACCAACGCTCTCTACTTGGAAGTAGGAGCCTTCCCATGTACAAATTCTCTTCGTCAATCGGCTGTTCGATCCCTTTCTCTACGACACCATAAGATCTTCTCACTTCTTAGCTCATTGACTCTGTGTCTCTGTGGCGATCTCTCATTCATTCATTCACCCAGCGAAGACCTTTTCGGTCGTGTTATCCTGTCGCAACCTACACTACAGATCTTCACACCATGGAACCAAACTCACTCTACGACATGGATTCTGTGCCAGACTCACCAGCGAAACGGAGGAAGATAGAAAACGGGCATGTCCCTGCTAGCACTGAGTACGATTCACTGGACGACAGTGGTGACGATCTCTCTAAGAGATATGACGAGTACGAGACGGTCGCAACAGTGCCTGTGACAAAGCCACAAAGCTCGCATCAACCCATCACCCAGCTACTCTCCTCCCCTCCGACCCACGTCACGCAACCAACACAGATCATTGATAGATCCACACCCAAACTACATAACACAGGTCGGAACCCTTCAATTGTGCAAGTCGCTGCTTCCTCGCCTTTGCGAGCACAAGTGAATACGTCCCCTACGATATTAAGGAAGCCGGGAGGCATACTTGCAAGCGCAATGGCACCAGCAGGGACTTCATTCAGACTACCTTTCGGCGTCACAAAAGCTCCTCCCAAACCTCCATTCATCGACATCAGTGACGATGACGGGCCGAGATATCGTGGTGGATCTTCTGATGACGACTCGCAAGCGAGCAGAAGGGCCAACATTAAACCATCCACCTTCGCAAGCAGAGAACGAGGGCCGTCGAGCGGTGGCGGGGTAGCGCATCAGGTGGAAGGATCTGCAAACAATAGCGTGAACAGATTCAGAGAGATTACTTCAAATTCCTTCTATAAGCCCCTGGATAAGAGTGCAGGCTGCGGGTTGACTCTGAAAGGATCGGTCTACGATTCGAGGAACAGGGATGAGAGCGCTACAACATCAAGAATTGCTGCTCCTACGAAGAGATCCGCAGATGTATTGGCAAACGCGTATGGTAGCTCAAGCAGACCTGCGAAGCAAGTGCGGCAGGCTGGCCCAGCGCGCGCTCAGCCCATACAGGATATATCGCTGGACGATATTCAAGACTACCAATTGCGGTCCAAGATAAAGCGCATGATGAATATCTTACCCGAGACAACGGTTCTTCTTTGTCGAAATGCCATAATCACCAAGAGAGGCAACTTCGACGATGCCATGGATCTTTTGACCTCGGAGGAAGAGCACCGCATGGAGGTTGATCTTACTCTGTCAGACAACGATAAGGATGGGAAAAAACCAAGTGTCCTTCAAAAGCCCCTAGCAAAACAGCAGGTCAAGGCTCCCAACCGGACCATCCAAGACAAGTGGGCCGCAACGCAAGCTCTACCGAAATCCTCGCACCCTTCACAATCATCGTCAAAAATAACCCCACCAAAGCCCAGGAGGAAGCTAGTTCAAGGTCGAAAGAAGCCCTCACTACCATCATCACCACCAGCTGCAGAGCCACCTAAGCCTCTCATACCACGGCCGAAAAGTCCAGAATCGGACGATGATTCAGATTCTGGAGTTGAAATTGAAACGGAAGATGATACTGAGCTCGAGGGTAAAGTCCTGAACTTCTTCAACTCTTGCTCCAGCAAAGATCTGGCGGATATCGCAGCAACATCCGAGGTAACTGCGAATGTCATTCTCTCACAGAAGCCGTTTGCGACGCTTGACGAGGTGAGGCAAGTCTCGAGTGAAATACCGAGAACCGCGGCTGCTGGTTCGAAGAAATTAGCCAAGAAAGCAATCGGCGATAAAATCGTTGACAAGTGTCTCGAGATGTGGACAGGGTATGAGGCTGTTGATGAACTCGTTACTCGTTGCGAGGCTCTTGGAAAACCAGTTGCAGAAGAGATGATGAAGTGGGGCGTTGATGTCTATGGTGCTACTAAAGATGGTGAACTTGACCTTGTCAATTTTGACGACATCAAAAGTGAAGGCAAGAGCAATTCCCAGATTTCTGTTCGTGACTCTGGTATCGGAACACCCTGCAGCACCACGCCATCGGCAGAGGAAGATAACGGCGGCGAAGCGCATCCTTCTGCGGGATCTCGAAAAGGCAAGCCGAATTCGCTCTTCTTTCCACAACCGTCGATTATGGCAGAAGATATTACTCTCAAGGATTATCAGATTGTTGGTGTAAATTGGCTTGCACTTCTCTACAAATACAATTTGAGCTGCATATTGGCAGACGATATGGGCCTAGGCAAAACATGTCAAGTTATTGCATTCCTCGCGCATTTATTCGAGAAGGGGGTTAAAGGTCCACACTTGATTGTGGTTCCAGGATCGACTTTGGAGAATTGGTTACGAGAGTTCTCCATCTTCTGCCCTACATTGTCTGTCGTGCCCTACTACGGTAAGTCTCATAAGGGGTTTTCTGCTTGGAAATCTAATACACTGACTTATCGACGTAGCCGGACAAAAAGAACGAGGGGCCATTCGCGAGCAGATCGAGGATAACAGAGATGAGATCAATGTGATTGTGACCACATATGGCATGGCAAAGGCCAGGTTCGACAATAAATTCTTGCGTCGTCTAGATTTTGATGTAGGTTTCCCTAGCCTTGTACGCAGCGCTCTGAATCAGAGCTCACAAGAGTACCTAGGTCTGTGTTTACGATGAGGGTCACCTACTCAAGAACCGCAAATCTGCTGGATATGACCAGTTTATGAGGATACAAGCCAAGTTCCGACTGCTCCTAACAGGAACGCCGCTGCAAAACAATCTACAGGAATTGGCCTCATTACTAGGTTTCATCCTACCCTCGGTCTTCAAAGAGCACGAAGAAGCGCTCGAATTCGTCTTCAGTCACAAAGCAAGGACTGCCGACGCAAATCACGCAGCGCTACTCTCTGGGCAGCGCATCGCCCGAGCAAGGTCCATGATGACTCCATTCGTACTGCGGAGGAAGAAGCATCAAGTGCTGAAGCATTTGCCGACAAAGACTCGACGTGTTGAGCATTGTGAGCTTTCGCCGTCGCAGGACGGGATATATGCAGGCGAGCAAACAAGGGCACGGCGGATCATCGAGTCTAGGCAGGCTGGCCAAAAGACCGGTACGGAGACGAGCAATATCATGATGGCGTTACGGCAAGCTGCAATACATCCCTTATTATTTCGTCGGAGTTACGATGATGACAAACTTCGGAAGATGTCGAAAGCGTGCCTGAAGGAAGAGGAATTCTTCAAGTCCGATGTCGACCTTGTCTTCGAGGACATGACTGTAATGACTGACTTCGAGCTCCATTCTTTCTGCGAGAAATATCCAACATCGATGTCACAATTCGCATTGGAGGACGAGGAGTGGATGGACTCTGGTAAAGTAACTAAGCTCTGCGAACTACTCATCAAGTTCAAAGCCGATGGCGATCGAGTCCTAGTTTTCTCCCAGTTTACCATGGTGATGAACATTCTAGAAGCGGTCATGGAGACATTGGGGATGCGCTTCTTCCGCTTAGACGGCCAGACTAAAATAGACGAGCGACAGGATATGATTGATCAGTTCTACGAGGAAGAAGACATCACCGTCTTCCTTCTTTCTACCAAAGCCGGAGGTGCAGGTATCAACCTCGCGTGTGCGAACAAAGTCATCATCTTCGATTCAAGCTTTAATCCCCAAGAAGACATCCAGGCCGAGAACCGTGCTCACCGTGTCGGTCAGAAACGAGAAGTCGAAGTCATCAGGCTCGTCACTCGAGGCACTATCGAGGAGCAAATCCACGCTCTGGGAGAGACGAAGTTGGCCCTTGACGATCGCGTGGCTGGGGTGGGCATTATTAGCGAGGAGGACGAGAAGAAGGCGGAAAAGAAGGGTGCGAAGATGGTGGAGGAGATGATGTGGGAGAAGATTAAGCGGGAGGATGAGGAGGGAGAGAAGAAGGATTGTGTGGGGCACGCTGAGAACACCTAACCGGTTGCTTAAGGCGAAATGGGAGAGAGAGCGAGTTTAGAACGTTGGTTGTTTGCGTTGGACCCGCTTGGGCCTACATTGGCAACATGTCCGGCTATGGCTGAACGATACACACCCGTCGCGAAGTCCTTGATGTCGATGAATCCTCTTAGACCTGGTATTTGGATTCGCATTACACGTTGTGCCATCATTGGCGTATTGATGCCGATATACGGCCATAGATTCCATTCCATCCTCACATACCTTTTCCAACAACGATAGCGTGTATCTGCCAAGCGCCACCATCCGACCATCCCATGTCATACCTCCATGAAAAACCGTATCTACCAAAACCAGAGAGCACCTCAAAACGGGCATCCCTGTCCCACCAAGGGCTCACTCCGAAATCCCCCTTCCAACACATAGCGCTCCCATCCCGTACACCCTACACACCTTCTTCCCCTCTAATCCGCTGATCGAAGTCCGCTGCCTCGGCCGCAGATGCGGACCATCTACCACCAAAGTCTACGCACTACCCTCAGCCCCGCGCTCCAGCTCTTCATCGGTCGAAGTGAAGAGCGTCCCTCTAATTCCTCTCTCAAAGGACTGAGATTGCTTTTCAGGCTTCATATAACGACGAGGACTCAGCCTAAATGTGAAATGGGTGCTGTCGCCAAAAGGCCCAGGGGTATGATGGGTCTGCACCCTCACACACCACGAGAATACCTAGTGTAGGAAGGTAGGGAGGGGTTGGGAAGTCGCTGGGGAGAATGACGGAGATGTGATACTTTAGGTATTTGTATATGCCAGGGAACGACATAGACGGATGTGAATTTTTTGTGGATTGAGAGTTGAAAGTTTGGGTGGTGGGACTGCTTGTCGCTGCTGATCCGTGAGTCCGTCAATGATCTCTGTACCCCACTGAGGATGAAGATGAGAGTCAATGCCATTGTAGACTGTAAGTTTGCTCTGCAAGAGAATACATGTAAGATAAGATGATCTCACTAGTGTTAGAGATAGTGGTCGAGTATCTGTGCACGCAGATTGACGGCCGAGATATCCGGGATGGATATTGGAAACAACAGTGCTTGATTCATGAATGACGAGACTGGTGACAGATGACAGCTGATGAGAGGTGACGGCGTTGGTTGGCTTCTGCAGGAGGAATTGTGATGAGCTTCTTTGCTGGGGCGGATATGTTACTCAGCATCGCCCTTTGCTGCAGCTAATTTTGGCTGGGCCGATAATTTGGCTTGGGCGGATACGTTAGTCAGCATTGGCCCTCAAGGATTCATCAGTGCGCCGATCTGAGACCCTCTTTGCCTCGACCACTATTGCAAGAGTCACAGCGCTGAGGTGAAAAGACAACCTATTTCTGAGTGTCTCATGTGCCTACCTACTCGTAGATTTGATTTAGCCACGCTGTTTGTGAAAGACCTCTGTACTGTACAAGCTCTCGTGTGCAGCGACTGCCGAAAATGCAAGGACGGGTTTTTGGACGTTTTGGTTCCTAATCTCACATGGTCAGTGGCCTAGAGCCGTATCTCCATCTCATATCTCAGTCTCAATTCTTATGGAAGACCAGGCAAGACTTATCACAGCACACACCGTGAACTATATGATGACGAGGCAATTGTGTGGCTTTCCGAAAAGCTGACTGGCATATCAAAAGGTGAGTTCGATAGTCACATTAGTGTGAATAAGATGCTCATAAACGCAGAAAGTACCTTTGAGGCAATTCAGGGATCGCAAATAGATTGGCGGCCACATGACGACTCAATCAATCCCTACGGGGACCGTCGTGGGATTGGATCGACTCGGTGTGGACACTTGACCTCGACAATGATATGCTGGTGCTCGACAAAAAGGATCAGAACCGGAGGCTTCCTCTTGATGTCCTTCGTCAGCGACCTATCACCTCTGAGGATTTCGAGCCTTATGAACCTGCGACCATTTCTAAGATAGACGTGCGAGTTGCTTTTCCGCCGCCATACTGGAACCCAACAGACCATGTACTGGAACGGACCGAGGCTTTTGTAACCCGAATACTCGAGGACTTTGCATATCAATGGCGACACATCCTCCGAAACAGATACAACGAATCCACATTCCGAAAACTAGCATGGGCTGTCATTCGAATTGCCGTGCTAGATCTCGATGTTGTGGAGGAGGCTCCGCGACTACGAAGCAGGAACTATGATATGGTTGGTGTCCATCAATTACCTGAGTGGGAGGCTTTCGACACACCTATTATCCAGATCGGTAGTGTATGGGTCGTCCTATCTCAAGATATCAAGAATTCTACATCATTAATCCGAGGGGATTACGCGAATCGCAAAGATAACGCCAACATTTCAAACTACAGTCACGCGAAGCTAAACCAGAGCGTTACGTACCTAGTCTTGTCGTCAAGGCATATTATGCTGTGCGATATTGATGACAAGATTTTGAAGTATACGCAACCTGAACCCCTTTTCGACGGCACGAATCCTCCTTCTAAAGGCGCCATTAAGCTACTCCTCATCGCTTTGCACGCCGCTCACATTAAAACGCACATCCATTATCTTGCAGCTGAGCTGCAAGCTATTATTCTCAATAGCGTTTCGGAAGGGGAAGTTGAGAGAGCTAGAATTAGCTGTATTCTTAACCTTGGACCGCGCTTCTCATAGAAAAGTAGGGATAGACCGCTAGAGAGAGTGAAACAGTGGAGAAATCGAACTACGGGTCCTATTGAGCAACAAATTTGGTTCGGGGGTTGCATCAGCGGAGTAGCATATTGTTGAGTTTTGTTGGAAGATGGCGTTGCGGTCACCTTTATTTTGGCATTTATGCTCCACCTCACGTTCTATCAGTTGCCTCATTTTCAGCTCTTCTAGCTTTACTGGTTGCCCTGTCTAGTATAAGAATTTTCCGGTTACTATTTGTTGCCTCGGTTTGTTACAGGATTCCACCCCTGTCTATCCTCTTGTATATACAGAGGATCTATCTTCAGCATTCTGAAGGATAAGGAAGTCAACGATCAACATACTCGTTGTAATCCTTCCACCACTCTGGCGACTACCATAAAGACTAGCATAATCTTGCTTGGTTTCCAACAAATTCGATATCTCAAACATAACAGCAACGTAAACATATTCCGCTCGTTCTAACAGGCCACATTGACACCACCTTTTTTCCCCTGAGACTTCCTCGGTCCCGTATCCTTAAGCACCATTCCCGGCAGATTCATGACCCGAAGGTGCACGCGCTCGTTCTTTGATATTTGGTGTGAGGAACCTCATATATCAAGATTATTTGGGGTTGAGGTTACAGGAACCCATAACGGAAGATAACCTCGACCTTGTGTAATGAATCATTGATGGTAGTCTCCTCCGAATATCCTGTCGCTGGCGGGCTAGGTCATTGGATGCAGTGATGTAGCCAGGGAGATCCAGTCACGGAGACGAGGATTGAATGGATTCTGCTGGCCATACTAGCATAATCCGTACTACAAGATCTAGTTCGATTCTTTTTTTTTTTCCAGAGCCGCAGGTAAATCGGGCAGATACTCGGATACTCCATTAGGGCTTCCAGCCGTATCCCTCATTACATGTGTCCAAGAGCTGCGAGTGGAACTTTCCCAGTGGCGAAAGCATCAGCACGGAGTTGAGTTGCTTGGTTGGAGGGCTTGATGCCGTGCTTGAGACATTCTTGGCACTTTGGAGATACAATCCTAAACCACCTACCCAGTGTAGATCGCTTGAAGAAAGGACTCGAATGCTCTCTCTTCCTCTCTGGCAACCCAGTTTCTCACATGAATCTAGTGAACGGCTGCCCTACCACCTTCGCCTTGCCATCAAACTTCACTCCCTCCTCTCTTAGCAGCCTGATCTTCTCCTTTGCATGCTTGCCTTCCGCACCCCAATCTCCACCAAACCCCCCAATCCCTCCGTCCGCAGCAAGAACGCGGTGGCAGGGCACGGTTGGTGCGAAGGGGTTATTGCGCATTGCATTGCCCACGGCGCGAGGCGAAGAGTGAAGAAAATTCGAGAGGGCCGCGTACGTGGTGTGGCGGCCAGATGGGACCTGAGTCAACAGGAAAAGAACTTTCTTGCGGTACGCTGTGAGGTCTGCTGAGGTTGCTATGAGCTGCTTGATATCTCCGGCAAGGTTTGTTGTTGGCGGTAAATCATCATCTTCAGACTTCACCGCGCCTGAAGACGACCGATCTGCAAAACCTGAGGGTACGGCATGTTCGATCTTCCCCGTCGTACTGCCAGACATGAGCGCTCGTATGTCCACCTGCCTCTGCTCCTCTTTGCCTGGCTTGCCTTCCTTAGCCCTCTCCTCAACCTCCTCACCGTTTCCCTTCTCCTCTCCCACCTGCTTCCGCTTTTCCACCTTCGCCACCTTCCTTGTACCCTCTCCACTCTCTCCTTCCAACACCCGTTTCTTTCCCTTTGCCACCTTCCCTCTAACTTCCAAACTCCTCCTATCAAGCTCCACCAAATCCTCCTTCCCCTCCGCAATCCCCACGCCCAACTTTATACAATGTCTCAGTTGCTCCCCGCTCATGTTCTTGACGGCGGGAGCCTTAACCTTCGCTGTCCATGGTACGTCGATCCCTACAGCATTATCGAGTATTATACGTGCGAAACAGTGGTCGAGGTGGACTGGCCAGTGGGGTTGCACGGGTGAGCGAGATGCGGCAAGTGAAGGGAGCTGGTTGGCGTAGAGATTTGTCCATTGGGTTCGGAGGGGTTCGATTATGGGATTAAGAGAAGGCATGGATAGTGTCGTGGTGGATTTTCTATGTTGAAGGGTATTTCGTGGCTCGAGTCGGGAAGTAATTGTACATAGATGCAGCTCATGACCTCATCCGGCAGCGGCCGCCATGACGCCTGGGACATAGAGCATTGTCTCGTAGGGCTGAGCTTTAACGGAACGTTGCGCTTCAAACATGCACACCAGCATTTATTCAACAAAAGGAATGGGTGCACGTTAACATCCAGGGAGTTCTTCAACTGGACACTAGGCTCTAAGGTTATGAGGATTCGGGGAACAGAGCGTGAACTACAATTCGTCTTTCTTCCGTTCCTCAAACTTTTTGGCCTCCACGTCCTCCTCCCACATTCTTTTCTTCGGATTCCGCCGTTGCTCCTGCCGAGTGTGCCCCTCCTCATTCTTCTTCTCTACACAGTCTTCAGAACCTCCTTGCCTTACGCCACCTTGCTGATTTTCCTGACTCTCTTCTGCCATTCTGCCAACCTGCTCTGACAAGCTCCCTTCTGCACTGCGAGATGGTTGATTTGACGGCGGCCCCGGTGCTCCGCGTCCGCCTCCACCTACGACTATCGAAGGCGCCGACATTCCCCGACTGAACCTCGGAATCCCACCTGTAGCACTTGGCTGAACAACTAGACTTGTCCCTCTCCCTCCGACCACGTTTGGACTACTCTGGCTCGCCGCACCACCAACGACACCCACTGACGCTAACAGTCCTACGCTCAACTTCCAAACTAGTTTTATCGGTAGCCAAAGGAACCACCACAGCGGGCCGTAGAAAAGCCTTCGGAAAATGAGCCAGATAATGGTGCTGAGAAGGAGATAAAAAGCTGTTTCGAGATACCACGTGTCTGATTTCTGGGAGCGGAGGAGAGACGAGAGAAGGGACCGGGAAGAGGAGAGGAGTGTGTCGAGATTGGTGTACGATTCGGAGAGCGTAGAAAGTGCGGCTGTGGATTGTTCTATAGTATACATACACTGTCAGGAACAGCATGTTTCAAACAGATGAATCTGGGATAGGAACATACGTAGTGTATCATGCGCGAACTGGCTCCTACTCAACTCACTCTGCATCAACTGATGCGTCCTTCTCAGTGCCGCAGTAACGTCACTGGACGCATTCACGAGCAGTTCGTCTTGTGAGAGCTTCTCCTGTCCTCTTCGTCGATTCTGGCCGGACGTGCTACTCCCTTCTTGAATCCCTGCGAAGAGGAGTTCGCGCTCCTTTCGCTTTGCGTTCTCGGCGTTACGCTTAGCTTGGAGTTGTGCTTTCCGGAATTGCGTGCGCGCTCTACATACGACATCAGCAACATAAGCCAGAGATTCCAGGGAGAACAGGTCAGACAGTTTCAGATCGTCCCCTAATCGCACAACCTGCGCCGCAAAGCCTGCGCGCTCACTCTCCTTCTGACTATCTCTCCTTCTACTTCCACCCCAGGAACTGGTAGAAGTCAGATCCTCGACCTCCTGCCTTAGCAGCTCTAATTCCTCCTCCTGCTCCTTCAAATTCTGATGTATCTCCGCGCTCAGCTCGACGCGCGCATCGCCGTCGCCAGGGTTTAAGGAGCTGCTGCCCGGTTGAATGGGGAGTTTCGAGAGTCGAGCAATTAGGTGAAGGGTTTGGCGATGAGCATCGAAGAGGGATGTTAGCCGAATCGATGGAGATGGCGATGTCATGTTCATCGACTATTATCAAAGTGTAGAACCCGGGGATCCGGAATCATCAAAGATGAACTTGATAATCATAACTGGAACCTGGCGTCATCGTGCAATGACGGGAACTTCCGCTCATCATCGAAATCAGAATCCTTTGCTCAAAAGCGCCGGCAGCAGTCGATCAATACTACCATCTGACCACGGATTGAGATACAACATACATCCCACATGTCTTGTAGGTAACGTCAGTATGATTTCGCCAATCTAATTGCGTAGCTAACGCTTTGTAGAGCACACTTTCCGTTGCTCTCGCGCCAGTATGATCACCAAATTTCTCACGGACGTCTCCACAAAATTCAACCCCTTCTCTCCACGCGCGAAGACGTGTCGAGTCTTTCTATCACATCTTCCGCCAAATGCGCGGCAGATAATGAAAATCAATACTAAGTTATTGCCAAGAGAAAGCAAGGAGGGGAGTTTTTTGAACTTGAAGTTTAGTGGGTTTCCCTTTCCGCATCACAAGAGCCAGAAGCTACCAGTATGGTGGAGTAAAGTAGCCCGCTGACAAGCTCTGAGCGCGTGTTTGTAGAAGATGGCAAGGAGATGCAGTTGGACACTGAGAAATTGGGAATTAAGGATGTGATGGAGGAAGTGGACCGGCATTCAAGGATACTGCATCGACAGGAAGAGCTGACGGGAAATTGAGTCATCGTCGGCGCGCAATGTTGTTGCATCATGACATAGGCGTAAAGGAGTATGCACTGGCTGGAGTTTCTTAAGTTCATAGGTCTCAAGAAAGCCAATAGATCCTATCTTGTCGACTGCTTCAGCTATCTGACATTCCTCGAAACCTCTGTACTAAACTCTCCACGTAGTCGCTTACTTGATCCTTCTACCACCAGTGCATACTATGGCTGCTTTAAACGGCAGCGCCTGAGATGAAGAACCACTTATCAACACTGCCATCGATTGGTGCAGGCGGCAAGTCCTCATTCTTAGGAATGTGTGGGAGCTTGCTGGGGTCGACTCGCTCGGGGGAATGGGGAACGGTGACGTTAGTGCTGCAAGCAATGATTAACGCGGACATCAGATCGTCATGTAAAAGCTTACAGAGCGATGTCACCCCGCTGAGTCTTGCCAGTGATCAGCTTCTCCCAGGCTTCAGCACACTCGCGCACAATGTCGGTAGCATATCTATGGGAAGAACACATTAGCTAAGAATACTAAGGCCAGGAACAGCTGAATACTTCTTGTTCTTGCATTCTCCCGAGAAAGCGAACTGATTTTCGGGCTTGCCATCCGGAATCTTGTAGATACGGAACCATTCATTTGTCGCCCTCAACAGGCCGGGTAGGTGTCTCTCAACATCCTCGATGTCGTTGAGCTTAGGAGCCAACGGGTCATTGACATCAATCACGATGATCTTCCAGTCGGTCTCCTCCTCGTCGAGTAAGGCCATAACGCCGAGCACCTTGACTTGCTTGATCTGGCCGGGCCTGGCAACAAGTTCGCCAATCTCACAGGCGTCAAGAGGGTCATTATCACCTTTGGCTTTGGTCTCCGGGTGGACGACATTGGGATCTTCCCAGGTCTGCGTCGGTGTCAGCATTCATGCCCAGATACCAAGGTTGCCGGTTTCATCATTCGTACTTGTGGCAAGGCGCCATAGTTCCATAGATAGCCGTGGTGAGGGAAGCAGTTGCGGACAAATCGGAGCTTGCCCTTTTTGACATCCTGCTTGATTGGGTTGAGAGTCTCTTCCTTGGAGATCTGCGAACGTAGAACATGATCAGCTCTTAGTTTTTCTATACTGAACGAGGCTTAGAGTGCCCTGCCATATCAGCTATCGACGTAAGAGGTCCTGTAGGATCAATGGAAGCAGTGACGTAGATGTACCTCTAATTTTCCATTGGTCCACCTTGGAATCTCGACGATCATGTTCAGCACTGTCTGCTGCTCATTGGCATACAGCGGGATGTCGTGGAAGGACGAAACAGGCACTCCATCCTTCTCAATGTAGATTCGGTGCTCCAACGTATTCGGCTGGGCGACCTTCCTGATTGAGTAGACAGCTGGTGCCTTTGAGTGGTAGCCTTTCTCGCTGATGGGAAGTTGAGCCATGTCGATGCCTTGAGGTCGTGTGGAGGAGAGATGTCGAACTACCAACGCTGCGCGAGAATTCGCAGGATTTTCACTGTTTTCCCGGGCGTTGGGCGTTGTGGGGGGAGCCAGAGTGGTAAAAGTCGCAAACGGGCGGGGAACGTGCAGGAGCTGCAGATGATGGTGTGTGCTACCTCTTGGTTGCAAGCTTCGTGAGCTTAGTCTTGCAAGTAGCATATATGGACTACTTCACTGTCTGACGGAATTCAAAGCTCGTGAAGTAATTGCAATTGAGCGGCGCCAAATGATACCCGATGATCGGAGACGAGTCAATCGCCCAATGAGCTCGCGGCCAAGCAGAGGTGCCGAGCCCTGGTAGCCGATAAGCCACGCTATCTGCACGTGATATCAAATAAGCTGTCCCGCAACGCAAGATACTTTTGTCAAGGTCATTACATCCTACCTTCGAACAATAAGCCATGTTATGCTACGACGACTTACCTCCATCATGATATCGACGTCAAAGAATGTACCAATACCAATACCCAGGAATGGCGTCGATTATAGAGGCAAAGTCGTTCTTGCGCCCATGGTACGCTCAGGAGAGCTGCCGTCTCGCCTTCTGGCCCTCAGATACGGCGCAGACCTTGTCTGGGGTCCCGAAACAGTCGACCGCGCGCTCATAGGCACGACCCGTCATCATAACCCTCACACTCAAACTATTGACTTCACCCGCCTCCCCTCGAACGGCTCTAGGATTCCTAAGCAAGACCAAAAAGAGAGCTTGATCTACCGCTTACACCCCACGAAGGAACATGGTCGCCTGATCTTCCAAATCGGCACATCCTCTCCCACACTCGCTGTGCAAGCCGCGAAACTTGTTGCGGGCGATGTGGCAGGTATAGATGTCAATGCCGGCTGTCCGAAACCTTTCTCTACGTCTGGAGGGATGGGTGCAGCGTTATTGAGGACTCCAAACTTACTCGCGTCGATACTAGAAGCGTTGGTGAAAGAGGTGGGTGAGGTATGGGAGATCGGTATCAGCGTCAAAATACGGCTGCTTGAAACGCCTGAGCAGACCGAGGCGCTGGTAAGGAGGTTATGCGGTACAGGAATTACGGGATTGACAGTGCATTGTCGCACAACGCCTATGCGGCCAAGAGAACGCGCACTTCGTGAGCAGCTAAGGATGGTAGCGGACGTGTGCAGAGAAACGGGTGTAGCATGTTTAATGAACGGGGATGTGGAGGATAGAGATCAAGCTCTACAGCTTATTCAGGAATTCGCGGTCGACGGGGCGATGATCGCGACAAAGGCAGAGGCGAATTCCAGTTGTTTCCGGACAAGAGAGGAAGGCGGACTTTTGCCTTGGAGGGAAGTCACCAAGGAATATATCAAGACGGCTTTGGAGATCGAGAATAGGTGGGGAAACACGAAGTTCTTGCTCGGTCAGCTTATGCCTGGTAAAGCACGGGAGTACAAGAGTGTGACAGGATCAAGGAGCTATGTCGAGGTCTGTGAGATCTTGAACCTCGAAGGATTGGTGGACCGCGCTAGAGACGTTGATGGGAAATTGGGTCTGGCGATGCGTCAAAGCAAAGCCGTCGACAAAGCAAAGCTAAACCAGAGTGCAAGAGCAGCAGGTCACAATCCAGCAAGGATTAGATCATCTCCATCTGAAACACGACATCCATTGGCGGAGCGAGGTGTGGGCATCATTCCTGCCCTAGCTATGGGTTCATGAGCGTATATGCGGATTTCGGTCTTTTACATGTGGCGGTTGGCGTCATACGGGGGGACTGGAGGTCAGATATGCTGGCAACGGTTTCAAGGTTATAGAAAATGTACAATAGCGGCCTTTCGAAAATCCTCACGATCCATACATGTTGACAAAGTGAGACTACTAGTCGGTGCACATGATACGTTCGCATTACTAACTAGAAAGATCCCTGGGCCCTCTCCATAATGAACGCTCTCCATAGTCGAATCATCAAATCAACCTGTAATGCTCACAAGCACTAATGACTCCAGTATCTAGGATGGCGAGCAATACACATGACAAACCCGCAATGGAAAAGAGCAATATACGAATGAGGATTTGTATCCCGGCGCCTGATGTCGGACACTTACATTATGACGAGTATTCCAGATATCGGAAACGCCCACTTGCATTCATCAACATCTCTACCAGTGCTCCCATACTGGACAAGTTTTCCTTGAAGCCCCTTATGCCGCACCCACCGACCCCCCGGAATACCTAGTCTCGAGACAGGTTGACATCACCACAGACAAACAATAGGTAAAGGTTCAAAAGATCCCCATCTTGACAGCCTCTTATTCTTCATCATCGCAAGCAACAAAATCCATCTTTTCCTCCCTAAATCAGCTTGATGGCGCCTGCGCCGAGAAGCGGGCTTTTTGTTAATATAATGTTTTGCTTGGCGATTCTCGGCATGTTCATACTCGACGATATCGTAGGCAACGACGAAGATGACCTCTTCGGAGACCTTTCCTTCAGACTGGGTGTTGTGTGGATATATGCGATGTTCCTTGAGTCCGGAGCGCCGAATTTTTGGCTTTGTACGGAGGACTGAATCGGCCTTACTACTGGCAAAATCCATCAACCTCACTGCGATACCCCTGAGTTTGTGAGCTTCTTCGTACAATCACCACCTTGTCTCAATTTACTTCAGGTTTGGATTTTCAGCGCCGGAAAGTAGCGTTGTGCTGTAATTTACATTTTGGTGTATGGTTTCATCTAATCTAGTAATTCTTCTATTTTGGCTGCAGTCATCTATTCACATGAACTGAAGCGCATATAACAGCACCTCCTCGTAGTAGCTTCACTCGCCGGTCGACATGTAGACCAATCAACAACAATCTACCATCTTCACAAGCAGGGCGGAGGTGGCCCAGACGGAGCCATACCCTTCGGATAAACCTGTCCCGATAATTAGCCAAGTCTTCATCGCAAAGTCCAAACACACTTGAACGAGAAGACTCACCTGCAGGATGGCCGGTCCTGCAATGATATTTTCGTCGTCGGCGAGCGTCGCCGACTTACTCAGGACAACGTAGACCTGTCCAGCATCTATCGCGGGTATTTTGTCGATCTTGTAATCCTCATTGCCCTGCGTGATGCGCACCGGCACAAAAGTACGCTGTAGGCCGGAGAGAAAGACGGCATACACAGGCGTGGATGAGGTGATGGTGGAGTCCATCTGCATGGCTGTGGTGAAGGCACCTTGGAAGGTTACGGGGGAACGGTCAGCTCTAATAATGGTCAATTAAGTGGCTCAGTATCAATCTAAAGCCAGAACACCAATCTGTTGTGAGGTTTTGATTTGGAGACGCACTCATAGTAGTATTGCGAGCATTCGAGCTCTAGGTACGGAAACGCTTGAAAATTGTTTGCAGGTGTATCGACGATGAAGATAGATATCAGGGTGTAAGCTTCGTCGAAGTTGATGGAAGTCTCGAAAGCGTTGGGGAACGGAGATTGGCCGAGTGCGGCGCGGATGTAGCTGCTGTGACGGCTTTGAACTGCGAGACGGCACCTACGGCTGTGAGGCTGGCTTTGTCGAAGATTGAGGTAGTTGCGCCGAGATAGCTGTTTCGTCAAAGTGAGGAGCGTGTCCTCGATAGGGAAGAGGGAGCTCAAAGCTTACACCGAGACACCTGCGCCTTCGAGAACACTCAACAAGGTCAAGAAAAACCTGACATCAGGCACGCCAAAGGCATAAGACAATGGTTGGACAGGAGCGACACCCGCAGTGTTGAGGGAGTCAACCAAGAAAGTGATTTGCGTCTGGTCTTCTTCGTATATCATCTTGAGGTTGTCGTAGAATGGATCAGGCAAGCCGGCACCGATAAAGTCCGCTCGCGAGTAGTTCTGAAATCCTTCCGTGAAGAAAGCGTGTTGAACGTACTCCTAGTGTCCAATTATCGATCAAGCAGACTTTGAGGACGAGGGGAATTCTTACTAAGGTCAATACGAAATTCAGGATAGTGGTATCGTTGACGGCGGGCGTGGTAACACGCTTTACTACGGGCGAAGCAATGCTGAGGCCAGGGGCCAGAAAAAGAGCAATGGTCTTGAGGAAATGCATGATCGACTGTATACGGAGCGGAAGAGCTTGAGACTCGAGACTTGAATAGCGCAATGACTGGTACAAGCTACCAGTATTATATCAACGGTTGAAGAATATAGACAGACATGATGAAGGGAATCGATGGCTTATATAGTGCTCATCGAGGAAGGGTGAGCCATGCAGAGCCTGCTGGATGGAAGCCCTCAAATAACCGATCTTAACGGCTTCATAATGCTACCCGTTATTAGTAGGACGGCAAGCAGGATCATCACATCACACCACGCCATACGCTTGCAGCCTGACAAGTGAACATGGTATGTATCGTCAAGAAACAATCAGCGAACATTCAGAAAGCCAATCACGCTTGTTGGTGGATTCGAAGCACGGCGCGGCGTCCGTCGGTGTTGATGAGATGGAGTCTTAAAACATCCAAGAATCAATGGAATTGAATTGGTTTGAATCGACCGATATAGACGGAAGCAGGGTATCAGTCCGCATTTCTCCATAAAGCAGTCCTACAGGAAACCTTTACAGTAACATAAGGCAAATGAGTGACGAAAGCGCTAGAGAGCGCCGCACTGTAAGGTAGAGGTGGGACGTCAGACGCGAGAACGGTCGGAAAAACCGGACTCGATTAATCTGGCAACACTAACATCTGCATCTAGTAATTAGTTGTATCCAGTTTTAGTGTAGATTACATAGTAAATAAACACTGACGCGTCATAGAAATTGCATGTTCATTACCTACCTACCTACCTACCTACCTACCTACCTACCTACTCACACATACCTCACTGTCATCATTCACCATGTCAACATCCTTGATTTCTGTTGTCTTTAACATTAAATCAATAAGGGAAAAGCTTTTTCTATTGAATAAGGAACTCATTATGATGTCAATTGATGAATTCAACATCAAATAATGTCAAATTCTGACACTTCTTTCTTAAACAGTCAGTTAATAGAGCTACAATGAGTTGATTCAGCCTTACTGAAATATGCATGCATGTAAATTGCATTGCACAACAATGAGATCAGACTGCAGAAAAGACAGAGCACAATTTCTGTACTTAAAATCTTTCTGACACAGTAATGTGGTCTGAAATGCAACAGCTACCTTGCTCAGTTCAACTTTTAGTGGTTTTCAAGTTACAACAGGCTGAAAAGATGTGTGAGAAGGGTGTGAGGTCATTTGAATTGAATATTGACAAGAAAACAGGTGAATTCTTCTGTGACTGTGTGTTTTTTTAATTCTACAACCTTTCATGTTAACATTTCTGACAGCAGGAAATTCTTTACTGAAATCTTCTTATCTTTGACATGTAAGCTCAATATGGGTTTATGTGAGAGAACTGTGAATTTGAGATATATAAGAGTATAGAAACAGAATACATAGTTAATAACTTGAATAAAGAAATAAAAGCATCAAAACAACTGTTACAGTTAGACTGTAAACGGCTAGTGTGTTTTAGAAAATACACAAGAAAAGTGTATACCTGAACATAAGCTTGCACAGCTCTATGTGCTCAAGGTGAGCTCAACAAGATGATAGACCTTTGATAGGTCTATCAGCTCTATTGCTCTATAGTGAGCAAAGTGAGCACAATGATTCTATAATATATAGTAGAATCATTTTCTCTATGAAAATGAGATGTGTTCAACTCAATACAAGTTATTAACTACTGATTTATTCTACACTGCACACTGAGATCTTTATATCAACAAGCACAAATCTTTAGCTTTAATATTCAAGGCATCTCAGATCAGAATGTAACACTTTGAACACCCTTACAATATAAGAATGACAATCAGTGTGCAGAAGTCAGCTTCAACAAGTCAAGTCAATCTTCAAGGTCTTCAGCAAACAATCAATGTACTTAAGATATCAGCACTCAATGCATTCACAGGTGAGAGAGAAAAGCTGCAAGCCTTTTTGATCAAGCTCAAGTTATATATTGAATTCAATCAAACAAAGTTCAGATTCAAGATGAACAAAGGTCTGTTTACTGTATTTTTCTCAAGAATGCAGCATTTAATTGAGTTAACCTCAAACTGCATGAGTTTCTTGACAAGACATCAAAGAAACAGATGAACAATAAGAAATTCATATTCAGCAACTACAAGAAGTTCAAGAATGAGCTTCAGAGAGCCTTCAAAGTAGTTGATGAGAAATGAGCAGCAAAAAGATGACTTCACATTCTAAAGATGAATAAGTTGATAGTTAAGTATGCAGCAGAGTTTCAGTGAATTGCAGCTCTAACAGATTGAGATGATGACACTTTAATATTGCAATACTATTGAGGACTCAACAAGACTATTAAAGACAAGATAGTCAGAATGAATCAACTTGAAGAGCTTCAGAATATGATCAATATCTTCATTAACATTGACAGTCATCAATGAAAATGACAGATGAAGCATACAGAACACTACACATCAAAGATGTAAGAAAGACATTATACTCTCAGAAGAGGTGACTCTATGAACCTCAACGCAATTGAGAAGCACTGTGAGCAGCAATCATGAGTGAAGCAAGAACAACACATGAGCAAGCCCTATAAGCCTCAATTCTGACAAGCAGAGACTTGCAAATGTTACAACTGTGAAAAACTCAAACACTTTGCAAGAACCTGCAAGAAACCTCAATGAGAGAGAAAAGAAGTTGCAGCAACAAATACATGCATAGTGCATGACGCTCTGAGCTGAACAGTCTGCTATGACAACATGTACTGAACACATATGAGCAGCAAAGATGAAGCCAAATGATACTCACAAAAACTCAAGAAGAAACAAAACAATTACAACACAACAGATCAACTGAAGAAATTAGCTATTTTAAAGAAAGCTGAGATTGAAGAAACTGATACTCATGAAACTCAGGTAGAAGAAGACTACAGTGATAGCACCTGAATAGCCCTGAATTCAGACGCAAACTCAAAAGATGTTGATGATTAAAAAGTCAACATAAGACTCAAAATGAGATATGAGCACCCTGAGAACCAATGTTAAGAAACGCGTCAACAACTGCTGAAAAGACAGCAGAAAGAGCTCAAAAAAAGAGTTGATGACCTTAAGAAGCAACAGAAAGAAATAAAAGAAGTAAGAACATGCTTAAAACTCAACAAGTTGATAAAAGATGTATGAACAGCAATCAACTCAGTATCAAAACAACTTGTGTGAAAGATCAAGAGCCACAAAATTGAAATTCATTTACTCACAGAGTACTCAACATCAGGTGATGGTTGTTGAACCTTTACAGAAGACTACATGTCACCTAAGTTTCTGAATAGAGTGAAAGCACTTTGAAATCAAGTTCAATGAGAATATGATCAGTACAAACTGTGTCTACACTCAGAACAATATATTGAGAAAGACAGCAAGAAATACATACAACTGATTGTACAAGAAATAGAGCCTGAATGATTTCAGAACCTCTGAAGAAAAGCAAGTGATGCAGTACAGTCAAAAAACTGCAAGCTTTCTCAAAGAGACTAAAGAACAAGAAGCTTTTAATGTCTCAGAAGAACAGCAAAGACCATAAGATATGAGTTGATGTTTAGGTTGAACAAAATAGAATTCTTCAAGCAATGGTAGACTCAGAAGCAATCAACAACTATATTTTGCAGCAGGTGATAAGAGTGCTAGAACTAACACTGCAGTGAGCACTGAAGCCTATGCAGATATATATGATCAATGAAGAATCTGAGTGAATAACAGAGCAAGTTCACATCAAAGTTATAATACTAAAAGATTCACAAAAGTTGATGTTTGATGTTCTCAATTTGATCAAGTATGACATTATACTAAGAATGTTCTGATTACACAAAAAGAACTCAAGAATCAATTGAATCAGCAAAGAATTATATGTCACAGTAGATGTGTATGAGATTCTTAAACAATCAAAAATGAGCTTATCAGAGCATAAGTCATGAGATCATGAAATATTGCTATTGAATGACAAGCAGCTAAAGTGAATGTCACTATACTCAATGAGCAAAGATCAACTCAAGAAAGTCAGAACTTACCTTAATGAGAATCTCAAGAGAGAATTCATTAAATCATCAAAGTCATCAGCAGAATACCTGATTCTGTTTGTATCAAAGAAGAATGACATCAAGTGACTATGTGTCAACTACAGACAACTCAACAAGATAACTAGATGAGACAGTTATCTCTTACTGTTAATCAGAGAGTTGCAAGACTGATTAAACAGAGTTAAGTGGTTCACAAGTCTAGACTTGAAAGAAGCCTATTATCAAGTACAGATGAAGAAAGACAAAGAATGAAAAATGACGTTCTGAACAAGATACAGACACTATGAATACACTGTTATGCTGTTTGAGCTCAAGAACGCTTCTGTCATCTTTCAAAGGTTAATTAACAACACATTAAGAGAATATCTCAATGATTTTGCAATCACATACCTTGATGACATTTTGATATATTTAAATAACCTTAAGATGCACTGCAGCCATGTGCACAAGATACTAAGAAAGCTCAGTGAAAGGGTTTTGTATGTGAAGAAGTCAAAAAGCAAGTTTGAAGCAAAGAAAATCAAATTTCTTAATTATGTTATTTGATCTGAGCAAATTGAGAAGAACTCAAAGAAGAAAGACACAGTCAGGAACTGGCCTTTGTCAAAATGAGTCAAGAAAGTGCAAGCCTTTCTAGAATTGACAAACTACTATTGAAAGTTTGTATCTAATTATGCAAAGATTGCAGAACCCCTCATGTGACTAATGTGCAAGAATGAGAGATGACATTGAAATAAAGAACAGAAAGATGTGTTTCATGCATTAAAGAAAAGCCTTAACAGAACAGCACACCTGAGAATACTCAATCTGACATGTAAGAAGATACTGAAAACTGATGCATCAAATTTCACAGTAGATGCATGCTTATATCAGATTGAAGATGAGCAAAATTTAGAAAACTGTCAGAATCTGAGAAAAGATATGAGGTTTATGACAAAGAACTTCTTGTAATAGTGAAAGCACTGCAAGATTGAAGACCTTATTTTGCAGATACTGAGAAGTCTATTCAGATCTACACAGATCACAAGAATTTGAGAAACTTTGCAACAATGAAACAGCTGAATCAATGACAAGTTTGCTGAGTCAAACAGTTAGTCAATTATGAATTTCAAATTCATTACAAGAAAGATAATGAGAATGATGAAGCAGACACTTTGAGTAGACAGTCTGACCACAAAGAAGTGAAAAAGATTTATGTCAAAATTCTGAGTGAAGATGAAAAGAAAATCCTCACAAAAGGCTTAACAGCAATGTACAAGGTGAAGCAAGCTTTTTTAACAGATGAAGAACTTATATGAGTATGTTATGACAGCAAAGTTGATGAACACCTTGAGATCAAAAGAACTGAGAACCTTGTATGAAGAAGATGCAATATCAGTGACCTTAAGAATTGAATCACTGAGTACATTGTCAAATGTGATTCATGTTGCAGAAATAAGATTCAGAGAGATAAAAAATATAATGAGATAACATGACTAAGTGCATCAGATGCGCTGTGAAAGTCAGTTACTATGAACTTCATAACAAAGTTATTAATGTCAAAGGATCTGGCATGAGGAGTGAAATTTGACAGTATATTGACTATAGTTGATAGACTGATCAAGTACACCATGTTCATTTCATTCAAGAAAACTGCAACAGCATCAGTATTGATGTACATCATACTGCAAGAATTGATTAACAATCACAGACTATCAAAGAAGTTTATCATTGACAGAGACAAGCTGTTTACAAGCAAGTTTTGAGAAACACTCACAGCAGAACTCAGAATAAATCATAAAATGTTGATGACATATCACTTACAGACAGATGAGCAGAGTGAATGAATGAATCAGATGATTGAAATGTACTTAAGACACTATGTCAATAGAAATCAGAACAACTGAGTACAACTGTTGTCAACAGCACAGTTTGTGTACAATAACACACAAAATGAAACCACAGAAAAAACACCATTTTGAGTGAATTATGAATATAACTCAAAGATATGATGAGAACCATGAGCGCACAAATCACAAAGTCAAAAAGTGATATTAAATATTGCAGAGATCAAGAAGTTGCACAAAGATCTGACAAACAGGATTCAGCAACAAAAGAAACAAATGACAGAGGTAAAACCTTTCATGATTGAAGAGAAAGTTTATCTAAGAACAGATAACATTTGTATAAAATGAAGAAGCAAATAGTTAAACAACAAGAGCATAAAACTGTTTAAAGTCAAAAGAAACATCAAGAGGTTAAGCTATGAGCTAGACTTACTTAAGAAAATGTGAATACACTCAGTATTTCATGTGTTCATGCTTCAGTGTTGCAATCAATTCATACCACTTCAGACCATCAAAATGTCTGTTGAACTTGATAAAGAATATCAAGTTGAGAACATTTTAAAGAAACGGATGATTAGTGAGAAAACCCACTATCTTGTCAAATGAAAAGAATACAATACCTTAAAAAACATGTGAAAACTCAAAGAGAACCTACTCAACTATGTGAGAACACTACAACAGTTTGAGAAGAAGGCTCAAGATCAATAAAGAAGCTAAAACTCATTGACTTCAGTAAGGAATCAAGGTTAAAAGAATCAGAGAAGTTTTTCTCATTCTCAGTTCTGTTGTTATCATTGCTCAGTTTGAAAGCAACACAGTGAACTTTGATGACTGCACAAGACTCATTCTGTTTCAAAGTCTTGAAAAGGTGAAGAACCTTTACATTCAGCTTGAAAAGATGCTCAGCCTGTTTCACATGTTCATTCATAGTCATCTTGAGTTCAAATTTCAGCTGAAGGTGAGCACAATTCAAGGAATTTAATGATATCAACACACACAGACAATCATGACAGATACACTCAGAACACTTCACATAATCTGTCATAATAATGCAAGAAGAAAGAGCAGCTGAACAGTGATCACAAGCAATGAGAAAAGTGAAGCTGAAAGTCACAATGGTTTTTGTGAGATAAAGATGATTGTGCTGCTTATGAAAAGACATGACAGTGAAGAAGCTATCTGTCTTTATACTCTCACTTATGTAAACACTAAAGAACTAGCGTTTAAAAGAGAAGAAATTGTGTTACAGTCAGACTGTAACTGACTAGTGTGTTTTAAAGAATACACAAGAAAAGTGTATACCTGAACATAAGTTTGTGCAGCTCTATGTGCTTAAGGTGAGCTCAGCAAGATAATAGACCTTTGATAGGTCTATTGACTCTATTGCTCTATAGTGAGCAAAGTGAGCACAGTGATTCTATGATATATAGTAGAATCATTTCTTCTATGAAAATGAGACATGTTCAACTCAATACAAGTTACCAACTACTGGTTTACCCTACACTGCACACTGAGACCTTTATATCAACAAGCACAAACCTCTAGCCCTAATATCTGAGGCATCTTAGATCAAAATGTAACAACAACATTATCTGAAGGTTTAAAAGGTTTTGAAGTCACTAAGAACTTAATACTACAGTCTGCAGAAGGATATTGAGACACAGAGTGTCAAATTGAATGTTAAAGATGGGGTTATACAGCTATGAATACAGGGTTTGACTGAATTTATGTCTACAATGAGTAGCAAGAGTGTGAAGGATCTAATGAAGAAATATAAGACACTAAAGAGTTTCAAAGTTGACAACAGCAAGGTAGATTAGCATAGGGAATATATAAACACCATAGTCTGTATGAAATTTACAATTTCCCACTGAAATTCATGAACATGTGATTTCTATGACGCGTCAGTGTTTATTTACTATGTAATCTACACTAAAACTGGATACAACTAATTACTAGGTGCAGATGTTAGTGTTGCCAGATTAATCGAGGCCGGAAAAACCCAGAGCACACGGAGTAATCAGAGGCCCGGAGTATGCCTCAGTCACTCATCTGTCACTTACACGTATGTTGATCTTGTTGATTATTACATGTATGTGCGTGTACCCCATGGCTACTAACGTAGTATACAGCATTTAATAAGTGAGTAAAGAGCCCCTATGCTTGATCTGTACCAATATATTGGACAAGGTTCAACAAGTTGTACGTCAAGCATTGCACAGCACTGGGTATCAGCGCATAGCTCAAATGTTATCATGGATGTTGTCGGCGATTCCTGACGAAGAGCGAATCAGCATTGCGTTTGAACTCCCAGGTCATCGGCAAATAGAGTAGCCTTCACTCTTTGCACTTCTGAATGTCTAGAGCACTGCATCTACATAGTCAGAATCTGACAACTTCACTCTCCCTTCCATTCATTCTTCGCAACCTCAACTGTCCATAGGGTATTATCTTCTTGTGTTCGGAAGCGTCTGCAGTCAAAAACTCCGTCTATCTGGCAATCTTCGGAAGTGACGGGACTGCTACCTTCGCAGCCTGGAAAGGGTGCCTTCTGACATTGATTATAGATGATACGCTCTGCAACAGATTCTTCCAGATGAGGATGCTGGTGCCGTATGCTGCAGAGGACGGACGGTGTAATGAAGTTATGGAAATCAGGGATGCGAAAGGGGACCTGGTGGAGAGTGTCACTCTTGCGTTCCCTCAACCTTTGAGCCATGACGGTGCGGTTCAGAGTATTGGGCAGAGCGGTCTTTTATCGGAGAAAATGGTTCACAGAGTCGTCAACGAAGACCCTGAAGAATGGTTCACCTGGCGGCCAGAGACTATTTAGCACCGCATGTGAGAGACAAATGGTTGTCTTCTGTTGTTAGCAGGGTCTGACTAAGCAGGGTCTGACTAAGCAGCCCACACAAAAGTCATTCTAGTAGTCTAGCATAGAAAATAATATATACTCCATACAGGTGCCTGAGGCACGATACTAGTGATTCAAAC
>JAABUP010003445.1_pt1 | contig 27935 bp, 38 predicted proteins | sample 5559201 | NCBI WGS metagenome assembly JAABUP01 (sample SAMN10711887, study PRJNA513373) | rock metagenome | isolation source: Antarctica rocks | place: Antarctica | reverse complement strand
CTTGTAGTGTGTATGTACCTTCCTTTGTAGTGTGTATGCACCTTTGCTTGTAGTGTGTATCATCAGGTGTAGGCAGAGTGCATGTTTACATGTACAGTGTTTAGATCAGTGTAGATTTGCAGACTAGGGGCAGATGCAGTTTAGACAACCTTAGGTACAGGGTAGCCAGTGCAGCAGCCCGCTTTCAGCCTGAACTTGCATGTTTCAGACTAGGTCTAGACAGATCTAATGAGACTATCAGCCTCAGTCAGATCCTATCTGATGTAAAAGATATGACACGATCAGACCTGTCTGATATTGCACAAACAGACACGATAAGACCTGTCTGATATTGCACAAACAGACACGATCAGACCTACCTGAAGTGGTCCACTTGAGACAGTTTCAGCATGGGCTGAAAGGCGACTAGACTCCGAAACAGTGAGACAGTTTCAGCATGGATCAGACAGCGTTCAGCCGCGCTTCGTTCCCATAGTGGTAGTCATATACATATACATGCCCCGCTATACGTTGGTGCACAAAAGGTGCGTTTGCCTTACTGACTATAGGATTTTCATTGTGACTTGTCAAGTCATGTCCAGCATAGGATTCATGTGTGTGACCAAAAAGCCTTTCAAAACAGCTGCCTTCAATAAGCGATGTTTTCTGGTTTCACAAACAGCAGCTGTCTGTCATCGTCTCAAGCAGGTTACAGTGTGTAATGGTGGCAAGCACGGACCCATTCTGCAATTCTGCAAAGATCAGAGTCAGCAGCTCAGAGGAGTGTCTGAGTAATTTGTATTGTGTACAGGTAAACCCTACACCGTCCCTACCCCTACTTGACCTTGATTGTGGGGGATAACTTGGGATGTCCTCAATTTATGCCCTGACCTCTACAGAAGATGAGTTGCAACTATTAGAGTCCAAACACTTCAGGAAGAACCTGAAACCTTCTTCTACAGAAATAGGGCTGCACACGCATCACTGCATGACTATTGCAACTCATGTCATGTATACTACAAGCTAGGTTATACTAGTGGTGTTGTGATGAAGAAGCTTCCGCAACGATGTCAAGCAAGCAAGAAAGTTCGTTAGCGCATAGTAGGACTAGTTTCAACTTACAAAGGCTTGTCCAAGGGTTGTGAATGTGCAAGTGGACACCCATGATGTGGGTCATAGGTCGATCGTGCAACAACCTCAATGGACATTTGAATCTTGCAACGCATGGGCAAAGTTCTTGCAATTTGATACTTGACTCCTGGCGCTCCATTTTGAGGATTTTTAAGGATTTCCATCGATGATATCAGCAGCATTGCAAGCCCTCATGAGAATGGGAGCTGGCTGGGGAAGCAGCTGGTTCTGAGTCAATACTGGTTGTATATTGCTCACTCCTGGTGTATAGAATGACATGGCCTCCTCATTGAATGTCGCTGTTGCAGCATAAGCATGCCATTTAGACAAAGAAGCAAACCCAGCATCAACAGCACCCAAAGCTGCTGTTCAAACATTCAAAGCTTTGGGGAGATGCTCTTGCGTGGAAGCGCTATGCCTAGGCCAGTCACAGCTAATGCTGCAAGTCCTTGGAGGATGACGGACACTGTTGCGCTTGCTTTGAAATCTTGACAAGCATTTTCGTGGGTGGATAAAAACTATTCACAGGCTGCCTAGAACTTTCAAGGACCTGTATGTATGGCTGACCTGCAACCTGGATCTGCTGGGGTGGTGGTGCCTAAACCTGGTGGGGTGGTGCCTGTGCAACATACCAAGATTCAGTTGGTGCTCGCTTGAAAGAAGACCCTGTAGAGCTTGCTCTTAAGTAAATGCAAGGAGAAGGGGAATACCTGAGTCATTCTTTGACAAACGCACAATAAGCCCTGGTTGAGGAGTCCAAGGATTTACGCCAGGATTAGCAGCTTTAAGTCTCGACGCCGGAATGTGGTGCTGCTGGCCATGAGGCTAAGTGTTTCACCATCTATCACTTGATGAGTTGTCTGATTCGCTGGTCGATCCAGTTTGACCACAAGTTGCTGTCCAGGAAACAGCTTGAACGGGTCAGGAAGTTGCCCCTCTTGTGTGACAACGTTGGAAGAAAGGGTGCCGAACGCCTGAGCTATATCGACGACAGTGTCACCTTACTGCACAGTGTAGGGACGTTGCGCCATTGTAAGGCTTGCGAGGATGCAGTTCGGAAGTTTTCTCAGCTTGTCCTCGCAGCCCAAACCCATGCTCCGGTCGTACTAACGTAACGTAACGCTTGTTGAGAAACGCCAGCATGCTGTGGGTAGGCTTATCAGCTTGTGCTCGCTGCGCAGCGCGTAGCCTGCGTTGCGTACTGCCTGGCGTGTGAGTCTATGGCAGCTGTGTGGTACGGTTTAACCGCAGAAGGCCAACTTGCTCGTCCGTCTAGTTGTCTGGGTCGAAGCAGCTGCAGGCACCCAAGGCCGTGGTGTAAAGCAGCGGGGTCTCCATTACAGCGTCCGAATGATGTTGGGAGGGAAACAGTTGGGCAGCAAGCAACTTTGACATTTGTGCGGACTCGCTGTGGTACAAAACCTCGTGCTGTAGATCAGTCGACCGGAGAGGTGAGGCTGGCCTGCACCTCTTGTCTCGTGGTGCATGAGTTCTAATGGCACGGCTAGTGATATCTGCAGTCAGCCACAGCGCTTGCAGCAGACATGACGAAGACAAAAGTGCTATTTGTGTGCCTGGGTGAGCACTCTTCAGTGCAACATGCTAGCTTTGAACACAACTGTCAGAACTCAGTCTTCACACAAATGCTGCTCAGACTGTTGAGTGATATTGATGCATGTTGTCTGTTGCAGGCAACATCTGCCGCAGTCCAACAGCTGAGGCTGTGTTCAAAGCAGTAGTGAAGAGGTCAAATGTTCAAGACGAGTTCTTCATAGACTCATGTGGGACTGGCGGTGGCAATGAGGACTGGTACTTTCACTATGACACCTGTGCCACAACTGCTCCTCTTTGCACTGCATATGCCACAGATCACAATGAGATGTATGCAGCAGACATTTGCTACATTCAGGTATAAGGTAGAAACCAAAGATGGGTGGGCATACCACGTAGGCGATGATGCAGATGAGCGCATGACAGCTGCAGCTCAAAAAAGGGACGTTCATCTCACCTCCAAATCCAGACCACTTGAGCCAGAGGACTTTCAGAAGTTTGATTTCATTGTTGGCATGGACGATGAAAACATCAAGGCAATCAAGAAGGCTGCAGCGCACTGGAAGGACAATTTGAAAAAAACTCTTCCTAAGGACTGGGAAAAGAAGGTCAGCCAGACGTGGCATTGTGCCAAAGGGACACTTGATTTTGTTCTTGGCCAGACTCCTGTGCAATCATGATAATCATTACATGACAGCTGTGTAATGGTTGCATGTAGGTGCAGCTCATGAGCACCTATCTGACAAAGGCAGAGTACAAGGAGTTGAAAGAGGTACCAGACCCATACTTTGGAGGCCCGGAAGGGTTTGCAAAGGTCAGCACCTTGATGTATCCTGGGCTTTACACAGCACACCGTGCTAGTGAATATGCTCCAACATTAGTACTGTAGCTGACTGCACATGCATGCACAGAAGCTGTCTACATGCTGCAGCACCATGCTGTGTGTTTGCTGCAAATATTCATTGCATTGGCTGGGCCTGAACAGAGTCATGCATTGCAGGTGCTGGACTTGCTAGAGGATGCTTGTGAGGGGTTCCTGTCACACATCGAATCCAGAAAGTTTGCAACTGAGTCTTAATTTGCCGACATGACATCAAGACACTGTTGGCCTTGCAGCATCAGCCTGCTGTGCAGCTGTGCTGTTTGCAAGCTGCACCAACATGCGATGCCCAGTCACAACGCTTCATCAAAGTGGTGCCATATGGATGCATCTAAAATACAATGGGTCAGATTGCCTGCGTGCTTCAGCAGCCACCTTGTGATGGAGACTCCCCAGAAAAGCTCTTATGACTTCATCTTGTTTTGCAACTTCAGATTGCTTATGTTGTGGTGTTAGAGATTGTCCTACACGCACCCTCTGCATGATGCTGTCCCAATCTACTTGGGCAGCTTGTGATCACCATTGCGCTTGCAGTCAATTTGCAGCTAGCAGGCATCATTCTGTACTTAGACGTGCCAAGAAACGTCTGCACAATTGTTGCAACCCATGTGACACAGACACTGCTGTTTCATCACATCCCTATTGCAATTACTCTATGACTCAAATCTGCAGATCTGGTCCAAAGTAGCTGTGAGTAACCATTATGTGTCAAGCTTTAATTGCTTGTTGCTGCTGCTGTGGTTGTGCCTGTCGTCCGAGTGAGCAAGACTACACCCTGGTAGTCCATGCGTGGGCTATTTGCAGAGCCAAAGCTCCACTCAAAGTTGCAGGAAAGAGAGGTGCAGGGCCAACAGATAAATCTGTTACAAGGCAAATTGCACATGTAAATTCAATCAATCAATCAATCAATCAATCAATCAATCAATCAATCAATCAATCAATCAATCAATCAATTTACATTTCCTGTCTTTAGGACTCATCAGGGGAGTCAACAGACAATAACTGGGAGAATGCTGAATTTGAATGATACAAGTCATTCAATGCTGTTCTAGAAGAGACAGATCTGGGCCACAAAAAGGCCCATATTTTGTAGTCAAAACCTACATCTGTGATGTCTAATACAGCTCATAGTATGCACGTGTAAAATACATATGTAAAATCCTGCCTAGACGTGTTGGAAGTTATTGTACATCCTTGCACAACCAAAAGTGTCTGTAAAAGTCAGCATAACACGGTGATGAACCTGTTGAAGCAAGGACGTCACGGCAACAGAACCAACTTTAGTTGCCAAATGCACCAATGTATATGTGCCTGCTAAAAGGTCAGCACAAAGCTTCAAGTTGCACTAAACTTGGGCATCTGGAGCTCAAATTGAGCGATCTTGCAGACCCGATTTGCCTGTGACAGCCTCAGCAGGCGTTACGTTTTGGCTTTGAGCGCTCCGCTCCGGCACGGCGCCGTGTTGAGTCTACCACCTTATACCGTGTTGAATCTACCAGACCTTATACTGTCCTGCAATGGCAAACATGATGTCTATGGCAGATCAGTACGAAGCTTTGGCAAAATTGCTGCAGCCGCAAGATACTCAGGTGATCACGATCCGCTGAACTTTAGATTTGATCTCGCGGTTGCAGCAACCCCCCGCTGCTATAATCCCCAATGACAGCACTATCCATTGCAGAAGTCCGAAGGAGAGCAGGCCAGATGTCGCCTTGTGCAGCCCTTTGACCAGAGGCCTCCTGAGCCTGTAGAGCAGATTCTGGTGGCAGAGCCTACAGGCAGAGGTCACCCTTCAGGGAATCCTGCGGGTATATGGGAGGATGACGAAATACCGCATCAAGTGACAGCCGGCAACTCCGAAGATACACGTGAGACACCCAGGTCGAGAGCTGACTGATGCTGTTTACCACTTTGCATGCCAGGTGCTGTAGGTGCAAACAAGCAGGCAGCAATAACACAGCAGCACACTTGTGGAGTGCAGCTTTGAATTCCTGTACAAGCAGGCTGTCACCAGCACTGATGCTTTTCTTGGAATGATGGACAAGGATGCCTCCTCTGCCTGTTGTGAGGATTTAGGCCTGCGCATCGATCTGCCAAACGCCAAGAGTCTATCTGGTATAAGTGATTCTGTTCTGTTGCTGATATCTTGCCATGAGCACCTGCTGGACAATCAATCATACCTAGCAGATGCTGTTTGGCAGGTTTGTGCTGATCATCTTGTTGTGCTGCAGAGTTGGATCTAGATCTACAGCCAACAAAGATTCTACTGACATCACCAACATAGTAAGGTCATTGTAGCCACCATGGTGATATTTGTCCAGTCCTTGATGTTGCATCTGAGCAGTCTGATAGGGCTGGTGCTGAGATGTTTGCACTCATGCAGCATGCTGTGCCTTCCACTACCACACAAAATAGATGACAAGCAAAGTTCAGCAAAGTGGGTAGCAAAGAAGAAGCAGCTGACACTTACCATGCGTATTGTGAGGGACCATTGATAAAAAAGCACGAGCGCTGCCATGCAGCGTAGTTCAGCTTGCAGAGCTGGCACAATTCTGGAATCATCCTGGATAGACCATACGGTGCATGGTCCATGCACGCAAGCTTGACCTTGCACAGAGATCTTTTAATTATCACTGACATACGCAGTGTCTGGAATGAGCTGCTTCTGGATTTTTCCTCGACATGCATTATGCTAGCATGGCCAAATGTAGCTACCTATAGGCATATGTTAGTATTAATGTTTTTGCATACAAATTGAAGCCAGCGCAATGTGTGACTGCAGCCGTGCAAAAAACAATGACCTTGACAGGAGCAGACTAGAACCTGCGCGATAACGCAAGCTAAGACGGGGCGTCTGATGGAAGATCATACATCTTACCCGGAGGGTCATTAATGATCTAGAGACACGCCATGCGCATGAACGACTGGTTTACGGAGCACGTCAGGTCATGCTTTTGCTCCCAATGCAAGGCTTCGCGCATGCTGGCCATAGTCGAGGCAGTCTGCAAGCACAAACCAGAGTCTGCGTCCTCAGTTATTCATGACGCGGCCTGCCTGCTAACAATGCAAAGTCGTCTACAGAGCTGATGCTTTAGTTGGCAGTGAGTCGGAGCCCCTGAACAGCCTGACTCCTCAAACTTCGCATCAGCCTCGGTGTTGTGGAGTGTGAACGCACCGCAACCATGGCAGGCGTGGAAGTCAGTGGCCAGGGACAAATAGTTGCACTGCCCTTCAGAGTAGAAAAGCTCAGGTGCGCATATAGTCCGGCGCAGACGTCTGCGAACATACTATGCTCCAGCTGTTCCAGCGCAAGCGTCAAAAGGGTTTGCGTTTTTCAGTTTCGATGCCAAGTGGGCCTCTGAGCAGGGCGCACAGCTGGACTTGGACCTCACCTGTTGCACCTTCAGTAAGCCTCACAAGGCCAGTGACGCTTGGGATTTCGGTCAATGTTCAACCTGTAAACCTCACGCCATGGCGCAGGTGCCGAGGGAAAGCTACGCAGCTTTGCTGGCCCAGGTCACAGCACAGCAGAGGAAGGTGGAATACTTCACCAGGTCGGCCCCTATGTTAGCTTGGCAATCAGCCTGGACCACTCAGTACCACACAGTCAACTACGTCTCCTGCTGTCCTGATTTGCATGTTCAACCCTTGGCTAAACACAAGCATGTGCCTACAGGGCACTCCAGAGGGCGATACTGTCACAGTATACCCTTCCAAGATTGACCCTCACTGTGAAGCCTTGGTCTTTGTTTTGAGCGCTTCAGACAGTGATGTGTCCACAATGAATCTCACCACTCCAGACACTTTGCATTTTAATGGCTATAGTGCAGGTGAGATGCATCCTTTTTAGGCTTTGTCTTGAAATTGGATTATCAGCTTTGCAAAGACAGAATTGCCACATCAGTGCTGCAATGCCATGTGTAACAAACACATGCCCATAAGTTGTCATCAAATCGCTGCATGTGTGCAGTCACTCGATTACTTACTTGTGTTTGCTATGCCCAGAATTGGACGCGTCCTTGGAGCCAATGTTCCAATGCAATCTGCAGCCCCACTTGCCAACTGCTGAAGCCCCAATTGCGCCCTCCACAGCAGACAGCCAATCCATGATCATCTGTGCAATGCACCGATCCACAGATAGCTGGGTGACCACATTCAGTCTGCTGTCACAGCCCAGCCACAGCTGGGGCCACTTTGTGCCAGAGCTGCGCACTGTGCTAAGTCAACTGCCAGGCTTCCCTGTGCAGAAGCTGGCTGCTGCTCAGGAGGGGGTTGTGGACAAGGTAATCCACTCCCTCTGCTGGTTGCAGCACAGAGCAGATGCAGCTACTGAGCAGTGCTGTTGTTGCCTGTTGCTGCAACCTTTAAGCAATGGCTTCCGAAAAGGCATACCAGAACTCATTGTCCAGCTGCTTGCCAGCTGTCAGGCTCAAGGCAGAGTTCTGCACTAGACACCAGCATTGGCTGCAGAGTTGTGCAAGCAGCATCTTCATGTTTTGTTGGATCCACATGCACATTGTCCAACCATGATATGGCCTGCAGGTAGTGTTGCTGCGGCAGTTTGAGGACCGTACAGCGGAGGCCCTGAGCTGCAGTGGGCAGGCAGTGCAGAAGGTGCGCCTGGACTTTGGCTGGGAGGGCGCCCTGGTGGGGGAAGGCATTGAGGGCGTGGAGATGGAATGGAACGCACTATGCTACGACATAACTGTGAGTTGCAATGGTGCAACTGCATTCAGATTTGTCTGTGACAGCTGCAGTCCTACGGTTTGTGCTCACACATACTGTAGGACTGCTAGATCAGCACATTCAGTGTGATGCTAAATGGCTCATCCTGTCACTCGTGGGTTCCTCCATTCCTGTGACAGCCTGCTTTGGGATTTGGTACAGCACCAGTGAGTGCCTAAACATTATGTAGAGGCATGCTGTGAGTCATGAATGGCCAGTAATGCAAAACATGTTTCACAGAAATGCAGCCCAGCAGCATCCAATTGGCCAGATCAGCAGCCTAATCTCTTGTGCTGACAAAGCACAATCCAGCCTGATTGCAGCAAGGCTGCTCATGTCATGATGAGCACAAGCATGTGTGCAGTGCAGCGCTCAATGCAACAAGCGTAGCAGTATCTGTGTCAGAAGGTCGCTCAGCAGCGCCACATGCAGGCAGGGACAGCAAGCGCAATCAAGCACATGGGCTGCTTGCAAAGTGAAAGTGGCAAAGCTGATGTATGATCTTGATCACAGACACAAAGCATCCTTGCTACTATGCTCAGGGGGAACAGACACAGGCAGTGAGCAGCAAGAGCAAGGAGGCAGATGGCATCACAGCTGTCCCCGACCCTCCTGCCCCAGAAGAAGAAGAAGAGCCTGTCCCCCCTGAAGCTGACCCAGAAGTCGAGGAGGGTGATGAGCCCAAGCCTGAGGCTGCAGCTGAGGAGAAGCTGCCTGCAGCTGCCAAGAACCCGGATGAGTTCCCTCAGAAGGATGGCATCATCATTGAGCTGTCAGCATTGCCCTCGGTGAGCAGTCAACACAAGTGTGGTGAGGCATTGTGCAGAGTCTGCTGCAGAGGACAGGCCACAGACAAAGCAATTTGACATGTCTCTGGGAGGCTGCCAGCCAGTCAGGTCTTATGAAAGGCAGATGCGTGGTCAAGGTGGTATACATATCGTAGTCAAACAGCTGCAATTGCATGTGCATTTTGGTACGCCTGGGGGTTGACCTCCCTATATGTCAGCCAGCAGACATCAAGCCCAACCCGCAACTTGCCAAGGTATTTTTTGCCAACCATTACAAAACTGCTGCATGCACGAACCAGGTCACCACCGGCGGCAATGGTGCTTGGCTAACGCTGCCTCACTCACAAAGAAAATGCAAGCATGACTGGGTAAGCTCAGCTTTCAAGGCTCCTAGCAGCTGTTTGACTTTGCTGGGCTGCAGGCAACAAGGAGCATTGTGATCACCATCAACAACTTTGCTGGGGAGGGTCTAGGGCCCCTGACATGCGCCCACCTGCGCCTGACAGACGTGACAGCAGCGGATGCCACTCAGCACAAGTCCATGGGCTGGTTTAGATTCCCCAGCCCGGCTGGTGCCCACAAGGACAGACCCACTGTGGTCATGGCCAAGCTGTACAAGGCAAGCACCTCCCTTCCATGCTCCTTGCTGCTGTTGGCTGCTGTCTTACGAGATGCTGGCTGTGGGTATGAATATGTCTACCATGTATTGCGTGTGTGGCAGTACACATGCTGACAGTCTATCACAGAGTCGCTATTTGCTGCAAATAGACCTTGAACAGCATCATGAGTAGCCTTGATGTGAAGGCAAGTCAGTGATTGAGGACTTGCGCAGCTGAATGGCTGCCATCCTAAGTGCAGGAAAGCACAGTGAGTGCGTTCAGCCAGTGGCGGGCAGCAGCCAGCAACCCAGACCTGCCAGCCTTCCTGGCTGACATTGCTGTCGTACGCTCTGCCCTGCTCACCATCAGCAAGGTGCAAGCCACTGCCAATCAGCTGGCTAAGACCATTGCGGATAAAACTGAAGCAGGTAATTGTTTGATCACCACTCTGCCATGTCTGCCACTGCTGATCCTTGCAGTCCATATCCATTGAACTGACAGAAAGACCTGCCCTGAAATTAGAAAGTTATGCTTTGTTGTTCAAGACACAATACAGCTTAGCAAAGGCTGCTGGCGCCCAACTTATGGTGTAAGGACAAGTGTTAGAGGAGGTAAGTTGAACGCAGAGTTGCATGATGCAGGTGAGGAGGTTGCAGAGGAGGTGAAGGCTCAAGAGAGGGCTCAGTGGCAGTGGCGCCTGGGCTGCATGGGGCGGCCCTTGCCCGGCGCTGCACTGGAGGACTCTGCAGATGATCTCAAGGGCATCGCTAACTATGAAGGTCTCTGTTCATGCATTTTGCAAGACAACATGCAACAGATTGCCTCACCATGCAGCACAACTGTCCATATCCATTGCTGTATCTGTTGCTGTCAAGTGGCAACTGTTTGTTGTACATGATGTCTGAGCCATGCTGGAAGGATTTTATGCCTGGGAGCTGTGATGTCAGACATCACCTCTTTGCTGGCAGCATGCTCAAAAGGGTCAGGGAAGCATATTGCAGGACTTCTCGCTCAGCGGCTGTGTACTGCCATATATGAGTTGTCAATAGCCTACTGTCAGCAAAGGCGTGGGCTCATCCACTGCTTCCTTGTTTTGTCAAAGTCTTCAGCCTGTAGCAGACTCCACTGAGAGGCTGCTCTTGCAGGAAGGTTTGATGCCACAGACAAGCGCCGTGACCAGCGCGCCAAGGCAATCTATGCCAATGGTGACACCTACTTTGGGCAGTACAGCAATGACAGGCGCCAGGGAGTGGGTCTGTACCTGGTGGCCAAAGGGGGAGGCTATGCCGGCAGCTACGCTGAGAGCAAGCGCTGTGGGCAGGGTGTCATGAGGATGCCTGATGGTGCCGTGTACCAAGGGGAGTTTGTTGGGGACAAGTTCGAGGGGCAGGGGCAGTATGAGTATGTGGACGCCAGCACATATGTTGGTGCATGGAAGGCGGGCAAGAAGCATGGAGAGGTATGCTGTGGTGACTGCCTCATTGGCTCTAACACACCTAGAGTCCTTTATGCTCATTGTGAAAGGCACAAGTGGCTGATGACATGCATGTCCTGTCAGTCAATCCACAAATCTTTGGACAAGCTCCTGTCCAACTCGTTGGCGCCTCATGCCTGGTGACACCAATACAGGCTCAGCATCATAGTGGTGTTGTTGCTGCACTGATTTGTTGAGCAGTCAGAAATTGCAGCGCCGGGTTACAAAAGAGGCCTGGTAGTGCAGGGAGTGTACTGGGACACAAAGGGAGGCTGCCTGAGGGGCACTTGGGAGAATGGCATTCTGAAGGGGCAGGGCACCTACGATCAGCCATCCTACCAGTTCAAGGGCAACTTCAAGGCAAACCTGCCAGAGGGGGAGTGCAGCTTCACCATCTGTGCCCACAGGACCCTGGGCATGCCAGCACGGGCTGCTGCCCACATCATGGCAGACCATGGCCCCATCATCATGCATAAGGGCAACTATACCCTGCCACCAGGTCACCAACTTTGCCTTGCATTGATACATTGCACATCTGCATGGCAGACTTGACACTGTCGTAATGTGTGAGGTCACTTGTGTCCTGACATGCCACGTGTGTCTCCACTGTGGTGTGGATGCCTCTAGGGTTGAGACAATGTTCCCTGCCTGAGTAAGATGTGTTAATGGAAGGCACAATCATGAAGCACACAATGCCACCCATGTCTGATGGTTTGCGCCTTGCAAGCCTAAACAACTGGTAGCCGTGTAGGGTTGTGCTGAGTTGAACAATCACCTACAATATGATGCAAACCATGCTGAAGAGAAGTGCATGTTTGCATTTCTTTTCCTTTGCACCTTCAGGACACGTCACTGATGTCAACGTCACAACACCAGTGCTGGCTGCAGTACTTCATTTTTCAGCCAGCAGTGTACTCCCACAGCTGCTCAGGCCGTATTTACCCTTCAGTGAGCCACACAATTGAACATCAACAGTACACTCAAGACTTTTTGGTCCCTGTAGGCGTAGGGGCTGACCCCCCTGCTGACGGGGAGCCCCCAAGTGAGGATGTGATACCCCCAGCCTATCCCAAGTATGAGGGCCTAGCCTACAAGTCTGCTGGTCAACTGCCAGATGAGGCAGCAGACCTGCAGTTCCCTCAGCTGCTAGACCTGCTGTTGTAGCGCCGCCCCCTGCAGTTGCGTGAGGAGTAACAGCTTACAGCTTTACCTTGAGTCAAAAAGATCTCGGTCCATTTAAGCTCTAGGATACTCTTCCTCTAGCCGTATCAGCATCACAGATCTGCTAGAGAGGCCTGAGCCGGGCAGCGTTCATGCCTTACGGCACAATGCCAGTGCTGCAAAAAACACAAATCCGCATCTGTCAATGCAGTCCAGCAAGTTGTCGGTGATTGCTGCTCACGATTTCAGCGGCAACTTTAACAATTGCTAAAGTGCTGCCAAGGTATATGTCCACCAATGTGTTTCAGGGATTTTTACAGTCGATGGGGCCAGCTAGCCTAGCCCATTTGACTAAATTGCAGTCTTTCATCAAGAAACGAAACAGACAAAAATGTAACATAGACCAAAAAAATCGTCATCTACAGCAGTCTACTACAGCTTCACAGCACTCTTCTTCATGTGGATGCTTAGGTCAGATTGTCGGAGCTGGTGTTATTTTACCGCATGCGATGACTGACTTTGTCAGGACTACGCAACACTGAGATTATCCAGTTCGCCAGCGCCTGCCTATTGACCTACACGCTGACAAGCTGTGCTCAACAGCTTCACCGTCAAAGCGTATCAGCCTTTGATTGCAGCTGCATTCTTGCTCGCGCATGCCGAACGCTTGGTACTGCTGCATAGAGTGACGCGGGGCTGCCGCGATGGACTCGCAACAAGTCACTCTACTTCAGCGCAAGAGGTATGCATGGGAAAACACCAGTGTAACCCCACCGACAAGTTTGTGTCTGGTGGCAAAGACGCCACTGAAGCAGCTAGAGTCTACGTATACACCTTGATGAAGCCATTTGTGCTCATGTATCGCCACCAGCTAATCATTAACATGGAAATGGCATGCTCAGTTTGCTGATGCCTGCCCTTGATTAAAGCAGGGCTGTACCGCACACCTTGGTGCTTGAGCATGTGTCACCTGCCACTCGCCTTTTGGAGAAGCGGCGGCAGATGTTTGAGGTGCAGGAGGCTCTTGAGCAGCAAAAGATGGAGTTCAACAGAAAGGTCTGCCACAAGTCAGTCACTCACAGCTGCACAGACCTGGCTTCTTGGTCTGGAGACTTACACTGCCATCAGTTCGAGTGCTTTCATGTACTGCGGGCAGTCAATTGGCCAGTCACCCTGTCAAAGCACTTGTCAAACAAGTGCGGTGAATCCTGCAAAGCAAAATGCATCATGATCTGCAGCTTGTCCGTGACACATGAGTTGCAAAATTTCAGGAAGAGGTGTTCAAGAGGCGGGAAGAGGGACTGAAGAAGAAGGATCTAGAACTGCAAGAGTCCCTGATCCGCTTCTCAAAATTTTTGCAAGAAAATGATGCCAAGCGCATGCATGCCTTGAAGAAAGCTCAGGATGAACGCAAAACCAGGGAGGAAAAGGAACGGGAGGTTGAGCAACTGGTAAGGGAGCACATCCACATACCTCGTATGCAGCCCGTAATCTGCCAAGTTGCTGCAATGTTGAGTTCTTGTGATGCATGACATGATTGCCGTGCTGGAGGCCTGTCTAATGCCATAGCAGCATTGATTGTGACTACTACCCATGCCAAACATCATCAAGGCCACAACCTCACTGCTGGATATTTGTAGACATGGCAGAGTCAAAGTCACACCTCATGGCCAATGAGCTGTCGACTGGCTAATGCAATGCTCAATTGGCTGAAGTGTGAGTGGTTCACAGGGAGTGGCTATGGAGGAGCTGACGGCACATAGGCAGCAGGCTCAGCAGCTGCTGCACCGCAACATCAGGTACAATCTTCATCTTGCCTGATTGTGACAGGCCTGCTGAGATACACTTGTTGGGTTTGTCACGCACTGATGTGAACTTAAAGCAGCAAGCTTTCAACTTTTATATTCAGAAGTGCATGGCTCAAGAGCTGGCAGCCACACGAGCCTGTTCCAGTCTAGACAGCCAACAGCGCCAGCTGTCAGCAAAGCAAAGCAGTCAGTGCCATTTTCGGTGCTGTTTTGCCCAAGCCATGTAAATGTAGAGTGGTGTCCTGCTGGCAGGTATCAGCACTACTTGGAAAGTGTGCTGGAGGGTGCAGATGAGTTTCATGAGATTGGGGACCTCATCCTGCGGCATGCCACCCTGGCAGCCACCAATCAGGACCTCAAGGAGCAGAGAAATCATTTTGGAGAGGCCGCAGAGCAGACCAGGTCAAAATCTCTTCGTCTCACTTTCTGGTGCTGTGTATGCGTGTGAACGCTCTGATAATCTACAGTATACTTGCCACTGCAGTCCACCGCCGCACTGCAGTATGACCTGCATTCATTATCTGCAGAAGCTGTTATATAAAGGGCAGAGCAAAAGCTGTCAGGCATAGCTCCTTCTGTGGCATGCACTACATGCGTGTGATGGTACAGTATCTGCTCATTGTGCCATGAGCATGAGCCCTTGCAATGCTGAATGACCTGTTGGGTAAGAGCAGGTCAGAGCTGCAAGCCTACACCAAAACAAAGACAGATGAGATTGTGAACTTGAACAACACCATTTCCCGCTTGAAGAAGCAGCTGGAGACGTACGAAGCAGAGTCGTATGCTCAGGAAACAAAGAAGGATTACAGCCTGCAGGTTGCCTCCCAAAAGACCCTGGAGTATGGGCAGGTAGGCACAGCTAAAAGCGTGTGTGTCACCTAAAGGGTAAAATTTGGCATGCTTGGGGTTCTGACCATGTGCCATGGTTGTGCCTGAATCCTCAACACTGTTACCGCAAATCTTGCATCAAAGGCGTAAGTTGCAGCTTCTTGTCTCTATGTTGTGTGCGGCTAACAGGCCTTCAGCTGCGCATGCAAAGTTTCAACATGCATTCTGCAAACTGGTTTCATTCTGTATGGCAGAGGCATGGTGCAATAACATACCATGAGGTTTGTTTGCATACAGGTGTGCATGTCTACTGACAACTTGTTTCAACGGTGTCGGCAACGATCAAAGGTGGCTCATGGCAATGTCACCAACCCATTGCTGCAGCTGGAAGCAATTGGCAACTTTGTATCGGACTTGGGTGCAATTAAGGAACTAGCGCAAAAGAACAATGTGAAAAGCAGCATGCAGTCTATGCCAAAACTTGACAAGCTGAGTGTTGCTGGTGACAAGTGAAGCTTGAGTTGCTGTCCTAAAACAACAGCAACACTGGTCTCATGTACTACTGTCTCTGTTGTTGCTGCATGGGACAATGTTGTATTCTGTAGCACTTGCTCATGAGTCCTATTGCAAACGTGAGCATGCAATGCAACCACTTAGACAACCCAAAGCTACTAGGGACTTTCACTAAAACACTGGCTTGACACATGTACAGCGATAATGGCCCTGCTGACAACATCTGAATTGCTGACATGCCTACCGAAGTATGCAATTAGTCATCACTTCGGTCAACGCTGTTCATAGCAACCTTGTCCACTTCGCTGCCGCTACACCAACCTTGCAGCGTATCCTGTACTTTACAGATCCAGTCGAAACTTATGGCTCTAAAGCTCCCGGTATGTTTTTCAACGACCAGCCTATAAGTGCACCCACGCAAAAGATCACTGGAGTTGCGACATCAGTCGATTCAGGCGTGAGATGCCATACTGTGACGAACCGTTACGCTGTGTAGGGGTTGCCAAGCTCAGACCTGCCGGCTCCTAAGAGTGGCAGTTACTCAGAGCTGTCCTTCAGAAGGCTGCTGAAGAGCTGCGACGAAATTGCTGCCGGGGACACTAAGGGCAGGGAGGAGCTTCAAGACTGGCAACACAGCCCTGTCTTCTATCAAGTATGCAAGCAGACACTCAAGCATGTTCAAGTTTATTGTGCAGCGTCTGCCCCTCTGTTGTATTGGCTACACACAATTAGCAAATTTGCATCTTACTTGACAGTGGAATTGTGTTTCAGTATGTTTCCAGCTTACAAGGGCACCTGGTCGACCTAGAAAACCGTATTAGCAAAAGGTGTGCTTCTGTCTTTGCAGGTGAAAGACAGTCATGTATGTCTGGCTGCATGCTCCACACATGATCAAAGCCAGCAACAGTGCATTTGCTGTTTGCATGCTTGATTGATCTTGAGCACGCAACATCATAAACTACCATCCAACATCCCACTTCGTATCACTTATCATATCTCACAGTTTGGTGCATGCTAAGAAGAGGGCAATGTGCTGAGCTGCACTGACCACTTGCCTCACCATCATTCCAGTGCAGACCTGTCCAATGCATGAAACTGTGCAATGCAGTGTCACTAGACCCTCAAGGTGTCTCCTCTGATGTTTGATTGCTTGTGCACAGCACTCTGCAGCAAGTCCACGTGTACTGTTCTGCTTTAGTGCAGGGTGCAGCCAGAAACCATGGAACAGTACCACGCACGTGTCAAGCGTCTGAAAGAGGCCATTGATGAGCCACCTCAAGCATCATTTGCATCAGAAGCAACCAATGCAGAAAGCACTGATGCGTCTGAAGTCATAGCCAATGTGGAAGCCCAGTTGGTGGGCGAGGCAGCATCTCATGCCGCAGCCGCTCCTGCAGAAACACAGAGGCCACCAGCTGCTATGTTCCATCCACCAGTGCCAAACAGCACCAGGTCTGCTCTGTGTCTGCACTCGTCTGCAACATGCATGATACCTGTTGCTGACAGGTGGCGTTGGGCATACACAGGCACAGGCCGCCTTACACTATCTGACTCCTTGCATTCTCTCAGGACAAAAGGCTTGCGACCAGCAGAAGGGAGCTGTCACATGGCAATGCAAGAGCTTGCAGTGCATTCACCGCAACAGCCACACACAGGCTCACAAAGAAGTGTGCAGCTCCCAGTTCTTTGTGAGCCTGTGTTAGGCAATACACAGCAGCACATTGCTTGCATGCTGCAGATATCCTTGTGCATCAGGATGCATACCTTGCATTGCATCCACTTACTGACTGCCACCAATCAAGCACTGGTCTGCCTTGTGATACTCATACAGATGCTCAGGCATTGGCTTGTTCACACAACATGCTGCGGCAACAGTGTGTTGGCGCCTGGTGCAGGATTGATGAGAGTGGAGCTGCAGAAGCAAACAGCAGTCAAGGCTTGCGGCAGAGAGGGCAGCGCCAACCAGAGGCTCCCCTCTCACAAGCTGCGCAAGCCAAGCTGAAGATGCATGGGAACCTGCAGGTCAGTCACGACCATGTCAGGGTGGCTGCCAATGACATACAGCCATGCCTCACTGTTTCACACCGCATTTGCAGGTCAGTCACAACAGTGGCCCGGTGGCTGCCAGTGACACATGTGTGCTGTACTGTGCACTGCAAGCTGTTTGACCTGTGCTTTGTGGTCAACAGAGCCATGGCTCAGGAAAGCGCGCGTGAACAATCTCAATATCAAGCATGAGCTGCACAGCATAGCTGCTGCTTTTGGTTGGCTAATTGTGTTTCCTTACATCACTTGCATGTTCTGTACGCCTGTACAAGGTTTGAGCTACACAAGGCTGCCGTGCGAATATGGTTGTGTATGGCTGCAGGAAAATGTGAGTGATGATATGGTGGGTCTGTCGTCACAGCTGCTGGCCAATGTGCGAGCCATGCAAGGGGCTGTCCAGACTCGTGAGGGCCTGCTGTCTGAAGCTGAAACTGCCCAAGATGCTAGCCTGGTCAATGCAGATTACGCTGTCAAGACATCCAAGAACATCAAAAACAGGTGGGTGCGTGTGCTTTGACCTGAACCTGGTGCAGCATGGTTGATGCCAGATAGGCATGTGCACATGCAGCTCTAAATGCCACGACAACAATTTGTCCTGTTCATTGTCAAGAGGCGGCACCAATTCTGCACTTAGCATTGTATGTGTTAAAGACACTGCATGCTGATTGATGTCAAGACAAATAATATTGCTGGCTTGTTCCTAGGAGACACCTAGTGTTGCGGCATGCAGGGGCAAGGTGGGGCTCTGCATTAAGCTGGCTATCTTGATAGCAGTAGGCTGCATCGTGCCAGCCATGTACATTTTCATTAGATCTACATCTTTCTTGGGGTACAAGAGACGCTAGTGTCCCTCACTCTAGAAGTCATCTGCAGAGTCATGTTGACGGCAGCAGGCAGACATACTTTATAGCCATTGTACCCTTCTGCGGCCCCCTGTAAAATGGAACAAGCGTACGTCTGCTCCTTCGCCATTCTTCAAGATCATGGCATCATGCTCATTGTCCGAAACAGCCCCGTGTAACGAGACTGTGGCACAAACCCAGCTTTGCTCCTTGTCAGAATTATGCAATGAGTACGTTGCAAAGTGTTGCTTCCTTTGAGTTCGCGTGCGCAAGAAAGCTTATGTGCACAGAAAGCCACTCTCAGCACGACTGCCTGGCAGGGCAAAAGTTTGATTAAGTCGTCTGTTTCTGTTCAGCAGCCGAGCTGCCCTGTGCTGTAGAGCTTGCGAGCTTACCCTGAGCGCGCAGCCCACAAGGCCCCCATGCGAACGTCAGCAAGTCAGTTTGAATGCTTCCGATGAGCTTGCAAGGCAATTTTTTGCATTTGACTTTGAAATGTGCACAATCCAGATTAGGCAACAGATTGAAATCTCCTGGACAGCTGCTTTTGCACTGACGCGAAGGCTATGGCTGGCATGGCACGACAAGTCGCGTACGATGCCTGACACCCTGTGAACGTGCCGTTATTGCGAGATGTCGCAACGTCACTTGTCGTGGGACAATCTTGGCAACCGACACTGTCAACAAGAAGGTCTGCAGGTTCTCTGCACTAGCAAACCCCCGATCGCACCCTGGGAGAGCTGGTCCAGTCGACTGTTCGATTATGAGCAGCCTAACTCGCCAGCAACACCCAGTGACCACGAGACCGCAACGTACTTCACCGAGGCTTCGCAGTTGCCAGTTGAAGCGTATCTCTGTCCGCAAGCATATGCGCAGGAGGCATTCATCGATGTCGAGTCACAGTACTGTAGCGACGAGGATGCGGACAAGCAGGACCTGCAATACCGCTTGTTGGTTGGAGGATTGCGTTCTACTAGAAGAGGCCCATCGCACAAAGTTGGGTGCAGAAAACATACTGGCAAGCAAGCCAAGCTCACGCGAAAGCCATCTAAAACACGTTATGCTTTTCAAAATATAGAGTCCTCACGGCCTCTGAAGGAGCAGGACAAGAATCAAGACGTTGCATGCTCAGAAGGTAGGTTCCACTGACTGATGCAGCTGGCTAAATCGCGACGCACTGCAGGCAATGATTCTGTAGCCTGCACAGAGTTGTCTCCTGTTGCAGTGCTCATACTCTACTACAATTTGCAGGGCTTCACGGCAACAGCACGCATCAGCAGCCTGCTGATGCCCATGCAATCCGAGGCTCCACCAGCATCCCCACTTCCTCTTCACATGCGCAACCCCCTCTGGCAACAGCACAGCTGGTGCACCCCAATTCACCCCCTCCTGCACCCCTGGCAACTTCCTCAGGCCTGCACAGGGCCGCAACAGCCACAACCTCACTAGCAGCGCAAGCTGCAGCTGCATTACATGCCGCAATGGATGATCAAGCATGCATGCCAGCTGACCAGGATCATGATCTTGACCTGGAGGACGCCTTAAATTCCTTCATAATAGAGGATGCAGATGTCTGCTCAGCACCTGCATCACCAGCAACGCTGAAGTCTGCACCGGCTGTGCCTGCCAAAGAATGCAGGAGGAAACAGACTAGCCAGGGCCAGTCGACCAGCAGCTGTGCAGCAGGCCCAACAAAGGCTGTAGAGGAAGAAGAAGGTCCTGACACACCAGCCAGTGCTGAGAAACAGGCTAGCATCATTATCAGGTATGGCTCTGACATACCTGGACAGCAATGCTGTGTCTACGCTGTTGCAACTTTGTAATTCACCTCTGGATTTGGATTTGCAAGGGAACCCTTTGAAGTTGGTCATGAGCAGCCTGATTGCATAGACTGCTGTTTGCTGGATGGTTTGTCTACTCAGAGTGTGAAATGGCATATTTGGAGCTCTTGCATGCAATTGCTGCTGAAAATGAAGGTCACTCACCCACAGTTTGTCAAGCCAACAAGGCTGCAGTCTCTTGCACAGGTATTGAGGAGAGACAAAGATCATAATCAAGCTTTGTTTGTACACACCAATGACATTACATTGCTGCACTTTCAGGTACCGTGGGGTCAGGTTGAGGCCCTGGGGAAAGTACGCTGCTGAGATCCGGGACACCACCAAGAATGTGCGCCTGTGGCTTGGCACCTTTGATACAGCTGAGGAGGCAGCCCGGGAATATGACAAGGCTGCCCTGGCCATCAAGGGCCCTGCCACTCGCCTCAATTTCCCTGAAGCCCAAGCCACTGCCCCTGGGGAAGCTCCTCGCCCCAGTGCCGCCCGTGAGGTGAGGCAAAATGCTCACCTGCCATCCTTGGCCTCTGGAAAGGTTTCATTGATCTGCCGTTACACTGAGGCAACATGCTGTGTGTTGTTGTACCTTCTGTTTGTGAGCTAGGCTGTTGCGTTTGGGACGCAATCAACTCCTGTCGCTACCTGACAGGGGATGTCTAATATTATTGAGCTGAAGCTGCTTGGTTGATTGTTGTTTGCTGGACCCTGATGTACCATGTCGCGTTTGGCACACCTGTAAATAGCTTTTGCAGCATTTGCTCATCAGTGCTCTGAGCTTTGCCTGTGAGTCTGATAAGGCAGTAGATCGATTTCCAGCTGGCCTCGCTATGGCACTTCAAACTCTAATCAAGAACAGCTTGTGGTGCTACAGAAGGTGCAGCGTACAGCTCGAATGCATCTTTTAGGTGACATCTATTGACTGTAGGTAATAAGCACACCATGCAAACGACCTGCCAATGATGCTGATGCTGTATCTTGACATGTTGTGCAGGCTACAGTAACCAGACGGCAGAGTTCCAGGGCCTCAAAGTCACGTGCCATGAGCTCACTCAAGACAGCACTGCAAAACAACTGAGCAGTGGTGAGCAGGCCTTGCCGATTGTATCTAAACAAAAAACATTGAGCGCAATAGGCACTGAGCATGCTAGCTCAGCAAATTTATAGGCGTGGGCTTACAAACATGCAAGGTGGCATGCGCGACACAGCACATCGCAGCAGCACCTTTTAAGTGCACAGCCATGCACAAAGGGCTGAATATTTGCACTGCTGTGAAGCAGCTTTCAGTGTGAAGACAAAATGCTGATGCAGACGACTTCCAAGACCCTTCAGGCAACATATAGACTCCCTCATGCTCGGCAACCCGGACAGCCTAGTGCTGCAGATAGGATAGTGAGTTTTGGACTGCATGTGATGAACCCTTAGGACCTCTGCTGCATCAGAACCCCAGAAATAACCACCTGTTTCTTGACAGCATGTGAAGAGTATTTTCACCCAGCTATGTATGATAGCCACTGCTTCCTCCATTTCATTTGACTTGACGCGATAGTGACAATGCTTTGTCCATTGACTTGCACTACATGCAGTGCTTGTGACTGTCAGATGCTGACATTATATGCTTGACGCTTGTCTCAATCACTCTGGCACTGCAAGAAAAGCACCTTGGAACTCAGATCAGCACATGAGTTTGTGTAGTCTATGCAATGATGCATCTGGAACCAGAATTGTAAGTTTATAGTCAGCAACCTTTGCCAGCATACTATCAACTCATGTACTTGTCACAGCATGGTATGACGTCATGAGCCACTGATATGCACATTGAACTTGACAAGCCTGCCATGCTCATCAGGATCCAGCTGCTGCTGGCTTGATGCTGCTTGGCCTGGACTACTTTTGCACTTGAGGTGCAGCACACTGTTGTACAATGTGTTGTTGCCTACAGTATCCTGCATTGCATACACATGCACCTTGGCTGTGTGGCAGACTGCTTGGCAAGCGCAAGGCATAGCCCATCTCAAGCAGTGCATGTATCAAATGCTCAACAATCATTGACAACATCACAAGCTATCGACATTGCAGGCTCTGATATTGATCCTGCTTTTGCAATGCAAGCAAACACTTTGCAATGATTCGTTTTATTTCACAACAGTGTGAAGCATGCAGGATGTGGTGCAACAGCATCTTGTCCTGATAAGGCAGATTGAGGCCAGCCCTTGGCAATGGAACCATAATGCATGACACTCATGCGATGCTTCCACTGGCCTTCTCTTAGAGGTTAAGGCATGACACATGCAGTGTAACACAAGAAGAGTATGACATGATACTCACATGTCCTTGCTGGTAAAGTCTGCCCCAAAGCCCTGCAGTAGCAGAAAGCTTGTAAGCCATGTTGTCCTGCTCTTGTCAAACAGGACGATCATTGGTCAAGCGACGCCGACACTCAATCTCAGAACTCACCTCACACATGACCATATACTCCTTCAGATGCAATCGCCGGAATTCGTCATAGTCCCATTTGCCATACAGCTCGCTTCTGCAGGAGGGCAGTGCAGCGGCATTTGGTGATCACAGCAAAAGCACTGCACAATGCAACGCCTTCATGTTGCACCAGCAGCAGCTGTTCATCTCAAGAATTTGGCATCAGGTGTTGTAAACGCAAAGAACCATGCTGCTCTTGAAGTGCTGAAAGGCAAATGTAAGCCAGCTATACTCTGCCAGCTTTACTTTGCACAGGCAAAGAGTCACCTTAAGGAGTCCTTCCAGACGTATATATCAGCTGGGACCTCTTTGCCGGTATCCTGCAATGTACATTGCCACTGCTTGTCTACTAATGTGATGTGTCTTGTACTTTTTCGTGAAAACAACAGCAAATTTTTGCGCAATCCTATGCTATACCTCTTCTAGTGCAGTGACTTTGGTACGAAAGTAGTCTTCATCTTCATACTCTGCAACTCAGGTCTGAGAGAATTTGTGAGGGCTGCTAAAGAAGCTGGAAGTCTGCATGAATGATGAGATTATCCTACCATCTAAGATCTCAAACTCTCTCTCCGATAAACCGCATAGCACCTGGGAGCACAACGACTTGCTAGACTGGTGTGATTTACACAATTTAGTTTGACTCGAACAAGCGATTACGTACCATGCCGACGAGCTCATCCGATGGTGTTGTGGGCAAGATTGCGGGGTAGACACGGCCTCGGATCCTATATCTGCTGTAGCCCTTGACAGTCGCTGCAAATCACACCACGGCTTGGGCACCATACCCTCAGCGACGCTGAGCAGAACCGCAAGACCTACCGGCGTGCGACTCTGGATTGCGATTCAACAGGATCTTCACGATCTCTTCAGATAGCAGGGTCCCATAAACGAAGACTGTATGAGCCATTTTGCTAAGTTTGCGCTTTGCACTATGACGTCCGCATGTCAGGCGGCCCTGTGATCGAGCATGACGGCGGCAACACAAAGTGTTGAATGTACTCAGGCTTGCTTGCGCGTTCCGGCATCGGTGCATCACGCGCAAGCAACTTTACAGTTGCGATCGAGAGCTCGTTAGGGCCCTGACATTAGTCACGCTAGCTCACGTGCAAAGCATGAAGCGTTTCATCTCTCGTCCCGCTCCGATGCACGCTGTGATCATTAAGGTGCGTACTGCAGGCAAGCCTTCCAAGTCCTGGCGAAGCGTCGATAGCTCAATACAGCGCAGGAGGACAGATTTCTTGCGGGTTGACTGTACACAAAGTAAAGGCCTACGTTTCCAAATAGAGGACGCCAATGACGCTTTCGGCACTCGGCTGAGCGTCTTACGCGAGTGTATGCGCACCCCGGCGTTCCAGCCAATGGAGAAGCAGATCTTTAGATGTCAGTCGTGCCGGGTCAAGCTGAATATCGGCGGACTGGACAGCTTAGCTGGCCCTGACAACAGTCATGGTAGCTCTGGTTATAAACAAGTACCAAACACAGCTAGCAGCAGCTTCGGCGGATCTAAAGTTGACGAATCCTTTATTGTGCTTGATCATAACAAAAGCAAAGGCGCATCAGGTCATTTGCTGTGCCTCTTGACCTGCCGAGCACTTGCATGTGATGACACATTCAGGGCAGGCTTGTCATGGATGCATGTGCTGTGTTGCTAGCAGCTCTACCACCATACAGTATAAAATGAGGCTGCAACCTGCTTCACAGTTGCTTCATATTGTCCCTCTACATGATGCATGCAACATTTGAGGTCCATTCCTGCCAAAGTTTACTCTGGCTTCACTGTGTGGTGAAGCTCCAACATAACAGCCAAATGACCTCGAATGCCAGTCTTCATATCCTCCGTGCTTCCATGATCGACGTTCACAGACATGCTTGGTCCCTACAGGCAGCAACAGAAACTTGGACGAGTCTTTTGTCATGTTGGCTGGCTCTGCATCATCACTGCGGCAGGCTCCAGCTCATGCTTCTGCAAACGGCATCCCACTGCAGCCCCTGGACAGCAAATTTGCCCAGATGGCCAAAGTCTTTGAGGTTGCGTCTGGAGCCACCAAGGCAAGCATGCAATGCTTCTGTCCACCCTTCGTCCTGCATGCATCACATCTCACAGATTGCAGGCCTTTGGTCTGAAGAGCCTGCCAACACAGCAATGATCTGCACATTGCAAGATGAGTGCTGCTGTACCTCAGGCACACCATGTTGCATACTTGCCACACCTGACAAACCCGCCATCACAGTATGCATGATCATCATTTGCATGGGCCCATGCAAGTGAGTTGAGTGTGGCTGCAGGTGGATCAGCCGATGTGTCATGACTGTGCTCACCGGGTGCAAGATGAGGTGGAGGTGAGTATCAAGGAGGCCCAGCAGGAGTGTGCTGCCTATGAGGCTGCTATCAAGCGCCTTGCAGAAGAGGACCTCCAGCCCCTCACTGACCAGGTGACTGCACATGGCCTTTGCAATGCACACCACGTCATGTGGTACATAGCATGTTACCATTGGCATCAGACTCCCCATCTGTCTGCACAGCTCCAGATGCATCTTGTAGTACCATGAGAAATAGTGACTGGTGTTGCTGTCCCAGCCTTACGCCTTGTGACATTTTCCAAATGCCACATAAGACGCTTTCTGGAGCAGAACAGGCTTTGCATGATGGCATCAGAATGTGATTTACACTATGAACCCGAGACAAGGCAGCCCTTACATCTGCAGCTTAGATACAGCAGCCTGCGAGACATCAAAATTTTGCCTTTGCTGCCCAAATTCCTTGCACAATCTGCTTGCTATGATCACAAGCAGTAGGACCTGACCTTTCTGACTTACAAACGTGATCAAACACAGGAGTATGCAGAGGAAATGAAGCAAGCTCAGGAAGCTGAAGTTGCAGAGAAGGCTCGAGCTGACAGGCTAGAGGTTGAATTGGCTCATGCTGAGCGTGAGCTGAGTGAACTGGGAGCCAGCAGCAGTGAACTGGACAGCCTTGAAGAGCGCTACTGGCATGACTTCAATGATTTCCAACTACAGCTGAGGGCTCATATTGACGAGAGAGATGTTCTTTTGAACAAGGCAAGTGACGTGCTTGATGCACTTGCAGAATGATTTGGCCTTGACTTGTCCCTGTTGACAGGATACAAGATCAGAAGACTGAACCACATGTGCAATGCAGTTAACTGCAAAGAACACATGACTTGCAAACGAAGTGAGCCATCTTGTGTCATGAAATTTCAAACAACTCTAGGAACGTGCAAGATTGCATATCAGTATTATGCTCATCAAAGCAGTTGCCTCTGGCACTCTATCCTTGTACACATACATAAGCCTTTGCCTGCTGTTGTGTTGGTCAGCATGCCCTGTACATGTGAGGGAGCTCTGACTTCCATCTTGGCATCAGCTGCTTCAGCTCTAGCTGAGAATCAGCCAATCAACTTGCGTGGTGCTAGCAGCCTATCCCTGTGTCTATGTCACTCAACTCAGCCCGTCAAGTGTTTCTTGCAGATGGAGAACAGTGCAGCTCATCTGAAGAGGCTGCAGCAGACAAATGTGTACCATGATGTCTTCCGAATTTGGCATGAAGGGCCCTTTGGCACGATTGGGGGCTTCCGCCTGGGCCGCACCAACGAAGCCCCAGTGGAGTGGGATGAAATCAACGCAGCTTGGGGCCAGACTGTGCTTCTGCTGAAGACCATGGCACAGGTCAGAAAGTTGGCAATTGGACTCCACCATCAAGGCACTGTGCTGCATGACCACTGTAGGGCTTTGCTTATGGGTCTCTGTTTGGGTTCTTCTGCCTGGCAGTGTCCAAAATCCATGCTCGATGACTCAGCAATCACATATTGCCTCAACACAAGTCACTGGACTCAATGGTCACATTGAGATTGGTGGCTGTGCAGCATGAGCCAGACCACACCCTGTATTGACATGCAAAGCATTCCTGCAGGAGTGTGGCTGCACCTTCTCCTCATACAGGTTGATTCCCATGGGCAGCTACCCCCAGATCGCTGATAAGAGAGGGACACATGATCTGTATGGGCCTGTCAGCCGAATGATGTGTGCCAGCTATGACAGGGCTATGGTCATGTTTCTTACCTGTGTGAAGGTGCAGATCCGTGCTGTTTCCAGTTTGCTTGCGACTTATGCAACTTGTGTAGGAATCCATATTGCAGACATGTGAGGCATGTGTGGCATTGTCAGGGTTTCTTGGTCTGTTCTGTGATAGCCCATGACCATGCCAACTGGTGCAATGCTGTGCTTTTGCCACATGTATCACGGTCAGGTTGCGCTCACAGCATCTCTGCTGCTTGTACTTTCCAGCAAGAGGCTGGCACAGGGCAGGAGCTAAAAGTACAATGCCAACATGTCAAGATGCATATAAAATCACCCTGTGATAGAGTCTCTGCACAGCTTCCCAATTATGCAACATCCGACCTGATGTTTGTGGCATTATCTGGTCAGCCTCTGCTTTGACACCAATATGTCCACGGCAGCAGTGCCCATTGACACATGGTTTCATTCAGTGTCAACTTGGTGTTGTGCAGGAGTTTGCAGACTGGATTGTATCTCAAGACAACAATTTTGAGATGGCGTATGCCATAGATCAGGACAAGGTGGCCAACATGACCATCAGGCTTCAGTTCAACAGTGACTCGAAGTGGACCAAAGCCCTCAAATACATGCTCACAAACCTTAAGTATTGTTTGAAATGGGCCATCACGCATCAAAACCTAGAAAGGAATGCCTCTGCAGCAAGGACTTCACACAATCAGACAAATCCTTCCTGTATGAGGCAATGAAAATTATGTAGACAAATTTCTCTGCTATGCTTCATATGTCATGGTGTGCATGTCATCATGTTTTGTGCATCATTTCAGTGGCTTTGTGCCTAGCAACTTCCTCATGCTGATTATATGAATTGTGCATTACTCATTATCGTATGCAATTTGTGATTGCCCCTTCCTGCAGTTGTGGTAAAGACAGCCTGCACCTCTAGCAGAAAAGGCAACCACAGCAATCCTGCCCATGGCAGCCTGTGTCGACCCTTCTTAGAAATTGCCGCCTTCTGGGATTACGGTCTCTCCCTTGTGGTAGTGAGATCATGACACGGGATTACTGGTTGTACTGGTTGATTGAGAACGTGATTGCTGCGAAGGCTTTGCTGCAGCTGTGTTGCAAATCAACTTTATGCATCGCAGAGGGCCAGTGCTCAGTATCTTAGGGAGTCTCTATCACTCTGACGACGTGCATGAGCGTCAGTTTGCTCATCGAAAGCATAGCTAGCGTAGCTATGCACTCCCAGTCCCATAACCGGT
>JAABUP010003444.1_pt1 | contig 27947 bp, 35 predicted proteins | sample 5559201 | NCBI WGS metagenome assembly JAABUP01 (sample SAMN10711887, study PRJNA513373) | rock metagenome | isolation source: Antarctica rocks | place: Antarctica | reverse complement strand
TTCTTCCCCACGCAAACGAACATTCTCTCCTGTCAGTGCCTGGTCGCTCGTACTGACGCTTGATGCCAGTCACATCTGGTGTTTGGTCAACTATGTCGGCGAGGTTGGCTCATTCTTGCACTCTACTTGCTGGTACGCCGTTTTGCCGACGGTGCCGTGGTGGCACCAAACCAACGAAACTAACCTACGGGCGTACACTAGACGACAAGTGCGGCATGATATGCAGCCCAAGAGCCGTGCCACAACGTCGCATGTGTGGGACCTGCATCTCGCCCGCATGGAGGCCGAAATTGAACCCCGCGTTGATGTTTCTCGTCGCCGACAGCTTCAATCAAGCGCCACCTATCTCGCTACCTCCAGCATTTCTATGTGCGGTTAACGACAATGCACCTCAGACTGCCGCAGCTTATATGTTACTCCGTGATAACGGCATCGCCAAGTATCGCCGATAATTTGCTGTCCTATGCTACTGGACAATCTGGCTATGTCTTGGGAAGCGCGTTCGGCCTGCCAGGCACGAATACGACCTATGATTATGTGGTTGTTGGAGGCGGTACCGGTGGTCTGGCGATAGCGACAAGGCTGGCGGAAGATCCCAGCGTGACCGTGGCCGTTATCGAGGCTGGAGGTTTCTATGAGACTGACAATGGCAACCTCAGCGTCGTGCCTGGATACGCAAACTTCTATAGTGGTGCAGACTCAAACAATTACCAGCCTATGGTCGACTGGGACTTTACGACAACGCCACAAGCTGTGAGTCCCCTACTTTCTGAGTTTGCAGTGGGCACAAATTCATTATAACCGTTTGTGATAGGGACTAGGCGGTCGTAGAGTTCATTATGCCCGTGGCAGGACGTTGGGAGGCTCCTCGGCGCGGAACTACTTGGTGTACCAACGGTAAGTGAACGAACAATCAGTTATCCCTCATTCTTGCTGGGGCTCAGCGCTGATAACTAGCCACAAGGCCAACCATTGACGCACTCCAGAAATGGGCGGATGAAGTTGGTGATCAAAGCTATAGCTGGGAGAAGTTCCTGCCGTACTTCAAGAAATCCTGCAATTACACCGCTGCCAACCAAGCTCTCTACACTAATTCCACCAATAAGGAAAACCCCAACCATTTCGATCCCGCGGGAGGGCCTCTTCATGTGTCCTTCAGCAACTTCGTTGATCCCTTCGGGACATGGGCTCAGAAGGGTTTCGCTCACGTAGGTATGAACGTCACTGATGGCTTGAACGGTGGTAATCTCTTCGGTGCCGCATACGCAACTTTGACGATTGATCCCCGAAATGCGTATCGGTCTTCATCCGAAGCTAGTTTCTTGCAGGCAGCACTACAGAACGGGACGGCCCCCATAATCTACAAGGGCAGTCTGGCTCAAAAAATCCTCTTCAACGGTACTACAGCCTCAGGCGTTATGGTCACCACAGCCGGGGCCTATGGCATTCCCTCTATTAATTACACTTTGAGCGCGCGAAAAGAAGTCATCGTCTCCGCTGGAGTTTTCCAATCCCCGCAACTTCTCATGGTATCTGGCGTTGGCCCCAAATCTCTTCTTTCGCAATACAGCATACCTGTAATCTCCGACCTCCCAGGCGTTGGCCAAAACATGTGGGATCATGTCCTCTTTGGCACCGACTACAAAGTCAACGTCAACACCGCCTCCGCAGCCATCAACAGCCCTGCCCTCGCCGCCAAAGCTGTATCAGCATACCAACAGAACGCAACAGGCCCGCTTTCTGTCTTCGGCGCGGGCTACTATGGCTGGGAGGATCTCCCCGAACCATACCGATCCAATATCTCCGCATCCCTCCTCCAACCCTTGAAAGCGAATTTTCCTCCGGACTGGCCGGAACTGGAATGGCTACCCGTATCCGCCTACCTAGGCTACCAACGCAACAGACAGAAAGAGGACCCCAAAGACGGTAAGAACTACGCCACCCTCAACACCGGCCTCGTCGCGCCACTTTCCCGGGGCAACGTCAGCATCTCATCTTCATCAATGAGCGACCCGCCGATCATCAACCCCAACTGGCTCACCGATCCCACCGACCAGGCCCTCGCCATCGAAGGCATCCGTCGCCAGCGCGAAATCTGGTCCTTTTTCGCCACACAGGGCCTAACAGACGGCAAAGAAGCTCTCCCAGGACTGAACGTCACTTCCGACGCCGACATCCTCACCTACATCAAGAAATCCCTAATTCAGATCTACCACGCAGCAGCGACATGTAAGATGGGCGCATCGAACGACACTATGGCCGTCCTCGACAACCGAGCGCGTGCCTATGGTACGCAGAATCTGAGGGTCGTGGATGCGAGTTCTTTTCCGTTTTTGACACCGGGACATCCGATGGCGACGATTTATGCGCTGGCGGAGAAGATCGCGGCGGATATTTTGGGAGGTGCGACACCGCCGCCGGGGTACAACCTTTCGGGGTATACGGATGGGTATCCGGGAGGGAGTGGGGGAAAGATTTTGGGGGGTGGGGGAAGTGTTGTGGCCGCCGAGACGAATGATGCGGTTGATTTGTGGAGCAGGAAGGGGCCTTCGTTGTTTGCTTTGATTACTGTGCTTGGAGCTGCATTGGTTTTGTGATTGCATTTGTGTGGGCGTTGGAGAGGCTATCTAGATGGATCTTTGTATCTAGGATATGATGCTTTGTAAGTATTTGGTGAGCATCGTATGTAGTATCATAGTAGCAACAGATACCAATCTCTTTACGTTTTCATGCTTAGGATGTGGACCGCGAATTGCCTCTCACAGGGGAATACATGACATCCATATCGTGCGCAACCAAGGAATCTAATCTCCAATATACAGTTCTCAAGATCATTTGATAAAAATTATATATTCAAATAATGCGATTATATTAATCGGTAATGGCTCCAATAGCTTGGTGGTAGACTGGCTATCAATCTGAATTGACCTAGATAACAATCCCGCTGCATCATACCTCGAAGGGTGTGACCTAGGATTAGCATCCGGCTGCATCAATGATGATTGGTCAAATCAATCACTAGCTATCATCGTGCAATATCCCGGGGTTCCGGGTTCGATTCCAGGTTGAGACTTTCGAGTTTCGACCTGGGGATGAGTAGTGGCTGATAAATTTCAGTCGCGAACATCTTTTTGCTTTTTGAGGATATGGGTAAAGGCTTCTTCTGATGATATTGAGCCACCCCCGAGAGCTCGGATCGCAGGTTGATTTCACGTGACATCAAGCTTGCATCAATTGAAGCTAGGATTCTGTATGCATGATGGGATTTGGCCTGGACAAGGTGAAAATAATCATTATCACTATCTACTTGCCGTTCAACCTAAGCATGATATGATCCTACCGTATCTGCAATGACCTTCAAGATGCTCAACAGAAGGTGATCATCACTCTTCGGCACCGATGACCGCTAATCTCACCCTGATTCTTCGATGTTCGCACGGGGTAGCGGTAGGGCAAGTTCATACAGGTAAGAAGGATCGCGCTATCCCCCGTGATGACAAGGACACTATCCAGGCTGAGGTTCCCCCCTTAGCAGGTGAGAATGTTGCTAGCGAGTAGGATGCGTATGATTCCGCCGCACTGAGCGATGATGACAATGTGCATGTCATTCCCTAATACCAGTTGTCGATACGACTGTATACTGCAATGCTGGAGATGCGCATCTTGATGATCTTGAGGATTCAAAGGCTAACTAGCTAACAGGAAGCTATTTGGAAGGGAAGACTTTAAACGATATTAGGGCGATGCAAATAGGGCAGTGTGTGATTATAGTAGTGTTGGTTGTTAAGATTTGGATGAGTCCAACTCCCTTATTGTTGTCGCTCACCCATTTCGCACATGAGCAGTTTGCCTAATTAGCACGTCGTCATTGTGGCCCACATTGGTCTAGATCCCTCCAGGGCCAACAGCGACACATCCTCCATAAGTCGGTTGCTCTCAAAGAATTCCTCGTACATTCTAGTAGCCACTCTCCATAGCAAATTTCATCCTGCCTTGTGCCATCCGTATACGTTTTCCAAAAAGACCCTGAGCCAGAATTATGAAACCAGCGGCAGCGGTGATACCAGTCTGCGCACCAAGCGCATCCAAAGCCCCTGATTTGGTGACCCAATCAATCTCAATATATGTAGCCATAAAGCCGCCCATCGTCCGTCCCATGACAATCCATGCGCCCACTTCTCCACTCCCTTCTGGATATGCATCTAAAAGATATGCGTTCAGCGCGACAGTCGCGATCATGATGCCCATGACTTGTCCAGCGAAGAATACTGCGATCACCATGTAGTGGTATGTATGTTGGAGGGCGAATCCAAGGACAAGGATTGATACGGTCATGATGGGGGAGGCGAGCCAAATGACGATCAGACGGGCTTCTGGCTCGATATGGCCAGAGTGCCGGCGCATGTAATACTTTCCGACTATGTCGTGAAGCCAGTGGCCTACGACTGCACCGATAACAGCGCCGATTATGGGGGCGAAGTAGAAAAATCCTGAGAGGGGGTAAGAGTCAACCTCTTGTTCGCTTAAGAACACTGTTAGAAGAGATTGGACATACCAAGATTGTAAGGAGTGAAATTGTAGATCGTGGTCAGCCAAAGAGAAACAGTCGCGTTGACGCCAATTATCCAGGCAAAATTCAGGAAGTAATAGATAGTGCACAGGAGGACAGGAATCTTCGAAATAGCAACGACAGGGCGCAGAAGAGCTTGCAGAAAGGTCTGTCTGAGGTGGCGGCTGCGCCATTGCTCGATGCCAATGATTCTAAGAACGCGTGGCTTGGGGACGGCTTGCTGGTCTCGAGGCAGGTTGCGGTTGTAGATCGTCTCATCCATTAGACCGAGTACTAAAATCCAGCATAGAGCCGAGAAACCAGTATTGACCCAAAAGGCATTAGGCCATTTCTCTTTATTGATTATAAATGCCGTGATCTGAGGGCCAAGATAGGGGGACGCAATAATACCACCAGACCAGATGTTTATTTTGCGCCTGCGAAGGGGTTAGCAAAACTTCATTGCAGCATAGATCTAGGTCTGGAGACTGAGACCTACGGATGCTCATGGAAGAAGAAAATGTCCTGGACAAACATCAAGCCACCCTGAAATGGAGGCATTAGTGCATGCACTCTCCATGAGAAGTTCGACAATTCTCACCGCTTGCGCGACGTTAGAGAAGAACCCATACAAGATTCGTGCTGCCAAGTATGAATCAAAGCTTGTCGCAGCCGCACACCAAGCGGAAGTGCCCAGGGCCACAGAAGTGAAGAAAGCCAGAATCGGCAGTCGGCCGAAGTAGGCGGACAATAACACGGTGAACAGTCCTCCTGCTCCAAGACAGAAGAGATTTCCGACTAGATTATGTTGAACAGCGTTCGGGTCCATGTGCCATTGTCTTTAATTTTGTACTTGATTAGCAAGCTTTTTGCCGGCCTTTATTTGACGCGACATACGCAGCCTGTGGAATCAAAGCGACGGTACCCATGCTCGATCCAAGATCTGGCAAGAAAGCGACCACAGCGATTACCATGAGTATGATGTGCTTTCTCAGTGGGGTCCAGTTGAGCGGGTCGTTTGGATCGCTCGAAGGTTACGGGATTAAGACAAGTTTCCCATCATGGGCGGTCTGCAAGCCTCGCCCTTCGACTCCCAGCCCATTGAAATCGAGGATGTAAGCTTCAGAATCGCGGATCTTGTCATTCGTCTCCTCATCTTCGCGATCAAACCTGGTAGTCGCAGTCTTCTCATTTGTGCTATCTGCTGAGCTCGCGGGAGGCGACATGGTGGTTTGGTTGAGAGCCGTAAATGATGTAGTATGTACCAAAAAGATAGATTAAAGATACAGCAATCGCTTAACAAATTTTAAAAGAAAAGGGGGATTCTGGTTTTGCCTCAGACGCACGGTTTCGATGATGTTGATGCGAATAGTGGTGGTGCCACCGAACGACATCACCACAGAAGTCATGGTGGAGTATGCTGTGCCTTTAAAAAGGCTGGCTGCAGCACCCAGCTACCGAGAGACGTTCCGACAGCCTGGGCCTGCCGCTCAGTGCTCCCATCGAATGCGACGTGACCTCGAGTTTCGCGTGCGCAGTGACTGAGTGGAGCTTGGGTCATTGATGAAGCCGTAGTTGAATGTGAAACTGGAGGCTCCGGAAACCCCGAGTTAGCCGTCTTAGTCCTAGTGAAATTAAATGATATGCGCCATTGATACCGTAAGGTATTCTTACAATCAATCATTTGCAAAAGGAACCTTCCTAGAGATCATCATCAGTTCATCATACTCCACGTTCTTGCATCATGAGGAATTAGTTGACCGAGCTAGTGCTTGATGTGTATTCGTATCGCTGAAGACTGACAATATTTGATGTTGGATTGGAAGTAGTTCTAGGGAAGATTCGTTCTGATCGAGAAAAGCAATCCTGTAAGAGATCGCTCTTGGATCCATACGAAGATTTAGGTATGAAGCACTGAGTCGATACTGGGCGGATTAATGGAGTAAGTTGACGTGATGAACATGATGCTGGAGATTGCCCCGCAGTCGCCATTGTATCTGCGCCATGTGGTTGACTACTGCATATCGGGTACCCGCAGCACACTGCAGAAGATGAATCAGAGGTTGAGATTGGGTCCGGACATCCGAACTGACTCGATCATGAGGGATCAAAGAACAAATGAACCTGCGCAATGGAAAACCTCGGGGACAAAAATCGACCATCGGATGCACCACCTTCTGCACTGGCTGCAAGCTGCCAAGAAGACATGCCCGCTGGTTGTTCCACCTCTTCCCCAATATAGCTGTGCGATAAGCCAAGAGCGCCATCCACGTCATTGCTGGCTCAGATCCGCATTTTTCTCGTCTCAGCAGTCTTGTCAGTGCACTCACCCTTTCCCCCGCAAATTCAGGGCACTAGGTATGACCAGATGCCTTGTGACTCAATTATTGAACCCCAACTCACGAAAAAGGAGACGTGCTGCCTTTAAGCGTGTAGGAGGTAGCATGCGTTGGCATGAGGTTAGTCCTAAGCACTCCATTGATCTTGATTGGCCTTCGTCTGCACTCCGAATCGCGTTTCTCTCCCTGAGTCATCGGTAAATCCTGATTTGAACCCGGATTGTGGACTGTCGAGCCGGCGGTGTAATTTCTCGTGCCTTTGCACAAGGTCTTCAACGGGTACCTGCAGGTGAACCAAGAATCAACACTGATCTTCAAAGCCACGTTTTCCTGACAATTATGGCTCCGATCGCCGGGGGCAAAAGACAGTGTTAGTTTTAGCGCTTAGGCAACATGCGAGTACTAGACTGAAGTCCTATCATGGTAGACGATCAACAATGATGCCGAAAACAATAGAATGCGTCGTGACAACGTTACCGGCTGCTGCAAGGTGGGTCAACCTACGGTCATGCCGTCCTCCTATCCTTATAGCATTAATGCTTCTAAAGCTCCCTGACTGAATCTCCTCATAGCACATTAGAAAACGTTTATCCCTGCCTTGCACCCTTCCCGCGTATCAGGATTGGTGTACCTTGCAAGAGCGGCTCTGGTGGTGTGGAGCTTTATCCGTGAACTCCTGCAGTGGTGGTCGCACTGCGAATCTTTCTGTACCATCCCTCTCAAGTGTTCCTTTGACAATAATTCTGAGGGGCAATGCTAGGGCAGACGCCGAGCGGATCATCGGTCTTGCACATGGGAACTCGAGGTAGTGATCCGAGTCTAGCATTATCGTCACTACATCGGCAAGTAGAGCAATGTCGATCCTGCCTCGGTCGCAAAGCCTCCTATTATTTGGGAGAGGGGGAGTATATTGCAATGCTTTTTCTTGTGCTTCTCGCTCTTTGTTCATACCGCTTCCAATTCCTAGCACGAAGGCCAGACCCTGAAAGGTTCAAAGCACTTGAGGACTTGTGGAGAGCTCCAAGAACACACTCACATGGCACACCAACTACCAGCGCATCCTCTCTCAGACCCTTATGGAGGAAAGGGGCAGCTCATTATGCGTACGACATGGGTTGAGGCCTCGCTCGCCTTCGTCCCCATTCTGATGCGGACGTACACCAACGCTTTCGTCATCAAATCTTTCAAATGGGACTATTTCTGGGCAATGCTTGCACTAGTAGGTAAAGTCCTGATCACGATTTCCAAGGAGGATAATAACCATGCAGGTCACTGGCTTGACTTCCCAGGCCATCATAACGGTATCCGTCACTTCGGGGCTCGGTAACCACATGTCACTTCTGGACTCTCTGCAAATAGTGAAAGCCTTGAAATACAGCTGGATCGGTCACATGCTGGGCATTCCATTCAACGGTTTTGGAAAAAATGCCGTGATTGCGTTTCTTCTGCGAATACAGGATCGAGCACAAAGCAAGAAGATGACGTGTCTGACTTATTGACTTTACTTCATTGGTGTCTCCAACTTCGCAATCAACACGACGGAAGTATGTATGATCCTCAACTCATGTTCACCAACGGGCAAATTCTGGAATCCAATGATTCCTGGACGATGCGACCATGTAACCCGTACAAACCATGTGGGATACTTTCAAGGCTGTATGAGGCACATCTTGTTGGGGCTGAATCCATTAAGCTGACTCTATCGATAGCTTGGGTTTGCTACTAGCGATGTCCTGTTGGCTGGCTATCCCATTCTGGTATTCTGGAATCTCAAAATTTCCACCAGAGTCAAGGCTGGCTTGTGTCTACTAATGGCTGGAGGTCTCCTGTAAGTCTCGTATATCAACTCTTTAATCTGTGTTGTCAAAGCTTATGAATGTCATTTTGTAGTGCTGCTGTTGCTGGCGCAATCAAGACCGTATATATCAAGCTGATCGTGAAATCGCCGACGTCCTGGAATCGTCGTACACAGGATACGATGCTTCCATATGCCTCACGTACCTTCACTTCAATGCCACTTTTGCCGGGGATCTTGACCTTCTTCTCCGTTGACACCACTTCGTCTTTTCGTGCCCCGGCCTCTGTACAAACATTTTGTAATAGATCAGCAGGCTCCGGAGTGGAGATGCCCTTTAGAGCTGAAATTTTCAGCGTTTTGGCAACAGCGGCCTCCCACAAGCTTGCGACAAAGCGTGATTTTTGGACGCTAGGCTTCGGGCGGCCGTTAACGAGGGTATCTTTGCTCTCATATTTCTGATTAGAGTCAGCCATACTCCGAACCCTCGAGAATAGGTTTAGAAGATGACGGTTCCATCATTTGGTTAAGAGAGTCCCTTGATGATGCGAGAGAAAGATGTAGCTCAGGCGCACATGTTTCAGCTTTAAGGATTCCGAACTAAAGTACCTAAGCTGCCAATTGAACTCTACACCTAACCTAAGTCTTCATATATTCAAGCATCGTAGGACGTGAAATTGCTATGATCAAAGACTATTTTCAGCCGTGATTCTTCGAAATGAAACGACTCACTGATGTGGACTTCTTGCTGCAGAACAGCTCATTACCTTAGATTTCAGAAGCAGTCTCGGCAGTTGATGTGGACTAGTCCTGTCACTAGCGTTAGATTCATTTTAGCGCGTGTATAAGTAAGAATCCTCCAAGGCTTGGCAATATGACCACAGTCACGTGATATATTAAGTAAAGCACACCTTCCACATCTCTTCCACAAAAAACATCACCTCTACATAATGCCACAATAATAACCCTCACGATCGCGTCCCGCGTCCTCTCGCCAATATGGTATCACCCCCGCCCTCCTCTACCTCCTCGCCCACTCCACCTTCAAATCCACCTCCCACCAAACCCAGCAAGCCCTTCCGCTTCAAGCGCCCCCGCCCGCGGTCGCCCTCACCCCCCTCACTAAACTCGCGCTACCATTCCAACCGGCATCGCCGACACCACCATCGGCACCACCACCGCTCCCACCACAAACAATCCCCCACCCCACCCGACGACCCCACCCTCTACGATGATTCTTACATCCCCAACGCTCGCTCAGGCCAATATCTACACCCTGATGTCGCATTCCGCGAATCGCTCTTCGACGCCCTCGCCGACGACGAAGGTGCCGCGTTCTGGGAAGGGGTATATGGGCAGCCTATCCACACATACTCACCCTACACTCCCAAAACCAGCTGCGACGATGACGATACCATCGATGCGGATGGGAAGCCAAGACTAGAGCGCATGAGCGATAATGAATATGTAGATTACGTGCGCAGCAAGATGTGGGAGAAGAGTCATGAGCATATACTCGAGGAACGGCGGAAGAGGGAGGAGGACAGGCGGAAGAGAAAAGAGAAGGAGAGGGTGGCGCAGCAGGAGGGCAGGAGGTTTATGGAGGAGGTAGAAGAAGGTTTGAGGAGGGGAAAAGAAAGAAGACGGCAGGGGAGGTGGAACGGCGTTTGGGAGCGCTATACAACCGCTTGGTCCACACCCCTCACCAACAACAGCGACCCAGCAAGTACCAAACCCCCTATCCCCTGGCCGGTAGAAAGCTTCCAGCGCAAAGACGTTCAGAAGGAATCAGTCGAGGAATTCTTCCGCTGTGCGCCACTGGCTGCTGGGGTTAGGGAGGAGAATTTTGGCGATGTGCTGAAGAGGGAGAGGGTGAGGTGGCATCCCGATAAGATGGTGCAACGGGCTGGGGGCGGGGGCTTGGATGAAGGGACGTTGAAGGTTGTTACGGGCGTCTTTCAGGTTGTGGATCGCCTGTGGGGGGAGGTAAAGGGGAGGGTGTAGGGTAGGGCGTTGGTCGTTCGGAGTAAAGTCATGAGCATATGATACCCCATGATTTTATGTTGCAATAAATAGCAACGAATGATTAGAATCACAAATATTGGATTCTACAGACGATCAAAAGCAAGAACGCTCAAAATGCTTAAACCAGCGCCATTGATGCAACTCGCTAATGTCACAACCAAAAGACGTCAACCGGCGCCCCTGAGAGGTTTCTCGCCAGGTGCTTGCCCCATCAAATTCTTCTGTCTATCCATATAATCCCGTACGATGACCGTGCAATGTACCTCTTCGCACAGCCTCTTGCGCCTTTGCATCGGCAATTTGCCAGCAAATTCCAGCCCACTAGCTCGTTCCACAGCCTCGATAGGCACCTCGAAGTCCTTGAGCGGTTTGTCATTTGCTATTCGCGCATTTGGCAGCACGAAAGCTGCAAGGCTGACATTCCCGCCCGTCGTGCCATCCTCTGCAAAGATGACCTTGTAGAAATGTGTCGGTACTGACACATTGGGCGGGTTTCCAATCACTTCATATGAGACCTTCCATTTGCCGTCTTCAGGATCCTTTCTTGGCAAGTATAATGGGCCCGTCACGATACGCACACTGGGGAAGTTGTTCGTCAGTCTCCTGCAAAAATCTTCAAAATGCGCCCAGTAATCCCTGTTGAATCCATCTCCCACTTGCGGGCACATATTGCTCAATAGAAAAGTTTGATCCAGCGCGTTCTGGCTCCACTTTGCGTCCGCGGCTGGCACTTGATGACCTCTGTCGTAGCCGGATCTGAAGTAATCGCTGAGTTTGGCGCGAAATTTCGAGGGGATGGATTCATCTTCAACGAAGTATGAGTGTTTGCGGTCGGCATTGTTGGCGGATAGAGAAGCAGGAGTTATGTGTTCGGCTACCCACTGCGGGTTGCGGGTACGACGGTCGAAGGCAGAGGTTGTGGAGAGTGTTGGATGAAGGTCGGAAACAGGGCCTGGAAAGCCGTATTGGAAGAGACCATTCGGGTCAACAGGAGGAACAATGTCCTTAAAGCGAGTAGGGTAGGACGGAGCAGGCGTAGTCGGTGTCGACACCGGTGTGGTTGGAAGGGGCCTTTTTTCTGACCGGGAGGAGAATAAGACGGCCGACGCTGCAGCACCTGTGGCTGCCGATATGCCTGCGACGATTGCCAAAGTCGTCTTCGACATGGTGACTTCTTTGCCGGGAAACAGAAGACGGGAAGAGTGAGGCGGGCCAGGAGCCCTTATGAAGCTCTCATCGTTGCGCCAGACGAAAACCAGGCAATACCAGTCTGCAGCGCGTGATGGAACGACGTGCCTCAACAAAGGTACCTAGTAATCAAAGGCTTACAGCCAATCATTGGAATGGCGCTTTGGTGCGTAGAGCCTGCCGTAGAGACCTGTCCGGGTACACGCTAATGAAACGGCCTCGACCGAAGTAAAGGCGCCTTTCAACTTATCTTTCTTTATCACTTGGATCCTCTCTTCGAGCTACATAGACTGCTGCTCGTCTCTCTACCTACTAGTATCGACTATTCATTATTCGATCCTATTGCTGGCTTCTCTTAAGTCCGTGTGCGGCAAGTCCGCGCTAGATTGCCGAAAATGGTCCTCGACAATGATACCAGAGGATGGATCATGACATGCGTGAGCGGCATTGGTACGTACAATTGTCTCGTAAAGATTGACATTCTCACTGACTGTCCGGTAAGCCTGCGTCGTGGGATCCAGCATAATATGCGTGGATTTAATCATTCAGCAAATCCCAGGAAAGCGCAATTTTAGGATACAGGACAGCAATGCATTTCTTTCGTCATCCTTGAGTCTCAGCTTCGGGGTCATGGTAAGCTCAGATGAGGCATTCTGCTTCAGTGCTTGTGATTGACCGTTCGCTTCCAGCTATTTTCTTCTTTGTATAGCATGCTACCATCTGCCCAAAAGTACCTGAGTAAAGGTGGCCTGTCTCCAACTGCTGCGGCATATGCCACTATTGGGTGCTTTCTAGGTGGAGTTGTCGGAATTCAGTTCTTGTCAAGGTTTTTGCATCATTATATACCCTCCCACGTCGTAGACTGCGATCATTCTCATGACGAGGACGACGAAGACGAAGATGACAAGGAATCCCATGACGATCACCACCATAACGGCCATGCCCACAAGCTGAATGGTCACGCCTCAGAAGAAACGCCTTTGCTCTCTCATGATGATATAGATCTCAAATCAGGCTCGGAGCCTAGATCGACGTCGGTCAATACGGGGTCAACCCAAAGATTCGATAATTCTCATCTCAGAGCTCCTACCTTAAAGACTCGGCCTACGCTACAGAGTCGCTTGACTTCGCGAATGACGTCATTGGTCTCAGGGGGTAAGACTTCTTGTGGCGAGGGTGGTCCATGCTTCGGTTATAGTGAACCATGCGGCCAAGAGTGTTTCAAGGCCATCAGTCGAAGCCCAACCAGATTATCAACTAGGCCTCCGACCAGAGCTCCAACCAGAGCCTTTGGACGATTCTCAGTATCTGGTCCCCCAAGACAGCCATCTCTTCTTCGCACTGTCACCGCGCCATACTCTAGTATCAAAGCAGGACTTCCGAAGGTCAGTGATGAGGAAATCGCTCAGCTATCCCCCAGGCCGCTACACCAAAGACCGGCACTACCTGCGTCACAGGAGTCAGCGAAGGCGATTTTCCGAGGTCGAGAAGGCAATGGTGGGGGTTCACCATCTCATTTGGGCAAAGGGGTGAACGCAACGAGTACCGACTACGAGCAAGACGAGGACGAGAACCCCGAGTCGCCCGAACGCAGGAGCTCAATGGCTTCGGCCACTGATACTGCCAATGATCCTTCACATCATCATCACGTCCCTACAAATGCTTTCCTCGCCATCGGGCTCCAAACGTCGATCGCCATTGCCTTACACAAGCTCCCTGAAGGCTTCATCACCTACGCTACGAATCATGCGAACCCGATGCTGGGCTTCACTGTTTTCATGGCGCTCTTTATCCATAACATCACAGAAGGCTTTGCCATGGCCCTTCCTCTGTACCTAGCGATCAACAGCAGATGGAAAGCAATGTTCTGGAGCTCTTTACTGGGCGGAGTGAGCCAGCCTCTTGGTGCGGGCGTTGCCGCACTGTGGTTCAAGATTGCAGGACGAGGTGATGCGGCCCCTGGTGATACGGTGTATGGATGCATGTTCGCCATCACTGCCGGCATCATGGCCAGTGTTGCGTTGCAACTCTTCTCAGAGAGTTTAAGCCTGACTCACAACCGAAATCTGTGCACGGCATTCGCATTCATTGGGATGGGTATCCTTGGAATGAGTTTCGCGTTGACGGCTGGATGAGACATGCTCGGGGGCTGACATCTGTACCATCATAACGATGACACAAGATTGGAGTTTTGGAGCGGATTACGCTATCACAGGGGGTATTGCATGGCGCGGCGTACTGTCTGGGACCCGGACCAAGGCATTGATTATGTGACTATACCCTAGATACCCTCATGACCAGTTGACGCCATTATATGATCGTTCTCCTCCGTACCCTACCTAATACAATGCTCTTACTTCCGAAGAAGGGACCGAGGGTCAGTGAGTTAAGTCATAGCCGATAGCGCGAAAGTACTCTCAACTTTCACCAGCGTAATAAATCAACCAAAGCATTCTTCTAAACTTTCAGGGATTATAGTTACGAAGTCTACGACTGTGACTGAAATTCTTGAAATTTTTGAAGGCTGTTGGGGCCACGACTTACTTCATAATCATCAGATGTCTTTCTTTTGGACAGGACACGATCTCAATCGGTCATTTTTCGGCACTGTGAAATCCCAATGCGGATGATGCTTGTCCAATCAGAAACGTATCCTCCAGACTTCGCAGTCCAATGCGTGCACTTGCGTACATTGAAATGAGTAGCCAATCGCAAGGGCCAGAGATAATTTGGCGTTGATAGCCTGCAGCTTAGAGCACTTTCAACGGCTACGTTATCAATTTCCGCCCTTTTTTCTTGATCATCGACCAGATCCGGGGTAATGCGGTATTTTTGAAGATCTGGCGGATGAAAGAGAGGCAAGGCTCACAGCACTCTTGGTTACCTACCTACTGAAGTCCCTACCTTCTCCTAGAACTGCTGAACTGCTGGAGCTAGGGGTTAAGGGATCGGGATCGGCAAAAGCTGCGACTCGCTACAACCTACAACCGCCCTTAGCCTCATTCTTCCAATTCCCCTCCTCTCTCGTCAGGACGCTGGCCGCTGGACTCGATCAAAGCTCCCCAATCACCCGCCGACTGCGACTACGACTGCGACTGAGCCATCCAAACCTATACCCTATCGCTATCCCCATCTCTACCCAGCATCTACCCTCCTACGCCCCGCACAACTTCAGCGGCCGCGCAGCCATTGGCGTCAATTAACTTCCCCACCCTTTCCCCCCAACGTCTATCTCCCCTTCTCGATGATAGGAGGTCCTAGCACCGCAACAGCCGGCGTACCTTGACGAGTAAGCGTCTGACCGCGTCAACTGGGCCCCGGGACAGGGAATCATCGTCTCGATCCGCATACCACGTCTCCCCTCTTGCATTTGGAGCACCAATTGCACGACCACATGCCGTGACAGTTACCACATTCAGACCAGACCGACCACCCTGTCCGTTTATTTCAGGAACAAGATCTGACCCTGGCTCTCCACGACCACGTTACTCCCCTGTCATCCACATCCACGTCACTTGAGCTCTCATGCCGACCCTCGGTTTCCTCAAGAAGAAACGGACAAAGGAGCATGATCCAAACTCCCCATCTTCGCCTGTCGATAGCTCACCGATCACACCCACATCGGCGATTGGGCACAGGAGCTCACTCACGCCGACTACGGCGAGTACCCTGAGCTCCACGAACAGCTCGCAGAAGCCGCCAGACGCAATGCTTATTAATCACGGAGGCCCACAACCTACATCAGTACCGCAGAGCGCTGGTCAGGACACAGCGGTAGGTCTACATGACCAGAGCTCCTCAAGCGCCCAGGGTCTAACACGGATGAGAAGGCTGACGGTGCTGTGTAGTCGCAGATGACAAACCAGACAAATGGGTCCAACCCACAGCAGGCCCCGGGCTCATCGGGCAGCACAGCCCAGACCACCTCCGTACGCACCACAAAAGGCAAGTATGCCTTGACAGACTTTACTCTCAAACGGACGCTGGGGACAGGGAGCTTCGGCAGAGTTCACCTAGTACAATCGAATCACAATCAACGCTTCTATGCCGTCAAGGTTCTCAAAAAAGCGCAGGTGGTGAAGATGAAGCAAGTGGAGCATACCAACGATGAGCGGAAAATGCTACAGAAAGTCAAGCACGCTTTCTTGGTGACGCTATGGGGGACCTTCCAAGACTCGAAGAACCTCTACATGGTGATGGATTTTGTAGAAGGAGGGGAGCTGTTCAGCCTTTTGCGGAAATCGCAGGTCAGTCCTGAGAGCTGTCTTCTGGTGTAAACCGCTCTGGAGCATCGTACTCACGCCTTGAAAAGCGCTTCCCGAATCCCGTAGCCAAATTCTATGCCGCCGAAGTCACTCTTGCCCTAGATTACCTCCACGCACAAGGCATCATATATCGAGATCTCAAGCCTGAGAATCTGTTATTAGATAGACATGGCCACCTGAAAATTACAGATTTCGGATTTGCCAAGGAGGTGCCAGATAACACCTGGACACTTTGCGGGACACCAGACTACCTTGCGCCCGAGGTCGTAGCTTCCAAGGGCTACAACAAATCGGTCGATTGGTACGTAATATGTTTCCATTGGGTCTAGAGTATTGTCTCATGTTCGATAGGTGGTCTCTCGGAATACTTATCTTTGAAATGCTATGCGGGTTCACACCATTCTGGGATGGAGGTTCACCAATGAAAATTTACGAAAACATTATGAAAGGGCGCGTCAAGTACCCGCCTTACATCCATCCAGATGCGCAGGACCTGCTACAACGACTCATCACCTCTGACTTGACCAAGCGACTGGGTAATTTGCACGGCGGCTCTCAAGATGTGATGAATCATGCTTGGTTTGCCGAGGTCACGTGGGATCGATTAGCGAAGAAGGATATAGATGCCCCCTATGTACCGCCAGTCCAAGGCGGAGTTGGTGATGCTAGCCAGTTTGACAAGTATCCAGAAGAGACGGAAAAGTATGGCGAGAAGGGCCCAGATCCGTAAGTCTCCCTACCCTTGAGGGTCAAAGTGTTCTTGCTGAATTGTAGTGCAGCCATGGGTACCTCTTCAAGGAATTTTAATCGAACGACCAATGATAGCCACGTAATGCCCTCAAATACCACGCTTACTTGACGAATAATGGAGAAGAGAATCGTTTGCCAAACGACAATGGGACGACTTTGGAAAGATGAGGCGATAATGACAATAGCTCGCAAAGAGTCTGCCAAGGACCAAGCCTTTGCAGCGCAGCCCTTTGCTTCTATCACATGTATTGCTCGTACCTCGGTCCTCTTTACCTTTTGACTGTTGAATACCCGACCTATTTGGCTTAGTATTAAACTTACGGAAATCCTGCCCCAGTCAGTGTATGCGGCAGCAGTATGAAAGGGGGACACCTCGAGAAATCACAAACAATGTTGATGCAATCTATGCAAAATTAAGGATCTAATTCTAAGTAAGCTTCATAATGCTTAAACTTAGATTTTGAGATACCCTCCCACCCTTGCCCTTTATTGTACATATTTTTATCTGAGTGGTGTCCGAAATATGCCATACCGATGCAATGCCTCAAAATCCTTCATATCGTACAATGCCTTTCCCCTCCCGTCTCCTGAAATCACTCCATCAATCCCTCTATCCCCCCTTCCATACCCGGCGCAGTTTTCTGTATCCTCGAGATATACGACCGACTGACTGCGTTCCACGTAGCCATGTACTTCTCCATGCACGTTGACAGGCAGGATTCTTCTTTCTTTGATAATGAGCTACCGGGCGTGGGTATGCATTTGTCGAAGCAGTGTTCATTCATTTTCTGCTCGGCGCGTTAGCATAGAGTAGAGGAGTGATGGGGTTTGAGCAGTACAGCAATGAGTTGGCGAGCGTTGTTCACGGCGGTCTCTTGCTGGATTTGCTTTAATATGGCGCTCTTTGGATCGGAGTCCATGGCGACGGGAGATGAGGAGTGTTTCAAGAAAGGGTGTGATCACTGTGGATAGACCAGATAATGCTCCCAAGAAAGCTGAGGTTTAGGTGAGTTTGATATCAGCGGATCAGAAGTTGTATCACTGACGTTAATATTTCTTGCAGACCTCACTCCAGAGGGTTCTTGGCAGGGCTCCCGGGCCGTTCTGGCCCCGGGAGCTCGGGCAATCCTTCCCTGAACCGTGAAGCCTAAAGCCGGTTTGAAACATGCGATTTCGCCGCACGCGACTGCCTTCTGGCCTCTTTGGATGGGGCTTTAACAAGCGTCTTCTGTTTTGAAGGAGACTCAACATTGTCATTACCATTTATCGATATTGAGAAACATGATTCCGCCATGGCCGGCTTCATTGCTATGGCTTTTGGTGGTATGCATAGGCGTGACCGCCGCCATAACGACGCCAGAGGGTGTCAGACAGATACCTGTGGGTTTCCAAGGCTCAACTTTACTTGAACGATGTGGTACTGACAGGATTTGCATAGTTACGGTCACATAGTCTCCATTCAGTCAGTCACTACCCCCGTATTCGACCAACTTAAAGGGATACAAAAGAAATACAGATGAAGCTTACGATATGAGCAGCCATATTTAGACTCTGATATGCAGAGTCGATACTTCGAATTTGGCGAAGACACAATAGTACGAGCAGATCAGTAAGACAGCCATCAAACACAAAGAATACGAAAAAGTGTGGACATGGTCTTACTTGTAGGCCCACAGGTATATACGCCTTACATCAGATCGCCAGGGACAGTCAGGATGGCTTTTCTCCCGAATGCCAATGACAGCGACGAACTGGATGATCGAGGTGGAATTCAAAATACATGGCGCGGGTCATCTTCACGGCGATGGTATGGCAATTTGGATAACGGAGGAGAGGGCACAGCCAGGAAAGGTTTTTGGGCACAGAGACAACTTCAATGGCTTGGGTGTGTTCATCGATACATACAAGAATCAAAGGCCAGGCACCGTCTTTCCATACGTCATGGGGATGCTAGGGAATAGCTCAGTGTCCTACGACAAGGATCACGACGGAAAGGAAAATGAGCTGGCAGGATGCTCGGTATATCCGGCAAAAATTGAATTGCTGCTGTGAATACTAATTTCTCACCTCAGGCGCGAGGTATCCGAACAAGCGGCTCAACTCCCACCAAAATCCGAATGACCTACTACCAAGAAACATCTCTAAAAGTCGAGCTCCAATACAAAGCGGTCGACGAATGGACCGAGTGCTTCGAGACAGAAGCCATCAAACTACCTCAAACCGCATATCTCGGATTCAGCGCCGAGACAGGTGAGCTGACCGACAACCACGACATCATCGCCGTAACATCACACAACCTTCACATTCGTCAAGATCGAAGTTCGGCGGCTTCGAAAAAGCCGAAACCATATAACCCTGGCGGAGAAAAGGAGAGGGGAAGTTGGAGATGGTTCCTACTCAAGATCGTGCTGTTTGGTGTTGTTTGTGCCGGGAGCTATGTTGGTTATACGATGTATAGAGCTTCGAAACGAAACTCTAGATTTTGAATGCATTAGCGTACGGGATTTTCTCCTTTTGCATATTGAAGTTTCAAATTTCCGATAATTTGGGGTTTCTATTTGCTGTCCAACCCAATCCGTGCGTACTACTTTCCTTACCCTTCTCACACCATTATATCGTCTTGACCCGTCTCTTGCACTCTTCACTGATCACACTTTCCACAATCCCTACTGTCACCCTGTATTGAACTGTCATGCACATTCTTCACTGCCCATTGCAAAGTTTTCCATCCTTGACACGAAAATAGAATAGCACCCGTGCGTAGAGGCAATGCAGAGAATGTGAGTCAAGTGCGCCAACTTTTCAACGGCCAGCGTCACATATTCTGTGATCTCCCTTGGCTCGTCACTCCCCAGAACATGTCTTTTCCATTTACACTTTCAACAATCGTACTTAGCATTCGTCAATTTATCTTCCCATATCTTTTGAAAGATCCACAAGTATTTCACAGCAGCATGCAGAGCTGCATACGGCCACAACAGAATTCATGGCGACCATCTGGGCCAAAGTTATGAATGCGGGCGGGTGCATCTTCATCATAGCAAGGCTATCAAATACTGCTTCATAGAGCATAACCATATCACGCATTTGACACGTTCGCTTTGCTGCTGTCGATCATGGAGGACTCGTGGGTACTTAAAGAGTCTCTTACTCCATCGCTTTTTCTCTTCTTCTCATTCCACATCATTTGCTTTCCTCTATACAATGTTATATTTTCTCAAGCCTTTGACTCATACTTTCATTGGAAGTATCCTTCTTTATCATCATCTTTCTCAATACATAAATACCCTCGCTTTGTCTCACACTGATCTGCCACCTGCCTACATTCTCGACACGGAAGTGTCGTGCCTGTACAGCAAACCCATCACCCCATGGAAGCAACATTTTCCCCTCCTTTATTGAAAAGATGTTGTCAGTATGGGTGCTACCTGATTCCCTCGTCATCTCCATCATTCCAATGATGCGACAGCCTTTGGAGCTGGAATGTTATCATTTGCCCTTTCGAAATCTCTTGCAGCACCTCCCTCAAGGCTTGCAGCCTATGCAGGTCGTTTCAGCCAATTCGTGCTGCTAAGCAGTGTCAGAGATCAATGGATTTCATTCCTTGAATACACGACTCTCCCAACGAATTGCCCTGGCCACGTCACTCCAGTGCAAAACACAGAGCATGGATCGCCGATGGAATTTGAAGCCGGATGTGCAAGTGGTGAATTGGCCTGTCGAATACTGCATTGAGTTTGAAGTCCTACTTTTGAAACTCATGTGGACATACAATGCATTTAGTCGGCCACAACGGAGCCCAGCGGACTGCAACAGCATATACAAGGTGGCTCAATGGATACAGAGGAACCAAAGCAAGCCCAAGGTGGATCAATGGAGACAGAGGGGCTTGGACAAATCCAGGAGGGCAGAATAGAAGACAGCATGGATGTCGAAAAGCCCCAACTCGCCCGTCAAGAGAGTATGGATTTTGAGCAGCCCCAGCAGGCCAATCAATATACCATGGATGTCAAGCGGCCTCAGCCTGTTGCATGCTTCCCTTGCCACACGATGTCCAAATTCAGATATCCACAGCGAAGAAGAAGACACCTGGACCGACTCCAGTCTGAGAATCTTGATCTTCAGGGACTGGAGCCAGAGACTGAGCGACTCCGCAAGGAGAATGAGGAGTGCGTCAAGACGAGGATTCAGCGATGGGCATTACCCAATAATGGATCTTCAAGAACGAAAGCGAAAAGAGATTCGCAATGCATTCCATGACGAGCTAAGGAGCTTGCGGAGTATGACTCAATCGCTGGATGGCGAGACCTTCGAGATTGAAGCGGGCTTAGGACAACGCGAAGACCTCACAGACCGATTGCAAAAGTGCTTGACATGTAAAGTGAAAGAAGCCAGTCATCTCGACTGAACGGAAGAAGAATTCGACTTCTTCGAATGCCTGTTTCGGCTGCTCGGTAGGAAAGTCTCAGATGAAGAGTCCCAGTCATGGGATGACAATACACAAGACGCAGAAATGAAGATAGCCGAGAAGTGGCATCCTTCAAAGAGCGTACAAGATGGCACAGTACTCAACAGCCCATCTCAACACTGGATGGACGAACGCCAACAACCTCGTGGATGATTTGACTGTCCAGCTCGTAAGGCTCGGAGACACCAGTCGGTTGGAGGCCGCTGAAGCAAAAGAGCAACATGGTAGGCTGAGGCGTGAGAACAATGAGCTCCAGGCTAGGCATCAGACGCTCATGTCGGAGATACCGTAGCTCATATTGGTGTAAACGGACGGGACAGGATGATGAGGAAAGGAGACAAGACGATCGGAAGCCTCCTTTCGAGACTGGACAAATCTCGCAAGGCTGCAAAAAGAGTCCAACCGTCGACAAGGCAGATCAGAGAATTGTGATGCGGTTCGGTTTTTGCCACTCACTCGGCGAAGGAGCGAGTATGAAAATGAAGTCGTGTCATGCTCTCATTCACTTTCACCGCACACCAGTCTTGCCCAAACGCACAGCAGCTGACATCAAATCACGGGCGAGCCTATCATAAATGCAAAGATTTCGAAGCACAACAAGACGGCCCAAAGCCAATCTTTCAAGGCAAACGGGTGCAACACAGATGCGAACGCAAGGGACTCTTTACGGCCAAATGGAAGGCATTCCCAATGGGAGAACCTTTCGGTGCCAGAATGGGGATTGTCTGGATTCTGGAGCAGTATATGCTCCGAGTGGAGACTGGGACATGCTGCAAGGTCTGGTCTTGCCGTTCTTGCAAACACTCATCCATATCTCAATCCTTTCGTCGGCATTTCTTCCAGAAATATTTGATCCGTTGTTTACAGGTAAGCAACCTTGATTAATTTGGCCGGACGGTTTACATCTCTTGCTGATGGGCATCATTAGATCTTCTCATATTTTCAGCCCGAAATCATCAAGGAGATGTCAAAAGATAGAAGTCGTCAGCCGAGACTTGGCCGGGCATATGACGAAGGGCTCAGCAACGCTTGGACCCCACAAAAGAGCACGGTTCAGAGTCCAGCTTTCGCCGACAACAGAACAGACATTATGTATGAACAACACGCTGATATGAGACCAGTCGACGGCTTCATGTCCTGCAGGATTTGCAGTACGACACTTGGCCGCCCTCCCTTTCTGCCCTATATATAAAAATATAAGTTCCCCTGATCGTGGTCATGCTCTCTCCTGTGTGGAAGCAGATCTTCGCTGGCATTGATTTTTTCCCTCCCCTTTTCTTTCCATTGTGGTCGTCCTGCTATGATAATTCCGATGGCTTTACGTCGGAAGCTAGCAGACTCTGTGGCAACGAGACTGGCCAACCAGTCATCTAGATTCCAGATCCGAAGCCAACCCTGGGCTCGTGTCAAGCGGTCTTGAACTGGAGCGAAGATTTGATGGACGATCCGGACTTCAATACGACATACAGCATATCACAGCTGTTGTCGCTCCGGAAAATCAAGATCTCAGGCACAATCGTCGATGTATACATCACCTCAGACTCATCTTCATACAGACTGCCTACTTTCACCACGAAGCGTGGTTCAATTCAAAAAGCAACACACACAGATCTGCCAGACGCCGACACATTATACCTATGGTTGGCCCAAGGTGATCTGTAACGACTTTGTGTCTCGGGACTGTATCTATCAGGATACGCTGCTCCCCTGAATTCTTTGCGCCGCGAAAATAGACCAGTATCGAGCCTTGCGAGAAGAGATACTCGGTGCATGCGATACTGACAGCGACTGATTGCTTGGAAACCTATCAAACGTGAAATTCTTCAAAAGTGGCCGCTCGACCGGACTTCCAATGGACGAGTACAACGAATTTGAATCAAGCGTCAAGGTCGACCTACTAGTAAACTCGGCACGTACAGGAACTTACGAGAGAGTCACTGATGAGACAGAAATCTGATGGGGATGAAGGCTGCGTTCAACAAAGTAAAGCAATACAGACTGAGAACGCACCGCGGACAGGAGAAGTCAAATCAACAACTCTAAGAGGGTGGATCGCAATCAAGATGGCATGAACAGTATCCTGGGTAGACAACTCAAACTTCAGCACGCATAAATGGCAGGCAAGTAACGCGTCGTTTGACGCTGTTGGGACATGGGCCGCTATCATCGTCGCGATCATATTGGCAATCTGGTTACAGAGAAAGTCTCCCCAGACGATTGAAAGCCGGCATTGGCATTCTTCTGCGATGCTGAGGCATCCAATGACTCGTCACAATCCAGCAGCACCCTCGCCGAGCCACTTCTCGGTCTGCTATATTCAATGATCTACCAACTATGTCAGGAGATCCCACCGCTAGACGAGACAGGGCTACTTCTCACCACCGCAGAGCTCGAAACTTGCTGCAAACATGGCGAAGACGAGCTTCGAGCTCAGAATTCAAAGGTTCAGAAAGAGGACGAAGCAAGCATGGCCGTCTTGCAAGATGTCCTCCCTCCATCGGCCAGTCACAATCGTGTTTCCACCACCTTCTCAGTCACATCGACGGAAGCGATCCTCCGCTCAACCCCTCAAGAAAGAGCGACGGTCATGCTCGTCCGGTTCCATAACCGTCAATTCTCCCAGCTGGCAGTCGTCGTTGATCTCATCTGTTGGTCCTCTCACGGTCGTTCTTCTGATCATGAATGCGGTGACCTGGACTCTCATACAAGCAAAACCTAAATCAAGGGTATAAGTCCTAAGCAGGCGCCTCAAAATTCCCAAGCTCGCTCTCAGCTATAGCAGACGAGAAACGCTCACGCACGTCGCTATGGGCGTGGGGAAAATCTGAGACCTGATGGAAGTCACCCGGACGGATCGTGCCACTTCCCTCGTGGTAGTGATCGACACAAACAACACAGTCAACAGCCAAAGCACCATAGAGGGTAGTATTTTACCATTTTGATTGATGGAGATCCGGGACACGAGTCATGAGCACACAACAAAGTGAAAATCGAATAAGAGAGAGAGGAAGGGTGATCAGGATGGAAGTTAAAGTCATACGAATTTTGCATCACTGAATAAGAAGGTCTCATTTCCCAAAATGTCTGTGTTTCAACACCGTTCACTCACAATTACTGGGTTCCATAGCAAGTGCCGAGTGTTCTAGTGGAGGCAGTATCACTTGCCCCCAGCTTGATAAGCAAAAGGTTCTCATAAACACTGATCTCAGTGTTGGACCATCTTTCCAGCCATTTTGACTTGTCGTAAGACGGTAATGCCAGGGGCAATAGAAGTGCAGGAAAGGCCAATTTGCCATGCGACTGGCGATCTCACTGAGACGCATAACACAGTACTTCTAGCGTTCTTCATCTCAGAACCGTATTATAGAGAGGGATTTGAAGTCTTGGCTGCATGTCTGTCACAAGAAGCCGATTAATCATGCAGGTTCCCCACCTCGTTGTTGGCATGGGCGGTAAACTCGTTGTTGTGTATAGACATTCTTGAAGCTCGTGTTACTCATAACAATAGAATTGGTAGTTGTCAAATGACACTGATGCTTCGTGCACTTCCATGGGTGTGTAGGCAAAATTCGCGAACGATGTTCAAGTTCGTGAGAAACACTGAACCAGTAGTGACCGAGACTTTTCATGATCTCCCAAAACACAAAGTAGATGAGGTTCCCCTGCACCTCGTGGATGCTGGTCAAAGGTTCGAGCGTCAAAAATCCGGCCGAGTTTCTCCATGCATGCACCTTGTTGGTGCGTAAATTTCGAGGTAGGTACGAGCGCAGATTATGAATGAGTCTGATTCGCAGGCATGTAGCGCACGGATCAAGGTGGACGTCGTTTGCATCATTGTGGCGGCTATCGGAAGCAATGGCTGCACGATTGGTGGTACATCCAAGACTATCGTCCAAACAGACTCTTGGAGAGCGATATACGTATCGATGAAGTCCTCCGCCAGGGTCACTATATTGCCCAAATGTTCCGACGGCGTGCTGTAGAATTGGATTCTGATTGAGTCGAATGAATCGCCATACAAGGATTCTGCGTCTACTGGTGACGTATTTTTCCATCTACAATCACTCCAGTCATCCACCATGGCAGAAGCAGTCGGACTACTAGCTAGTGGTGTCAGTATCGGGACGCTCGCAGCACAAATCATTGGAAGCATCGTCAAGCTCAAATCGTACTGGAGTCGGATTCAAAACGTTCCGGAAGACGTGAGAGATATGCTTGAGGAGATAGAAAATCTCTGCTATCTCCTTGCAGACATCGAGGTACGATGCTCAGTCTGCAAACACCCCATTGTGAGACATCATAGTGGTTCAGATATAGCTCCGTATCTCCAATCGAGGTCTAGTCCTACGATGAGTATCTGTGAGGAAGTAAGACTCATTCGAAGATCGCGATAGGGCTATCAGCGACGACACTATACCCAAGAACCGGTCATGAACGACGGCTACCAGACAGCACGATGTGTGCAGCAATGCAAGCGAGTAGCAGATCAGCTCAAAGGCCTTATGGATCAACTGTACATGGACATACAAGTAGACAATGCAATGAAAAGAAAATGGGCTTCCACTAGAGTAGTTCTGAAAAGAGACAAGATTGAAAGATACACAAGGAAGTTAGAAAGAGCCGTCAGAATACTGTCTTTGTCGCACCAATTGCATATCAAGTGAGTCTTGGAAACTTGTGAGGCTTCAAGGGACCAGCTTTAATTCGAGCAGAGACCTCGTCCGACTCCAGCCTGAAATCATTGTCTCTAAACTATGGCAACACCCGGCCCTCATGGCGCCAGAATCGAATTCTAAACCTTACATAGAGGGGCCAAGAGTGTCTTTGGGAGCGAGACAGGGATCCCGGATCGTTTGGATGCGGCCATGGGGTTCGCCAGGTTCACTTGGCGTATTCCATTATGGAAAAAGGGAACGCATTAGTAGAAGAGGATTTCTAGGCCGGCTTGTCAAAGAAGAGGTAATTGATGAGCTCGTGGTGTTTTACCATGGACCAACGTGGCTTACCACTCGGGCTTGGAGAATTTGGATATTGAGGGCTTCGTCTGGCTGGACATTCTGCCCACGCACTTACAACGTCATTCCCTTTGATTCCCTACTTTTCCGGTATGCTAGAACAGGTGACACGAAGGGCATTCAAGATCTTTTCGCCAACAAGAATGCTTCGCCATTCGATTGTAGTCCCAACGACTATACGCCCCTCCATGTAAGCACTCCTCTGGGAAAGAATTATCGCGAAAGCTGAATATGGCAGGAGGCTGCAGTGTTTGGTAATTACTTGGTGTGCAAGCTCCTGATAGAAGGGGGCGCAGATGCTAACTACTTAACGGGCGGCTTCAGGTTAGTTGGCCAGTGCGTCCTCCGGGTAACCGTTTATTGACCGCAATAGTACGCCTAGAAAACTTGCGCTTGGATGTGCTCGCGGTGCGTTCTTGCCAGATAAAGCTCAGTCAGCGCTTGAAATAACGCGTCTGCTTTCCCATGAATCCGAGTGCGAGGACGAGATGTGGGCCGAGGATAATTCCAGTACAGCGCGCACATTTTGGCAGCAATACGTGGATCCTTGCTATTATGAGAGATCGTTAGACAAACGCATACCCGTGGCGATCCATCTGGCATCTGTCCCGCATGGCAATAGTCCTGAACGGTTCAGAACAGCTATAGCTTTCGGGCCCATTCCGACTTTGGCTCTAAACATAAGAAATCGCTGCGGAAGGAATCTCATTCATGCGGTAGCCCAATCAATAGGATGTGTGACAAGAAAACTCGACAGATGTTATGGAGCTGATCCTCCCGAGAGCCAAAATGACAAGAATGTACTCAAAGGTGATGACCGAGAGGTCTAACCAGGATGATTAAGCGAGACTGACAAGGCTCCAGAATGGCGAATGCTCCTCAAAGAATTGACGACGCGTGGTTCAGACATTCACCGCGTCTCCAGCGGATCTCGAACCCCTTTGATGGATCTTCTTGCAGAAGTGACGAAAAGCGTCATTGAGCCTGGAGAAGACCCACTTCAAGTGGCACTTAAAATTTGGCTAGAGGAACTCCGAGAAAGCGGGATTAATCTGGAGACGTACGGTCGGCAAGAGGCTGAATTACATAAGCGAGATCTAGTACGCTGGGATTTTGAAGGCTCCGAGACTCTTCCAGATGGAGCGCGCAAAGAGGTGAGATGGACGGTGAAAAGCTTCATCTTCGGAAGTCATCCTAGAGATTGGTATATCCGCATATGTAAGCAGGCAGATCTTCCGACTCGAGAGCCCGAGCAGATAGTGCAGTCAAGGGAAGTGATACCGGGCGGATGGGTAGAAGAGGCTTGGGCTGGCGCCGACGTTGAAGTTTCAGTCGTGAGATCGTCGTAGAGCCATGAGGTAGTCTATGATTAATATCATTTGAAAACCTTGCTAGGGTTTACGGAGAAGATAGCCCATCCAGGGAGGAAAAGGAAGCAGGAGAACGTTCAGGACGAGGGACTGATTGACATGGACGATTCTCACTTTAATGTTTTCCAAATCAAAGATAAGCAACACGCAGCAATGGGGTAGGTATAGTGCATGAGGAAATCG
>JAABUP010003443.1_pt1 | contig 27957 bp, 32 predicted proteins | sample 5559201 | NCBI WGS metagenome assembly JAABUP01 (sample SAMN10711887, study PRJNA513373) | rock metagenome | isolation source: Antarctica rocks | place: Antarctica | reverse complement strand
CATACAGTGTTAAGACAGCTTGTATCTGGATGAAAGCTGCTGCAAAGCCATACTGCTCAAACATGGTTTGCAAAAGCCGGTCTCTGTTGCCTTTTGGATTCAAGGGAGGATCTGTAAGAAGTATTTTGCACTCTGTTGGGTCCACTTGCAACTGTTTGTAGAACGTATGGTCCCAAATGTGCTGCATGTCATTCCATTTCTGTACTATGCCATTTGATATAGGGTATGTGACCTCCAAGCTGTGGCGCTGTCGTGAGCATTCTTCCCCTACAACAACGTCCTGCACGCTGCACAGGCTAAAGTTGGACGAAAACACGCTTCACCAAGATGGTTGTGATGTGCAAGCTCGAAGTGGCAGTGACGTTTGTACCGTCAGATGTTGTTCGCTGAATCCTTCTTCAGAACGGAGCATTGGACGCCCAACCATGCAAGGAAACGAAGCTCTCGGAAAGTTGTCGCCCGCAAAACCACACTTGACAAACTGCAACGGCATTCAGCACTTCTACAGGCTGGGGTAGCTTTAGATCTCGTTCATGTGCAAGGTGGTTTGCGCTGCATACCCCTGTACCGTTGTCGCAAACCACCACTTTTTGTCTTGACACTGTCAGGCCGACCATGCTGAACACTTCTTTGGGGGGTCAGGAGAATGACAGGACCAGAAGAAGCTCACGCAGCGATAACTGAGTGTCTGATCAAGTCCTATAGATCAGTGATAGCAAGACTCTGAAGGCTTGTAATGCATGCCCCGAGCAAGCTCACTCAGTTGTTGTGCAGCCATTCAAGCTTTTGCTGCACCACACAGTTCCAGACTGTTGGCTCAACCGACATGACGGAAGTTCAAACATGCAGTACTTCTTGCACACAGAAATTGCCTAATGGGGCTCGGACCACAGTTGCCTGTCCCCAATTACAGACTGCACATATGATGACAATCAGCCAGCTAGTTTGCAGTAGGGATGTGGGTGGCCTGCAACATCACTGCTGCATCAACTTTCACAATTGCTGGCAGCAGTGACATACAAAGCCTGCATGGTGCCGCTGCAGCAAACATTGAAAGCTTTAATGATGTATCAGCTGCACTGCCATCTCCACCAAACAAGCGCCATTTGCAAAGCGTCAAGCTAGGACAACAGCAGCATATAGCATGGCTGCACCAACTAATTGCTCAGATGGTAATATTACAGCCTACAAGTTTAGCATGCTCAAGTATGTCTGGCAAGCTTTCAGATGAAGCACCAGTCTGGCACAGGTCAGGTTACGAAGGGTCAAGGCAAATAGAATCTCTAGGCCAGACACACCAAAACTAACAAGCTGAAGTTTCACAACAGTTAGAGACGTACGGACCACTTGCATACAAGCCAGCACTCTGAACGTAGTAAGTGCTTCTACAAACATACAATGTGCTGGCAGACTTGATAGGTACACTGCTCTAGCATTATGGGCCAGAAGAATGGCCACACCTTGTGCTAGACATAAGGAGCTGTGCAAGCACAAGCCACACTCATGGAAGGGATAGAGAGGGTCATAGCATGCACGAACACCATCTCAAAACAGCACTTCCTGGCTGCAGGGCGCTAACATACACATGCCTGCAGATGCTGCTTTGGCAAGACAGACAATGACCTCGCGCAGGTAGAAAAATGATTGATTTAGTTCATCAGCGGAGCCCTGACTTGTCTGTGTGTCTGTGTGTCAGAAGCATCTGCAGCAGATGTGGACAGCAGTCAGATTCGCATTGAGGTCACACTCACACATGCAGCTTACACTGTCAGCTACACACATGACAAATGTTATCAGACTCCTGCAAATCACAACCGGTGAGTGAGCAACAAAAGCCAAACAAAACAGCTCTGTGGTGCAGATGCATGCATGCTTGCTTTGTACCCTGCTATGCATGTAATGGACCCACATCATAGTTCAGGGATGTGTCATGGCATTTGGCGAGGTTTTAATCACCTCAAAAGTCTCGCCTGGGCGGCACAGGGCTGGCGTTTGGCATCAGCCTGCAGTCACATTTGCAGGCATGAGCACATAAGCAGTCTCTTCTGACATTGAGGTTTTGCTTCCATATACTTGCATGATCTGACATGTTCCAGTAGGGCATGAGCAGAGCTGTGATGTAGCTTTTGGCATTGCACTCCTCTGACATGCACACGCAAAGGAGCGATGCAACCATGTATGCACCAAGACACGAACCTCCTGCCTGAATCCCCCCTTGAAGCCCTGGCAAACCCACTCCGGTCTCCTTTGTCTGTATCAGCAGGGTCTGCTTGCGCTGCAGGAGCTGCATCTGGCCTGGCCTGGCCTGGCCTGGCCACAGCATGGTTCTTGGTCTGTTGATACTTCAGAATGGTCCAGTCAAAGACATAGTCCCACTGAAATCCTGCAAAGACACAATACATAAGCAATTTGAGTGATATGGACTTTGCAAACCCAACGTGTGTTGAGTGACACAACATGCTAGGTGTGTACTATTCTCAGCAGCACCACATGCAAAGTGCTTTTTGAACAGCTTGAACAGCAGCCTGAGTTGTCATCCTTGACTGTAGTTCAAGCCTCCCTTTTGAAGTAAAACTCATCTGGCATACCCACCCCATGCCATGATCACAGCACTGGCTGGCATGCTGCAACATTGCTGCATTATCACAATGGAGACGTGGACTTGCTGAATGACTAAGGAAGATGCTGTTACACACAGTTTGTACTGGTCACAGCCATGTCATGGGACAGCATTGCTATATATTGCCAGCCCTGACAATATGCTGTGTGCTGCAGCTTACCCTCTCGTGCAAACAGATCTCGCAGGAGCTTCCTCAGGTATGAGTAGTCAGGCTTGTCATCAAATCGCAGCGATCTGCAGTACTGGAAATAGGTGGCAAACTCCATTGGGAATCCTTTGCACAGGATCTCCACAGGTGTCGCCATCTTCTTCTCGCTGATTTTCTCATATTTCTGCTTCTTGGTGGCAGCTTTCAGTCCTTGCCAGGGGAGACTGCCTCTCAGGAAGTACATAAGCACATAGCCCAGAGACTCAATGTCATCTCTTCTACTCTGCTCAATACCCAGATGTGTGTTAATACTGGCATATCGAGCTGTGCCTGTCAAGTTTTTGTTCTCTCTGTACGGGATGTGGATGTGCGTCTTGGGGTCGCGGAACTTCTTGGCAAGCCCAAAGTCGATCACATTCACTTGGTTCGCTCGCTTGCCCAATCCCATCAAGAAGTTGTCTGGCTTGATATCACGGTGAATGAAGCTTTTACTATGCACGTACTCTATCCTTGAGATCTGCAGAACAGACACGAGCTGATGGAGCTGCCGCGATGCCATTTTCACTGAACGATAGTGGCAAACTCACCAGCTGGTCGGCCAGCATCAGCACGGTCTTCAAGCTGAACTTTCTGTTACAGAAGTTGAACAAGTCTTCCAGACTGGGACCGAGAAGGTCTATCACCATGACGTTGTAGTCACCCTCGACTCCATACCAGCGGATGTTGGGAATTCCAGCTGCAATCACACACAATTGGCTTAGGCACTTGTGGCAACTTTGTTGAGCAAAGGCAGCAAGCTGTTAGCTCACTTCCTCCTTGCAATATCTTGTACAGTTTGGACTCATACAGCAGCTGAGGATGCTTGGTTTTGATTGACTCCTGCAAAAGGAAGCAAGTGAAGACCATGTCATGGTTATTCAGTAAAGTTGCGTAGGTCAAAAGCAGAGCTAAAGCGCACCAACTTGATGCCAACCTCCTCCCCAGTGTGAATGTGTAAACCTGCAGGTGGTGGCTTGTAAGCCAAAAAGCTGACTCACAAAAAATCTTGATAGTCGAACAGGGTAAATCACTATGAGCTTTCTTGCCTAGGTAGATATCTCCGAAGGAACCACTGCCGATCTTTCTGCCAAGGCGGTATCTCCCTGCTATGCGAATATCTAGAGCCATTGTACAGCAGTCCCCGCGACCAGGCGCTTTGTGCTGATAGCCACAACACTACCCTCAGCGCCCTCAGCGCAAAGGGTCAGGACAAGTCACGACCCCCCTGATTCCAAGCATTCATGAATTGGTTTAGAAAGGTAATCGGATCGGCTATACCCCTGCTGGTTCGCTTCGATCTCAACTGCCTTCTCTTTGTCCAGGTCGAGACAAGCCCTTGCTTCCCTCGCCGTTGTAACAGAGTTCCCTAATCCAGAATCCCCACATGCTCAGGGATCAAGGCTTCGTCAAGGCAGGCGGCTAATTGTAAACTTTGCGCGACATTTGCAGCGATCTCGATTGTATTGCGTCTGGGTAGCCAGCATGGCGTCCGAAGGTGGGCCCATGAATTTTGCCGCCGCGATGGAGAAGAAAACGGACTCATCCCCGCTCAGAAACGTGCAGCTGGATGGGCTAGCTGTTCTCAAGATCCTGAAGCATTGCAAAGAAAGCATGCCTTCCCTAGTCACAGGGCAGCTGCTCGGTCTTGACATTGGCCAAACTCTGGAAGTGACAGACTGCTTCCCTTTCCCTGTAAGAGTTATTGCCTTTTAAAGATAGGAGGTGCAGATTTGTTGAACCCTTGTAGCATGACGACAACTGTATTGACATCTTGCAGACCAGAACAGAAGATGATGAAGGCAATGAGGCAGATGGAGCCAACTATCAGCTTGAAATGATGCGGTGTTTGCGGGAGATCAACGTTGACAATAACACAGTCGGCTGGTGCGCAGCTCTGTTCATACTGTCAATGCAAATCTTGTTATTACACGTTCAAGTCAAGAACACATGTCTGCCATTGCAGGTATCAGTCCACCCAGCTTGGTTCCTTTCAAACGGTTGAGTTGATTGAGACCTTTGTAAACTACCAGGAAAGCATCAAGCGCTGTATTTGCATCATCTGTGACCCTCAGCGTAGCAGTGGTGGAGGTCTAGCTGTCAAAGCAATCAAGCTTAAAGACAGCTTTATATCTGCTTACAAGGGTGATGGTATCCTCACAACTGAAAAGGTCAAGGCGGGGAACATCACCTGGAAAGAGATTTTTGAGGAAATCCCAGTCAACCTGCAGAACTCAGCTTTAGCAGCGGCCATGCTGGCAGAGATCGAGCCACCATCAGTCATTAAGCAAATTGATGTTGACAAGCTCAACCTCTCTGTTTTGCCTACTCTGGAGCGTAATCTGGAGTTTGTCACAGACTGCTTGGATGATGCTGTGATGGAGCAGCAAAAAGTGTCGTACTACCACAGAAATGTGGCCAGGCAGCAACAGCAGCAGGCACAGTGGCTGCAGAAGCGCCGGCAGGAGAATGCACAGCGGCGTGCAAATGGTGAAGAAGCGCTGCCAGAAGAGGATCTGCAACAGTTCAAGCCTATCCCTGAACCCAATCAGTTAGACAATTTCCTCATCACCAACCAGATCAACACCTACTGTGAGCAGCTGAGCAGCTACAGCATGCAGAGCCTGCAAAAGCTACAGCTCATGGAGGCGCTCCAGCAATCCCATCTTTGAGATGTGTAGGGTTGCGCCATCCTGTCACACTGAACAAATGAAATCTAGTGTTTACTGATTTGAGCAGTGGCATACTCCACCCCAGACTGTTTGATTTACACACTCTGTCTGCATCAGCACTTAATGCAATGCAAGGTGCTTTTATTTGATAAGGGCCTTGCCTGGCTGTGTGCAATATAGCAGATGCCATCAGCATCACATGTGTACCCTTGCTACTTGATTTGACACTGTACTGCAAATGTCTAGCAGACTGTGTGCCTTTGGTGTCTTTACATCAATCAGGAGTCATTCTGTGTTGGTTTGTGTGCTGCGCCTCCTAGACTGGAAACAGTAGCATATGCCCCCAAGACTGGAGGCAGTTGCACATGCTGTAGTCTAGTGAACACAGGCACTATTGCATATTAGCATACTGTGCACAAGCAACAGCTAGCCGACCCTAGCATTTTAAAATTGAAAGCCTTGGCAAATAATCAACATATCAATGACGAGTGTCGACATTTGCTGCAGCATGCTATAATTTTACTGGAAAGTATGAATAAACAGCATGATGCTGACCGTCATTCATTGTCCTCATGTGCAATGTTCAAGGTTGCCAAGCATGTACTTATGCTGAGCAACAACTTCTGGAGACATAAAACTGAGCCAAGCGCGTAATTGTGCTGAGCAACACCAACATGTTGAGTCATGAAACTGATTATCTACCGACAACGTTGTCAAGCAAGCACGCTGAAAAGCATGGCAAGCAATGCCATGTAAGGATCCTGCCCAATGATGGCAACATTAGTCATTCAGTGCTGCATGAGTAGCTTTGAGATGGTGCTTGAAGCTGACAATGTCTCCCTCCCATCGCTGTACGCCACCTTTGGCAACCACCCAGATCTCTTTGGCAACCTGATCAATAAGCCTGAAGTCATGACTTACAAGCACCAGGCCACCATCCCACTCTGAAGTGCACAAGTCCGTTTCATTGTTAGCTGTGACCAGTCAGCAGCAATCACTCTGTGACAAATACACCTCTCAATATGCACTAAACCACCAGATGACCCTCCTACACAGCGCATTTGTGAAGGCAGCACCCAACATAGGCAGGTGTACATGCTGTTTAAGCTTTTCAGTATTGGTCAAACATCTGAGCTAAAAGCCATAACAAAGCCCTTACCAGTGATGGCTGTGGCCAACGAATCAATAGTTTCTATGTCCAGGTGATTGGTAGGCTCATCCAGCAGCAGCATGTGCGGTGTTTGCATGGCCAGCCATGAAAACACAACCCTGCTGCGTAGCCCATCTGACAGTTGAGCCATCTTGGACGTCTGTGCTTTGCCTGTGATGCCAAACCGCCCTACTTGTGATCGCATCTTCTCAACGCCTCCAGCATTGGGAAACTCCCTGATCTGCAGATTGGCCACTGAACTTTGCTGACACCACTGTAAATGGTGATGGCCTTTACAGATAGATACAGATTGCTGAAGTGAGGGCTGGATGTGACAAAGCACAAGGACCAAACTGCAAAATACCGCAGTTGATGTATGATGCAATTATGTACTGCATGCACTGTCAGCTATATCTATTTTTTGCAGGGACAACCAGCAGTGTGCATGACCAACGTGCACACAACCAGGTTAAGGCAAATACACGTGCAAGTAACATCTCACACGTTTCATGCTGTAGGAACAGGCATGCTTACCATGTACTCAAGGGGCGTCAGCTCAGGGTCCAATAGCTCTGTTAGATGTTGGTGGTATTGGCCAATTTTGAGGTGATTATGCCGTTTCACCATTCCATCAAGAGGCTCTAGAGTGCCAACCATCAGCTTCAGCAAGGTAGACTTTCCAGCACCATTGGGACCTACCAATGCAACTCTTGAGTCTAGATCGACACCAAAGTCCACCTACACACAAGCATGCTAGCTTCTTACACACTGCGAGTCACTTATGCCTTCTTGGATATTGATCTTGAGAGTCACAGCTTCTACTGATGCCTGTGATGGCTTTGGAAAACCAGTAGCAGGTTGATTGCGTGCAGAGTTTCCCAGCAGTTCAAGTAAGCAGCTTCAAGTGCACACTGCCCATGCTCATGCACACGTGTGACAAATCATGACTTGTCCGACAGCCCTTCCAGCACAGGCACCCACAACAGACAGGCATGCAGGCAGGAAGAGCTTTGCGTACATTTCGGTAAAGGACCCTTTCTGGAGAATAGCCAAAAGTGACATCTGCAAACTGCAGGACGGGAGGTGGCAGCTTGCCCACATTTGTGAACCTGAGGCGCACAACATGATCACCCTGGACCTTCTCTGTCAGGCCCCCTCGCACCATTTTGTCCAAAGTCTTCTCTTTACTCTGTGCTTGGCGAGCCAGCTTAGCACTGCCGTGACCAAACCTAGCAATGTACTCTTTCATGTTGGATATCTGATCCTGCTCCCACCGGAACTTCTTCATCTGTGCATCCTCAAGTTCTGCTCGAGTCCTCACGTATGCATCATAGTTGCCTGCATGTCACGTATGGCAACCATGAAGGTATTGCTGCTTTGTATGATGAGGATGGCAGAGTGTCTGAGAAGCTCTGCAGGTCTTCACAGCAAACAGCTGCATCCTGCGTGTGTGCAGCCATGCCTACAACACCCCTTCCTGTGTGGGTATATGCTGACTGCAATATGTCATGGTGCAGTTGTTTTGCGCAGGTTTGGCCAGTCACTATGCAACCGCGCACAAGTTCACAAGGGCACAGCTGCTGCGCTGAACAGTGACAGTGTTGCAACAGCAATATGGATCATGAAGACTTCAATGGTTGCATTGTCAAGAAGAGCTGCCGCTGATGCGCACCTCCATAATACTTCAGCTTCTTCTGGTGCATGTGGATGACATTTGTACATATGCCATTCATGAAATCTTGCGAGTGGGAGACCATGAGCAGGATTCTCTTGAAGCCCTTCAGGGTCTCCTCAAGCCACACACAGGCTTCTAGATCCAGGTGATTTGTGGGCTCATCCAGAATCAGGAAGGTTGGGTCCACAAAAAGAGCTCGGGCTAGAGCAATTCGCATTCTCCAGCCTCCCGAGAAGTCCTTGGTTGCCTGATGCTGCATACGGGTGTCAAAGCCAAGACCATGTAGAAGCTTTGCTGCTCTGGCCTCTGTGGTAGATGCATCCAGGTTCTCAAGCCTGCATGCAAGGTGCAGGGCTCTTGGCTTGGCTTTTAGAACCTGATGAAGCAGTGAGGGTCCTGCGCTGTCTGTGCATTTAGCATCACGTCTGGGATGATGGCATACCTTTCATAGACATCCTCTAATCGTTGCTGTGCCTCAGCATCATCCTGTGAGACTTGCAGCAGTTGCTCTGCTTCCTTCTCAAGCCGGATCTTCTCATCATCAACCTTCATCACAGCCTCTAGCGCTGTCAGGTCTGACGCCTCAATTTCTCTGTCTAGAAGATAGGTATCAATATGATCTGGAATATCAATCTCTCTGTTTCCTAAAGCCTTCAGTAAACTAGATTTGCCACAGCCATTTGGACCAAGAAGACCATAGCGTCTGCAGCACTGTGTGCTTGATCAGTACAACTTGTCAGTCAAGAGACAACCCTAGCACGCCTGACTGACCTGCCGTAATTCAATTCTAGGTTGGTGTCACTGATGAGTTCGTGGCCGTGAAACAGCAAGCTGAAGTTCTCAAACTGAATGTCTCGTGACTGAGGGTGTGAAGTCAATATTCCTGTGCAAGTCCTTTCGGACAGAACCATTTCTTCCAGCTGTTTATTCAGTGGCGTGCCATCTGCAGCTGTGGCTTGTGCATTTGAACTAATGTTTTCAGCCTCCTCCGCTACCTTATTGGCAGCTGTCTCGTTCTTGACTATGTTTTTCAGAACATTCACTTTCTTGGCTGCGGCCTTCTTTTTTTTGGCGTCTGAGACCATGATAGCAAACCAGCACCGGAAGAAGCACGAATGGTACTGTTACTTGCTGAATGTAGCGGGTAACACGCAGCAGTGCTTCTCTGACGGCCTTTGGGAAGCTTTCAGCACGTGCGGAATGGAAGGTGCACGTGATCTTTAGTCATTTATAGCGTAATGCCCTGTGTGTCGTTGTCAGGTGCTGTAGACTCAACCCGACCTGTCCATTTCGCTGCCTTCAAGCCAGCGTGCAAGCTTTAGGCAGCAGGATTGAGCAATGTCACAGCTTGTGAGAGGTGTTAGGAATGCGTTGAGGTCGACTGAGAAGCTTGGACTACAGAGACATTTCAGTGCAGCAGGCACCAGGTTTCAGCACTCAGCTGCTGCTTCAAGCAGTGCTGGTGAGCGTCAACAACAGAATGTGTCAGTGGACCCCTTCACGTCAGCTCTGCAGAGTAAGACCGAGAAGGAGTTAATGGACCAGATGCTTAGACAGGCAGAAGAGCAGGAGCAAGCTGAGGACGCTGCCGAGAAGGTATGGCCATAGCTGTGTTCTGAAGGCTGATATTGGCAGCTGCATTCAGCGTTCCGGTTGCGTAAGCATCGTCAGTCCTGTCACAGGCTATGGTTCAAAGGTATATTGCAGCGCAGGCCCGTGTTGAGCAACGAGGAGAGCATGGTGGTCCCAAGGGCGAAGAGCCCACACGCTTTGGTGAGTAATTCTACTAGAATGGGAGTATTTGTTGTTTGTGTCTGCTGGAGGACCTGGCTCATGACATGGTCCTCTGAGCTATCAGAAGAAAATCCCTGTGACACATTTTGACCAGTGTGCTCATTGCTGATCCAGGGGACTGGGAAAAAGGTGGACGTTGCTATGACTTTTGATACTGCATTGATGAAGCAGCAGCCTATTGATTCAGCCAAGTCTGTGCTTCAGAGCAGGGTTCAGCAGATTGAGTTCAGAGTGTATCAACAGTGTGTCATACACTAAGCTTTGCACGCCAATTCTGTTGCTGCCATATATAGGTGGTTTATTTCATTTCCTCGTCTTGTGCTTTGACAGATCTGCTGACACATCCTCATTCTTGTGAGCCGACCTGAGATTGAAAGGTAGTCTTGACATGCTTCAGTTTTCTAGACACGCAATGAGGTAACTACTTGACCCATATTTTTGCCTTGCTTCTTGTGTACATTTACCTATCTTCCAGCATTTCCTTGATAGCTTAGATTTCAGGTTTGCCTTCCCGAGAATGCACTGACTTGCAGCAGTTGTTAAATGCAGTTGGCACACCATTTGCATGCTGATTATAAACTTGGGTAGTGATGGGAATATATGTGCTGCCTATGTGGTAATATTTCTGTATGAGCACTGTAAGCTGCTGTCTATGTTCTGAGGCTGTGCTTGCTGAATGCAACAATGGGTCCCGCAATCATATGAGAACTGCATCTCATAACGTGGCCACCTTAACATGCTGTGAGACATACACGACTCACTTCAGCTGAGTATGTGTGTTCAACACTGTCTTCTAGCAACCATCCTGACTTGCAAGACGATCGAAACTATGGTATATGTCGTTGGACTGTACTTTTGTCACATCATAGGAAATGGCAATCTATTCTGTTCAGACAACACCATTGCATACGCAAGTCTTTGGAGCTTGGTTGCGTCTGTCAAGTTTTGCATGCAAAAGATGTGTTGTTGATAGGCATGAAAGCAAACAGACTGGCATTTATGCTGCTGAGACCAGGCGAGCCCTAGGCAGATTCTTAAAGGTCACAGTGTTTGAAGTCAAGTGGGCTATCCATAATATCCTTGATACTGATAAGCTGGAGCGGCTGCAGCAGAAGCCGCAGGGTAAGCATATGGCTGCTGAGCTGTGGGGTAGGCTTGAGGGTATTGGTAGTATGGAGCAGCAGATGAATAGTATGCCTGAGAGGCAGCAGCAGACTGAGCAGCTCCTGCAGCAGCTGGCGGTCCAGGTAGGGCCCCTGCGGCTGCATAGGAAGCTGCAGCTGCGGGTGTGGCAGCAGCTGCAGTCTTTGCAGCTTTGGATGCTGCTCCATCTGCTGCCTCTGCTGATCTCTTGCGAGATGTGGAGGCCATCGCAACCTTTCCAGGCAGCTTGAATCTCTGTGAATGCTGCTGTTCCACCTTGGCCAGCAGGTTTGCGTCACCGTATGTGTCAACAAAGTCAATTGACCTTGTGCTGAGCAGCTCCCTGTCTGAGTCTGACAATGCTTGAGGAGCTGCTGCTTTGGCAGTTTCCTCAGAAGCTGTGACACCATCTTCAGCTATACCATTGGTTGCCGGTGCATCTGCTGCTGCTGCTTTGCTGTCTGGTTTGGCAACATCTGCAGGTGCAACTGCTCTGTTATAGATGTCAAGCACCCGTGCAAGCCTATCAGAGCCAGGCAAGTTCTCCTCAAAATGTATGATGCCCTCCCATAGCATGATGCTGTCTTGGGCTTTCTTCAGGGCAGCATTGTACACCTCTCTGGCTTTCTGGGTATCCTGGAAGCCGCACTGCAGAGCATTCATGTACTGTATGACCACGAAGACATAAGTGGCAGAGTCTTTGCCAGCCTCGCGCTCCAGGAACTTGTCATAGATGGCGCAAGCTGCAGCCTTGCTGCCCTGCCGTCGCTCAAAGTTGGCGTGCTGTACGGCACCTGGAATGAGGGTCGGAGCCAGACGCTCTGTGACAAGCCTGAAGAGCGCGCGTGCTGTGTCAACGTTGCCATGCCTTTCATGGAAGTGGGCAGCAAAGAGCTGCATCTCAGGCCTGCGCTTGCAGTGGACTGATGTGGCGCGCTCAAGAGCTACCTGAGCTGCTGCTTTGCTGCTGATCTCCTGCCACCTCACATACCGCATCCACAAGTCTGCATGCCACACCCATGCTTCAGACAAAACTCCTTGTTCATGTTAAGTGGCATGTGCTGATGGCTTGCAAAGCAGTAGTGGTAAGCTGCGTATCAGCTCATGGCACAGAAGGAACGCACCTGATGGGCAACAAATAGCAGCACAACACATGGGGGCATTACTGGCAGATCAAGCTGCGAAATGTGCAGCAATACTAGCTGACATCAACAGTCATTATTTTAGCAGCTGTTGCAAACTGGGCTCTCAGACCAATGTGAGCTGCATGTGTACTATTGGAAGCAGTTGTGGACACAGATTTGCTCCCTAGGTCATAAGAGAAGATATGCATGAAGAAAAGGAATGTACCTGGATAGCTGGCGCATGCTACAAGGCAACGCTCATACAACCTGATGATCATGCCAATATCCTTCTTTTCCTCAATGTAGTCCAAATATCTGCACAAATTCAGGAGCAAAGTCAGCATAAACAGAAGCAATGAGCAGCAACAAGCACAGTATCGGGCTAGCTGCCTTCTACAACGTCCGCTAACATTGAGTGCAGTGAGGTTGACAGCATAGCCAGGATAGCAGCGCACACGGAACCTGCTGCAAGGCAGCAAAAGACCTGCACTCTTGCCTGTGTACAGCAATGACATTACCTGCTCCAGTTCTGGAGCTGTGCCAAATCCAGAGGCTTGACATGGAAGTACGGGCGCTTGATGGCATCCTCAAAAGGCTTGCGGCTGTACCACTCCTCCTTGGTCACAGTGTACACCTCATCCACAGATGCCAGCCAGGCACCCTTGATCTGCTCATCGGTAATCAATTCCTCAGCAGTTGCTGGGGCAGCTGCCTGTGGAGCTTCAGGCACAGTCATGCCCGCAATTGCTGCTTCTGGGCCAGGTGCTGCAGCTTGAAGTGCAGGGTCTGCTGATGTTTGCATGGGGGCAACCTCAGTAGCAAGTGATGTAGTAACTGGGTCAGCCACAGCATAGCCTGCAACCTCAGTAGCAAGTGATGCAGTAGCTGGGTCAGCCACAGCATAGCCTGCGGCGACAGATGTGTCACTAGAGGCTGCTGACGATGGGTCTGTGAAGGCAGCCGGTGCAGGTGGAGCTGCTGCTGCCTCTGTAGCAGTAGCTGCTTCATCCATTGGATCGTCACCAGGACCATCTGACTGAGGGATTGTGACCTGGGGCATGTCTGTGTCCACCGCCAGCCCAGCAGCTGTTGTTGGGTACGCTTGTGGAGGAGCCAGTGCAAAGCCAGCAGGGGGGGCTGATGCAGGCAAGGAGGTCTCAGTAGCAGGGGGTACTGACAATGGCGCTGCTGCTGTGGGCACATCACTACCTGTTGCAGCAGTAGCAGCGCCAGCCAAGAGGGTGGCAGCTATGTCATCTGGCGTGGGGACTGTAAGCATGCTAGGGACTGGGTTGGCAGCGTCTGGGCCTGCTTCAGCTACTGGGGCATCATCAGCTGCTGAGCTGTCAGCAGTCGTTGCAGCAGCTGGTGCGTCAATGTTAGCCATCATATGACCGGCAGCAGCAACAGTCTCCTGTGCGGTGGCATCAAAGGCGTCATCCCCGTCAGCTGTTGTGTCCATGGCTTGGGCTGTGTCAGTGTTGCCTGCTGCTTGTGCTGCAGTGGCGGCATTCTGTTCAGCTGCGACCTGAGCTGCTTGAGCAGCTGCTGCTGCCTCTGCTGCTGCAGCTTCCTGTGCTGCCTGCTGCTCCTTATGCTGCTGTACTAGCTTACTGGCAATGGAGGCACGCTCCTGTTCAGACACCAGCTCTGCTGCTGAATGCCCTGCTGCATACTCATGGAACCTACAAGCCAGCAAACATACAACTGTTGGACAACAATGCATGTCAAGGTTGCATTGTACTGTACTGTGTGTCCTGTATTGTATTGATTGCATAGTACAGTGTTCTTCTATTGCAGCACTGTGATCATGCAGATGATTTCCATACCTGAAGCAGGACTGCAGAGTGACAATCATGACAGACGCTTTTTGTAAAGTTGGGCGCAAGTCTCTTCTTGCAGCACAGACAAGCAAAGGCACTGTAGTGACAGAAGCGCATGATAAAGGTTGTGCTTGGCATTTAGCCTGAGACAGAGCCAGCAAAGCACCACAAGCCTGCAGGCAAGCCACTGCCAGGAATGTCACCTGGTACGATACTCATCCAAACGCTGGATGGGCATCCTTAGTAAGCGTGAATAAAGCTGTGCAACTTGAGCATGAGCGCCAAGCCCAAGCTCATACGTCAAGTACTTGTCCCACAAACCATGGGAAAGGTAGTCCATGCCCACATACGCCAGGCCACGCTCAAAGAGCCTGTGGTCAAACATGCACATAGGTCAACTCCTCTTTGATCAAGCTTTATTTTACAGATATCACAAGCTGCTGACCACTGTTGCTTGTATGCAATGAGCATTCCTCTGTCGAATCAACTAAAGCACAGCGTGCATAGCATCAATGACAGCATCAGAATAGCTTCATGGGCCCACATCAGAGTTGACAACAAGCAATGAGAGCAAACTGGTGACTCAAGCTCATTGAGTAGATGCTTGCAAAACAAGAAGAAGTCTGACCTCTCCACATCCTCAACTGGCGCGCCAGCCTTCTGCTTGTGCATGGCATAGTGGCCCCAGAGGTCCACACTGTAAGGGACGGCTGCCACCCCCCGGTCATAGACAAGACTGGCTTCTTCAAGAGACACATACTTTGCCTCTGCGTCTGCGTACTTCTTCCAATACCCGTAACAAAGGGGATACTCTGCAAGAAAGGCGTCGTAGACCTGGCGTATGCGGCCAATGTCTGCCTGCAGACAATGTGATGGCAAACATGATCAAATGACGGCTACGTGAAGGAGTTCCTGATGCAGCATGTTTGGCATCTGAAAGCTAAAAGAGCTAGCAGCAAGCATCAGGACTGTTGACCGTCACCATACCAGGTCCCAGCAGGGTCATCAACATAGGCAGCTGTGCAGAGTGAGCCTGTGGATCACAGCCATTAAGGGGTACGCAGACACCTGTGGTGTTTTGGCAGAGATGTCAGCCTAACAAGCATCCAGCAGCAGGCAAACCAAAGTTTGTGCACCTAGAACATGATCAAATGATGACAGCATGTCCAGAGAGCTTTAGCCACAGCAAACAGGCGCACCAGCTTCTCTGCCGCACTGATCAGGCTTGTCCAGGTGTTGAACTCCGTGGGAGCCTCTCTAGCTTGCTTGAAAAGTGATGTGTATGGTTCTGGCAAGGGATCTGGCACAACCACCTCTGGTTGAGCAGCAGCCGGCTCAGCTGCAGACAGACCAAGTTGGCATTTGCAGCTACAAAAAGTACGGCTTTAGGGGGGCATGAACACCATATGCGTGTTCCCCAACTTGAAGGACACTGACAAAAATTTGCTAGGGACCAAACAGCAGCAGCTCATGTAACGCGCAGGAGAGAAGGCCTTGTCTTTGCCCAAGCATGCAACAGGTCTTTGGCTACCTGTAACCTCCTGAGCCAGAACTGCTTGCTCCGAAGGCGAATCATTTGCCGCGCCTTGTGTCGCTGCCCGAGTCGCGGGCTCCTGTCCTGCAGCCATAGCAGTTGATCCTGCGACAATCTCAGGTGCAGGATCTGTGACGCCAGTCACCGCGTGTGAGGCCAGTCCAGCGGCATCCATGATGATCGAAATCTCGTATGCTCGAAGATCACCACGCGTTGCTTGCACGCAGACCTAGTTCCTGCGGCGTGTGTGTCCATGCGTGAGTGCGTACAAGAGCAACCCTCGATTGCTAATTATAGCAACCCCTGTGCATGCAACTCACCTGCACTTGACACTGAGCTTCGAAGCTGACCAATCCTGCCGTCACCAACGCCATTTGTATACTCTCAAGGTTCTATCGAGGCGCGTGCTGGTGTTTACAACCGTGCGCCTGTCGGTGCTTGGTTAGAAGTTCTGAAAAAGCTGTGATCTGGTCGTCCATCTGCACTGGGAGTTCAAATTTTGCTTGAACGATCCTCCTCCGGTCAGCCATGGCAGTGGCTGATGATAAGGACATCGAGGAAGGGCCCCTACTTGGGAACGAGGCGAAACCTGTCGCGGCCGCAGACTCGCGCCGAGTCCTAGGCCTGCCTGTGCACCTCGTATCAGGAGCGGCGTACTGTGTGGCTTCCGCAAGCATGGTACTTCTCAACAAGGCGGCTTTGAGTTCCTTCGACTTCAATTCCACCACCAGTCTACTATTCTTCCAGTGCCTAGTATGTGTGATCTTGGTCAAGCTGGCTGATTTGCTCGGCCTGGTGACCCTTGAACCTTGGAACATGAAGATCATCCAGGTGAGAACATTCTGCTGCAAAGGCTTGTGGGCACTCGCTACTGTGCATGTAACCTGACTGCTGCAACTGCAGGCATGGTTTCCAGTCAATTTAATATTTGTTGGCATGATCTGGACCAGTTTCTTTGCACTGAAGAACCTTGGGGTGCCAATGTCAACAGTGCTAAAGAACTTGACCAACCTGTTTGTGATTGGTGGAGACTACTTCTTCTATGGCAAAAGCTATGGCAGTGCTGTCTGGCTGACTCTTGCCTTGATGATGACCTCAGCAGTCTGTGGTGCTGCCACAGACTTGGCTTTCAACCTGACAGGGTATCTCTGGCAGCTGGTCAACTGCTTCTTCACTGCAGCATATTCTTTGTATTTGCGGGGAGTCATGGACAGGCTAGTCGGCATGACTGTGAACAAAACACGTCTGGATGAATTCTCAATGGTGTACTATAACAACCTGTTGTCTCTACCATTATTGCTAGTATTGATCTGGCAAGCTGGCGAGTTTGAAACCTTGCAACAAGAGCCAGATTTGCAGAACCCTTACTTTTTGACTGCTGCTATTGCCAGCTCACTGCTAGCTTTCTGTATCAGTTTTGCTTCTCTGTGGTTCCTGTCATCAACCACAGCCACAACATACAGTCTGGTTGGCTCTTTGAACAAGATTCCCGTAGCGCTGCTTGGTCTTGTTGCATTTGATGTCCCATGGAGCCCGCAGAACCTTCTTAGCATTCTTGTTGGTCTGGGTGCTGGAGTCATTTTTGTTCGGGCCAAGCAGGCCCCATCCAAATAAACATATTTCAAAACTCGTTTTTCTGTGATGAATCTCTGCAGTCATAGATACCTCATGCAAACGTGCTGCGTGCTTGATTCTGAAGCGAGAAATGCTGCTAGAACCCACACAGCAAGAAGTCCATGATATTTGCTTTTGCTTGTAATAGTATTCAACAGTGTCAAACAGTCCATGACACCTGGTTTTGCGTGTAATACTTATCAAACGTCTCAAACACGAAGACTCACTCGGCTTCATTGTAGTGTGCTGTAGACATTATCATTTGAAATTACCAGTACTGCCTGCAAGCATTGCAAGGTGGTTGCTGACGACACCATCAGCATTGTGTGACTAGGGCTGCAGCTACACCAAATAAGGCTTTCATAAACGCAGGCAGAGCATTCACTTTGTTGACGTTCTTTCATGTAAACGTCAGGAATAAGGCTGCATGCTATTACCATAGTACTACTACACCTAGATATGATCTTTTATAGACAACAACATCAATATTGACATCAAACTTCATAACGAGACGGGTACAAGCGTCTTCTATTCCAGCTGAAGCGCAGCAAGGCTGACTTGCGCCATGCAAACACCATAACACATCCAGCAATGAGCACAAACGGGTACACATAAGAAGACTGTGTTGGGGAAGCTTCAAGAAGCTCTCGCGGCTCTTCTCTTGGATGGTGCTGCAAGGTGTCCAGCATCATTGTCGCAGCATCTGTGCTGTGTTCACCTGCCAAAGGCACACCTGGCTTCAAATGCCATTGTGCTAAAGAGGTGACATGAGAAAAGCAGAGCTAGCATCTGCACAGGTGCAGCACCACAGGAGCTGGAGAGGTGTGTCAAAAGCCAGTGTATCAGAGAAGTCTGCATTTGTGAGCAAGCATGGGCACAAAGGGCACACACCGCGGCTCGACGACGAGATGTTCAGGTCGTCTTTGGCAGTCCTCAGTAACTGTTGCTCTTCATCACTGCCAATCCTCCTGCACAAGCCCAAACAATTTGCTACTTCAGCCTGAGCATAGGCTGCCAACTTTTCCTGGGCAACCTTATGCTGCAGAGTCTGAGCAGATTGCATACAATCCAGTACCAGCAAGGCGCGTTGCATGCAAGTTGTATGAGGAGCATACTTAGCCAGGTCCATTTTATGTGTAACCCCTTTTGGCAAAGGCTGTTGATGTTGCTCTGCATCCATGGCAGCATGGGAGGCCGTTGGGTGGGCTGCCAGATGATCTGCCAGGGTTAAAAGGGTGGCTACCCAACTTATCACTACCTACATCATGTGCATGTTACCTCAAGCCCCAGTGGCATTTCTCTTGTAGTTTCAGAAATGCCACGGAACTGCAATTGCTTGATCAGTGGACAAGACAGCAAGCCTCACACGCCATGTAGGGCGCAGGTAATGTAGGACACAAGTCATATACTGTCAAAAGATGTGACAATGATGTGACCAGATCATGCGAGTTCAGCTAGCTTGCAAAGCTGTTTATTGGCAAAAGATGTAAGAACCAAATCATGAGAATTTGACACAGCAAAGATGCATGCAAGCAAAAGCAAGGCTGATGAGGCCTGCACAATCTGCTGTGGAAGACGCACTCACAATGCTTCTGGCATATGAGCCCACATGCAGCGCAACTTCAAGTCTGCAGCAAGCACACAAGCATCACCTCCTGGTACTCCTGGACAGTGGGAGGGTTGAAGGTGGCAAAACAGTCTGCCTTTCTGATGGGCACTGCTTGGGCCTGACCCTCAACAGCCTTGCCCTTTGACCCCCCGTCAGAGAACTGCTCCTTCACCTGCTGTTGACTGTGCTGCTCCTGACTGCGCTGCACCTGACTAAGCTGATCTTGACTAATGGTGCCTTGCTTGAGCTGGTCCTGACTATGTAGCTCCTCATGATTATCACTGCTGCCATTTACAGGCTCAGTGTCCTGGTGTTGCTGCATGTGTGGAATATCATTCACTACATTTTGTGGCTGAGTTTCCAAACGGCCTTGCTGGGCTTGGGCCAGGTGACGGGGGTGCCCTCCTGCAGAAAGCTTCCCCAGCCCTTTGGGTCCATACACCTGCAACATGTTACACCACATCAATCATCAAGCATGATCACCCACAACATGCACAGACAACATCAAGTCTTGCAGACTGAGTGTTGAAGTGCAAAGCTTGTATGCCTGGCAAACCCAGGTAATCAAGGAAGATGCGTCTGGCACTACAGACATGTCGAGACATGTCGAGTTCGGTGCACAACATTACAGGTCTGTAAGTCAACGGACATGTCCTGCATTGCTTCTATCAGCGGTAATTTTGATACAGACTGCTGCAATCAGTGGCACTTGTCTGCAACACAGCAAGATCTGAGAATGCTTTCCTGCAAGACTGTGGCTCATGTACAGAACAACTTGCATAGGCATGTCATATTTGCACACGCTGGCACTGCCAACATCTGCATGTGAGCATGACAGCACCCTGTGAGAGGTTACCTCTATGGTCAGGGGGTAGGGCACGTGCAGCCTTTCATACATGTAGTCCATGCTGGTACCAAAAGCAAGATACCTGCAGCCACACTGACTGACTTACTTCACAATCAACAGCAGCAAGGGTCTGGTAAGGACAACATCAAGCACCCACAACACAACCAACAGCACAACACAGATACACAGTGAGTGATTGCTGTCTGTGTCGTGGAAAGCGCATGTTGCATGCAGCTCTATCCTTGCAATACAATCTGGTACTCTTCTGTGTGTTTGACATTGTGCTTGCATTGGTTAGTGCAGAGGGCCGGAATGTAGCAGGGAACAGTTGTACATGCCTACCCGGCTACTAAGCCCCCTGCTCCGTGCATACACTGACACCATACGTTCAACTGTTCCAGGACCACATGAGTGTCAGCCTGCATGATTGCAGCAAAACTAGATGTAAGCATGGTTGTACCATCATTGATGCTGACACTTGAACTTCGAAAACTTCATCAGCATGCATGACAACTGCTGCACAGAAAACATGTATTAGCATGGTCACTATGTGAAGGGAGTACAATATCATCATGCATGTGACAAGAAGTTGTCAAACTCCAACGAACCCTATTTTTTCACAGTACAAAACATGCACACAAGACACCATGCAAGATGCAACAGGCCACGACTACATAAACATTCTTCCATAACTAGCTTGTTGGTTGTTGAGGGGCAAGTAGGCTCACCATGAGGCTTGAACCCAGGTCAGGGTGACTGTCCCAGGGCACGTACAGAGCATACTCCCCTGAGTGGATATTCACAAAGGACCTGATGGGTGAGCTCTCAGCTATGAGCTTCACAATGCGCGACTCAGGCTCACTGAAGGGGTGAGGGCCCCCATAGTCCTCATCATCCAAAGCCTGTCATGCACACTTCTTTGTTCAGTCCTTCAACAAACCAATCTTTCCCCTGAGAGTTGAATACATAGAGTCCTGAGCAGCTCCCTCAGCAGGGTGTGAGGCGTGAGACATAAGGGGTGAGGTGTGAGGCATGAGGGACGAGACATGAGAGGTGAGGTGGGAGACGTGAGGCATCAGGGGTGAGGTGTGAGGCATGAGTGCACAGCTGTCAATATAGTTCCAAACAGGTCAGTCGCTTAGCAGGGGCCAGAATGGCTGAAAGCCTGTATGCATGCACAGCTGGTAATGAAGCCATAACAACATGGGCTGTTGCGTAATTGCTTAGCATCACCAGGCAGATGGGTATGAGCACCAAGGGCTCTGGTGTATGCAGTGTTTGTGCTGTTACAAAGGCAGCCACACAACACAGACACAACTGGCTGCCACTGCGTGAGCATGGGGTGTTAATGGTGCAGCGGCAACATGGGTCCAGCATAGGAGCATGCATTGCACCAATTTGAATCAATAACATGTGTGGCATACATCCACACCTGATTACTGACAAAAACGTGATTGCATACAGAAGCGCTAGCGTTTAATTGCAAACCTGCTGCTTCCATTCAGTGCCCCAGTTGCGGTTGAGGTCAACCCCAGAAAAGGTTCTGCGCAAACAGGTGTCCCCTTCCTCTGCGGCCTTACGCCCCTCAATGTTCTCAATTGGCACAATCTGTACAGGCAATAAGGCTAAGATTGCATGCAGCTGTGCTGCGTCATGCTCCATAGGCTGAATTGTATGACATGACTGCTGATCATGTGTCCAATGATTGCTAACGAACGGCAGCTACAGCAAGAATGCGTTTTGGCACAATGCATCCTGCGAGTGCTGCTGCGCTAGATGCATGCATTGCTCTTCATCACTGGCTTGTGCTGAAAATTGCTCGTATCACTGCCGATTCTTGCACATTGCATGATCAAGATGACATGCACCGTGCAACACAGAGTGTTCCCTGCCCGGTGGCATGTGCCAATTTGCATGACACATGTCTATCTAGGCTACTGTCAGCATAGATGCAGTTGATAATCGATGCGATGCAACACTTGGCTTGACAGAATGGCTGGACACACTTCCTACAAATATAGCATTGCTGGGATGCTGCAGTCATCAAGGCAGCCGGTGGACACAGGCCATTTGTGTTGAAAGCATTGACAGAACCAAAGTGCAGCAGACTCTCCAGCAACACCATTTGGCAATACCTTAAACACAACTTTCTTCAGCAGGTCCTGCACCCAGTCCTGCAAGTTGCCTGCCCCAAGCCCCATTTGTTTTCGCTGGGATGCAAAAGATGCGGCAGCTGGCCATGACAGCAGCTCTGCATCTTTGCCAGTCAGGACTTGGTACAGCCAGTACACTATCTCAGAAGTGATGAGTTCCCTGCATACGTGCTGCAACTCTGGCAATGTCTGGGCATGATGCGGTCTGATGCGCCAAGCAACAGCCGCAAGGTTCAGCCGCGCCCCTCTGGCTCACGCACTTTGGAAGTGGCAGGACTGCAGTGCGACAGAACATTGTGTGAGGTTGACTTGCCTTGCATGTTCCCCTGCTATGAGTAAAATCACTTCCTTGCCAGTTTCTCCTGTCTTGAAGTCTGTGACAGTGATGAGGGGCAGGGACAACTCCGAGTTGTGGTCAGGGTCGGGGATGTCTTGATACCTGGAAATGGATTTGAAAGCAGGGTTGACAAAGCCACCTTGAGGAGCTGTCCATGCTGTCACAGCAAATCACCTTGCAAGATTCGTTGTGTGCGCCGAGGCTGACTTGAAGAGGTCGAGTATCTGGCTGGTTTTATGATAGGCCTGCAGGTATGCAAGCCTGCTGCAGAAGGAGAGCGGCGGAGTTCATAACCATACTTCGCAAGCTGCAAACTTGCGGGCACCTGCCAGGGAATGTCGGCAGCGGCAACCAGCGACCCACTACTAATCAAAATCACAAGCCCAAAGTAAATCAAAGACCTCGTCACCATCTACCGGAAGACCAACCGTGAAACACCACTTGCTGCTTCGTGTGATCAGGAGTCTGGGCTGAGACCAGGCTGCTGTTGGGCCCCTAGTCACCAGCCATGCGACATCTCAAAGCGCAGAACGAGATGGGTATACTGACTTGTGGGACAAACTCAGTTTCTGCGGACTTCGACACAAATACAGACTTGGTCAAAGCCGATGACTCCATTTGCATGCATGACTAATGCACAGACTAATGCATGCTATACAAGGGCTTTTCTGCTGTCTCAAGAGCGTTGATTGTCTGTTATTCCTTGTCACACCACGCTCTTGTATACAGCCGTCTCATCAAGTGTTATCGAGATGTCGATTGCAGAGATGCTTCAGGGCACCAAAGAGTGCTCAGGGGGAACTGTACAGCATGGAGGTTGAATTGATGCAATACTGAATCGATGCACTCACAGTGGCCCTCAGTATAATCAGATTGCAAGGTTGGCTGTCAGTACAATGTATAGGTCTGCACACTGTCAATGACAGCAATACTGCAATGCATCATCAATAGCATAAACAGTGCTGCACATACGTACAAAGTTGTTTATACACATGTATGACACATTTTCTGTTGAACGACACTTTCAGGATCACGTTTTGGTGCGCTGCACATCCAACACTGGTGATCTTCTTCATTCTGAATGGTTTACTGCTTGTAAGAAGAGTCTAGCGCTTGTCTCCACTCTGCATCAGCTTATCTGGGTATGCCACGCCCACCAGGGATTAAAGTATGGTGTCTAGCACAGAAGCTCAATGGACAGCATCTAGAACCTGTGCAAATAGCCTTGATCTGACTGAGATGATTTGTCCTTTGAGGCTGATGACAGCTGGTGGTAGCATTTACAACAGTTGCACTCCATGCTGAGTAGCTTGCACTCCATGCTGATTAGCTTGCACTCCATGCTGAGTAGCTTGCACTCCATGCTGAGTTGCTTGCACTCCATGCTGAGTAGCTTGCACTCCATGCTGAGTAGCTTGCACTCCATGCTGAGTAGCTTACAAAAGGTCAGCGTGGCCTGCTGCCTCACAGTTGCAGCGTCTAGGTCAATGGTTTGTTTGGATCCAACATATTGCCACTTTGCTCAAGCTGCAGGCAATGTTGAGTCACGCAACTCATCGCTATTTCGTGATGAATGTCAATGCCTTGTGAGGTGCAATAGCCTTGCAAGGCAAAGGCAAGACAAATGGCTCAGGGACTTCATTATTGGGCACTGAGGCACCTCAACAATGCAATTTACAGTGTGAGCCGTGGCACCTGCTTGCACTTCAAAGACTATTTTGAGGCTGCCCTATTCAGGGCCATAGCCCTGAGCCATAGCCAGCAGGAAAAAGCTACAGCTGAGTCCTCAGGGCAGGCAGGCATGTGGATGCTTGTTCTCCAGGCTAGTCCAGTAGGTGGCTTGTAGAAACCAGAACAGGCTTGGAGCTGTCAAAGAACATGATTACGCTACGCGCTGCTTTCCCTTCGCTGACCAGAGCAAAGGCAAGATTTGAAGCTTGCTTAAGCAGAAAAGACGGGTCAGCAAATTGGAGCAGGTCTGTTTCCAATGCAGGGTGCGTGCATTCTGCCCAGTACATTTGCTGGCGAAGGAACCCACTTACTTATAGACTGGATCTCAAGTACACGTTGCCAGGGGCGCAACGAGGTTTAGAGCTGGGTAACATGCCTGGTTTCTGGAGATAGTGCGTTAAATTCAGTATAGTAAGGCTGTGTTGGGCCGCGCGAAGACACCCATTTGGAAGCTTCGAAGCCGAGGTTGCGCAGAGCGGACAACAATGTCGCAGGAATCCTCACCTGTGTGAGCACGATGTCCACTGATGATCCAGCACGGGTCTGCCCAGCCTACAGCTGCCAAGATGAGTCAGCACCATGGCAGCTCTTGACACTGGCATATTCAAAGCAAAAGAGAGAGGGAGAGAGACAGAGGGAATTTGACTTACAGCGAGCGCAGCGTCGTGGAAATTGACGTACAAGTGTGGACGATTGAACTGCCTCGCAACCCTACCCCGCAGGGTTCAACCACTTGTCCCATACCTTGGCATTGTCGTTGTTGCAAGCAACCATTGAAACGCGTGAATTTCAGACCCCTACCTTCACCAGTTTTTAAAACGCGGCGCTTGCGCAGCTTTCGAGAACTAATTGAGCACATGCTCCTTGTCGCTCAAACGCACATACAACCCAAAATCCAAATGGGTTGTCTCCTATAGTAATAGGAGGTGTCCCCACCGGGGGTCCGATGAGGCCAGGGTGACGGGCTCTGCTCGGCGGCCTTTTGGCGCCGCAGAGTCTATTCCTGTGCCTCTCTGATTGCCTGGTGACGGGCATCTCCGCCCAATAAATAAAAATTGGGCCCAATACATGTACAACACCAAATCACCACTATAACACCATATTCATATCAAATATCGTCTATATCATGTCCATATCACCCTATCGCAAACATCCATCACCAAACATCCACGCTCCTGTATTCAAGCAGGCAACAAAAATTGATGCATTGATGCTGTTGGTGCTTTTCATTGTGCAATGCACAGTGTTGCTGACAGTGTTGGCAGTTGTACTTCTCTTGTGGTCTGCAAGCATCATCATGCATGGACTCACTAACAGAGCGACGCTCAAGCATAGCTGGCCAAAGCCGTATGTACATTGGCTTGACATGCCTTTTGGATACTGCACACCACCACTTTGACAGCTGCACCACTATGTAATGCCACCACAGCAGCACAAACGGGGTGGACCAGCAGCAGCTCTGAAGCCCCTGAGTTCCTGCTGCCATCACATTTGCATCATGCAAATGGCATTACTCCCTCACCTAGTACTTGTTGCTATGTAGTAGTGATCAAGGCTGCATTCTTAAGTGCTATTAGACATTATACGAGAATGCTGCATGCAGCAGCATATCGCTATGGCACAGTCAGTCTGTCAAAGAAACTGCAAATAGTACTATGGGAGTACTGTCCATGTGGACAGGCCTCCCACCTACAAATAGCAAGTGCAGCTGAACTCTGCAGAATCAATATTGCTGTTGCTGGCTCAGAGATATTGAAAGCATGACTACGGTGCACCTTATTACATTTGTGTGCAACGGTGTTGTAGACACTGCAGCAAGTCTGCCTTGGGTCTCCAGCAACAATGGTACAGAGTCAAACACAGTTGCTGTATAAATAGAAAAAGTATTCCAGACATGATTGCCTCGTACAAAAACATCGTGCAGTCACAGGCAATGCATGGTCACAAAACAAACTAAGGCGCAAGCATGAAAACACATCATAATAATCATAGCAGCTTCACATTAAATGAATCTTCATCATCCCAAACTTCAGCAACATCAGCCCTCAAGTCAGTATTCTGAATTCCGTATTGGTTATCAAACTTTATTGCAGCATTCCTACAGCAGTCATCTGCGCAATCCTATCCAGCGCTTCAGACTTGATTTTGAGACTACCGTAAAGCCTGACTTGGCGAATCATCGGCAAGGCCAGCTTCCACAACCATGGCTCTGAAGGTGCCATTGGGGATTTGCATGAGATTGGCTGGTGAGTCATATTCTTTCACCCTACCATCTTCCATGACCAACACCTGCATGAGTCAAAGGCACATGTGAGTGCAGAGTTTCAGGTCACTCAAAGAGCTGGTCCCAGAAGCAGCTGCATGCAACAAAGCACAAAAATGCAAGCAAGACGCTTGTCCAAATCAGATCTGACAGCATGACAGGTAAGAGCCAGCAGCCAGCTGTTGCACAACAGGCTGAAGTTTACCTTGGTCGAATCCAAAATGGTGTTCAGCCGATGCGCAATGGTCAAGACAGTGCTGTCCTTGAAGTTGGCTCTGATGGTACGCTGGATGAGTGCATCCGTCTCTCCATCAACAGACGCTGTTGCCTCATCTGCTACCAGCACTCTAGGCTTACGCAGCAGGGCACGAGCCACACACAGCAGCTGGCGTTGCCCCATGCTGAAGTTGTCGCCCCCTTCTGCTACTCGCGCTCCTAGCCCATCTGACAGCTCACTCACAACTTCCTGCACCCACATACAGAAGCTGTCAGCACAACTGAGACCTACTTATGACAGGCAAGGTGACATATCAGTGTGCAAGCTGTATGTTTGTCAGCAAGCAGCCAGTATGTCCGCCTGGGCAAATACCAAAATGGATTGACACTGTCAGTGCACGATGGGATTGAGATTGCACCTTTGGCTCTGCACACCTCACAGGTCTGCAAGACTGCCAAAGAACAAGCAACAGTGGCCCCTAGCGTCAGACAAAACTGCCTGACAAAACGCAGTAGGGTTCAGCAGACAGGGCCTTGTATGTGTCGTGTTTATACTCAATGTGCGCCCATGCAAAAACATTGGACACTCATGTCCCTGCTGAACCAAGCAGCTTTGAGCATGCTTGCTTTGCCAGGCATTCAAGTGTCCAAAAGCTTCTGCAGATGGGCGCACAACGTGTATGAGCACCATACATGCAAACCCCTTTCAATCGAGCAATTTACATTTCCTGTCTTTAAGAATCATCAGGGGAGTCAACAGACAACAACTAGGGGAATGCTGAATTTTGACAATGCTGGCTGGACCTAAACACATCCGCTGTACCTTAAGGGCCACATGGCTCAGAGCATCCCAAATCTCATGATCCTCGTAGCGGCCGTAAGGGTCCAGGTTGGAGCGCACAGTCCCACTGAACAAGACGGGGTCTTGTGGAATGGCAGCAATCCTGCCTCTGACATCATTCAGACCCATACTCTGTAGGTCCAAGCCATCCAATGTGATGGAGCCACCATCAGTCTCCACAATCCTGAAGAGGGTGACAATGAGACTGGACTTGCCGCTGCCAGTACGGCCTACAATGCCCACCTTCTCACCGGCTGCCACTTCAAAAGACACTCCCTGTAGCATACAAGCTGCCAAGTCAGTCAAGCTTGTGACATGACCACATCAAATCTGTATCTGAGTCTGCAGGGTCACAAGTGGATATCGATACAGATGTCTGCAGATTGTTTGACGACTGTCCTAGGGTTGAGCTAGGCTTCAAGCAAAGGCAAGCAGCAGCAGATGTGTGATGCTATGCATACAATAAAACTTCTTGCAGGAATCATGTTGATTGCAAGCCAGCCTGCCACATGGAACTGATACCTCATGTAAGCCCACAATGATCATGCAGCAAACTATGTATGCTGTACATTGCAGCCTGAACTTGGTCAGCTGACTGGTATGGAGAATACAAGATGACAGCAGAAT